>Ga0114931_10000820_pt1 | contig 38761 bp, 34 predicted proteins | sample 2SBtaG_FD_89579 | JGI IMG/M metagenome (GOLD analysis project Ga0114931, IMG submission 89579) | Deep subsurface microbial communities from Kolumbo volcano to uncover new lineages of life (NeLLi) - 2SBTROV14_V59a metaG | ecosystem: Environmental > Aquatic > Marine > Volcanic | place: Kolumbo... | reverse complement strand
TAAAAAATATCACCATGATATTATTGGTTGTAACTCAAGACTGGATACTATTCAAGCAGCTATTCTTAATGTTAAATTAAACCATCTCAATGACTATAATGCTCGTAGGAACAATTTTGCAAACAAGTACTCAGCAGCGTTCAAAGACGATAATAAGATTATCATTCCAACTAAATCGCCGAATTCAACTCATGTATTTCATCAGTACACAATACGTTTAATTAATCGTGACAGGGACCTTGTAAAGGAGGAATTGGCTACATCGAATATCCCGTCGATGATATATTACCCTATTGCCTTACATAAGCAAAAGGCATATTTAAATTTGGGATATAAGGATGGTGATTTCCCGATTGCAGAAGAATTATCAAATACTGTATTATCTTTGCCGATCCATACTGAACTTACCAGTAGTCAGCAGTCCTATATTATTGAAAGCTTAGCCAATATTCTTAATGGAGCGTAAATATTTTGCCCATGAAACTGCAATCATTGATGATGGGGCAAAGATTGATCATGGCACTAAAATATGGCATTTTTCACACATCATGGCTAATTGTGACATAGGTGAAAATTGTAATATTGGTCAAAATGTAGTCATTTCACCTGAGGTAATTTTGGGCAAGAATGTCAAAATCCAAAACAACGTGTCTATTTACACCGGTGTCCAGTGCGAAGATGATGTTTTTCTCGGTCCTTCGATGGTGTTTACAAATGTAGTTAATCCTCGCAGCAGAATTAACAGAAGAGGTCAATACACTAAAACAATAGTAAGAAAAGGTGCAACCATTGGTGCTAATGCAACAATTGTTTGTGGTAACAATATTGGAAAATATGCTTTCATAGGAGCAGGTGCTGTGGTGACTAAGGAAATCCCTCCTTATGCATTATTGGTTGGAAATCCTGCCAGACAAATTGGTTGGATGAGTGAATATGGTCATAGACTCGAGTTTACTAAGGGAGTAGCAGTGTGCCCTGAAAGTAAACAGAAGTATGAATTGAAAAATGGAGAAGTAAATAGAATTGAATGAAAAATTTTGCATTGATTGGAGCAGGTGGATACATTGCTCCGCGACATATGAAAGCTATCAAGGATACAGGGAATAATCTGGTCGCTGCCCTAGACCCGTTTGATTCAGTTGGGATTATGGATTCATATTTTCCTAATGCTGATTTTTTCACAGAATTTGAACGTTTTGACAGGCACCTTGAAAAAATCAGGCGTGAGGGAAAAAAGATAGATTATGTCAGCATTACATCACCAAATTATCTACATGACGCCCATATGCGCTTTGCTCTTAGAAATAAGGCAGATGCTATTTGTGAAAAGCCCTTAGTACTCAATCCATGGAATGTTGATGCTCTTGCTGAAATTGAAAAAGAAACTGGTCAACGTATCTGGAATATCCTTCAACTGCGGTTACACCCTTCCATCATTGCGCTAAAGAAAAAGATTGATGAGGGCCCAAAAGATAAAGTATACGATATTGATCTTACTTATATAACCTCCAGAGGTCATTGGTATTATACATCCTGGAAAGGGGATGAAACTAAATCTGGTGGTGTTGCCACAAATATTGGCATTCACTTCTATGATATGTTGACTTGGATTTTTGGCCCAGTCCAGTCAAATATAGTAAACATACGATCTCATGATCGGTCTGCAGGATTTTTACAACTGAAAAATGCGCGTGTTAGGTGGTTTCTAAGTATCAACTATGATACATTACCTCAAAATATTCAGGAAAAGGGACAGCGAACCTTCCGGTCAATCAAAATTGAGGATGACGAGTTGGAGTTTAGCGGAGGATTTGCAGATTTACATACACTTAGTTACGAACAAATACTCAAGGGAAAAGGATACGGACTGGAGGTAGTTCGCTCAGCTATTGATATCGTGCATGTAATTCGGTATCAGCAGCCGATAGGAGTTAGTGGGGACTATCATCCATTTGCACAAAAACCATCAACTAATCATCCTTTTAAAATATAATATGAAAAATCTTAAAGATGCAAAAGTTTTAGTCATTGGAGGTGCCGGATTTATTGGTGGATTTTTAGTAAAAGAATTATTAAAAAGACCAGTTAAGGAAGTAATCATCTATGACAATTTTGTGAGAGGAAAATTTGATAACATAAAAGACTCTCTTGTTGATAATCGTTGTTCCGTATTCCCATTAGGTGGGGACATTAGAGAGACCGATATATTGGATAAAGCATTTGAAGGAGTAAATTATGTATTTCATCTCGCCGCTATGTGGCTGCTGCATTGTAAGGATTTTCCAAGAACTGCATTTGATGTAAACATCAATGGCACTTTTAATGTATTGGAAGCCTGTGTAAAACACAATGTTAAAAAACTGATTTATTCCTCCTCAGCAAGTGTATATGGCGATGCAATCGAAGTACCCATGACTGAAAATCACCCTTTTAATAACAAGAATTTTTATGGTGCTACAAAAATTTCCGGAGAAGCAATGTGCACAGCTTTTAATGACCGCTATGGTTTGAAAATTGTGGGATTACGATATATGAATGTGTATGGACCTGGTCAGGATCAGCATGCGGTTTACAGTGGAGTTGTCCCGATAATGCTTAACAAAATTGAAGCAAATGAAGCGCCGGTAATTAATGGAGACGGGTCCCAGGCATATGATTTTGTCTATGTTGAAGATGTTGCCAGATCAAACATTAAAGCACTTGAAAGTGATGTTGATCTAGGATTTTATAATGTTGGCACTGAAATTCAAACTACGGTCAAACAGCTATGTGATACAATACTAAGATTAAAGAAATCAAATCTTGAAGTTAATTATCAACCATATTCGCAAGATGATGCCCGCCAATTGGTAAAAAACCGAATTGGATCAGCAAAAAAAGCGTCAGAAGATCTTGGGTTTAATTACACGAATTCATTAGAAGATGGTTTGCAAAAATTGATTGACTGGAGAATTACTAAGGGTATTGATAAAAATTAATGGAGCAACGAAAGATACAAATTTCTCAACCCGTTACAGGAGAGGAAGAATGGCTGGCAATTAAAGAACCACTGATGACGGGATGGATAACTTCTGGGCCAAAAGTGAGGGAGTTTGAGAAGATTTTTGCAGAATATCATGACGTACGATATGCATTTGCAGTAACCAGTGCTACAACTGCACTGCACTTAGCACTTGTGGCACTAGATGTTGGCCCCGGTGATGAAGTAATTGTGCCGGCCTTTACTTGGGTAGCAACCGCAAATGTTGTAAGATACTGTGGCGCTGAGGTTGTATTTGTTGATATTGACACGAATACATTTAATCTAGACCCATCCGATCTAAAGAAAAGAATTACTTCCAGAACTAAAGCCATAATTCCAGTTCATCTGTTTGGTTTAACTGCAGACATGGATGCTATAAAAGAAATTGCACCAAATATCCCCTTAGTAGAAGATGCCGCCTGCGCCGCTGGAGCTAAATATAAAAATATATTTGCAGGTGGGTTAGGTGATATAGGTTGTTTTTCTTTTCACCCAAGAAAATCTATTACTACCGGTGAAGGAGGTATGGTAACCACTAATGATGACAAACTAGCCAGTAAAATTTCAAAACTAAGGAATCATGGTGCTGAAATATCGGAAGAACAAAGACACCGTGGTCCAAAACCATATATTCTGCCAGATTTTAATATGTTGGGTTATAATTATCGCATGACTGACCTACAGGCAGCGGTTGGAGTTGTTCAGATGGGTAAGTTGGGGTCTCTAATTGAGGAAAGAAATAAGTGGGCTAGGTACTATATTGAAGAGTTAAAAGATGTGAATTGGTTGAAGTTGCCAATATATGGAGAGGAGTACAAACATGGTTGGCAATCATTTGTTGTATTAGTAGATGAGTACAAAGCTCCTTACTCAAGAAATGAAATAATGGAAAGATTACAAGAAAAGGGAATTTCAACCAGGCCAGGCACCCATGCTGTACATATGTTGAATTATTATAAAGATATGATGAACATTAGTGCTGACGATTTTTCAGGTGCCAAAGTGGCTAACAATTGCTCCATGGCAATTCCATTACACAACAGAATGGCTCAAGAAGATTTTAATTATGTAGTAAAAAGCATCTCGTCTTTATGAAAATTTCCAATTTATTTAAAGAGAAAATTGATTTGGACGACAATCTAATAAAGATTTCAACAACTTCTCAAGACAAAAATCAAGCTCAAACCAATGCAGTTTTTTCTGAAAAGTGGAATTATATAAAATCAAATGAAAACACAGAACTGCTTGCTACTTTTCAGAAGGAGTGGTTCTTAGAGTTATATGGCTTTCAAAACGAAGAAGATTTAGCAAAGACTCTGCAAAAAAATAAGATTATTTTAGATGCTGGTTGCGGATTAGGCTATAAATCAGTATGGTTCGCAGAACTTGCACCTCAATCAATAGTAGTTGGGATGGATTACTCAAGCTCAGTTGAAATTGCTGCTGAGAAATATAATAATTTTAACAACTTATATTTTGTTCAGGGAGATATAGCGGCAACCAATATTAAGGAACACCAATTAGACTTTATCGTATGCGATCAGGTAATAATGCATACTGAAAACCCGAATGAAACATTCGCACATTTAAGTAAACTCCTTGCAATAGAAGGGGAATTTTGTTGTTATGTTTATCGAAAAAAAGCTTTACCAAGAGAATTGCTTGATACATATTTCCGTGACGAAGTTCATAATATTTCAAAAGACCAAATTTGGGAAATGTCTGAACAATTGACACTTCTTGGTGAGCGATTGTCAAAATTAGAAGTTAAGATTGACTCTCCTGATATTCCTTTACTTGGAATCACTGGTGGAAAAATGGATATTCAAAGATTCATATATTGGAATTTTATAAAGTGCTTTTGGAAGGAAGATTGGTCTCACGAATTAAATATTTCAACAAATTTTGACTGGTATTCGCCAAGTAATGCCAAAAGATTTAGCGAAGAAGAATTTAAAATATTAATAAGTAAAAATAAACTCTCAACAGAGTACTTCCACAAAGAAAATGCCTGTTACTCCGGTAGATTTAAGAAATAAGAATAATGTGCGGTATCACAGGAGTATTTAATCTAAACGGAGAGCCTTTCCCTTTATCTAATCTAAAAAATATGGCTCAAGCCATTGCTCATCGAGGACCAGATGGAGAAGGCTACTATGTGCAAGATAGTATTGCCTTAGCGCATAAACGATTATCCATTATAGACCTATCTGAGAACGGCAACCAACCAATGATGTCCAAGGATGGCAAATGGGTGGTAGTATTTAATGGCTGTGTATACAATTTTTTGGACCTAAAACATCAATTAAAATCATTGGGTCATGAATTCATTTCTACAACAGATACGGAGGTTATTGTTGAAGGCCTTTCTGAATATGGTGTCGATTTTATAAAAAAACTAAATGGCATGTTCGCCATTTCAGCATGGAACACCAAAGACAAACAACTTGTACTCAGTAGAGATAGATTTGGAGTCAAGCCACTTTATTACTGGTTTAATGGTAACTCAATTGTTTTTGGTTCAGAGATAAAAGCAATTATTAAGCATCCTGCTTTTGAGGTAAAAGTGAATCTTGAATCTTTAAATGAATATTTTACCTTCCAAAATCAATTTTCATTTAATACCTTATTTGATGGTGTTCAAATGTTACCACCTGCTAATACAATTATCATTAATTCTGACACAAAAAAAATTGATTGCCACTCATGGTGGGATTATGACTTTAGCAACACTAATGAAGACATGACTTTTGATGAAGCAAAAGATGAAACTAAAAAACTATTTAAGCAAGCGGTGGTAAGACAGATGGTTGCTGATGTACCTGTAGGATCATACTTATCCGGAGGTATGGATTCTGGCTCAATAACCGCAGTAGCTTCAGAACAAATTGATAGACTAAGTACATTTACATGCGGATTCGACATGAGTAAAGTAACTGGTGTAGAGGCTAATTATGATGAAAGACGAGATGCCGAACTCATGTCGAGCCATCTTAATACCTCACACTATGAGCAGGTGATAAATGCAGGTGACTTACGCTGGTCTTTACCCAGAGTGGTCTACCATCTTGAAGATTTAAGAGTTGGCATGAGCTATCCTGGTTTTTACATATCCAGACTCGCTTCTAAATTTGTTAAAGTATGCTTACAAGGTACAGGAGGTGATGAACTATATGGTGGTTACCCCTGGAGATACTATCGTATTTTTGATTCAGTTAATCAGGAAGAGTTTTTTGATCAGTATTATGGATTTTGGCAAAGGTTAGTACCTGATAATGATAAAAAAGAGCTGTTCACCAATTTTGTTAAGTCAAAAGTAAGCTTTGAGAGTCCACGAAAAATATTTGAAAACGTATTTACCTTTAACAATAAATTGAAGTATGACACGCCCGAAGATCATATTAATAATTCCTTATACTTCGAAATAAAAACATTTTTGCCAGGATTGTTGCTCGTTGGAGATAAATTGGCAATGGCCCATGGTTTAGAAGAACGTTTTCCATTCCTAGATAATGACTTAGTTGAATTTGCACAGAAAATACCTGTAAAACATAAACTAGGAAAGTTGGAAAAAGAAATGGAGCGAATCGATGAGAATACCGAAAAAAAGAAAAGGGCCTACCGTCAGTTTGACGATGGTAAAAACGTATTAAGAAAGGCGATGGAGGATTTTATTCCTAAGCAAATAAGTGAAAGAAAAAAACAAGGTTTTTCTGCACCTGACGAGAGCTGGTATAGAGGAGAAAATGCCGATTATGTGAAAGAACTTCTCTTAGGGGAAAATTTAGCATGCTCGAAATTCATTGAAAGAGCCTATATTTCAAGAATAATTGATGAGCATATTAATAAACAAATTAATCATCGCCTTTTAATATGGTCTTTCATGAATTTTGAATGGTGGTGTAGAATTTTTCTTAATAATGAAAAAATTAACTGATATTTCGCAATCTGCGTTTACTAAGGCTAAGCAGCTTTATCAAGAACTGGATGATCAACTTATCTCCAAGTATGACCGCTCACTTCCCTATCAGGATAGTGTAGATGATAGGTGGAAAAGGGCTATTAAATTGGGTTTTGGAAAGGAGTCAAGTATTTATAATTCCAGTTTTGTTTATGGCAAAGTCCAAGTGGGTGCGAAAACCTGGATCGGCCCCAATACACTCCTCGATGGTACCGGAATTCTGAAGATTGGCAGTACGTGTAGTATTTCAGCGGGTGTGCAAATATATACTCACAACACAGTAAATTGGGCTCTAACGGGAGGTGTCGAGAAATACATCTACGGCTCGGTAGCTATTGGCAACTGCTGCTATATTGGACCAAACGTAATTATTACTGCAGGAGTAACCCTTGGATCTCACTCGATTGTTGGAGCGAACAGTTTCCTTAAGGATTCCTTCGAAACTAATTCTATTGTGGCTGGTAATCCTGCTCGATTAATTGGAAATGTAAAAATTGTGAATAAAAAGGTTGTTTTAGAATACTTTTAAATCGGACATTATTGTCAATTGTTCTGGTGGCATACTTAAGAACTTTAGTATAATCCGATGTATTATATATGCGATCAGTAATATTTTGTTTCGATTTCAGTAAATAATTATAAAAGACTCAAATATTATTATCTGATAAATTTTCAAAGATCACTTAGAATATGCTTGATATAATATTATTGATATTAACTCTGACTTTTAGTCGAATAGCAGTAATATACCTTCATTCAAGGTATTTTAAATTGGAATTTAGAGGAGATGCTGCTGAGCACTTTGTTCTATTCAAGCATATTAGGAAAAACCCGAATCTTACTAACATTCCACAATACCTAATACCAAATAAGCTCACATACCCCAAAACCTTTCATAGGTTATCGTCATTATTCTCAATAGCGACTATTAAGAAGTTTCCATATCTTCCAAACCTCATTATATATATCGTTTTCACAATCATCTATCTATCATATTCTGCATTCATATTCCAAGAAATATTTCCGAATAGTGCAAAGTCTAGCTTAATATTAGTAATTGGATTTTTTATTATTTCTGCCTCTAACTTAAATTTTACGGGGAATAACATCCTCTATTTAGGCTTTTCCGAACGCTATTTATCAAAAGTATCAAGTGCGCTCTTCGTTTATACCCTAAGTATATTTCTAATATTAGATAATAATGTATCTTTTGCTATTGCCATATTAGCTGGCTCACTAGCAATTCTATCTTCAAAGTTTGGTAGGCAGTTGGTCTTCTTTTCAACTGGATTATTTTGTATTGGATTTTTATCTTTAATTCCATTATTAGTTACATGCCTCTCTTTATTTATCGCATTCTTATTTGGTAGAACCTATTTTATTAAAAGCTTAGTTCATGGTTTTATTTATTCAATAAAAATATATAAGCCATATATCAAAAAAAGTTTTCATACATCAAAGGTATTAAGCTATTTTGTTAACCTGTCTCGTCTTTGGCAATTAGTTAGAGTGGGTAGAATTCGATCGATTTTTAATTATTTAACTAGTCGTGAGCCTACAAGGACGTTATACTTTTTACCTGAACTCGTACTTCTAATAATATTATCAGCCAGATCTTCTGTAGAAATTAACTATTATATTCCGGTAATCATATTGTTGGCATTATACCTAGTTACTTCGACAAAAGCTTTTAATCATTTTGGTGAATCTTTTAGATATTTAGAGTTTGGCCTCTATTACTATATTCCTTTTTTGATTGTGTTATTGGCTAGTAATTATAGCAATCCAGCTTCCATTCTAGTTTTTTATATCCCGATTAGTATTTTTCATTTAATGCGCTCTATTCGAAATGTTAACCAGATAGCCTGGCCGTCAACAATTCAGCCATTCCTTAAAAAATATCCACTAAATGAAGAAGACAGAGTTTACCCAGTATCCATGAGACTCGCGGTTGAACTTTGTTCCTATTCTGACTGCAGAGTATTGTACCCTCAAACAGGAGGTATCACCAATGCAAGTCAATGGGAACATTATATTCAAGATTACCCATACTTATCAACCTCTATTAACTCATTAGTACTAGAACACAAGATAAGTTGTATCGTAATTAGAAAAATTGAAATGACTAACTTGCCATTTACCTATGATTTTACTCCATTCTTCAGAGACTATGAAGATGAGGAATACTTGGTATATAAAACCAATAATTTTTAAGTGAACATCGTTTCCTTTATTAAAAATGTAAGTGTATATGGAGGACTTGCTGTTATTTCAAGATTTGCAGCACTATTTACAGCGCCTATTATTGCCAGAGTTTTTTCAGTAGAAGACTATGGTATCTTGGATGTAATATCAACAACAGTTTCAATGTTTGCCACACTGGCTGCGCTGAATTTAGTGTCGGGTGTATTCCGTCATTATTTTGAAAAAAGCCGCGAGGACCAAAAAACTCTAGTATCAACCAGCTTCTATTTTTTTCTGATTATATCATTAATCCTAACATCTGTGCTAATATTGATTGCTTCAAAAATAAGTCTTGGTCTTTTTGACACTACTAGCTATGAATTATTACTGGTGCTTAGTTTTAGTAGGTTGCCATTTATCTTATTATATACCCTAAATTTATCTATTCTTAGACTTCAACAAAAAAGCCGACAGTATGCATTAGTCAGTATTCTGGACTTAATACTTGGCGTAGGATTTGTACTTGCTCTTTATTATTTTGATACATTGACACTACAAAATATTATTGTTGGTCAATTATTAGTCCAAATTGTTGTTGCTCTATTACTAATTTTTCTTTTAATTGAACACTTAAATTTTAAGTGGAGTATTGTTTTCTTTAAAGAAATAGCAAATTATGCTATCCCGCAATTCCCGTCAGTTATAATCAACTTTATAATTATTAATAGCCTCCCAATATTAATTACTTTAATTGCAACTACGCATGACACTGGAATCTATGCTCTTGCTAGAAAAATTGCATTGATCTTTGGAATTATGATTACTGCCTTTAGGATGGCATACGATCCAATAACAATGAAATATATTGCATCGAATTCTCTTAAAAAAGTTGGCGTTTATACCAATAATTCTATTAAGCTCTTTTCGCTTTTTTTAATCCCTTTCATCGGTTACTTGGCAGTTGCCCCATTGGTCTTTCCCCTTCTCTTCGAAAGTAAATTCAACGAGAGTCTAACTATTTTGGGGTACTTATCTATTGCCCTCTTTAATACTGGACTCAACAATCTTGTTGGTATTGGAATTGGGTTTACCAAGAGAACCAAGTACATTTCATATGCTCAGATAGTTGCGTTTGTATTTTTTACAATTCTTGTTTACCCCTTTATTAATTTTATGGGCTACCTTGGGGCAGCCTATGTACTAGCAATTTCCAGTTTTATACAATTATTTTGCGTAGCCTACTTTAACCAAAAAGTGTCAGGAATAAAAGTTGATATTAAAGTGGTAGTATTTCTCTCACTACTATTTCTCCTTGGTTCAAGTCTAAATAATGTTTTTCTAAGTTTTTTCTTGGTATTACTAGCGATAACTTATGCTTGGTATATAATAAGATTTAAAAAAGTATTTATCTACCTTAATCAGTTCGAGTGATAAATTAGTATGAAACTAAAAAAGCCTAAAATATTTATTGGATTTATCGAGATTGCCGGAAGATATAGTTCACTTCAATATGGGTTTAGGCAATTGGGGTACGACACCCTCTTTGTTTCATATAAACGAAATAGATTCTACCACCTGTCACCAAGTGGTTTTAAGTTACTCGATAGATATTTCTTGTATGTTCAAAAAGGATTCAGCGTTAATACAGGAATTGGTGCCAAGCTTATCAATAAGTCTATTACCTACTTTGGGTTTCCATTTTTTTTTACCTGGGCTCTAATAAAATACGACTATTTCATCTTTGCTTCTGGCCAATCTTTTTTCTCTATTTTTCAATTTATTGAAAGGTTTAAGTGGTACAGACTCCTATTATTTGATTATAAAATTCTTCGGCTCTTCAACAAAAAAATATTAGTACAGTTTCATGGGTCTGATTCTAGGCCACCGTATTTGAATGGAGCGGCATTACATTCTATAAACTTTAGTATTCCTAAGCTTTATCAGCTTACCAGAAGAAAGTCTATTGAGATAGATTTTATTGATCGTCACGCTCATCATATTATAGATATTCCACCTCAAGGTTATTTTCATAAGAGGCCCTTTATCCTAAGATTACTATCTGGTCTACCAAGTGGACCCTTCTTTGTTCACAGGGCGACTGAAAAAAATAAAAAAATCACTATAGTTCACGCACCCTCGAAACCAGAAATTAAAGGAACCGATATAATCGAGAATCATATTAATACCCTAAGTAAAGACTATCCTATTGAATACATCCAAATAATTAATAAAAATAACAGTGAAGTAATCGAGGCTATTGGAAAAGCTGACATCGTAGTGGACCAGCTTTATTGTGATTATGGATTAGCAGGTTTAGCCACAGAGGCATCCTGGCTTAAAAAACCAGTCATAATTGGTGGTAATGCAGTAGCATTATGGAATAAAATATTACCGAACAACATGATCCCCGCTACTATTTATTGTTCTAGCGAGGAAGTCTTTGAACATCTGGAATTACTTGTTAAAAGTGAGGAAGAAAGAATAAAAGCAGGTGAGAGAGCTTTTAACTACGTAAGTTCATACCACTCGCCTCTAAAAGTAGCGGAAAACTTTATTTCTATTTTTCATAATAATTACTCAAAAGACTGGGAGTATTTACCACTTGATTCGAACGAATTATATGGGGGATATTTTGCAAAATCTGACGAGATTAAGAACGCAATCCAGAAACTAATTAATGAGTTTGGCATTGGTGCTTTACAGCTAGAAGATAAACCGGCTTTGTGTGAAAAGGTGGTCTTATTTGCAAATCAAAAATGAAGTTGATTCGTATTCTATTACACGTTAATTTTAATTCTCAGTATCTTGATACTTCAATAATTAGGGTTGATTAAATGCGAATTGCCTATCTGTTAAAAGCAAACTTAATCAAGCAGCATCACCTCATTGAGAAGGTATTTAATCAAGTACACTACTGGACGAATTCTAATATGTACAGTACTGAAGTTAAAATATTCTGTCTAAGCGAAACAGATAGTAGTAGTAGTAAACTAGATGCTTTTGATATTAATTATTACAAGGTAGGTAAAGGCGGTGCACTTGAATTACTCGTTCTTACTTCACTGCTCAAGGATGTATTACTAGATCTAAAAGCTTTTAACCCAGATTTAGTTTATACTAGGACATGGACCCCTCGAATATTCACAATGAAGTTCGTTAGAAATTTCAAGGTGATATCAGAAGTAAATACTAAAGAGCTTGATGAGTATAGATTGTTGGCAAAAAATAGTCTTAAATTGAAATTAAAATTTATATACTACCGATATACCAGGCATCTATTTTATAACCATTTAAGCAGCATTTTTTGCGTGACAAACGAGATAGCAAAAGGATTAAGGCAATACAAGCTTCCAACTTTTGTTACCCCAAATAGTATCCCGCTAAAAAATTACAAGATTGAAATCCCTGAAGAAAATAAAATTCCTAAGATATTTTTCATAGGTACTACAGGTATGCCATGGCAAGGATTCGATATTATTATAAAACTGGCTATATTGACCTTAGGAAAACTTGAGTTTCATCTTGTTGGGAATAACGAACTTGATGATGGCACGCTGCCCCAAAATGTTGTTTCTTATGGTTTTTTAGATAAGAAAGATTATGTGGCAATATTAAATAAGTGTGATGTTGGGCTAGGAACCATGGCTCTGCACAGAAAAGGGTTGAAGGAAGCTTGTCCTTTAAAAATAAGAGAATATCTTGCTTATGGGCTACCAATAATTTTACCTTACGATGATACGGCATTTTTAGAAGACAATCCGATATGGGCATTAAAGCTTCCCAGTGAAGAAGGAGCATCTTTAGAACCCGATCAAATTGAAAGGATTGTTACTTTCTCTAATAAAATGCTGGGTTACAGAGTTGCGCATGAAGAATCTTCAAAGTATGTTGATTCAACATATTGGGAAAAAAAAAGAATAGATTTTTTTCGCAGCGTTATGGAAAATCAAGCCAGCCATAGTCCTGACAACTGATGAAAGTACCCAATAAGATTCTTATGATTTTGCCTCTCCCCCCTCCAATTCATGGGGCCTCATTGATAAATGATTCGATTTTGAAAAGCAATGTCCTTAAGAAGAATTTCCAAATAAGAGTAATCCCAATGCATTTCATTAAAGATAATAGTGAAATGGGTACGTTCTCAGCAATGAAGCTACTAAGGTCAATAAAACTTTATTTCAAACTTGTCCTTCAGCTAATTAGATTCCGCCCGAGCTTAGTTTACTTCAATATGGCTACTTATGGTTTTGCCTTATACAGGGATATAATTGTAATAATTATATCAAAGTTATTTCACAATGAAATTGCTATCCATTTAAGAACGCAAAGAATTTCTGATCAAGTCAAATCAAGTAAGTTCAAAAAATATTTATTTAAATCGACATTTAAGAATACTTCATTAATTCTGTTATCACAATATCTTATTGCGGATGTAATTAATGTTTATGATAGAAAGCCTTTCATTGTTAATGACGGTATTGGATATTTAAATAATAAACAGGCCCCTCAAAAACAACCTTCTGTTACTTTTTTATTCTTAAGCAACTTTTTAAAAACAAAAGGTATCTTTGATTTACTAAATGCTGCAATCTCACTCAAAGAAAAATCTTTCAAGTTCCAATTAATTGTTGCTGGTAAAGATGCAGAAATCACATCACAACAAATTAAAAAGTTTATTGACATTAATCTGTTAGGAGATGTTGTTGAGCTTCGTGGCCCTCTTTATGATAGTGACAAAATCAGACTTTATAAGGAAGTAAATGTTTTTGTGCTCCCTACAACCTTTGATGCCTTCCCAGGCGTAATTTTAGAAGCCATGCAATTTAGTTTACCAGTGATATCAACAATTGAAGGATCAATTCCGGAAATCATTGTCAATAATTCGACTGGTGTATTAATCAATAAGGGTAACAATGAAGAGCTAGTCAAGGCAATGGAATATTTCATAGAGAATCCTGATCAAATAGAATTATATGGAAGGAGGGGTAAAAAGCGTTTTAATGAAAAATACACGTTGGCTCAATTTGAATCATCATTGAATGATGTTTTCCAAAAAGTATTAAATCAATCAAGATGATATTACAATTTTAAACAAAAAGTGAGATTTAAGCAATTTTTGAAAACATAGATTGTATTGTTAGTTTCCATTAGATTTGACACTTTCAAAATTAAAGTTTCAAGCAAGGTTGTCCGTTGACTTCATTTGGGACATTCGGATAGAAGAAAATCGGCTATTATTTATATGTTCATGCTCATGCAAAAGTGTCTTATAGTCAAAAGAACCATGTTATCTGAACATATGATTCTCTCTTCCTCATTCATATATGAAGCTCGTAAGGCTTTTGAATAAGTTTGAATCGTTCAAATAAACTAGATTATCAATTTTTGAATACAATAAAGGATGACTCAATGTTAGCGATTGGCATTCAGCACGAAGAATGAGTGCTCAAATAAATTTGAAAAGCTTACACAATGGTAGATGATGATAGCATAATGATTTATATTTTACTCACTTTTTTGCAATTCCAAAACTATCAAAAAATAACAAATGATTCATAAACTCTCGACATTAAAGCGACTGCTTAACCATCTTCGAACTACAATGAACTTTAATCTATCTGTAAGTCGACCAGAATTTATACCAAATAATAATACACAGGAAACAATGATTAACACTATTCTAGTTACAAGCATAGTAATTTCCCTTTTCAAACTTATTAATTCTTGAGTTGATGAAAATCCAGGTCCGTACACACCGTTGTAAATTCGAGTTTTCACATGCAACATTTCTTTACCGCTTACCTCTGTAAAAAGATTAAAATGAAAGTAATCCAATATGTCAGATCCTTCTAATTTTCTGTTAAAATAGTTTGATTTATAATCCAAACTAGCAATATCATATTCTGAATTTAGGACATCCCCCAAACTAAAAACTGTTTTTCTTAATTTACCTTTTTTAAATACAATGTAGGTTACCTTATCAATAAAAGTAGAATAATTTTTTGTCACAGTTAAATGATCCTGCCCTTCAAACCAAAACATTCCATAAATCTTATTTGGCTTAGTGCCTTGCAAGTTAATAGTAATTTTGTGGTAATAACTCGGATTTTTTACGAGTCGATTATTATTACTATAAAGATGAATAAAAGGATCAATGTTCCTGATTTCTGGTTTATCAATTGTCTTAAACACAAATTCATTATTAGAAATTGATACTGCACTTACTTCCATATTCATATAGAACTCATCGAATAATAATTCACTATTCCATGTATAGATTGAGTCTAAATTCTCAAGGATAATTGAGTTTATACTAATTAGATTATCTGTTGTTTCACCAAAATCAATCCTAATATTATCTAATTTTTCCATTGTCTTAATAGATATTCTGTATTTGACAAATTCATCGGACTGAGTTATCCATTTAAATACACTAAATTTTTCTGACCAACTCTTAGTAATTTCAGGTCCGGTATAGAATATTTGCATTCTGAAGGCTTGGCTACATTTCAATTTAATCTCTAATGTAGATTGAGCCTGAACATTGGTAAAAAGTAAAGTAGAAATTATCAGATATATAAATAAGAGTTTTTGAAACATCGTTATTTAATTTGTTTAAGTATTCTGATTTATTGGAGCCCTTCCAATATCCTCTCTTATGTATGGGGTTTTACCCTTCTAACCATTATACTGATAAGCAGGAATAAAGTTAAACATACAATATATAGCAAGAATATTTTTAAAATTTTATTACTTCTGGGATTAACTTTTCTAATATCTTTTTTGATTAATTATTTCTTGGTTGGTTCAAGTATCAATAATTTATTATGGTCGGTAATTACTTACGGATCATTCATTTCATTTCTAGTTGCACTTCTACTTATGCGATTTTCTCCAAAAGACATAGGTTTTGTTTTATCATTTAGCATCGCAATAACCTTAGGAGAAATCCTTATCGGATATACACAAATGGTGCTTTTTTCTTCCTCATTCAACCCATTTTCTATAACTAGTGCAGCCGGTGATTATTTTACTGGGACATTTATGCGATTTGGATTTGCTCATGTTGCTGCTATCAAGATTTCTCTTGTCCTGATTTATGTATTTGTTTTATGGATTGATAATAAAAGTTTAAAAAGAACTTCCATTTTAGTTTTAATTATTGTTGGATGGTTACTGCCGAGTGCTCTATACTCAATAATTCTATTACTGGTTTCCATTTTCTTATATTTTACTTTATATGAGTTAATACCGAGACTTAAAAAACTTCGATTTAAAACATCTGTTTTATTTGCTGGTGCCCTTGTGACACTCGGAATATTTATGTTTTCAGCAATACAGATTAAGAATGTTAAATATATCAGTAGAAGTATCAATACAGTTATAAACACTTTAGTTAAAGGAGACGATTCTAATGATTCGTCTCAAAAGATTCATTTTTTTAAGACATCTATTGTAGATGTACCACAAAAATATCCTCAGTCGGTTGTAATTGGTGTTGGCCCTGGCAACTATAGCAGTAGAAGTGCCTGGATAGTTTCGGGTTTATACTTGGATCATCAACCTTTTTATATTCCTGTTACGCCTTCAGGTGTAGCATTAGAATATTCATTGCCTTATTATGAGGATATAGTAAATAAGGTCCGTTGGGGTGCAGGCAGCATCATTCATCAACCTTTTTCGAGTTGGATATCAATTTATGTTGAACTTGGTATTATTGGAATAGTTTTATTTATCTGGTTATTTCGGTTAATTTCTAGACGACAAATAATCCCGGCTCAACAATTAACAAGCTTGTCAAAAGGAAATACGATCGCTTTAATTTATCTGATTTTACTTATGGTTGTTGATAATATTCTGGAATATCCACATATAATTAATCAATTTTTAATATTAGTAGTAATGACAAATAATGTTACTAAAAGCAGATAATCACCAACCCCTGCTGAGTATAAATACTGGAATTTTTAAGTTTGTGACAGCCTATTCAATTAAATTATATTCTCTGACGTTATTTATTATTATTAATAATATCTTTGCAATCTTTTTTAATAAACGCTCATTAGAAGTAATTAAATAATAGGATGAAATCATTAGTAACCGGAGGTGCTGGTTTTATTGGAGCCCATGTCGTAAATGAACTTATAAACATGGGCCATGAAGTAGTAGTACTGGATGATCTAAGCGGTGGTTATAAAGACAATGTAAATACATCGGCTTCCTTTATTGAAGGAAGTATTACAAATAAGGTATTAATTGATGAGATATTCGAAAGTCACAATATTGATTATGTTTATCATTTGGCAGCATATGCCGCTGAAGGCCTAAGTCATTTCATTCGAAAGTTTAATTATGAAAACAACTTAATCGGAAGTATTAACCTTGTCAATGCTTCTATTAAACACAAAGTTAAGTGTTTTGTATTTACATCTTCAATTGCCGTATATGGCGCTGGCCAGTTGCCAATGAGAGAAGATATGGTTCCTTTGCCTGAAGATCCTTATGGGATAGCTAAACTTGCAATTGAGCAAGATTTAAAAGCTGCAAAAGAAATATTTGATCTTGATTATATTATTTTCAGACCACATAACGTGTATGGTGAATATCAAAATATTGCAGACAGATATAGGAATGTTCTAGGAATTTTCATGAATCAAATTCTTCAAGACAAGTCATTGACAATATTTGGCGATGGCGAACAAACCAGGGCTTTTAGTTATATTGGGGATGTGGCTCCATATATTGCAAAATCGGTTGATCTAAAAAATGCTTATGGGGAAACAATAAACATAGGTGCTGACAAACAGTTCACTGTGAATGAGCTAGCTGATACTATTATGAATGTCATGAATAGAGAGGTAAAGAAAAACTACTTGCCTGCGAGAAATGAAGTGATGCATGCGCATTCAGATCATAATAAAGCTAAAGCTATTTTTGGCATTGAAAACTATACATCTTTAAGTAAGGGAATCGAAAAAATGGCTAAATGGGTTGAAGAACATGGTGCAAGGGAAACCCCAAAATTTGAAAATATTGAAATCACAGAGAAATTGCCATCCGTTTGGCTAGAGAATTAATAAATTTCGTCTAAGAAATGAAGATCGCAATTTTAGGAACCAGAGGGGTTCCAGCTAAATATGGTGGGTTTGAAACATGTGCTGAAGAAATTAGTGTTGATTTGGTAGCGAAGGGTCATAAAGTATTGGCTTATGGAAGAAAGGGTAATCATGATGATAGTCAAAAGGAATATAAAGGCGTTAAGCTCTACCACATTCCCAGAATAAAAGGGAAAATAACTGAAACATTTTCAAACACTTTCTTCTCTATGATTCATGTATTATTTCAAAGGGTCGATGTAATATATGTAATGAATGCGGCGAATATTCCAATTTGTTTCATCTCATGGTTATTGAGAAAAAAAATAGTGATTAACGTAGATGGGCTAGAGTGGAAACGAAAAAAATGGGGCAAGTTTGCCCAAAACTATTATCAATGGGCTGAAAAATTATCAACATATTTTTCGAACAGAATCATATCTGACTCTATGGGCATTGCAGAGTATTATTTAGATCGCTACAAAACCGAAACAACATTTATTGCCTACGGAGCAAACATTGAAAATTCCGAAAACCCGGATATCCTAGATGAATATAATTTAAAACCACGTGAATATTTCTTTGTTGCAAGTCGTCTTGAGCCTGAAAACAATGTTGATATTACAATTAAAGCATTTGAAAAAGTACAAACAGATAAGAAACTAGTCATTGCCGGAGGAGCAAATTATGATAGTGACTTCATTAAAGAAATTCATAAAACCAAGGATGAAAGGATTATTTTTTTAGGCCCAATCTATACTGAAGGACATATTAAAGAACTTCATTGTAACTGTTTTGCTTATGTGCATGGTAACGAAGTAGGAGGCACTAATCCAGCATTATTAAAAGCTTTAGGTTATGGCAATACAGTGTTAGCATTAAATGTTAATTTCAATGCAGAAGTCATAAAAAATGCTGGAATCCTATACGATAGATCAGCCGATGATTTAGCAAGAAAAATACAATCCCTTGTTGACGATGAAGAGTTTTGTTTTAGTTTTAAGAACAAAGCTAAGAACAGAATTAAGGAAGCATATACATGGGAAAAAATATCAAATGAATATGAAGTCTTTTTTAAGGATGTAATTAATGGCAAATTTGGTTGAGTAATTTAATTCTCTATTTTACTTGAAAAACCTCCTCATCATCGTAGGCACCCGCCCAAACTTTATCAAGATCACCCAGTTTCCGAAGGTTATTGCAAACAATTCTGGGATCAATCTTAACGTTCTTCATACGGGCCAGCATCATGACACCAACATGTCAAAAGTGTTTTTTCAGCAATTTGGCTTTGAGCCGGATCATTACCTGTCTTTAGAATCAAAAACTCCGGCTGCTGCGATGGGTGAGATCATGATCGGAATTGAGGACTATGCCAACAAGATCAAACCCGACCTGATTATGGTGCCGGGCGATGTCAATTCAACCCTGGCCGCGGCGATTACTGCTAATAAACTGGGTATTCCATTAGCCCATCTGGAAAGTGGCCTTCGATCAGGCGACCGTACCATGCCCGAAGAAATAAATCGAATCCTGACAGATCAAATCACAGACCTCTTCTTTGTCACAGAACAGAGTGGTATCGATCATATCAAAAAAGAGAACCTCCAGGGCATAACACATTTTGTGGGTAACACCATGATTGACACATTGGTTGCCTTTGAAAGTGAAATTGACAACTCCGACATTGTTCAGAAGCTTGGCCTGACAAACAAGTATGCTCTTATGACGATGCATCGGCCCGCAACCGTGGACCATCAACAAGGTCTTGAAAAATTATCTGCAATTATTAAGCACATCACAAGTACCATGCCGTTGGTTTTTCCCATTCATCCTCGGACCACCAAAAATCTGCAACGATTCGGGCTTTGGGATGCTTTTTCTTCCATCAACAATCTCAAATTAATAGAACCTCTGGATTATTTTGCCTTCCAAAAGCTTATTAAATCATCGGCTGTGGTGGTAACTGACAGTGGGGGCATCCAGGAGGAAACTACCTTTCGGGGAATCCCTTGCCTGACGCTTAGACCCAACACAGAGCGGCCATCTACCATTGACCTGGGAACCAATACCCTGACTAGGTTCGATGTAGAAGAAATAAACGTGTTGCTTGATGCCATAGTACAGGATACATACAAAAAGGGCATTATTCCTCCACTGTGGGATGGTCATGCCACAGAGCGTGTAGTGGATGTTCTTTTAAAAACCTAACGAGGCAAAAGGCTTATTCCATTAGTCATTCACATCACATTACTAAGAGTTTTGATCAATGGAATTGGATAGCTGAAGAGGTATTAAAAGTAAATGTTGAATGTATTAAATTCAAGCGTGGACCATGAATTCTGAGAATGTACTTACTTTGCCTGAACTTTAACCGGCCTTCCGTATGATTAAACGCGTTTTTTGGGTAGCCCTGTTCACAGGCCTGTCGCATTTGATCTCTCTGATTACCATTAGTTATATTATCCGTGAACTTGGCGAAGAAACGTCCGGATACTTAGGAGTTATTGATTCTACGATGATGGTGGTGGCATCCATAATCTCGTTTGGAATACAATTAGCAGTAAACCGAAATGTGGCTACCAAAACCAGTTGGAAAAGCAATTATAAGCTGGGTCAGTCTGCCAGGTTTATGCTGAGTTTGTTTGTCCTTGTATTTGGAATAGTAGCATATCTCATTGATGGGGATCTTTCTAACCTGATTTACTGCTATGCTCCTCTTGTAGCACTCAATGGGGATTACGCTTTATATGGTAACGGAAAGCCAATCGTTGCGGCAAGTTTGAGCTTTTTAAGAGTGGCACTGCCTAATATTGGCATTCTGGTCACCGGATCTTTCTTTGGGCCGGAGGTTCTTTACGTCTATGTCTTGTTACTTGCTTTGGGCATATTCCTTGCCGGTGTCATCTCGGCAAATGTCAATCATGTGAGTTATTTTTTCTTGCCCAGGAAAAATTTTGTCAAGTTTTATTTTAAATACCTTAAAGTTGGCATCTATCAGGTTACCTCCGTCCTGATTGTTACCGGCGTTCTTGTTATTGCCAATTGGTTTTATAGCATTGTCCTCATTGGTCTGATCAATGGTTTACTGAAGATTTTAATCATCTATAAGGGCGGATTACGGATCATCGTCCAAACCTTTTTCAAAGAGATCAAACTTCCGGGCACTTCGCAAAAAATTGATAAGGCATCTATTCTTGCCTGGGGGGCTATCAGCATTCCTGTAATTATTTTTTATGATACCACCCTCCACTTACTTTTTGATACAACCTATGATGAATATTTGCTTTTGCTACCCCTCCTTGGCTTTATCATGCTTCTTTCAGCCTTCAGGAATTCTGCGGAGGCTAAAGCCCTCATTGAGAAAAAAGATAACCTTAACCTTTATGTTTTTATTAGCGCCCTTGTTATTGAAATTCTGGTAATGGCTATTTTTTCTGTTACGGATTATAAGATTTGGGGTATTCCCTTTGGTTTTTTCATTGGTGAAATAATTCTGGTTGCAGGATTAGGAATTGGTCTGGGTAAACATCATTTCTTTTGGAATCGTTTGATTTTCCTCATTAAATTAAGCCCAGTGCTGGCTATTTGCGGATTATTACGATTTTTTATTGGTGCAAATTTATATGTATTGTTAGCTTGTCTGGCACTATATGTCGTATGGATTGTTGTCTTTTATAGAAAACTCGTTTTCGAATCCCTGACGAAAGAGCTGGCTGCATAACTCATTCATTTTAGTAATTTCGCATCCATATCCAAACCGTACAATGAGGCAGTGAAAATCAGGAAAATCTTCTCTACGCAACCGCTTCATCCTATTCAAATGGGATTGTTTATCCTCATTGAGCTGTTGCTCATTTATGCTGAGACCTTTTCCAAGTTTCATATCTATGGTCCTTTTTATCTTTTCGATACCCTCTTTTTTCTGTTAGCCCTAAGTTCAGCATTCTATTTTTTAAGGCAGAAAGAAAAATTTTATGTCTGGCCTGTGATGATCATGCTCGGTATAAGTATCCTGTACCTCGGGTACTCTTACCTTTATCATGTTGGTCCTGTAAACTACATGATCCGGCAATACGCTTTATTCATCTATCTTGGGCTGTCCTGGTTTATTTTCTCTTCTTATATCAATGATCAATTTAACGACTTCAACATCAGATTCATTGTATTGATTGGCCTTGTCTCTGTGATCATTCAAATGGGTTATCATGGTTATTTGGCTATATTTTCTGATCACTACCTGCCATTTGGTGAGTTCAATTACTTCTCGAAAATGGGGATATTGGGGATTATTGTTTTTGGAGCTTGGGCATTATGCTTCATCAAAAACACCAGGATCAAATGGTCTCTTGTTGCTTTTTACCTCTTTTTATCAACAACATTAGGACATTCATCTGCCTTTCTCGCCTGTTTTGTTGTAGTCATGACTTACCTGATGTTGGGTACATCACGTAAGGTCAAGATTACAGCTTTAACATTTCTTGGATTATCTCTCTTGCTTTTTATTCTTTTTCTACCTCAATTTTCGGATCAAAATGCAGAATGGCGACTTGTTTACTGGAAGTCAGCATTAGGGGAGATTCTGAAGTCTCATTTTGCCCTACTCGGACATGGGTTTGGAGCGCCTTATGCCAGTCAGGAAGTAATTGATGCTTTCAGAGAGCAAATAAACTCTCCCTGGTTTGAGGTGAGACCAGAAGAAGCGTATGTTACCCCCATGCACAATAGCTTCATCACATTTGCATTTCACATCGGGTTGATCCCAAGTTTATTGTTGTTTATTCCTTTGAAAAAAGCAATACGGTATTTTATCAAAGTTAAACACCACACCAAATTCCCAAAGAACGATTTTCTCATACTTTGTTTTGTGGGAGTTAGCGTATTCTCTGCCTTTAATGTTGTCCTAGAACTCCCCCATAGCTCATCCTTTTACTGGCTAATTTATTTTTCATTAATCTATCAGTGCAGAAAACAGGACGTGGCTCAAGATGAAAAGTAAAATTCTTTTCCTTGGACATTTACCACCACCAATCCATGGGGTTAGCTTGATCAATCAGTGGATCCTGAAGAGTCAAATTATAAATGAGCAATATGATCTTATTCCAGTCAACTTATCTACAGCGAAAACAATCCAGAATATAGGAGGTCACAGTCCTATTAAATATTTGAAAGTATTTCGGATAGCAGCCTTGTGTTGCCGAAAACTTTTGCTCCACCGGTTTAGCCTTGCTTACATGACCCTGTCACCAAAGGGCGGTGCCTTCTTAAAAGATAGTCTGATCGTCTTGTTGGTCAGGGTTTTTCGAGTACCCCTTCTTTTACATCTTCATGGAAAAGGTATCGAGAAGGCACTTAGCTCACGTGGAATGGCTCTTACTAAATATTACAATTTCGTATTCAAAAAATGTCATGTTATTCATCTTTCAGATTTACTGACCCCGGATATTAAGCGAATCACATCTATTAACAAAATTCATGTCATTGGAAACGGAATCCCATGCAAATATCCTCCCAGGGTTCAACAAGAAGCCACCAATCAGGTGGTCATTTTGTACCTATCCAATTTCGTGCCTTCAAAGGGAGCCATGACATTGTTAGAATCGGTTGCCGCACTACAGAATGAAGGAATTTCAGGTTTTAAAACGAGGTTTGTCGGTGCATGGGGCGACGAAAGACTAAAAATGCAGTTTGAAGAATATGTCCGGGAGAAGAATCTGCAACATCTCGTGGAAGTGCCGGGTCCGGCCTATGGGGAGAAAAAGGATGAAGTCCTTTATACTTCAGATATGTTTGTTCTCCCAACATATTATGCGAATGAATGTTTTCCGCTGACTATCCTGGAAGCCATGCAGGCCGGTTTGCCCGTAGTGTCCACCTACGAAGGCGCCATACCTGAAATCGTTGACGATGGGAAAACAGGTTTTCTTTTCCCTGCAAAAGATGTATCAGCCCTGGCCGGTATCCTTAAAGAGCTAATCGCCAACTCATCATTACGTAATCGGATGGGCAAGGCAGCCCGGTTAAAGTTCGAGCAACATTATACATTCGATACATTTGAGAAGAAGTTAGTGAACACTTTTTCTGAAATCATCTGATTATGTGCGGGATTGCCGGTTATACCAAAAAATCTACCTATCACGATGAAGATCTGATTTCAACAATTCATGCAACCCAGGCTCATCGGGGTCCTGATCATCAGGGAACCTGGCAGGATGATCTTTGGGTTTTGCTGCATCAGCGACTAAGTATAATCGATCTGGATACTTCTGCTAACCAGCCCATGGTAAAAGATGATTGGGTGATTATATTCAATGGCGAAATCTATAATTACCGATCAATTCGGGAGAGGTTAGTCTCAAAGTATGGTATTTCATTTCACACTCAATCTGATACGGAAGTTTTACTGGAATTGTATCGACTTAAAGGAATGGAAAGCCTCCAGGAGATCCGTGGAATGTTCTCTTTTGCCATATACAACACCAAGAGCCAGGATTTAATGCTTGTCCGAGATCCATATGGTATCAAGCCATTATTCTACAAGGCAGGTAACGACGGTTTCTCTTTTGCCTCGGAGTTGAAAACACTAACAAAATTCCCTGACTTCGATAGACAGATCAATATGAATGCTGTCGTGGCGGCTATTAACTACCTGTGGATCCCCGGAAACAAGAGCCTCTTCACCAGAATCAAAAAAGTGCCGGCAGGACATTATGTTCATATTAATCGAGAGGGAAAGGAAGTGGTCAAATCCTATTACCAGTTGCCAACCCAAATAGTCAATCTTTCAGAAGAAGAAGCAATAGTCAAGCTGGAGATGACCCTTTCTCAATCAGTTCAGAGACATTTGGTGGCTGATGTACCTGTTAGTGCACTGCTAAGCGGTGGAATTGACTCTTCTCTCATCGTGTCAATGGCAACTGACTCAACAGCTCTATCCAGCTATTCCATCGGGATCAATGAAGAAGACAAAAAAGTGGAACAAATGCCGGATGATGCCAGGTACGCCCGGCAATTGGCCCAACAGCTTGGGCTTGATCACCATGAAATTTTCATTTCTCCGGAAATCACCAAGGAACTACCCCACATGGTCTATCATTTGGACGAACCCATTGGTGATCCAGCTGCAATAAATACCTACCTTATAAGCAAAGCCGCGAGAGATCATGGCTGTAAGGTACTTCTATCAGGAATGGGCGCTGACGAACTCTTTTTTGGCTACAGGAGACAAAAAGCCATATGCCATGCCCAACGATATCAGAAGATCCCGGCCATAATGAGATCAATAATTCGGCAAACGGCAAATGGCCTTCCTGTACGAATGGGAGGCTTTGGTGTTAAGCCTGTCCGATGGGCTCAGCGATTTCTAAGCTTTGCTGACTATCCAACCTCGTATGCCTATATGAGAAGTTATTCGTACTACGATGAGTCAAGCATGAGGCAATTGTTTCATCCTGATATTGAAAATGAATATCAACAACTGGTGTTACGTCATGACCAACTTTTTCACAGTGCCTACAAGCATGATCTGGTGAATCAAATGTGTCATACCGACATCCATATGTTCATGCAAGGGCTAAATCTTACCTACTCTGACCGGGCCTCAATGGCTGCATCCGTTGAGTTACGGGTGCCTTTTATCGATCAGGAAGTAGTTGAATTGGCCATGTCATTGCCAGGTTCCTTAAAGTATAAAAGGCAAGTTCAAAAGTATTTGCTTAAGAAGGCAGCTGAAAATCACCTTCCCGATCAAATCATTTACCGGCCAAAGGCTTCCTTTGGAGCACCTATCCGACGATGGATCTCGGGCCCACTAAATGAAATGACGAACGACTTGCTTAGTAGTGAAAATATTAAGAATAGAGCTATTTTTAACCCGGATTTTGTTGAAAACATAATTAAAGAAGATAAAAAAGGCAGGAGGGATTATGCTTACCAGATCTATCAACTTCTTACGCTGGAATTATGGTTCAGGCAATTCCTGGATTAATAGTTTGTCAAAAGGAGAGTTCCCCTGGTTTTTATTATAAACGAACATGAAGCAGGTAGTCCAGAGTTTTAAAACAGGGAAGTTGGAGGTGAAGGAAGTCCCTGCTCCCCAACTCAACAAGGGAATAGTACTGGTAGAAACAAGGGCTTCTCTGATCAGCCCGGGCACAGAAAAAAGTACGGTTAATGTAGCGAAGTCAAATCTTCTCCAAAAAGCCAAACAACGACCTGATCTTGTTGCGCAAGTTTTACAAAATGCAAAAAAAGAAGGCATTAAAGCCACGTTTGATAAGGTACGAACCAAATTGGACACGCCTAAAGCCTTAGGCTACAGTTGTTCGGGTGTTGTACTCGCGTCTATGGATGATAGAAATTCATTCAAACCAGGTGACAGGGTCGCCTGTGCCGGCCAGGACCTGGCCTCTCATGCGGAAATCGTTGCTGTGCCACAAAACCTGGTGGCTCACATTCCCGAAATCCTTTCATTTGAAGAGGGCGCCTTCACCACACTTGGCGCCATTGCTCTACAAGGTATTCGTCAGGCAGATGTAAAACTGGGTGAAAACATTTGTGTTCTTGGACTTGGGTTGTTGGGTCAGCTTACAGGCCAACTTGCCAAAGCATCAGGCGCCAATGTCTTCGGCGTTGATCTTGATCATCGAAATGTTGAAAAAGCCTTCCAATTGGGAATTGATGAGGCAATCTTACGGAATGACACATCTTTGGTTACCAAAGGAATGACGTTTAGCAGTAGCCTGGGTTTCGATAAGGTGATTATTACAGCATCCACAACCTCTGACGATCCAGTCAACCTGGCCTCAGAACTGGCCCGTAAAAAAGGGGTCATTGTAGTTGTAGGAGCGGTTGGTATGCATCTTTCACGGGAACCACATTTTTATAAGAAAGAGCTTGAACTTAAAATGTCATGCTCCTATGGACCCGGGCGCTATGATCCAGAGTATGAACAACTGGGAATAGACTATCCCTTCCCATATGTTCGCTGGACTGAACAACGCAATATGGCGGCCTTCCTCAATATAGCTTCTAAAAGTCAACTTACTCTAAAGCCCCTGATCACCCATACCTTCTCTATTAATCAAGCAGGTGATGCCTACGAGGTTGTGGCCGGTGACGAGCATACCCTTGGTATTGTTTTGACTTACCCTGAACGTGATCATAAAAGGGAATTATCTGTGCCCAGGTTTATTCCCGGAAATGCAGGTCAAAGGACGAGTATCTCTTTTATAGGAGCCGGTAGTTTTGCTCAGAGCTATCTAATTCCTCATATACCTGAAACGGTAGGATTGGAGAAGGTGTTAACCAAATCCGGGATCAATTCCGAGCACGTTACACGTAAATTTGGCTTTCAACAAGCTGTTTCAGAATTAAAAGACATCACAGAGGATAAACAGACTCAGGCAGTCATCATTGCCAGCCGGCATGATACCCACAGTGAGTTTTCGAACGCTTGTTTAATTGCCGGCAAACATGTATTTGTAGAAAAACCTTTGGCCATTTCTGAAGAAGATCTAACAAAAACAATCAATGTACTGCAATCAACTTCAGGTATGCTGATGGTGGGATATAACCGGAGGTTCTCTAAAGCCGCTAGTGCGGTTCATCAGCTATTCAATTCCCTAAACTCCCCTATTCTTATTTCCATACGCGTAAATGCAGGTTTCCTACCCCAGGAACATTGGACCCAACTAGATGCCGTTGGAGGTGGAAGAATCATCGGTGAAGTATGTCATTTTGTTGATCTCATTCAATTTTTTACCAATGATCTCATAAAACAAGTGTATGCACAAAGTCTGCCGTCTGAAGGAACTGATATGCAAAACAAGGATAATGTGGCCATCACTTGCACGCTCAAACGGGGCTCCGTGGCAAATATCATATATGCCGCGAATGGTGATACTACATTGCCAAAGGAACGAATTGAAGTATTCGGTGATAAGAAATCTGCTGTCATCGATAATTTTAATACCGTGGAATATTATGTGGATGGAAAAAAAACAAAAAGTAAATGTAGTGGTAAAGGACACAAAGAAGAGATAACAGCGTTTGTTGAGGCAATCACGAATGAGGGTCAGCCACCCATATCTTATGATGAACTCATCAACAGCTCACTAACAACATTCAGAATCCTTGATTCTCTTACCACCGGTATGGCTCAACAAGTATGATGTCCTGGTCAAAAACCTTAGTTTATTCGGGCATATTAGCGGTCGTTTTCACCCTCCCATATGACTTTCCTATAAACAATATTGCAATAATATATGCTTTGGCCTGTTTCCTGATTTTTATTATGACCTCAAAGCAAAATGGCAGGTATGTGTTTTCGAGAATATTCAATGATCATTTAGCCCTGGTCTTTATTGGCTTTTCCATTCTATACCTGGGAGCAGGCCTGATACGTCTGGATGCCTACCAGGATCCGATGATCATGTGGAAAGCACTGGAAAAGCGAATCCCGTTTTTAATTTTCCCATTTGTACTTACTGTTGTCCCATTATATTCTAAACGTCAGATTAAATGGATATTCCATATGTTTCTGATAATGGTAGTACTTAGTAGCCTAACATGTCTCATCATCGGAGCGTATCAAACGATCACCACGGGTACCGTCCACTATATTAATACAGAAAATGGGGTGGTTGAAAATAATTTCATGTATTACAGGCTAAGTTCGTACATAGGCATACACCCGGTATACTTCTCTAGTTATGTTCTCTTGGCAACAATCTTGTCGCTAAGTGATTTAAGACAAAATTTTCAATCCTCCTCATCCACCCTCCTGATCTTTAAGATTCTAACCCTTTTCTATCTGATAGGAATCATTTTTTTGTTAAAGTCCGCCATAATTATCACGGCTCTTCTGATCATTCTTTTGGGATTTTTAGGTTTTCACTTCTATCAACGCCGGGCAATGATATCTGGTCCTAGATTGGCCCTGATTGTTATAGGTATGGTTGCCGTTTCGGTGATCCTTGCCGTACGGGTAGATCAGAAGATTGGTCAAAGGGGCAGTCTTTTTAGTTATGATTATTCTCAGCCAGGTGGTGGAAGCTGGAATGTGGTAAACCTTAGACTGGCTAAATGGACAGTGGCTACGGAAGCCATTCGTAATCATTGGTTGGCTGGAGTAGGTCCCGGAAATCTTTACTCCACCCTCGATAGGTATTATAAATTGCACAACTTCAGGTTTGCCCTCAGGGAACATTATAATCCACATAACCAGTTTCTTCACAGCTTTCTCATCCTGGGAATTCTGGGCCTTCTTCTTCTTGTATTCATGTTCGTTCTTCCCTTCGTAAAGTCATGGCAAAAACTTGATGTTGTTTGGTTTTTGTTTTCGTTCGGTTTCATTCTCTTTTCAGTGACAGAGTCAACACTTGCAGTTAACAAAGGGATAATTTTCTATGTTTTTATGACCTGTTTATTTAATAATCTACCTTCACTAACATCCACTTATCTAAGAAATGAGTGACGCTATCCTTCGTAGCTTCAACCAACTCAAAACCCAGCTTGAGTCGCAGCCCCTTGAAATACGATTCAAAGGCTACGACCCTTTTGATGGATTAAATAGCCCTGTCATACGAAGATCATTCTTGAATTCATCTAGATTAATAAAACTGGCCTGGCTTCAGCTGTTCAAAAGGAGTCCATTTAACTGTAGGAAGCTCGTGGGAATTCCTAAACGATTAAATGCACAAGCTCTTGCCCTTTTTTTGATTGGTTATTGCAAATTATACCTTAAAGCAGCCAATGATGAATATCTGGCTTCAATTCATTGGCTTGCCGAGGCACTTAGGGATGAATGTATCCCTGGGTATTCCGGCGCATGCTGGGGTTATCCTTTTGACTGGCAGGCAAGATCTTTTTACTTGCCGGAAGGCACACCCCTTATTATTCCAACGGCCTATGCGACAGAAGCTTTATATGCTGCCCACAAGATTACCAATAATAATGAGGATCTTGACATGGCCATTTCTGCTTCTGAATTCGTACGCCATGACCTTAATCGTATCGGAACAGATTCAGGATTTACCTTTTCCTATTCTCCCCTGGACCATTCGGTGGTGTATAACGCCTCATTGATGGGCACAAAAATATTAGCTCAGGCGTATCATGCAACAAATGAACACGCTCTTTTGCATGAAGCCTCTCAGTCAGTCTATCAGGTGATCAGGCGTCAGAGGGAGGATGGCTCCTGGACTTACGGCGAGGCAGATCATCATCAATGGATCGATAATTTCCACACTGGATATAACCTTCAATGCTTAAGTGATTATCAACAACTCACTAAAGATGACTCGGTCCAGGAACATATTGAAGAAGGATTTGTATATTACCTAGGCCATTTTTTTCATCAAGACGGGCGGCCAAAATATTTTGATGACAAGACGTACCCGATAGATGTTAACAATACTGCCCAACTTGTGTTAACATTAGATGCACTAAACAAATGGAATGATAATAAAGAATTGTTGTATCGGATTTTAGATTATACCATCAATCAGATGCAGTCAGGCCAGGGATGGTTCTACTACCAACGTAACAAATTTTATACAAACAAAATCCCTTATTTACGATGGACTCAGGCCTGGATGTTCAATGCATTAGCTACTTTTCTTACTCATGAATAGTGAACCGGCACAAATAAGACTCTTTGATACAAGAATTCATGCGTTGACCATGGCAGAAACGGTAGAACTTATTGAAGATTGTATTTCCTCCGGAAAACAGGTCGTACATAATTGTATCAACGCCAATAAGGTAGTGCTGATTCAAAATAATTCTGAATTGAAGGAGAGCCTGGATGAGGCAGACATAGTAAGCGCTGATGGCCAGGCAATTGTTTGGGCTTCCAGGTGGATAGGTAACCCATTGCCGGAACGTGTTCCAGGTATTGATCTGATGAATGAGCTCTTGGAGCTGGCCCATCTGAAAAAATATGGGGTCTTCCTGTTCGGTGCTACCGAAGAGATAGTCCAGGAGGTGGCCTCTATCTACAAAAAAAAGTATTCTGAAGAGTTGATTGCTGGCTTAAGGAATGGGTATTTTACCGACGACGATGAAGACCAAATAGCTGAATCCATAAATCAGTCGGGTGCAAAAATTCTTTTTGTGGCCATCCCATCTCCTGCCAAAGAGAATTTTATTAAAAGGCAAAAAACACAAATGCCCAATATCAACCTATTGATGGGTGTTGGCGGAAGCTTTGACGTTGTGGCTGGTAAGGTCAAAAGAGCGCCCCGTTGGATGCAGGACCGAGGATTGGAATGGCTTTTCCGATTGATACAGGAACCTCGTAAAATGTGGCGAAGGTACCTGATTGGTAACCTGAAATACATTCGACTAGCTTTTCGTGAGTATATTCGTCGTTAATTTCAATGAAATAATCATAGTTTAGCCTTTGCTTAAAGTTTAACCTAACTTTATTGTCAATATTGTTGACCTTAACCAGGATAAACCATTTACTTAATTGCAAGTCAAAAGAGTGTTACTTTAACCGGGTTATACGTATCAAGGAAGAATGAAAAACGGGGCTAACACAAAACTTAAGATCCTTTACCTCTTCGGAGACCTACTAGCTTTGAATTTTGCCATTGCTCTGTCTTCCAGTATAAAATTCTATAATGGTCTGAGGTTTCATTCCGACTATTACCCTGAGCTTTTCGCCGTCTTTAACATCATTTGGATTGCCATTATGTTGGTATCGAAAGCCTACAATATCCCCAGGACAATGCACTTTTCGAGGCGCATCTGGAGGACTATTGGGTTTGTGTTCTTACATGGAATGCTCATCTCATCGATATGGGTGATCTTAAAGGCCTACTATTTCTCAAGAGAATTTCTTGCTCTTACATACCTGTTTTTCTCCTTTTTCCTACTTTGCTGGCGAGTGATCTTACAGTATTCCCTGCGGATTTATCGTAGGAGTGGGATGAATTATAGGTCTGTCATAGTTTATGGATATGGAACCATAGCCGATGAACTCATCTCTTTTTTTGACAAACATCCTGAATATGGCTATAAGTTTAAAGGATTTTTTGACAGCCAAGACACGCCATCTGATTATCTGGGCACTTATGCGGATATCGAACCCTATGTTGAGGAAAATGAGGTTGATGAAATTTATTGCTGTCTTCCCTATGTAGAATATAGTAATATTAAAAAATTGGTGGATTACGGCGATGAAGCATTGATTAAGGTAAAATTAATGACCGATTTTCGTGGGTTCTCCTCCAAGAATGTAGAGCTTGAGCGCTATGATCATATACCCATTCTAAGTGTTAATTCAACCCCTTTAGATGACTGGAAGAACAGATTCGTCAAACGATCATTTGACATTGCCATTTCTTCCATAATAATCCTTGGGATTTTGAGCTGGTTGTACCCAATTGTAGCAGTCCTGATCAAACTGGATTCCAGGGGACCCATCTTATTCAGACAAAAACGAACCGGACAAGACAACAAGAACTTTTATTGCTACAAGTTCAGAACTATGACCTTAAATTTAAGTTCTGAATCTGTTCAGGCTACAAAAAACGATCAAAGGATTACTGGTCTGGGACAATTTCTGCGCAAGACCAGCATTGATGAATTACCACAGTTTTGGAATGTACTCAAAGGGGATATGTCGGTAATTGGTCCACGACCACATATGTTAAAACACACCGAAGAATACTCACATAAAATCGAAAAATTTATGGCTCGGCATTTTGTTAAACCTGGAATTACCGGCCTTGCACAAGCTAAGGGGTTTAGAGGCCCTACCACACAGCTTTATCAAATGAGCAATCGCGTTAAACTTGACCGGTTTTACGTTGAAAACTGGTCGTTAATGCTCGACATAAAAATACTTGCACTTACAGCTGTTTCCATCATGAAAGGAGATGAAAACGCTTTCTGAGCTAATCCCGGTTTTCCTGGTGTCCATGTCCATTGGAGGTTTGATCATGCCTCTACTGGTAAAACTACTGGCAAGCAAAAGCCTGATTGATAGGAAATCCAGAAGGAAAATTCATGTTCGGGAGGTCCCCACCATGGGTGGTGTGGGCTTTGTCCTGGCCTTCCTATTCACCATTTTGATGTTTGGGACAAAAGACCAATTGCTAGCCCATCGGTTCGAGCTAATAACACTGACAGTGATGTTCCTGGTGGGCATGAGAGATGATATCATTGAACTATCACCCCTTTCAAAAATACTGGCTCAGTTAATCCCTGCTGCTATGATCATCTATTTTTCAGGATTATCAATAACTTCTTTATACGGATTTTTAAATATCAATACTCTTCATCCCTGGGTGTCTGTTGTACTTACATTATTCGTCATCCTGGGTTTAACCAACTCATTCAATCTGATCGACGGTATGGATGGCTTGGCATCGACCATCGCCCTCCTTGCCATTATTTTTTTTGGGACCTGGTTCTTTCTCCTTGGATATACCTCCCTGGCATTTATCTGTACAGCATTTGCAGGTTCTCTGATCGCTTTCCTCTACTTCAACTGGCAACCTGCAAAAATATTTATGGGAGATTCCGGCGCCCTGGTACTTGGTTTCCTGATATCCATCCTTGCTATCAACTTCATGGAACTTAATTCTCATTTAAGTGAAAAATTTTTCTTCCATTTCAGTGCCACCATTGGTACGGCAGTCAGTGTTTTGATCATACCAATCTTCGATACTTCACGTGTTGTCCTGATCCGGTTGTTGAAAGGCAGATCTCCCTTTATTGCAGATAAAAACCACACACACCATACGCTTATGAAGTTAGGTTTCACCCATTCTCAAACGACATTGACGATTGCGGGAGTGAATTTGGTTTTCATCGCATTGTCCGTTTTACTTCGTCACCAAAGCGATTATGTGGTGTTGCCTATCCTGATATTGCTCGCTGTAAATCTAAGTTTAATACTGGACTATGTTCTTATCAGAAAAATCAAGATGGAGAAAGGCAAAGTAGTGACCAAACCCATGACCCTTACAAAATCAAATCGTCAGGCCTCCTGAAGCTAAGTCTTCATCTAAAATTCCGTTAATATTGTGGCCAAATTGAATTGGGAATGATGGATCATTTAGACGATCTGAAAAATGAGATACAGTCGTATTCAGGCTCTTCTGAACAGAACATTGAAGAGTTTAGACAAAAATTTATAAGCAGGAAAAGTATTATCACCGAGCTGTTCACCCAACTGAAAGATATACCGGTTGAGCAGAAAAGAGAATACGGGCAAAAAATTAATGCCTTAAAAACCCTTGCCAAAGAAAAATTCGGTGAACTGGTGGCTTCTCAAAACGATAAAATTACCTCAGCCAAGACCCCTATGGATCTTACATTGCCGAGTAATAAGGGGCGACCGGGTAGTTTTCATCCAATTACTATTACAAAAAACAGGATCATTCAAATATTCGAGCGGATAGGGTTTAACGTTTCAGATGGTCCGGAGATAGAAGATGACTGGCATAATTTTACCGCTCTCAATTTTCCACCTAACCATCCTGCCCGTGAGATGCAGGACACGTTTTTTATTGAAAAAAATAAGTCGCAAGTTGATACCAAAGGAGAAATTGCTTTAAGAACGCACACCTCATCGGTTCAGATCAGGGTGATGGAAAATCAACCTCCACCAATTCGTACGCTTTGTCCCGGAAGAGTATTCAGAAATGAAGCCATTTCAGCAAGGGCTCATTGTATTTTTCATTAGGTAGAAGGCTTCTATGTAAATGAGAATGTCAGTTTTGTAGATTTGAAACAATCTCTTTTCCATTTTGCAAAAGAAATGTTTGGGAAAAATACCAGGGTGCGCTATCGACCTTCTTTTTTCCCTTTCACCGAACCGAGTGCTGAAATTGATATTTCGTGCAACATTTGCCATGGGCAAGGCTGTAATATCTGTAAATACACCGGTTGGGTGGAAATCGCCGGCTCAGGAATGATTGACCCAAACGTACTGGAAAATTGCAAAATTGATCCTGACAAATACACCGGATTCGCTTTTGGGATGGGTATTGAAAGGATTGCCATGCTAAAATGGCAAATAAATGATTTAAGATTATTTACAGAAAATGATGTTCGTTTTCTTGATCAGTTTAAGGCATTTTAGCTGAGAATCGAATGAAATCAGTAGGCATTATCGGTGCGGGTACTATGGGGCAGGGAATAGCCCAGGTAGCTGCATTGTCAGATTTCAAAGTTCTTATTCACGATAGCAGCAATTCAGCATCAGAAAATGTGGTACAAAAAATTACTGAACAGCTGAAAAAAGGTATTAAAAGAGGAAAACTTGACGAGTCTAAGATGGAAGAAACTATTCGGAATATTTCTTTAGTTGATTCATTAGATCATCTCAAGGCAGATCTGATTATCGAAGCGATAGTTGAGGACCTGGCAATCAAACAACAGGTTTTGAAGAAAGTCCAGGAAATTAATGGTGCTTCGGCTATGGTGGTTTCCAACACCTCTTCCATCCCTATCACCCGTATTGCACGTACCCTTCCGTATCCCGAACAGTTTGCTGGGCTACATTTTTTCAACCCAGCCCATATCATGCAACTCGTTGAGGTAATCAAAGGCGCTTCGACTTCTGATCAAACTATTGACAGGCTGGTCCGATTTGTAAAAAAAATCGATAAAACCGCTGTATTCGCAAATGACTCTCCTGGATTTATCGTGAACCGGGTGGCCAGGCATTTTTATGTTGAAAGTCTTAAAGTCCTTGAAGACAAGGTAGCCCATGCCGAGACCATTGATCGACTGATAGAGAGTACCGGCTTCAAGATGGGGCCATTCCGGTTGATGGACCTGATCGGTGTTGACACTAATTATAAGGTGACCACAACCATGTACAAAGCTTTCCATTATGATCCGAAATTCAGACCAAGCCGGATTCAGGAATCAAAAGTTGACGCTGGCGAATGGGGAAGAAAATCCGGAAGAGGATTCTATTCATATGAATAGCATCTCTCTCTTCCCGATTAAAATTTGAGAAGTGTATTAATAGTTGTTTATTTCATACCAGGCTGTTTAAGCACCCATCCTGTTTTCTCCTTTTCTTTGTCTACTATTTCTTTTACATCATGGAGCAATTGTTTTGCATCATAGACAATTCCATCTTTGATCGTATATTTCACCCCCCCAACCCGAACTACCTGGTTGTCCTTTGTCAACTTGATAGCTCCCGTTCCATACAGAACCTTTAGATTGGCCAAAGGATTTTCTTCGATCAAAACCAGATCTGCGAATTTGCCCACCTCAATAGAACCAATATTTTTCTCCTGGCCTAGAGCCTGTGCTCCCATCAGTGTGGCTGACCTGATGACTTCCAAAGGACTGAATCCAGCCTCTCTAAGCAATTCCAGCTCTCGAATATAAGCAAAACCAAATAGTTGAAAGATAAAGCCTGAATCGGATCCGGTAGTCACCCGGCCTCCGCGATTTTTATATTCATTCACAAATTGCATCCACAACCGGTAATTATTTTTCCAGGCCACTTCTTGCTCGGTGCCCCAATAGTGCCAGTATGAACCATGTGACTGCATACTTGGTTGATAAAATTTCCATAGCCCAGGCAAGGTATAGATTTCATGCCATTCAGCTCTTCGAGCCCGCATCAAATCCCTACTGGCCTCATAAATATTGAAGGTAGGATCAAGAGTGAAATCAAGGGTCAACAGCTCGTTCATTACTTCATTCCACTTTGCTAACCCGGTTTTGCGGATTGTTGCCACAGTTTGCCTGCCTCTTCAAAACGGTTTTGTTCATCCTGATAGTTGTAGTCAACCGGATAATCCTGGATAACACGATCGGTGAACAAAGCTTCCGGAAGGCCGTACCAGTGCTCCATGCTCGTAAGTCCTGCTCTCGCTGAGTTAAGAACGTTCCATCCAACCACATTCAACTGAGCATGATGACATGCAGATCTCAAACCCAGTTTTTTATTTTCTTCTAATGCTGCTTGCATGATATCAGGACGAGCACCAAAAAACTTAATTCCATCGGCCCCCTTTTTGGCATTCTCTTGCACCCAGGTCCGGGCCTCCTGCGGAGTGGTAATGCCATTTTTGGAGCCCATCCCAAATCGAGTATAAGCAAATATCCTTGGGGCTGTGATTTCGTTCTTCAAGCTCCTCTCTTTTTCATGCAGCGTCCATTCCAGTCCATTTCCCGCTGAAGGTTCACGGATAGTTGTTACTCCATGCGCCATCCAGAGTTTGAAGACATACTCAGCTGTTTGGTCTTTACTTGTCCCTCCTATATGGGCATGCATGTCAATAAATCCAGGGAGCAAATACATGCCTTCAGCCTGGATCTCACGTCCCCCTTCTTTCAGATCAGGGCGTCTGTTAGCATTGATTGGCACACCCGGAGAGCCTACTACTCTTATCTGTGTAATCCTATTCTTTTCAATGACCACATCTACGGGCCCAAAAGGAGGTGATCCCGTACCGTTTATCACATTAACACCTCTAATAATCAGTTGGTTATAGGGTCCTTCACCCCTTGTGCGATCCGGCGCTTCTGGTATTTGGCCCATCGTCGCTACCCAGCTTCCTAAAAGTAAAATGATAATCAATTTTTTCATGTTATTTCTCAATTCAAATGGTTTTGGTTATTCAGCAGTTTTCTAATTCACATTTTTCCGATTCGTACTCAACTTCCACGGTGATATGATCAACCTGTGCATCATGGCAAAGACCCCTGATATCCTTTTTCACCTCCATCACCTTATGGCTGGGCAGGTTATCATCTACAACCACATGCACAGTTAATACACATGAAGCCCCATCCATAGACCAAATGTGCAGGTCGTGAGTAGAATTCACATTCATCAGTGAGGTGATGGCTGACTCTACTTCCAGCAGGTTTACCCCTTCCGGTTTGGCCTGTAAGAATATCCGGACAGTATGAATAAAGTTCTTAACGACATTATACAATATGAACATGGTAAATAGAACAGAGATGATGGCATCAACAATAGGAAGGTCGGCGAAAAGCATCACTACAGAACCTATCAGGACAGTTAACCAACCAAAAACGTCTTCCATTAGATGCCAGGTGATCACCTTTTCATTTTGAGATCTCCCCTTCCTTAGTCTAAATACCGCAGCCCCATTAAACACCACTCCCAGAATAGCCAGCAGCAGCATGCCACGTGCATTTGGTTGCTCTGGACTCACAAGCCGTGGTATAGCCTCACGAAGTATTATGAATGACCCTATGATGAGCACCAGTCCGTTCAAAAATGCGGCTAATAGTGAAAACCGCGCATAGCCATACGTATATCGCTTATCGCGTTTCTTTTTTGAATAAGTTTCCAAAAACCAGGAAATCCCCAGCGATATGCTATCCCCAAGATCGTGTAATGCATCAGATAGTATGGCTACACTATTGGTATAGATCCCACCTACAATTTCTATAATGGTAAAAATCAGGTTCAGCGTAAAAGCAAACCTAATATTTTGGAAGGTATGTGAATGATGATGTGCCATACACAAAATGACC
>Ga0114931_10000819_pt1 | contig 38837 bp, 33 predicted proteins | sample 2SBtaG_FD_89579 | JGI IMG/M metagenome (GOLD analysis project Ga0114931, IMG submission 89579) | Deep subsurface microbial communities from Kolumbo volcano to uncover new lineages of life (NeLLi) - 2SBTROV14_V59a metaG | ecosystem: Environmental > Aquatic > Marine > Volcanic | place: Kolumbo... | reverse complement strand
GTGGAACGGGCCGTTCGGCTATTGAGACGGCTGGCCGTACCGACCTGCGGTAGTCGGACCCGGGTGCGTCATTCGTCCAGGGAGGGAAAGCGGTGTTCCTGGCTGGTGAAGACCGAGAGCCTGACATCCTCTGCCTTCCAGGCGTCACGCGCCAGGCCCGCCTTGAGCGCGAGCTGGTCGAGGGTCTGTTCGCGGTTCCAGCCGAAGCGGCTGGCCACCTCCGGCAGGTAGACCGCGCGGCGCCCATCCTTGTCCAGTACGATGCCTTGCTTGCCCACCTGGAACGCCTCCGGCGAGGTGATGGGGCGCAGGGGTGAGAGCACGCTGATCTCCATCTTCAGGTGTGGCAGTTCGGAACCGGTCACGGGAAGGAACCGGGGATCGTCGCGCGCGGCGTTCCAGGCATTCTCGTAGACGGCCCGGCCGAGGGGTCTGATAGGGGGGATATAGCCCACGCATCCACGCAGCCGTTCGCCTTCCCAGAGGGTGACGAAGACCCCGGCGGGCCGCTTCAGCCGCTGCGGCAGCCGTTTCTCCAGGCGCAGGTAGGCCTCGTTGGCTCCTGGATCGTTTGGTTTGTCGGCCGCCGCGTCGCGCATACCGAGCAAGGCGATGCGATGCAGCAGCCGCCACTCCGACTCGCTGAGCCGCTCTGCCGGCGGGTCAGCGGGCGGATCTGGCGCCTGGGTGCTTGGGAGATGATGCCCTTCGTCATTCCGGTGCATGCCGGAATCCCGGTTGCCCGCCGGCCCGCTTGTGGGATTCTTCAGGGCGCCACCGGCGTTCAGCGGGGTGGGGCTGCGAAAGGCAATGGCGTAGTAGCTCACCGACTGGCGGTAGTTGCCGGTGAGGGCCCCGCTGGTGGTGTGGGCCAGCAGCCGGCCCTGCGCCTCCTGCGGCAGCAGGTCCAGCAGGATCGCCAGGGCCTGGTAGCCGCAAATGGTGATGCCGGTGCGTGCCTGGTAGTCGAGAAACGCCTGTGCGTTGTGCTGGAGAATGGCCTGCAGCGCGCCCTGGTCGAGTGCCTCGATGCGCTGCGGGGTGTGGGCGTCGAGCGCAAAGGGGAGGTAGTGGTAGCTGGCCCCGTAGTGGGTGAAATCGGTGGAGACCAGCAGCAGGGCAAGGTCATCCAGCAGGGGCCGCAACAGCCGTGCCGCCCGGGCAGGGTCACCGGGCTCCAGCCAGCCCACCAGGATGGGCAGCAGTTTCCAGCCCGGCGCCAGGCTGCGTTGCAGCAGCGGCAACTGCATCTCGATGCTGTGTTCTTGGCGATGGGCCAAGGGGTCGCTGGTGACCAGGGGTGAGGCGCGTAGCTGCTTCACCGCCACGGCATCGACAGGGATCCTCCCCAGCGGTGTTTCATAGGCATCCACCCTGGCGATGGAGAGACCGCGGAAGCCCCCGCGGTGGGCCGGACCGAGCACCAGCACACGCCGGTATTTCGCCCCTACCACCAGCTTGTAACCCACCGCTGCGGTCGCGCCACTGTAGACATAGCCGGCATGGGGCAGGATGAGCGCGCGCACCGGTGGACCCTGGGTGGCCGCCGGGTCCGGATTGGCCCTTTCGAGCAGACCGTCCACCAAGCTGGCCAGCGCATCCCTCTCACCCGGGTACCAGGAGCCGGCCACTGCCGGGGGGCGCACCACGGGCGCCCGGTCTGCCGAGACGGCCGCCAACGGCAGCAGGCCAACCAGCAGCCACAGCAGCAGTCTGGCGCTGCCTGCACGGGAACTTCCGGTCCGCCCTGGTTCGGAGCCTCGCTGGAGAGAGGGGTTGTTCATGGTCCTGGTCAACCGGCCAGGTCGTGGGGCGAATAGAAGTCGGCCTCGTGCAGGGACAGGCCACTGTGCCGCCGGCCGGACAGTTGGTATGGCCAGGCCACTCCTGTTCCGAGGGTCAGGCCCATGAGCATGACCAGTTGGCGCCGGCGAAGGCTGGCGCCGGGGTAGGTGGATTTGCTGGGAGAGTGCTTCTTCATTGCCAGACTCCTGGAATCTTCTCGTTGCATTTCGGGCAGCGGCCATCCGCTGTGAGTCGATTCTCGGTGATGTGGAAGCCGGTGCGGGCGATCAGCAGGGCGCCGTCGCGGGGGCAGTAGGTGTTGGATCCGGAATGACCCATGAGATTGCCAATGTAGACAAAATGCAGCCCCACCGCCAGCGCCTCCTGGCGCGCCCGTTCCAGGGTGTCCGCCGGGGTGGGCGGAAGGTTCCTCATACGGTACATGGGGTAGAAGCGGCTGAAGTGCAAGGGTGTGCCCTCGCCCAGCTCGTCCCGGATCCACTTCGCCATGGAGCGGATCATGGCCAGGTCGTCGTTGAGGGTGGGGATCACCAGGTTGGTCACCTCCAGCCAGACCCCCTCTTCGCGGAGGGTCACCAAGGCATCCAGCACCGGCCTGAGGCTGGCGGTGGTGACGCGCTGGTAGAAACCGTCATCGAAGGCCTTGAGGTCGGTGTTGCTGGCGTCCAGCACCCGGCAGAGTTCACGTAAAGGCCTGCGGTTGATGTAGCCCGCGGTGATCAACAGATTGCGCAGGCCCGCCGCCTGCGCCAGGGCCGAGGTGTCGCGGGTGTACTCGTAGAACACGATCGGGTCCGAATAGGTATAGGCGATGGAACGGCAGTCGTTCTCCCTGGCCGCCGCCACCAGGTCGGCGGGCTCGGCATGGAACAGCTGCTCCATCTCGCTGCCGTCGCGCTGGGAGAGCTCCCAGTTCTGACAGTTGAGGCAGTGCAGGTTGCAGCCGGCGGTGGCGATGGAGAAGGCGCTGCTGGAGGGCAGGAAGTGGTAGAGCGGCTTCTTCTCTACCGGGTCGATATGCACGGAGGAGGGGTGGCCGTAGGTGGTGGCGCGCAGTTTACCATCCAGGTTGACCCGGATACGGCAATCCCCGGCCCCTCCTTCGGGGATCACGCAGCGGCGGGGGCAGAGTTCGCAGGTGACCTTTGCGTTCATGGCCTGGATTTCCCGGGCTGTTTTCCGCCCATTCCCGGGTGATACCAGAGCGCCTCCTGGTCGCTCAGGTCACCCGCCTCGATGAGCCGTTGCACCGCTTGGGTATCGATGCGCCGCCAGCCCGCCCCCTCCTGCCGGCTGACACCCAGTTGCTGCACGAGATAGCCCCCCATGGCCAGCAGGAGCAGGGCCACCAGCCCCAGCAGTTCGAGATCGTTGCGCTGCAGTCCTTTTGGTTTCATGTAGGAGATTTTAGTTCAGGATGAGAACGGGTATGCCGGCTCACCCCGTAGTCGTTGCCGCTGAGACAGCGGTTGCAGCGGATGCAGTCGATGTCGTAGGCATCGCGCACACCCAGGTCACAGTGGTCGAAGCGCCGCTTCGGGGCCAGGTGCTGGAGCAGGGCCAGCTTGTTGCTCAGGGCAAGGAAGGCGCCCATGGGACAGAGGTAACGGCACCAGAAACGCACGAAGAAGAGGGCGCCGACCAGGCTCAACACCACCAGCGGGGTCGCCCAGCCTTGCCAGGGTGGGGAGAAGGCCTGCTGCATGGGGTTGCAGGTGAGCCAGAGGCCGTTGCCGCTCCACCAGGCCGCCGGCAGGGCCAGGGCCAGGATCAGGAACTTGAGAAAGCGCAGCCGGGTCTCCAGCGGTCGGCGGGCGTAACGGCGCAGGCCCAGCCAGCGCCCCAGGCGCGAGAGAAACTCCTGCGCCGCGCCGAAGGGACAGAGGTAGCCGCACCAGACCTGCCCGAACAGCAGCCCGCTCACCAGCACGAAGCCCAGCAACAGCCAGCGCTGGGGATTGGCCGTCCAGGAGGGCCAGTGGCCCAGGCTGAGATTCAGCAGGTCGATCTCGGTGACCAGGGTGTTTAGCCAGAGACCCAGCAACAGCAGGCTGGCGACCTGGAACAGCAGCCGCGCCCGTTCGTTTCCGGAGAGGTAGACGGGGAAGAAGATCAGCAACAGCGCCAGGGTGGCAAGGAATTTCGGCGCCAGCCAGGCGACTCCCTGGGCCTGGCCCGCGTTGGCTGCGAATTCACGTCCGAAGACCCGTTTGCCCACCGCCCGCGCACTGCGGTTGATGGCCCGCAGCGCTGCCCGGCTGGTGACGGTGGCGCCGCTGAGGGCGTCTATCCGTTGCAGGTCTAGCCCCCTGCTGGAGAGGTCCTGCCCCGCCAGGCCGGCCAGCCAGGTCTCGATGCCGGCGATGTAGGAGGGAGTCTCGTCGGAGTCCACATAGTGCACGCCAAGCAACCGTCCATTGCGGTCCAGGGCCAGCAGCAGGTTGATGGGGCCGGCGTAGCCATGCACCTCGGGCGCCGCCGCCAGGGTGGAGAGGCTCGCGGTTTCCGGGTGCTTCGGCAGCTGGTCCTCCTGTTCCCCACCCAGGTAGTGGACGAAGGGCCGCTGCTGCTCCAGGAGGTGCTGGGAACCGCTCACCTCTTCTAGCAGCCGCTGGTCGAAATGGATCAACGGCGGCGGCTGTTCCAGCCGGCGCACCAGGGTCCAGCCATACTGGGTGAGCACGGCAAACAGCAGCAGCCAGCCCAGGCCGCTCCAGGGGAAGGCACGGTAACCGCGCCTCTGCAGGAGGCCCGGGCCCACCGGGAGGTAGCGGGCGAACAGCAGTGGCAGCAGGGCCAGCAGCGCCAATCCCGCCAGCAGCCGGCTGGTGCCGGCTACCCCGAGCAGGGGCACCAGCAGGGCGCCGGTCACTAGGCCGCCCAGGGCGCCGCCGAAATGGTCCGCCGCTTCTGCCAGCCCGGAGCTGGCCACCACCTCGCCGGTGTCGCGATGGGCCGCATTCACCCCCAGGGGAAAGCCGATGCCGGTGAGCAGTCCCGCCCCCAGGCAGAGGCCCGGATAGATGTACTCCTGCCAACCTCCCGGCGCCCGGGCCACCTGCTCCAGCAGGCTCGGCAGCAGCCACAGGGCCATGGCCACCAGAGTCAGCAGCAGCGCCAGGTGGAGCCCGGCGCGAGGGGAGCGGGCCAGGCGCTGTCCCAGAGCGCCAGCCCCCAGTCCCAGGCCGGTCATGAAGACACCGTTGAGCAGGGCGATGCGACTGAAGATGAAGCCCACGTGAGACTGGTAGCTGAACAGCAGGCTGAGCTGCACCGCCATGGCGATGAGCCCCAGCACCAGCAGTGCCAGGATGGCCGCGTGACGTTCCCGCCGCCGGCGCGGTATCCCCTCCAGGGCCGAACGCAGCATCCAGAGCGGCACGAAAAGCCCCAGCGGCAGCAGGTAGGGCCAGGGTCCCAGCCGATGCAGTCCCTCCAGCCAGTCCACGAACCAGGAGGCGCTGAACTTGCCCCATAGCAGCATGTTCAGGTAGTAGGTCACCGGCGCCTCATCCCTGTCGATTCTGCTCGGCTCGGCCTCCAGTCGTTCCCGCAGCCAGGCCATCCGCCCGGGCGGCAGAAGCGAGTAGAAGCCCGTTGCCGGAAAGGTGCGGGGCTCCAACGGCACCGCCAGGTAGCGTTTCTCGAGCACCCTGGGATGCTCGCTCACCACGCCGCTTGCACGTGCGCCGCAGAAACGCACCTCTTCGCCAGGGCGCAGGGCGATCCGGGGGAAGGCCTGTTTCAGGGTGTGATAGACCGAGCCGGTATAGCTGCGCAGCGTTCCGCCGAGATAGTTGGAGGCGCTGGAGACGCCGGTGCAGAACACCCCCTGCGGCTGCATGGCCTGCGCCAGGCGCTGGTAGAACTCCAGGGTGAAGTAGCGGTTGGAGTAGGCGCTGCTGGGCACTGCATCGAGCACCAGCACCAGGTCATAGCCGGTTCCGGCTGGGAGCCGGTTGGCGAAGCGCCGCCCGTCCTCGAAATGGAGATGCAGACGGGTATCCCGCAGCGCCTTGCGGGTCGCCTCGGGCAGCCAGGGTCGGAGCATCTCGAAGGCGCGCCGGTCCTGCACCACCAGGTCCAGCCGCTGCAGCGGATAGCGCAGCAGTTCCGCCGCCAGTCCGCTGGCCAGGCCACCGAACATCAGCACCCGGCGGGCCCCGTTCGTCTGACTGTAGTAATAGGCCGCCTCCTGGGCGGTCTGGCGCGGCAGGGGGAAGCTGGCGGCGATCTGGCCGTCCACCACCAGGGAATACTGCTTGCCGAGGCGGGCGATGGATCGGTGGCCATAGCGGGTCTGCACCCAGTCGAGCAGCTCCAGACCTGGCTGCAGGCTGGCGAATCGCAGCTGCTCCATGCCGTGCTCCAGCTGCTGCGCCAGGGGCGTGGCCATGAGCACCAGGCCGGCCAGTGCCAGGCAGCCCAGCAGCAGGCGCGGGCCGCGGCTGTCGTCACGCGCCAGCAGCCAGCCCACCAGCGCCAGCGCCAGGGTCACCAGCCCCAGGCTGCGCCAGACCCCGAACCAGCGGATCAGCAGGAAGGTGAAGAGCAGGCCACCCGCCAGGGCCCCGCCGGCCTCCACCACATAGAGCCGGGAGACATCGCGCACCCTGTCCCGGTGGGCGTTGCGATCCCGCCCCAGCAGGCGCAGCATGCGGCTGGCCAGGGGAAAGGCCAGGCCGATCACCACTCCCGAAGGCAGGGTGTCGAGAGAGAGGGAGAGAAACAGTTGTCCAAGGGGCACGAACTGGGTGGAAGAGACGTCCAGCAGCCAGCGCACCACGCGCAGCCCAAGGATCTGTGTCGCCAACAACAACGGCAGCAGGGGCAGCAACAGGCGCATTGCCGGCAGCGGGTCACGCACCCAGGCATGGTCCCGCCAGCGCACCATGGCCAGCGAGCCCAGGGCGATCCATAGCAGCCAGCTGCCGTAGAAGGCGCCGAGGCTGATCTCGTTGCCGTAGAAGACCACCAGGCTCTCGCGGATCAGCAGCGCCTGTACGATCTGGGAGTAGGCGCCTAGCACCCCGATGGCGAGGAAGACGCTGGTGCGCAGGGAGAGGTGGTGCATGCTCCATCCATGACGGGGACGGGAAACGGTCGCTCAAGCATAGAGCGCCCTTCACCCGGTGGTCAACGGCGAGCGCCATGGGGCCGTTCCTCCCGCGCGCCAAAGGTAGCGTCTAAGCCCCGATCGGCGGGTGATGGCGGTGACCGGTGGGCCCATTTCCAGGGCGTTGCGCGCCCGCTGGCAGGGCGGAGGGACCCCGGTGCAGAGTGCCTGGGGAGGTGTGGCGACGTGCAACGGGAGCAGGCGCCAGATCCAGCCCCAACCGTGAAGGCCGGTTTGGCGCCTGTTCGTCCTAGACTTGCAGTACCCTTACGGCGCCCGCATGGCGCAGTTGGATCGCCAGGCGCTCCGCCTGGTCCGACTCGGTGTGCAGAAGCAGCAGGTATTGCCCCTCCTGGATCGCCTGTTCCAACTCCTGTAGACGCTCATCGGGGATGCCGAGGCGGCGCAGGGCGATGCTGACGCTGGTGACCGCCGCGGCGCCGGCCATGGTGGCCGCGCCGGTGATGGCGCCGATCAGGGCATCCACCACCGGCCCGGCGGCCAGCACGGCGCCCATTTCGGGGACCAGGAAGACCCCGGAGAGACCGGCCAGCAGGCCCCCCAGGGCGCCCCAGAGCACACCCTGTTCCCCCCATACCTTGATGCGCTCCCGGTCGTCCCGGTAGACCACCCCGAGGGGGTCGTCTCCATGCCCACCTCCCTGGTGCAGCAGGGAGATCTGGTCCATGGCGAAGTCGCGTTCGATCAGCTGCTCGACGAAACGGCCCGCGCGCTGTTTGTCGTCGAAGATGCCGATGACCCGGACCGGTTGCGGTCCTGGTTGTTGATGGTGCATTGCTCTGTCAAGGCCCTGTAGTGTGATTCACCCAACGGTTGACAAGGTGGATCGAAGTGAGAGTTTCGCATATCAACCACTTGGTTTCAGAATGGAGCGATCAACTGAGGAATCTAGGATGATGGCATATACAGGCCCTCAAGTCGTGCGTGGGTAGAGCGGGGGCAGCCCCTGCCGCTCCTCCTGCCGCTCCCCGCTGGTTGTGGGGAGATGCCGCAGGCGGCTGGCCAGCCAGCTGCCGTCCCAATTGCGCTCACCCCTGTAGATGACACGGTCCAGCCGGGCCAGCTCCGTCTTTAGCCGGGGGTCGTCGAGACGGTCCGCCAGGGCCTCCAGGCCCCGCGGTGGATTCGCCGGCCAGTGGGCGGTGGCCCAGGCCAGCAGGGCCTGGCGGGCTCTCCCGGGGTCTCCGGACTTGCAGGCGGTCAGGAACTGCTTGCGGGCGGCCGATGCGCTGGGGGTCCGGGGCTCTTCGGGGGACGCCGGCCGGCTCCTGGACCGGTGGCGGGCGCGCCACCACCAGAGCAGCAGGGTCGCCAGCCAGCCGCTGGCCAGGGCCGCGCTGATCCAGGGCCAGACCCCGGCCGTGGCCGGCCATGGGGAGGCGGGTGGAGCCCCTGGGGCGGGTGCGGCGGCGGCCCCGGGCAGGGTCCGCGGCGAGCGGGCGGGCGCGGGTGCGTTGTGGGTCTGGGGTGGAGGCGGACTGGCCGGCCGGTTGCTGGCGGGCGCCACCTGGATGATCCGCGCCGGCAGGCTGACGCTGCGCTGCTGATCGGCCCCGATATCCCACCAGGAGAGGCTGATGGCGGGCAGGGTCAGTCGGCCGCTGCGCTGTGGAATGAAGGCGATCTTCTGGTGCAGGCTGCCGACCACCCCGTTGTCATCGCTGTCGGTGTTGCGCTCCGCCTGGTCGGGATAGACCTCGAAGCCCTCCACCTTCTGGGGCGCCAGGCTCGGCAACTGTCCGCCGGTCAGCCCCTTGGCCTGCAGGTCGACCACCAGGGTGACCGGTTCACCCGCTTGCACCTGGCCGCCGTCCGGTTCCCATTTTCCCTTCAGGGTCAGCCGTTGGGCGGGCAGCCAGTGGGCGCCCCGGGCGGCGTCCGGGCGCGGGCGGACCTGCAAGACAGTCGGTTTGCCGTGCGCCCGCACCCGCCGGGTGGGGGTCAGGAGGTCGTCGAAGGGGTCTCGTCCGAAGAAGGGGTCGTTGCCGAAGAAGCTGTCGAAGGGGCTGCGGCGGCGGCGCCTGGTATCGGGTATCTCCCCGCTGAAGCGGGGTGCGGCCAGTTCCAGGCGGCCGCTGGCCTGGGGGAACAGGGCATAGCGTCGTTCCACCACCTGGTAGCGCCGGCCATGGCGGTGGGTGGTGTAGTTGCGGTCCTTTCCCAGTTTGCGGATCAGGGCATTCTCGGCCTTGGGCTCGCTGAGCTGCCCGGAGGAGATGTTGACCGCATACAGCAGGCGCAGGGTATAGATGACCTGTGCCTGGACATAGGGTGATTCGGGGGAGACCTCGCTCTCGATGAGGATGTCCGCGTCTCCCGCGGCGATCGCTGCCTTGCTGACCTCCAGGGTCAGGGGCTGACTGCGGCTGCCACCCACCTGCAGGGGGGGGATGGTCAGCCGGCCAGTGTGTCTGGGGCTCAGGCTGATGGTCCAGGTGGTGCGCGAATCGGTGTGGCCGTTGACGATGCTGACCCGGCTGCCGGTGGAGACGCCCAGGACCTCGAAATCCTTCTGCAGTGGCCCGGTGTCGGGCCGCTCGCTGACCTGGCCCGGCATCTCCAGGATCAATTGGACCGTATCGCCCTCGCCGACGCGGTTGCGGTCGAGCTGGGCGGTGAGCCGGGCGGCCTGGGCCGCGCCGGCGGGGGGGAGTGCCGATAACAGGATCAGCAGAGGGATGAATAGGCGTCTCATGGTGTTGGGGTTCCTCCCTGCCTGCGCAGGTGTTCCAGCATGAATTTTCGCCGCAGCAGCCCGGCCGGGTCGTCCGGGATCTGGCGCAGCCACTGCCGCAGGGCCAGCTCCTTTTCAGTCAATGGCCGCTGGCCCTCCGCGTCACTGCTTCCGGCCGCTGGCCGCTGCGGTTGCCGGCGCCGGTCGGGCTGGGCCTGTTGCCGGGCCCCGGACTGGGGCTTGGCCTTGGGCTTGGACTCGGGCGCCACGTCCGCCCGGGCCTGGGCGGCACTGTCCTTGGAGGGCTCCTTCCCGGCCTGTTTGGGCCTTTGCGCTGCCTGGCCTGGGGCCGGTTTCCGCCGGTCCTGCCGCGCCGGCCGCTTTTTCTGACCACTGGCGGCTTGGCGCTGCTCCTTGTTTCGCCGCTCGCCTTGTTGTTGCTGCCGCAAGGGTGGTGGTTGAGGGGAGTGGCCCTGCCGGCCCGCGGCCTGTTTGTCGGGTTGCCTGGCCGGCTGCTTGCCGGTGTTGTGCTGCGGCCGCTGTTTGGAGGATTGCCCCCTCTGTCCCGATTTGCCACCGCCCTGGGACGGCTTCTGCTGTGGCCGACCCTGGTCGGGTTGCCTCTGGGACTTCCCTGACTTTCCCGAGGCGTTTTGTTGCTGCTTCTGCTGTTGCTGGCGCAGCAGCCTTTCGATCAGATCATGGTTGAAGCGGGCATCCGCCTGCTTCGGCTGGTGTTCGAGGACCGCTTCGTAGGCCGCCAGGGCCTCCTTCAGCCGGCCGGCCCTGGCCAGGGCGTTGCCCCGGTTGTAGAGGTCGTCCGGGTCGTCTGGCTTGAACCCCTTGGCGGCGGAGGCGTAGTCGCCGGCCCGGTATTGGGCGGTGGCGCGCCAGCGGGGGTCCTCAAATCGTTGTGCGGCCCCCTTGGCGTCGCCTTTTTCCAGCAGCTGCATGGCCTGCTGGTCGGGTCGCAGCCAGAGGTCCTGCCAGCCGAAGGCCTGGGCCTGGGGTGGCGGCAGGAGCACGACCAGCAGCAGGGCCAGCCAGCCACGCCGAAAACCGGCGGCGGCGATCAGTAGTAGGGGCAGCAGCAGCCAGGGCCCTTCCTCCACCCAGCGGTCCACGCCCTTGAGCCGGGCCTCTACCGGACCCGGTTGTCGCCCCGGCCGGTCTTGCAACAGGGCCAGGGGTGAGCCCTGACCGAGGCGCAGATAGGGCCCACCGGCGGCCCGGGCCAGGGCCTGAAGTCCAGACTCGTCCAGGCGGGCGAGCTTGACCTGGCCAGCGGGGGTGGTGGCGAACCCCCCCTGGGGGGTGGGCAGGGGGGCCCCCTTGAGGGTGCCGACGCCGAGCACCGCCAGGCGGGCGCCCCGCTGGCGCAGGGCCTGGATGGCGCTCAGGCAGTCCGCCGGGTCACTCACCCCGTCGCTCAGCAGCAGCACCTCGCCGTGCCGGCTGTCGACCCGCTGCAGGAGTTGCGCGGCCAGGCGCAGGGCCGGGGCGGCGCGGTCGCCGGGGGCCGGCATGATGTCCACCGAGAGGGCCGGCAGCAGGGCCTCGATGGTGGCCACGTCGTCGGTCAGGGGGGCCACCACATGGGGTTCGCCGGCAAACACCACCAGCGCGGTGCGTCCCTCCCGCGCCTCACCGAGCAGTTGGCGAATCAGCAGGCGGGCGCGGCTCAGGCGGTCGGGTTTGAGGTCCTTGGTCGCCATGGAGGGAGACATGTCGAGCAGGATGACCCGGTCGATCGGGGCCCGGTAGACCGGCTGTGGCAGCCGTCTCCAGGTGGGTCCGGCCAGGGCGGTAACCGCCAGCAGCCAGCCCAGGGCCAGCAGCACCAGGGGCAGGCGGCGCACCGGTCGCGCGCTATCCAGCAACAGCCGGGAGAGCAGCGCCGGGGCCACCAGCCCCTGCCAGCCGGAGGCACGGCCGTGTTGGCGCCACAGCAGCGGCAACAGTCCGAGGGCGGGCAGCAGGGCGAGAAACCAGGCCGGTCGCAGGAAATGGAACTCAGTCAAGACGCACCTCCCGGGTCTGCAGGCTGCCGGCCGCCATCAGCAGACTGAGTACGAAGGCGATACCCAGCGGCCAGGGGTAGAGGACGGCCACGGGCCGCACCACTCGGCCCTTGTCCGCCACCGGCTCCAGCCGGTCGAGCTGGGCATAGACGGCCCGCAGGTCCTGCAGGTCGCGGGCGCGGAAGTAACGCCCCCCGGTGAGCTTGGCGATGGCCTTGAGGGTCGGCTCGTCCAGGTCGGCGGAGGGGTTGATCAATTGGCTGCCGAGCAGGCCGCGCACCCGCATGCGCTCGGCGCCGATGCCGATGGTGTAGATACGCAGCCCACTCTGGGCCGCGAGCCGGGCGGCCTGGCGGGGACCCACGCTGCCGGCGGTGTTTTGGCCGTCGGTCAGCAGGATCAGCACCGAGCGGCCGCCCGGGGCCTTGCGCAGGCGTTTCACCGCCAGGCCGATGGCGTCCCCGATGGCGGTCTCGCGCCCGGCCAGGCCGATCACCGCCTCGTCGAGGAAGTGACGCACCGTCACATGGTCGAAGGTGAGGGGTGACTGCAGGTAGGCATGGGTGCCGAATAGGATCAGCCCGACCCGGTCGCCGCTGCGCTGTTCGATGAAGTCGCCGGCCACCTGCTTGACCAGGTCCAGGCGGGTGGCCTGGCTGCCGTTGATGTCCATGTCCGCGGTCTCCATGCTGCCCGAGACATCGATCGCCAGCATCAGATTGCGTCCGCTCTGGGGCAGGCTGAAGGGCTCTCCCAGCCACTGGGGACGGGCCGCCGCCAACAGCAGGCAGAGCCAGACGAGGAGGGCGGTGTAGCGCCGCCAGGGTCTGGGCCGGTCGCTCCCCTGGTGGCCGCCGGCCAGCTCCAGGCGGGCGGCGAAGGGGGCGAACAGGGCGCCGCCGGTCTCGGCTGGGGGCAGGAGGCGGCGCATCAGCCAGGGCAGGGGCAACAGCAAAAACAGCCAGGGCCAGGCGAAGTGGATCATCCCAGTTTCCTCCGCTTGCAGGCCTGGCCTATCCATCGGCGCACCAGTCGCAGCAGGGCCTGGCGGTCCAGTTCGCTGTGGGCGGCGTAGGGGGCGGTCCCCAAGACCGCCCCGGGGCCCTCCAGGAATCCCCCCTGGCGGGTCTGGGCGTCGAGAAAGCGCAGCCAGGCCTCTCCGCTCAGGGAGGCCACCTGGTCGCGCGGGAAGCAGCTCAGGGCGACCCGGCGCAGCAGCCGGTTGAGGTGGATGCTCAACTGGGTGTCGTCCAGCGCCTGCTGTTCCAGGGCGCGCAGTTCCGCGAGGGCGACGCGCCGTGGGTGTGGGCGCCTGCCGCGCCACCAGAGGTAGCCCAGCAGGAGCAGCAGCAGGGCCACCAGCAGCCACCAGCCGGGGGCCGGGGGCCACCAGTCGATCGGCGGGGGGCTGTGCAGCGGACGCAGGGCGGCCAGGGGATCGGAGGGGGACTTCATGCCGCCCGCCCATGACGTGCCAGGCCCTGCACCAGCCGGGGCAGGGGTCTGTCGTCGGTGCTCAGAGGGATGAGCGGGCAGGCCAGACGCCGGGCCAGGCGTTGCAGCCGTTCCCGGTGGGCGGCGAACTGCTCCCGCCAGCGAGGGGCGGCGGTCCGGCTGTCCAGGTCGATCAGCCGTCCCGGCACGCCCAGCCGGTAGCGCCCGGAGGGCGGGGGTTCCGCCTCCAGGGGGTCGAACAGCCAGATCAGCAGCAGGTCGTTGTGCATGGCGAGGCGTTTGAGTAGCCGTTCGCCCTCGCCGTTGAGACTCTGGAAATCGCTCAGCACCGGGATCAGGCTGCCCGGGTGGACGGTGCGCACCAGCCGCGCCAGGCCCTCATCGAGCAGCCCCGGCCTCGGCAGGGCGGGGACCCGGGGCTGCAGTTCGACCAGCGCCTCCAGCAGCCGCAGCACCGCCTCGCGGCGGGGCAGGGCAGGCAGGGCCCTGTGTACCCCCTCGGTCACCAGGATGCCACCGACTCGGTCACCGGCGTGCTCCGCCGCCCAGGCGAGCAGGGCGGCGGCATGCAGTGCCTGGGCCGATTTCAGGCGCCGGCTGCCGAACAGCATACCGGCTCCCAGATCGGTGCACAGCAGGACCGGGCGGTCCCGTTCCTCGCGATAGAGCTTGGTATGTACCCGCCCGCGCCGGGCGGTGACGCGCCAGTCGATGTCGCGCACCTCGTCACCGGGCTGGTAGATTCGCACCTCGTCGAACTCCAGGCCGCGCCCGCGATAGACCGAGCGGTAGCCGCCGGCCTGTACCGACAGGGCGAGCCGACGCGCCCCCAGTTCCAGGCCGTAGGCCGGACCCCGCAGGGCGATAAGCTCGCCCAGGGTGGGAAAGATCTGTTCTTCAGGGGGCCGGGACACGGGACAGGAGCTCCTCGATGAAGTGCTGGGGGGTGATGCCCTCCGCTTCGGCCTCATAGTTGAGCAGGATCCGGTGGCGCAGGGTGTCGGCGGCGATGGCCTGGATGTCCTCCGGGGTGACGAAGTCGCGGCCGGCCAGCCAGGCGTGGGCGCGCGCCGCCCGTTCCAGACCGATGGCGCCGCGCGGGCTGGCGCCCCAGCGCACCCAGTCGCTCAGGTCCTGACCATAGAGGGCCGGCTTGCGGCTCGCTTCCACCAGCTCCACGATATATTCTTCTAGGGTATCGGCCAGGTGCAGCCGCAACAGCTCCTCGCGAGCGCCGAACACCTGCTGCTGGGTGAGGATCGGTTGCCGGGGTGCCGGTTCGCTGTCGTGCAGGGCCTCGCTGCGCACCAGCCGCAGGATCTCCCGGCTGGCCTCCCGGGAAGGGTAGTCCACCTGGACATGGAATAGGAAACGGTCGAGCTGCGCCTCGGGCAGGGGATAGGTGCCCTCCTGTTCGATCGGATTCTGGGTCGCCATCACCAGGAACAAGGGGGGCAGGGGGTAGGTCTTGGCCCCCACGGTGACCTGCCGCTCGCCCATCGCCTCCAGCAGGGCCGACTGGACCTTGGCGGGGGCGCGGTTGATCTCGTCGGCCAGCAGCAGATTGTGAAAGATCGGTCCGCGCTGAAAACGGAAGCTGCCATCCTCCGGCCGGAAGACATCGCTGCCGGTGAGGTCGGCGGGCAGCAGGTCGGGGGTGAACTGGATGCGGTGGAAGTCCGCCTCGAGCCCATCTGCGAGGGTCTTGATGGCGCGGGTCTTGGCCAGACCCGGGGCGCCCTCGAGCAACAGATGGCCGTCACACAGCAGGGCCAGCAGCAGTCGTTGCACCAGCGCCTGCTGGCCGACGATCCGTTGCTCGATAAATGCTTGCAGGTGGGAGAATGCCTCCCTGGTGGTTGTCTCCATCGGCTACTCCATGGTCAGCTCCCACTGCTGGCGGATATGTCTCGATGCTCCGACCGCAGACTTCGGGAATTGGGTTTGCGAAAACAGGAGAAGGGACCCTGTGTTCGGGCATAAGTTCATTCACCCAGGTGTGGACGCCGCGGGAAAAACCAAAGGCCCTGGCATGGAACTTTTTTTCCATCTCAGCCGTCTCTGAAACAGTTGGGGTACGATGTGGAGAGGAAGACCGCGGGTGTCTGAATCGATTCCACATCTCTCCCCTCCCTTGCCGCCGGACTGGCGGTCGTAACCCACATTGAAAAAAAACGAGGAGTAGAAGATGAAAGGCATCAATAGACTTGTTCTCGTGCTGTTACTGCTGCCGGTTTATGGGGCATTCGCCGCCCAGCCAGAGGTTAACACGCCAGCGGTTGCCAAGGCAGCGGTCGGCGCCCATCTCGGGGTCGCGGTCGAGCCGGTACCGCCCGTGCTGTCGGCCCAGCTGCCCGATACCGTACCCCAGGGCCAGGGGGTGCTGATCTCCCGGGTCGAGCCGGATTCGCCCGCCGCGGCGGCGGGGCTAAAACCGTTCGATATCCTCCTGAGCTATGACGACCAGAAGCTGTTTTCGCCGGAACAGCTGTCGCGTCTGGTGGCCACTGATCAGGCGGGGCGCAGCGTGACCCTGAAACTGGTGCGCAGTGGCGCCATCGAGACCCTGCAGGCCACCCTGGGCAAGGGGGCGCCTCAGCCCGGTCCGGCCTATTCCATGCGGCATCGGCCGATGCATCCCACACCCTTTCCCCACCCGGCCTTTCCGGCCATGCCAAACAATATGCATTCCCCGGCAGTGGTGGAGGAGCGCTTCGAGGCATTGAATGTCGAGAGGCTGAAGAATGGCCGTTACCGGGCCAGCATCGAGTATCTCGATGCCGATGGCAACAAGCGTAGCCATGAGTTCGAGGGCAGCCGTGAGGAGTTGCGCCGGCAGATCGAGCAGGCCAAGGATATGCCGCCAGTGGCCCGCAAACACCTGCTCAACGCCCTGAACTTCAAGAACGATTTGCGCATGCCCCAGTTCTTCGTCCCCTACAATCTGCGTGATTTCATGCAGGAGTGGTCCCGGGACGACTGGAACGACTGGATGGGCAACTGACCATCAGCCGTTCCGAGCGGATCCTTTCTCCCCAAGGTACAGGGAGGTACCATCACCTTGGTCGTAACGCGAGAAGCTTGAGTGGGATCATCCAGGATCATCGCCGGGCTGGTACTGCTGAGCGGGCTCTGCTGTGGGTCGGCCCTGGCCACTGAGGTGGTGAAGTCCCGGGACCAGGCCAGCGGGCTGGTCTCCTGGGAGTGGCAACACGCCGGGGTTAAGGTCAAACTGGTGCAACGGTTGCCGGACCAGACCCGCGCCTTCTTCCAGGCGCGGGGGTTTACCAGCGTCGAGGCGGATCGTATCGCCCGGGCCTGTATATTTCAGACCATCTTTCGCAACGAGGGCCAGGCGCCGGTGGACTTCGATCTGGACGATTGGCGGCTCACCCATGCCGGACACAGGCGCTCCCTGTGGACTCGCCAACGCTGGGCGGCGTTCTGGCGCCAGCGGGGTACAGGACAGGCCCAGCGCATCGCCTTGCGCTGGTCGCTGCTGCCGACCCGCCAGCACTTCGAACCCGGTGACTACAACTGGGGCATGACCAGCTTCGGCCTGCCGCCGGGTGAACGCTTCGATCTCCATCTGAAGATTCGCGTGGCCGGGGAACCCATTAGCGGTAAGATAGCCAGAATCGCCTGTGCTACGGACCACCCTTGAGGAGACGACCGTGCGGAAACTCTTTATCTACCTGCTGTTGACCCTTCTCTTCAGCCCGGTCTCCTGGGCCCAGAAGCCAGGCAGGGGATTGACCGAACTGCCCAAGCGACCGCCGGCGCCGGAATTCGCCCTCAGGGATATCGATGGCAAGCTGCATCGGCTCTCGGACTACCGCGGCCAGGTGGTGATCGTCAACTTCTGGGCTACCTGGTGCCCCCCCTGCCGGGCGGAAATGCCTTCCATGCAGCGGGCCTGGGAACAGTTGCACAAGGAGGGCATCGTGCTGCTGGGGATCGACGTGGGTGAGGACGAAGACGCCATATTCCAATTCACCGCCAACTACCCGGTGGAGTTTCCGTTGCTCATGGATCTCGACTCCCAGGTCATCGGCCTGTGGCCCGTCAAGGGGCTGCCTACCACCTATCTGGTCGATCCCCAGGGGCGGCTCGCCTACCGCGCGGTGGGTGGCCGGGAGTGGGACGACCCGGCGCTGCTGGCACAGATCCGGGCATTGCAGAAAAATGGCCTATCCGCCGCTCAGTTGCGCCAGCTCCCGCAGCCCGTCGATGGTGGACTGTAAGCGAGCCTGCTCCTCCGCCACTGCTTCACTCTGTTCCTGACGCCGCTGCAGGGCCGCCCGTATGGCCCCATGGGTGGCCTGCAGGACCTCTCCCAGGCGGGTATCCAGGCTGGCGCCGAACCGGCGGAAGGTCTGGTTGATGTTCTGATAGGTGGCCCAGCGCAGGTTTTCCACGTTGTGGCGAACCAGGGTCTCAATCTGGGTGTTGATGCGCTTGAGTATCCTTTGCCTCCGTAACCTGGGCGGCAGGAAACCATCCATCGCGCCATTCAGCACCAGCGACAGGATGGTGTTGTCCCACTCCCGTTTCACCCAGTGGGTCTTGCGGTAGGCCTGGAAAGCGCCTTCGCCCTGCGGGGCGTGATAGGCCACCTCGAAGAGGTCCGCGGCGGTTCGACGGATGGTCTCGATCAGACCCTCGGCGCGCTGCTGATGTGCCCCCAGGACTTCCGCCATGCGATGGCTGACGAGGTCGTTCATGGCGCCCATCTGGTGTTCGAACCAACCGGGGATCGCCTCCGCCAGGGTCTTCAGGGTCCGCTCCTCGTCGAGGACGCCGTCGCTGGCCAGTGACTCCTGAGCGATCTGTTCGAGATAGGCGCGCGAGCGGTCGCGCAGCCGCGCGGCCTCCTCTTCCAGGAAGGCGAGCATGCGCTTGTGATCCCCCGCCAACAGGTCGGCTGCGCTCTGCCGCTGTCGTCGGACCTGCTCGATCTTCTCTTCGAATACCCCGAGGCGCTGTTGCAACTCCTCCAGGGGCAGTTGCAGGGAGCGCAGCGCCAGCTCCAGGCGCATCCCGACCTCTGCCAGGATGTCGGTGGTCTTGCCAGCGATGGCCTCGCGCAGGGCCGAACCCTTCTCTTCCGCGAGAAAACGGATCAGGCGCTTCTCGATCTCGACCATTCCGCTGGCACGCCAGCCCTCCTCGTCTTCGGTCAGCCGGGCCTGCAGCCCCTGCCTGGCCGAAGCGAGGTAGATGGGGGTGTCGGCAGGGACCCCCGCCTGTTGCGCCAGCACCTGGCGCAGGAAGCCGGCGGCCTCTGCACGCTCCTCGTCGGCCAGGTAGTCCACCTTGTTGAGGACGAAGAAGATGCGGCCGATCTTGTTGCGCGCGGCCTTGAGAAATTCCAGCTCGACCTCGGTGATGGGTGGGTCGGCGGAGACGATGAACAGGGCGGCGTCGCACTGGGGCAGGAAATTGAGCGTCAGCTCGGTATTGTGCAGGAAGGTCGAGCCGATCCCCGGGGTGTCGATCAGCACCACGCCGCCGCGTAACAATGGCGCCGGGTGGGCGAGCTCCACATAGGAAAGACCCAGCCGGTTCTCCGGGTTACCCTGCTCGGTGACGCAGCGGGATAGGAAACTCCGCACCTCGGCCAGCCCCCCTCCCTCACCCTGCTCCGGGGGCCGCCCATCCTCGAAATGGGCGGTGGCCTGAAACTGCTCTCCGGCATGGATGAAGGTGGGGATGGCGGTCAGGGGCAGCACCGCGGTGGGCAGCACCTCTTCACCGAGCAGGGCGTTGAGCAGGGTACTCTTGCCGCGTTTGAACTGGCCCAGGATCGCCAGGTTGAACTGGCCTTCCAGGGCCCGTTTGCGCAGTTTCGTCAATGCCTCGGCCGCGCCCGCGTAGTCGGCACCGAGTGGTTGGATGAGCCATAAGGCCTGCTCCATGTGGTCGGCCAGAGCTGTGGGTGCCGGGGAGAACGGGGAGGGGATGTGGTGTTTCATGACCGCAATAATACGCCTGGGAAATCTGTTGCCGCACTTTAGCACCATTCCCCGGCGCACGGTCGACCTTGGGGATGGTCTCACGATGCTTTCTCCTGGTCTCAAGGTCCGTTGTGGCCTCTCGCATAAGGGGATAACTCGATCTGCTGGCTAGGGTGACGTCGCCACGCGCCTGCATCCGCTGCTCGACCCCGTGCCTGGTTGGCCCTGTCGACTGGGGTGGGCCGGCCTCGGGCGGCCCCGGGAGTTCCTTGAAGCGCAAGGGACCCTTCAACCTTATCACAACATTAATACGAAAGATTTGCATTAATATGCGTGATTGCCTATCATTTTCGCACTATGAAAAAATCAATCGCGCTCTTCCTGCTCCTGTTCATTCCCTGGCTCTGCCAGGCCGCCACCCCGAACCAACTGATGCAGTTGATCGACTATGTGGGCGTCGACTATGGCGGGGCGGTACAAGACGGCGCGGTCGTCAATCCCGAGGAGTATGGCGAGATGCGGGACTTCGTCGCCGGCATCCGGGGTCAGGTGGCGGCCTTGCCGGTGACAGAGGTGAAAGGCCAGTTGCTCGAACAGGCCCGGGAGCTGGCCGGGCTGGTTGAACAGCAGGCCGACCCGGCGGAGATCAAGGCGCTGACGGCGACGATGCGTCAGACCCTCATCGGGGGTTATGCGGTGAGCGTGACACCCCGGCAGGCTCCGGATCTGGCGGCCGCCAGCGCCCTCTATGCCCATCAGTGCGCGGGCTGTCACGGGGTCAGCGGGCAGGGCGATGGCCCCCTGGCCAAGGGGCTCAATCCACCGCCGACGAACTTTCTCGATCGTGAACGCTATCGGCAGCGCTCCCTGCTCGGGCTCTACAACACCATCACCCAAGGGCTGGAGGGCACCGCCATGCAGCCCCATGCCGAGCTGTCGGAGCATGAGCGCTGGGGTCTGGCCTTCTACGTCGGCCAGCTCGCAGCCAGCCCCGCGGAAAGGACCCGCGGCAAGGCACTCTGGGAGGCGGCGGGCAAGTCGCCCGAATTGGCCCGGCCGAGTTACTTCACCACCCATTCGTTGTTCGAGATAGAGGAGAAATATGGCAGGGACGGGGCCACCCTGGCGGCCTATCTACGGGCCCATCCGGGACCGCTGTTCGATGCCGCCGGGGGGCGGCCCCTCGCCACCAGCCTGGAGTTGCTGGCGCAGAGCCTGGGCAGTTATCGGCAGGGGAAACGCGAGTTGGCCTACCAGCAGGCCGTGGCCGCCTATCTGGACGGTTTCGAACTGGTGGAAGGCAACCTGGATGCGGTCGATCCCGGGCTGCGGCGGCAAATCGAGTCGGCGATGACGGCCTATCGCAACCTGATTCGCCAGCGGGCGCCACTGGCGGAGGTGGTGGCCCAGTCACAAGGGATCCAACGGCAGATCGATAGGGCGCAGGAGCGGATGGACAACACCTCCCTGTCCGGTCTGCCCGCCTTCGTCGGCGCCCTGGTGATCCTGTTGCGCGAAGGGCTGGAGGCCCTGCTGGTGATCGCCGCCCTGGCCGCCTTTCTGGTCAAGACCCAGCGACGGGACGGCCTGGTCTACCTCTACTATGGGATCGCCGGCGCCCTGGCGCTGGGTGGCCTGACCTGGATCGCCGCCAACACGGTGATCGATATCAGCGGCACCCAGCGGGAGCTGGTGGAGGGCTTCGCCGCCCTGTTTGCCGCCCTGGTGCTGCTCTCCGTGGGCTTGTGGATGCACAGCAAGACCAGCGCGGTGCAGTGGAAGCACTTCATCGAGAGCAGCCTGAAGAAACACCTGGGCAAGGGAACTCTGTGGGGCCTGGCCGGGCTCTCCTTCGTGGCGGTCTATCGAGAGATGTTCGAGGTGGTGCTGTTCTATCAGGCCCTATGGGTCCAATCCACGGTGGATGGCCGGGGCATGATCGTTTCCGGCCTGCTGGTGGCCCTGTTGCTCCTGCTGGTGCTGGGCTGGCTGATCCTGCGTTACAGCACCCGCCTGCCACTGCGCCAGTTCTTCGCGGTCAGCGGCCTGTTCATGTTCCTGCTCGCCTTCGTCTTCACCGGCAAGGGCATCGCGGCCCTGCAGGAGGCCGGTAAACTGCCCATCAACCCCATCCACTTCCCTTCATTCGAACTGCTGGGGATCTACCCGAACCTGGAGTCCCTCTCCATCCAGGCTGGCCTGGTGCTGGTCGCGCTGTTCCTGCTGTGGCGCAGCGGCAGGCCCAACAAGACGATCGCGCACTGAGCGGACGCGAGGGTCATGCTCTCGCTGTCAGCCTCGGCCTGGTAGCGATCAGGGTCGAGGCGGGCCCTCTCCCTGGTGCTGACCTGGCGCCAGGAGGCGCACGTCGACCCGGCGCTTGTTCATGCGCTGCTCGCGGCTTTCGGTGGCCTCCCCCGGCGGTTTTTCCAATGGCCCGACACCCAGAGTCAGGATGCGCCCCTGCTCGATACCCTGCGCCACCAGATAGTCGGCAATGGCCTTGGCGCGCCTTTTCGAAAGCAGCCGGTTGTAGAGTGGGTCGCCACTGGCATCGGTGTAGCCCCTGATCTCGACCGAATAGTCCGGGGCCTGTTTCAGGCTGTTGACGATATCCTGCAGGGTCGGGATGAATGCCGGGTCGATCTCGCTGCTATCGAAGCCGAACAGGATCTGATGGGTCTCATGCAGGTCAGGGGCCGGCCTGGAGGAGGGGCCTGGGTTCGGTCGGGCGGGCGGCTCCGGGCTGCTGCTCGGTGCGGGTGGGAGCTGTTCAGAGGCCATTGCATCGGTGCGATCCCCGGTCGCTGGCCGGGCCGGAGGGATGCTCTCGCCGGTGTCCAGATCCACCCTGTCTGGATAGGTCGAGGCTTGCCCGCTGTTGTCGGGCGGGAAGGCCTGGTGGTCGATGACGGTGTCGGCGTTGATCTCCGCCTTCAGCAGGTCCTCGGTTGACTCGATGGACGGCTGGTTGTCATCGGCCTTGGCGGCGGGTCGGTCTGCCGCCCCTGGGCGGGGCGGGGCCGCTTCCACCAGGGCCTCAGTATGGTCGTCTGCCGGTACCCCGCCCGGGCCGGCCTGCGGCTGGCTGGCTGCAGGCGTGGCCGCTGAGGCGCCAGCTCTTATGCTGTTTGGTTGCGCGGGTTCCACTGACTGGGGCTCCAGCTCGGGTTGCGGGGACGCCACCTCCCGGGTCTCGGCCGTTGCCTCGGGCCGTTTTCCGCTCCCCGCATCCGTCTGCTGCGAGGGGGTTGTTCCACCGGTTGCCGGCAGGGACTGGGCTGCCTCGGTGGGGGGGTGGGTATCTGACTCTGGGATCCTGAGCGCTGCCTCCTGGTCGCTGCCGGGCCCGCTTTCCGCCGGCCCTGGAGTCGGAGTCTCTCCAGTCGCCGGGGCGGGCCGGGTCGCCTCGGATCCGCCGGGCCCATACCCCAGCAGCGACAGGGAGTCACGCCTTATCTCCTGCCAGAGTGCCGGCAGGTCCTGGGGCCTGGGCAGCAGCAGCGCGAGCAGCACGAGGAGGGCAGTGAGGGTGTAGATCGACTTGTGCAGCAGGCCCGTCTTGGGAGGCGCATCCTGGTCCAGGACTGGCGGCGGCTGTTGCTCAGCGAAGGATGGGGCGGGCTGTCGTTGAGGGGTATCCTCGGTGGCGGCCAGTGGGGGCGCGGCCTCATCGGCCTCCAGGGGAGCGAAGTCATGGATCTCCTGGAGGCCGAGTGGATAGACCTCGGGGAGTGGGGGTTCCATGGAATCGGGTCGGGGGCTGTCCGTCATGGCAGCAGCTCCCGCCGCTTCCCCAGACTGGGCCCCCACGGCGGGCGACGGGGCATCGGCCGTGACCGGGGAGGGCCCGTGGGGTACCTCCTCATTGGACCCGGACTCGCCGTCTCCCTGGTCTCTGGCCCGAGTCTCTTGCTGCTCTGTCGGGGGGGCGGGGGTCGACGCCGTTGCTTCAGGCCCCGCCGCTTCCGGCGGAGCGGTGACGGCGGCGCCGTGTTTAACCTCCGCCTTGATCGCCGCCAGCTCCTCTTCGCCCAAAGGTGGCAAGAGCTGTTCTTGATGCAGCTCTCCGATGATCGTCAAGATATCCTCCGCCTGTAGCCGATGTTTCTGTTCCAAGGCGCCGAACAACAACAGCCGGCTGGCGATATGGTTGACCTGCCTGGGGATGCCCTGGGAGAAACGATAGATCAACGGGAAGATCGAGGGGTCGAGGTGGGGGTCCTGGCGCCAGCCGGCGATCTCGAGGCGATGCTCGATATACTCCCGGGTCTGGCGCTGATCCATCGCCTCGATCCGTGAAGTGGCGATCAGGCGCTGGCTGAACTGTTCCATGCCAGGGCCCAGGATCAGGTCCCGTAACTCCTCCTGGCCGATGAGGAAGATCTGCAACAGGGAGTGGTCGGTGGTCTGCAGGTTCGACAACAGGCGCAGCTCCTCCAGGGAACCGGCGGGGAGGTTCTGGGCATCGTCGATGATCAGGATGGCCCGGCGACCGGCCTGATACTGCTCGGTGACATGGCGTTGGATCAGGGTCAGCAGGCTCGCCTTGTCGAAGTTCTCGGCGTGGAAACCGAATACCAGGGCCAGCATGCGCAGCAGGTCTTCGGCCTGCAGCTGATTCGTCACCAGATGCGCCGCCTCTATCTTGTTGGGATCGAGTTCTGCAAGGATGTCGCGTACCAGCAGGGTCTTGCCCGAACCGGGCGGTCCGGTGACCATGACGAAGCCCTCGGCGCGGTCCAGGGCATATTTCAGGTAGGCCCTGGCCTTGACATAGCTGGTGTGGACGTAGAGAAACCGTTCATCCGGGCTCAGTCGGAATGGGTTGGTACTCAGCCCATAGAACGCTTCAAACATGGCTTGCTGTGGTGGGTTTCCCTGCTACGGAAGTCGGCTGGGTCACAGCATATGCAATTCCCACGGGCATTTCCAGGACTCCTGTGGCGCGCATCTGCGGCGCCTGGGGTGGGATCCGATATGCGTTGGGCCGCGAGCTTGTCGGCGGGCCATGAAGTCCGGGAACGGCCTCCCGTTATCGATGAATAACTTGCCAGGGATCGCTTTGGGTATGCTAGGCTCGCGAATATTTGGATGCGTCCGCAAAGAAGGCGCACCCGGGGCTCACCAAGAGACAACCAACCACTAACCAACCACTAAAGGAAAAAATCAGTATGGCAAAGGCGGACATAGGTCTGATCGGGCTTGCGGTCATGGGGCAGAATCTGGTGCTGAACATGGCGGACCACGGCTATCGCGTGGCCGTCTTCAATCGCACCACCAGCAAGGTGGACGACTTCATCGCCGGCCCCGCCAGGGGCAAGGAGATCATCGGCAGCCATAGCCTGGAGGAACTGGTGGGGGCACTGCAGACGCCGCGCAAGGTAATGCTGATGGTCAAGGCGGGGGAGGTGGTCGACCGCTTCATCGAGATGCTGATCCCCCTGCTGGAGCCGGGCGACCTGATCATCGACGGCGGCAACTCCCACTTTCCAGACACCACCCGGCGCACCGCCTATCTGCGGGAGCAGGGTCTGCACTTTATCGGCACCGGCATCTCCGGCGGCGAGGAGGGGGCGCGTCACGGCCCATCCATCATGCCCGGTGGGGACCCGGAGGCCTGGCCCCTGGTGAAAGAGATCTTCCAGGCCATCGCCGCCCAGGTGGATGGCGAGCCCTGCTGTCACTGGGTCGGGGAGGACGGCGCCGGCCACTTCGTGAAGATGGTGCACAATGGCATCGAGTATGGCGACATGCAGCTGATCTGCGAGGCCTACGCCCTGATGGGTTCGGCCCTGGGGCTGGATCATGCGCGCATGCAGGCGGTCTTCGCCGAGTGGAACCGGGGGGTGCTCGACTCCTACCTGATCGAGATCACCGCCGACATCCTGGGCATGCGCGACGAGGACGGCGGCCCGCTGGTGGAGAAGATCCTCGATACCGCCGGCCAGAAAGGCACCGGCAAGTGGACCGCCATCAGCGCCCTGGACATGGGGGTGCCCCTGACCCTGATCGGAGAGGCGGTATTCGCCCGGGTGCTCTCTGCCCTCAAGGAGGAGCGGGTGCGCGCGGCGGCCATTCTCGGTCCACGCCCGGAGCGACCGGTGGCGGGCGGCGAGGCGGAGAACATCCAGGCCCTGCACGACGCCCTCTATGCCGCCAAGATCATCTCCTACGCCCAGGGCTTTATGCTCATGCGCGAGGCGGCCCGGGAGTTCGGCTGGACCCTCAACTATGGCCAGATCGCCCTCATGTGGCGCGGTGGCTGCATCATCCGCAGCAAGTTCCTCGGCAACATCAAACAGGCCTTCGACAATAACCCGGAGCTGGACAACCTGGTGCTGGACGGCTTCTTCCAACAGGCCCTCGAGGCGGCCGAGGCGGGCTGGCGCAAGGCAGTGGTGCTGGCGGTGGAGCAGGGCATACCGGCCCCCGCCATCGGCTCGGCGCTGAGCTATTTCGACGGCTATCGCAGTGAGCGGCTGCCGGCCAACCTGCTGCAGGCCCAGCGCGACTACTTCGGCGCCCACACCTACGAGCGGGTCGACCGGCCGCGCGGCGAGTTCTTCCACACCGACTGGACCGGTCATGGTGGCAAGGTCGTCTCCACTACTTACGAGGCCTGAGCGATGCGCAAGACACACGAGGCCTGCGCCTATGTCATCTTCGGTTCCACCAGCAACCTCTCGCGCATCAAGCTGATCCCCGCCCTCTACCGTCTGGAGGCGGCCGGCAAGCTGCTTTCGAAGTGCCGGATCCTGGCCACCGGACGGCGCCCCTGGGACCGTGAGCGCTGGCTGGAAGAGGTGCGGGGGATGCTCGAGGCGGCCCTGGGCGACGCCCTCGACCCGGCGGTCCAGCAGCGCTTCGAGCAGCGACTCGACTACTTCCGCGGCGATATCACCAATCCGCGGATGTATGACGAGCTGCAGACCTATATCGACGAGAACCCGGAGCTGCCGGCCAATATCGCCTTCTATCTCTCCATCCGTCCGGCGGAGTTCGGCGTGGTCTCGGAGAACCTCAGCCGCACCGGCCTGTTGACCGAGGAGCGAGGCTGGCGCCGGGTGGTGATTGAGAAACCCTTCGGCTACGATCTGGAGAGCGCCCAGGCCCTGCAGCAGCGCCTCACCCACCACCTTGAAGAGCGGCAGATCTATCGCATCGACCACTACCTGGGCAAGGAGACGGTGCGCAACGTGCTGGTGTTCCGCTTCGCCAACGTGATGCTGGAACCCCTGTGGAACCGCAACTACATCGACCATGTCCAGATCACCCACTCGGAGACGGTGGGGGTCGGCACCCGCGCCCCGTATTACGATGGGGCGGGCGCCCTGCGCGACATGATCCAGAGCCACCTGCTGCAACTGCTGACCCTGGTGGCCATGGAACCCCCGGCCTCCATGGAGGCAGAGTCGCTGCGGGACGAGAAGGTCAAGGTCCTGAAGTCGGTGCGCCCCATCCCCCCTTCGGCGGTCCACTCCCAGGCCTTTCGCGCCCAGTACGGGCCCGGCAAGGTCGATGGCCACAAGATCAAGGGCTACCTGGAGGAGGAGGGGGTGCCGCCCGACAGCGTCACCGAGACCTACGCGGCCCTCAAGCTCTATATCGACAACTGGCGCTGGCGCGGCGTGCCCTTCTACCTGCGCACCGGCAAACGCATGGCGGAGAACGTCTCCAACATCATGATCCGCTTCCGCCAGCCGCCGACCCAGTTATTCCGTGATACCCAGATCCAGAAGATGGAGCGCAACTGGCTGGTGCTGGGCATCCAGCCCTGCGAGTGCCTACGCATCCAGTTGACCGCCAAGGAGCCGGGGCTGGAGATGGAGACCCATCAGGTCAGCCTGGACGCCGGTTACCGCAGCCAGAACGATGTCTACACCGACGCCTACGAGGGGCTGCTGCTGGACATCATGGAGGGGGACCGCTCCCTGTTCCTGCGCTACGACGAGGTGGAGTACGCCTGGCGCATCGTCGACCCCATCCTGCGCACCTGGTCGGTGGAGCGAGACTACATCACCAGCTATCCGGCCGGCAGCTGGGGGCCGGAGGAGAGCCGGCGCCTGTTCGACCGGGAGATCGACGCTTGGCGCCACTCCTCCGATCCGGGGGGCTGACTACGAGGAACCTGCCCGATGCGCTAGTGCTCATCGGGACTGGCGCCATGGCAGGGCTGGAATCCGGCAAACCAGCCTGGCGGACGCTGCAGGCAGGCCGGCAAGCCTGCAGCCCGTTGTGGTCTGTCCGTATTGCAAGGGGGCGGAAGGGGGCCGGGAATTGCGCCCTTGCGGGGCCGCGGCAACCCCCCTGCCGGGCCTCTTTATGACGATGTGATGACGAACGCCTTTCGGGCTTTTTTCTGCCTGCCAATGCCTGTATGCTGTGGCGCAATCCGAACCGGTCAACCAGGAAAGACAGAGCTTGCAAGGGCAGCCAGCGATCAACTTTAAGAGCCTTCCGAGATTGTGGATCACCCTGTTCGCGATCTGGCTGGTGGCCAACGCCTCCCTCTCGCCGCCGGTGATCGGCAGCGGCCTGCTGGTGGCCACCCTGATCGTCCTGCCGTTGTCCGCCTTCTCCCACGCCTACGCCGACATCCGCATGACCCCCAGGGCCCTGCTGCACTATTTTCTCTACCTGGGGGTGTTTCTCTGGGAGCTGGTCAAGGCCAACTTCAACGTCTTGCGCATCGTCTTCACCCCACGCATCGACATCCACCCCGGCATCGTGGAGATCAAGACCCGCCTCAAGTCCCCCACCGGGCGCCTGGTGCTGGCCAACTCCATCACCCTGACCCCCGGCACCCTGGTGGTGGACATCGTCGACGACTCCCTGTTTGTGCACTGGATCGACGTCAGCGCCATCGAACCCCAGGCGGCCACCGAGCGCATCGCGGGCAAGTTCGAGCGACACCTGGAGCTGATCTATGGCTGATGCCATCCTGCACCTGGCCCTGGTCCTGATCGCCTTCGCCATCCTGTTCGGCGTGATCCGCCTGATCCGGGGCGATAGCGACACCGACCGGGTGATCGCCATCGACCTGCTGACCATCGTATCGATCTCGATCATCGCCCTGGGCGCACATATCGCCGGACGCTTCATCTATCTCGACGTGGCGATCGTCTACGGCCTGCTGAGTTTTCTCGGCGTGCTGGCGGTGGCTCGCTACCTGGAACGAGGCCTCTGATCCCCATGCTCGAATGGTTGACCCTGCTGATGTGCGCTGGAATCCTCCTCAGCGGTATCCTTGCGGTGAGCCTGAAGGGCTCGGTCAGTGCGGTGATCTCCGCCGGCCTGGCGAGCCTGTTTGCCTCTGTGACCTACATCTTCCTGGCCGCGCCGGACGTGGCCATGACCGAGGCCTCCATCGGCAGCGGCCTGGCCACCCTGATCTTTCTCTACGCCATCAACCGTACCGGACGCCAGGAGGCCGACCCGGATGAGTGAACTCCTCGGCAGCCTGGTGATCCTGGCGGGCGCCGTCTTCCTCTTCTCCGCGGGGCTCGGGGTGCTGCGCATGCCCGACAGCTACAACCGGATCCAGACCGGCACCAAGGCCTCCACCCTGGGCACGATCCTGGTGCTCACCGGTATCTGTATCTACCACCCGGCCTGGACCGGCAAGCTGCTGCTGCTGATCTTCTTCGTACTGGTGAGCAACCCGGTCTCCTCCCACGCCCTGGCCCGGGCCTCGCACCGGCGCGGTATCCACAAGACCCGGCGCACCGTGGTGGACAGGCTCGACGAGGTGGAGCATCGCAAGCCGGTGGAATACGAGGACGCCGACTAGATGATCAAGCGGCTCCTGATCCTCATCCTGCTGGTGCTGTTCGCCCGCATGTTCTACGACCTGACCGTCCACTATCAGGAGCCGGCGGCCCTCTCGCCCCTGGCGACCCACTATGTGGCCGAGGGCCCGGACGAGCTGGGGGCGCCCAACCTGGTCACCTCGGTGGTGGTCACCTATCGCGGCCTGGATACCCTGGGAGAGGTCACGGTGCTGTTCCTCTCCGCCGCGGTGGTCGGCCTGCTGCTGGCCCTGGGTGCGGGCGAGGGGCGGCCGGAATCGGCGGCGGAGCCGAGCGCATCCAGTGAGCTGGTGCAGACCCTGGCCCAGTATCTGCTGCCGATCATCCTGCTGTTCGGCACCTACATCTTCGTCAACGGCCACCTGACCCCGGGGGGCGGTTTCCAGGGCGGAGCGGTGATCGCCTCGGGGGTGTTGCTGCTGTTCCTGGCCCTGCCTCGGGCGGGGTTGCGCCATGGCCTGCTGGCGCTGCTGGAGTCGCTCTCCGGCTTCGGCTATGTACTGGTGGGGCTGCTGGGTCTGGTGCTGGCGGGGGGCTTCCTGGACAACCGCTTCCTGCCCCTGGGCGACTATGGCAGCTTGTTCAGCGCCGGGGCGATCCCGGTCATCTACACCCTGATCGGCCTCAAGGTGGGCACCGAGTTGAGCAGCGTGCTGGAACGTTTCAAACAGTAATGGACATTCCCATCTCCACCCTCACCCTGGGCACCGGCCTGGCCCTGCTGCTGATCGGCATCTGGGGAATGCTGACGCGCAAGAATATCATCCGCATGATCATCGGCTTCTCGCTGATGGATACCGGCATTCACATAGTGATGGTCTCCATCGGCTACCTCTCCGGCGGCACTGCACCGATCATCAATGGGGCGGTGGAGCGGGCCACCGCCCTGACCCATGTGGTGGATCCCATCCCCTCGGCCCTGGTGCTGACCGCCATCGTCATCGGCCTGGGCATCACCGCGGTGATGCTCGCCTTCGCGGTGCGCATCCATGCCAGCAAGGGCTCCCTCTCCATCAAGGACTGCACGGAGTCGAAATGGTAGCAGGCCTGCTCGCCCCCATCGGCCTCTACGCCGCCGCCCTGGGGGCGGGTTTTCTGTTGCCCCTGATCGCCCGGCGCAGTGAGGCCCTGGCGCGGGGCCTGTTCTTTCTGACCCTGCTCTATATGCTGCTGCTGGCCGGGGTCTGGTTGCTGCGCCTGAGTGACGGCGCCGCGCCGGTGGAGATCCTCACCGCCGGCATCCGCCCGCCATTCTCGATCAATCTGCGCCTCGGCCTGTTCGAGGCCTGGGTGGTCTGCGCGGTCAATCTGACCGGGCTGCTCGGGGGCTGGTACCTGCTGGATCAGTTGCGCGGCCGCGCCGCCGCCCTGTCGGTCTATCTGGTGCTGATCATGGGCATCGACGGCATGGTGATGACCCGCGACCTGTTCAACCTCTTCATCTTCATCGAGATCACCGCCATCTCCACCTATGGCCTGCTGGCCCTGGGGCGCGGGGGCGCCAGTCTCTCCGCCGCCTTCAAATACATCATCGCCACCTCCCTGGCGTCGTCGTTCTTCCTGCTGGGGACCCTGCTCTTCTACCACCTGACCGGCACCCTCAACCTGGACGACATGCTCGCCCACCGGCAGCAGATCGCCGGTCCCCTGGGGCTGATCGGCGGCAGCCTGCTGCTGGCCGGGATGCTGATCGAACTCAAGCCCTATCCGGCCAACGGCTGGGGACTGGATGTCTACGAGTCGGCCCCGCCCGGGGTGGCGGCCCTGGTCTCGGTAGGCGTCTCCGCCGGGGCCCTGTTCGCCCTCTACAAGGTGCTGCCGCTGCTGCCCGATCTGCTGCTCCTGACCGCCGCGGTGGCCGGGGCCACCTTCCTGGTCTCCAACCTGATCGGGCTGCGCCAGCGCAACCCGCGGCGTCTGCTCGGCTACTCCTCCATCGCCCAGATGAGCCTGATGGTGCTGGCCATGGTGCTGCTCAAGCTGCTCGGCAGGATGGAATACCTGCCCCTGATCGTCGGTGGCCTGTTTCTCAACCACCTGCTGGCCAAGGCGGCCCTGTTCTGGCTCACCGGCCTGGTGGAGCGCTCCCGCACCGAGCAGTGGTCGCTGCTGCGCAGCCAGCCGTTTCTGCTGCTGCTGTTCGGGGTGGCGCTGGCGGCCCTGGTGGGCTTTCCGCCCTTTCCCGGCTTCTGGGCCAAGTGGGAGCTGATCATGCAGCTGGCCGCTGGCGGCAAGGGAGGCTGGATCCTGCTGATCCTGCTCGGGTCGTTGCTGGAGGCCGCCTATCTGTTTCGCTGGTTCGGCCTGGCCTTGGCGCGCGACGAGTCGCAGGAGGGCCAGGCGCCCATTCCACTTCCCCAGGCCCGGCTGCTGCCGGTGGCGGTGTTCGTGCCGTTGCTGCTGGCGGTGGGCCAGCTGATGGTCGGCTGGCTGGATCTGCGCCCGCTGATCATGCTGCCGGTCTATGCGGCGATCCTCTTCTACCTGCTCGACTTCCTGCCCGGGCGGGTCAAGGCGGGGCTGATGCTGCTGGCCTTCGCGGCCTACAGCAGCCTCGTCATCCAGCAGCTGCAGGGGCTCTCCTGGCTGTTCAGCCTGATCCTGCTGGGGGGCGGGGCCCTGGTCTCCATCGCCATGCTCAATCGGGGTGATATCCGCCGCGGTTTCTACCCCTTCGTCACCCTGCTGTTGTTCTCCCTGGCCGCCTTGCTGCAGGCCGAAACCAGCCTGGAGTTCTTCTTCGCCTGGGAGCTGCTGACCCTCGGCTCCTACCAGATCTACGCCATGGGCCGGGAGGGCAGTCCCACCCATGTCCTCACCTACCTGGTCTTCTCCCTGGCCTCGGCCTTCCTGATCCTGGCCGGTTTCGGCTTCGCCTACGCACAGAGCGGCTCCCTCCTGCTGGCCGATCTGCAGCGGGTCGACGCCCGGGCCCCGCTGGTGCTGGGGCTGCTACTGGGCGGTTTTCTCATCAAGGCGGGCTGCCTGGGGGTGCATATCTGGCTGCCCGACGCCTATACCGAGACCGACGACGACTTCACCCCGCTGCTCTCGGCGGTGGTGGGCAAGGCGGCGATCTTCGGCCTGCTGCTGGTGGTGCTGCAGCTGGCGGTGGGGCGCGGCGGGGCCACTGACTGGATCCTCTACGCCATGGGCTGGCTGGGCCTGCTCACCGCCTTCTGGGGCGCCCTGATGGCGCTCTTCCAGGAGGATGTGAAGAAGCTCCTGGCCTACTCGAGCATGGGGCAGGTGGGCTATATCGTCACCGCCGTCGCCATCACCAGCCAGCTCGGCTGGGTCAGCGCCGGCTATCTCACCATCAACCACCTGTTGTTCAAGGGGTTGCTGTTCCTCGCCGCGGCCGGGCTGATCTATCGCACCAATACCCGCCTGATGTACCAGATGGGCGGCCTGATCAAGAATCTGCCCCTGACCTTCGTCTCGGTACTGATCGGCATCATCGCCATCTCCGGGGTGCCGCCACTGAGTGGCTTCGGCAGCAAGTGGCTGTTGATCAACGCCCTGCTTGAGAGGGGCTGGTACTGGCAGGCCGGCCTGGCCTTCTTCGCCAGCGCGGTGGCCTTCCTCTACCTGTTCCGGTTGATCCACACGGTCTTTCTCGGCCAGCGCAAGCCGGCCCACAAGGGGCTGCGCGAGGCGCCGCCGATCCTGCTACTCCCGCAGTTCGTGCTGATAGCCTGCATCATGGTCTTCTCCATCTGGCCCAAGGGGGTGATCGAGCCGATCAACGCGGCCATCGCCAGCCAGTTCCCCCAGACCCTGGTGTGGGAGGGCAGCCTGCTCAAGAGCCACCTGGGCTACTGGGACGGCTTCACCATCATGCTGATCGTCGCCGGGATCTTTCTCTCGTCCCTGGCGATCCTGCTGTTTCAGACCCGCTTCATGCGTGTGCAGAGGGTGGAGCAGTTCAACATCGTGTATGCCGCGGAGCGCCCGCAGACCCCGGAGACCACCCACTTCGCCTATAATTTCTTCGCCTTCTACAAACGGGTCATGGGGCCGCTGATCCGCCCCCGGGCGACCCGCTTCTGGCAAGCGGTGTCGGAGTGGAGCCACACCAGCGGTTCGATCCTGCGCGGGCTCTATACTGGCAATGGCCAGACCTACGCCATGTATGTCCTGTTCTATGTGGTGTTCATCTATATCGCCTCCGGGGGCATGGGCTGACGATGGAATACTGGCTGACCAAGATCGTCTATTTTCTCTTCACCCTGGCCATAGTCACCGTCTATGGCCTGCTGCTGGGGGAGACCATCGCCCGCACCATGGCCAAGGTGCAGGGGCGCATCGGCATCCCCTACTGGCAGCCCTTCCTGGACATCATCAAGAACCTGGGCAAGCGCACCGCGGTCAGCCACGGGGTGATGTTCTATCTGGGGCCGGTGTTTCGCATCGCCGGCGGTATCGGCACCCTGGCCTTCATCCCGGTGCTCTACGACAGCGAGCTGTTCGCCAACTTCAATTTCGCCGGCGACCTGATGCTGGCGATCTATTTCGTCTTCTTCGGCCAGCTCGGCATGGCCCTGGGGGCGGGGGAGAGCGGCCACCCCTACAGCGCCATCGGCGTGGGGCGGGGCCTGGGGCAGATGACCGCCTACGAGGTACCCTTCGCCCTGGCGATCATCGCCATCGTGATCCAGTACGATACCCTTTCGATCAACGAGATCGTGGCGGCCCAGCAGGGGGGCATCGGCCACTGGACCCTGTTCACCAACCCCCTGGCCACCGCAGCGGCGATGCTGGCCTTTCTGGGCATGACCGCCTACCCCCCCTTCGACGTCTTCATCGCGCCCAACGAGATCCCCATCGGTCCCCCCACCGAGTACCACAGCTCCTATCTCTCGCTGATGGCGACCAACCGGGCGATCTTCACCGGCGCCAAGCTGATCCTCTTCATGGACCTCTTCTTCGGTGGCGCCACCGGTCTCATCGAGATGATCGTCAAGACCTGGGCGATCTACATGTTCGCGGTGGTGGTGGGGGCCTCCTTTCCGCGATTCCGGGTCGATCAGTCGGTGCGTTTCTTCCTGCGCATACCCACATGGATCGGACTGGCATCGATCGCCTTCGTGCAGATTTTTCTGCTGACCTGATGGTCTAACTTGAGTTACTGACGCAACCCCGGAGGCAGGCGATGGAAACCAAAGACATGTCACTCGGACCCTTGGCCAACGCGGGGCTCTCGGCGGAGGAGCGGGAGCTGTTCGCGGACGCCAGGCCGGTGCCCTACGAGCCCTACCCGGTGGCGGTGGTGGAGAAGTTCGTCAACTGGGTCAGGGCCAACTCCCTGTGGCTGCTGGCCTTCGGCACCGGCTGCGGGGCGGTGGAACTCAACCCGCTGATGACCGCCCGCTACGACGCCTATCGCTTCGGTTTTCAGCCCCGGCCCACCCCGCGCCAGGCATCGGTATTCATGATCGGCGGCTACGCCTCGGTGAAGACCCTCAAACGCATCATCCGCTCCTACGAACAGATGCAGGGGCCCAAGTTCGTGATCTGCCTGGGCATCTGCCCGGTCAACGGGGGCATGTACTGGGACAGCTACAACACGGTCAACCAGTTCGACCTCTATATCCCGGTGGACCTCTACATCACCGGCTGCATGCCGCGCCCGGAGGTGCTGCTGGCGGGCATCATGGAGCTGAAGAAGAAGATCAAGGAGGGCCGGGCAGACGGCCACAACCGCTATATCGAGAACCTGGACTGGTACAAGGCCAACCAGAAACGGGTGATCAAGAACTGGGACATGCCGGACTACAGCTGGTAGCCTGGCGCCTGCATAGGCCAAGTCGATCACATGCTTGAGGGATTGCGTTAGTCCACCCCTGCCAGGGGACAACCTGACCAGACACTTTAACCGGAACAACTGATCGAATGACACCATGAATCCAACCACCCAAGCCCTCATCGACCGGCTCTCGGCCCACTTCACCCTGAGCGAGGTGAGGGAGCAGAAGCCCGGCCTGCTGCTGCTCAAGGTCCCCAGGAAGGACGCGGTCCAGTTCATCCGCGACCTGCGTGACGGCGAGAACTACACCCACCTCAATTTCCTCACCGCAATCGACTACATCGAGCAGGGGATCTTCACCCTGACCTATATGCTGCACAACTACGCGAACCACCAGGGCATCGCGGTGCATGTGGACATCGAGCGGGAGCGGGCGGAGATGGACTCGATCCACAAGCTCTGGGCCCAGGCCGCCACCTACCAACGTGAGCTGCGGGAGATGTTCGGTATCCGCTTCCCCGGCAGCCCCGGCCTGGACGACGACTTCTGCCTGGAGGGCTGGGACCAGATCCCGCCCATGCGCAAGGAGTTCGATACCCTGGCCTTCAGCCAGGAACGCTTCCATACCCGTGAGGGGCGTGCCAGCGAAGACCCGCGCGAACACATGCGACAGATCATGTATCCGACCCACAGCGACTGACATCATTCAGAGGGACAGGTTCGCAGATGCAACAACAGAATACGCCCATCGACCTGAGTTCGGGTAAGTACGTCAAGGTCTGGCAGGGGCCCCAGCACCCGGGCATCACCGGCAACATGTCCCTGGAACTGACCCTCTGCGGCGATGAGGTGGTGGAGTGCAAGACCCATGTGGGCTATCTGCACCGCGGCTTCGAGAAGCTCATGGAGCGGCGCACCTTCATCCAGAACTTCACCGTGGTCTGCCGCATCGCGGTGCCCGAGCCGACCTTCAACGAATACCTCTACGCCGCGGCGGTGGAGGAGCTGGCGGGCATAGAGCCGCCCGAGCGGGCCCAGTGGCTGCGCACCATGAACCTGGAACTGATGCGCCTGGCCAGTTATCTGATGTGGCTCGGAGGGATCGCCGCCGCCTTCGGTCAGGGCACCATCTACCAGTGGACCATCACCCACCGCGACTATGTGCTCGATCTGTTCGAGGAGATGACCGGGGCGCGGGTCTACCACATGTACATAGTGCCGGGCGGGGTACGGGCGCGCCTGCCCGAGGGCTTCGCCGAGCGCGCCCGTGAGGTGCTGGACCGGGTCGAGAAGCTGCTCGACGAGGTCGAAAAGGTGTTGTTCAAGAATGCCGTGTTCAAGGCCCGGGCCAAGGGGCTGGGGGTCATCACCCCGGACATGGTGGACCACTATGGCATCGTCGGGCCGAACGCCCGCGCCGCCGGCTTCGAGCGCGACCTGCGCCGGGACGAGCCCTACCTGGTTTACGACCTGCTCGACTTCGAGGTCGTCACCGGCAGCGCCTCCGATGCCTACGAGCGCGCCCGGGTGCGCCACCGCGAGATGCTCGAGGGGATCCACATGGTGCGCCAGATCCTCGAGCGCATGCCCGGCGACGGCCCCTTCCAGGCGCGGATGCCCAATGTGCTGCACTGGCAGGTGCCGGCCGGCGAGACCTATGTCAAGGCCGAGTGCACCCGGGGCGAATACGGTTACTACCTGGTGACCGACGGCAGCCAGTTCCTGCGCCGCATCCATGTGCGCGGCCCCAGTTATACCCATGCCATCGCGGTCATGGAGCGGCTCGCGGTGGGCACCAACATCGCCGATATCGCCGGCCTGATGGTCTCCTTGCATACCTATCCACCGGAGATCGAGAGGTGACGCCGTGAGCTTGAAAGACTTCATCTCCCCCTTCTACGTCTGGCAGCGCGCCTTCGAGAAGCCCTATACCCAGAAGCGCCCGCTGCAGGAGCGTCCGGGGGCGCCCCGCTACCGGGGCTTCCATGTCAATGTCACCGAGGAGTGCGTCGGCTGCGGCACCTGCGAGAGCATCTGTCAGAACCACGCCATCGACATGGTGGCGGTGGAGGGGCTGGAGCCCGGGCCGGGCGACAGTGGCCTGCGCCCCAAGTTCGACTATGGGCGCTGCTGCTGGTGCGCCCTCTGTGTCGATATCTGCACCACCCGCTCGCTGCGCCTGAGCAATCACTACGCCTGGATCACCGAGGACCCCACCGACTTCAACTTCGTCGCCGGCAACGACCCCATGTCCTGGAACGACGAGCCCCTGGGCTACCGGCGTGACGACGACTACCACCTGCTGCGCACCGAGCGCATTCCCATGCCCATGCTGCCGCCGGAGCAGGGTCTGGTCTCCTTCGACGAGGTGATGCGAGGCTACAACGAGGCCGAGGCCCAGAACGAGGCGGACCGCTGCGTGGAGTGCGGACTCTGCGTCGCCACCTGTCCCGCCCACATGTCCATCCCCGACTACATCAGAACCATCCGCCAGGGCGACTACGAGCAGGGGCTGCGCATCCTCTACGAGACCAACCCCTTCTCGGCTACCTGCGGTCGTATCTGCACCCACCGCTGCGAAGAGGTCTGCCCGGTGGGCCACCAGGGGGATCCCCTGGCCATTCGCTGGCTCAAGCGGGCCATCGTCGACCGCATCCCACGCGAGCGCTATCGGGAGATCCTGGGGGACGAGATCAGCGAAAACGGCAAGCGGGTGGCCATCGTCGGGGCCGGTCCCGGGGGCATGAGCGCCGCCTACTACCTGCGCCGCCAGGGCTATGGGGTGACCCTGTTCGAGGCCCAACAGCGGGCCGGCGGCATGCTGCGCTATGGGGTGCCCGCCTACCGCCTGCCGGACGATCAGCTGGACAAGGACATCGAGTATATCCGTTCCCTCGGAGTGGAGATGCGCTTCAACACCCGCATCGGACGGGATGTCCAGTTCAGCGAGCTGCTCGATGGCTACGACGCGGTGTTCCTTGCTATCGGCCTCAATGTCCCCTCCAAGCTGCGTGTGGAGGGAGAGGAGCATCCCCGGGTGTTGTCGGGGCTGCAGGTGCTGGACGACGTGGCCAGCGGCCGCGATCCTGGTGTGGGCAAGCGGGTGGCGGTGATCGGCGGTGGTAACGTCGCCATGGACGCGGCGCGGGTCTCCCGCCGCCTGGGGGCCGATGTCACCATCCTCTACCGACGACGCATCGTCGATATGCCCGCCGATCCGGAGGAGATCCACGAGGCCCAGGCCGAGGGCTGCCAGATCGTCACCCAGGCCATCCCGGTCAAGGTCAAGCCGGCGCCCAACCCGGAGCAGGTGAGCATCGTCTGGGGTGAGGCGGAGATGGTGGCGGACGCCAAGGGCGGTCGGCCCCGTCCGGTGCTCCAGGAGGATCGCCTGCACGAAGAGACCTACGACAGCATCGTCTCGGCCATCGGCCAGGGGGGCAACCTGGACTTCATCCCCGCCGAGTACCGCGACCGGATCGAATTCAAGTGGGGCAAGTTCGTGCCCGGCGAATATCAGCAGACGGCGTTGCAGAAACTCTTTGTCGGCGGCGATATCGCCAACAACACCGCCGATGCCATCAGCGCCATCGAGGACGGTCACCATGCCGCCCGGGGGATCCACAAATTCCTGGCCGGCGAACTGGATGCCTGAGTGAGAGGAGGGCAAGAGCATGAATAGCGTCGACGAGATACTCGACTTCGCCATCCAGCGCGAGCAGGAGGCGGCCGACTTCTACGACGGCCTGGCACAACGGGTCGAGAGCGCCTGGATGAAGGAGATGCTGTTGAGCTTCAAGGCCGAGGAGCTGCGCCACAAGGGCAAGCTCAAATCGGTCAAGAAGGGTGAGCAACTCCTCTCGTCCAGTCAGCGGGTGCAGGACCTGAAGATCTCAGACTACCTGGTGGACGTCCAGCCCACCCCGGACATCACCCTGCAGGACGCCATGATCATCGCCATGAAGCGCGAGAAGATGGCCCATCGCCTCTACTCGGACTTGGCGGCCAAGGCCCAGGACCCGCAAATGCAGGAGCTGTTCGCCGGCCTGGCCAAGGAGGAGGCCCGCCACAAGCTCTACTTCGAAGAGCAGTACGACGAACAGGTGATGCGCGACAACTGAGCCTCCCGGCTGGCGGAACCGCGCCGTCCCGTTTCGGCTGAGGGGCTGCTCCCCCGAGCCGGGGGTCATCGAGCCGGGGGTCAGGTCTTCCCTTTTGCCTATTTT
>Ga0114931_10000818_pt1 | contig 38866 bp, 30 predicted proteins | sample 2SBtaG_FD_89579 | JGI IMG/M metagenome (GOLD analysis project Ga0114931, IMG submission 89579) | Deep subsurface microbial communities from Kolumbo volcano to uncover new lineages of life (NeLLi) - 2SBTROV14_V59a metaG | ecosystem: Environmental > Aquatic > Marine > Volcanic | place: Kolumbo... | reverse complement strand
GGGCCGGGCAAGCGAAGCACAAGCCTATTTGGGGCGGTAGCTCAATTGGTTAGAGTCCCGGACTGTCGATCCGGAGGTTGCGGGTTCGAGTCCCGTCCGCCTCGCTTTGAAACCCTCGTGTCAGCGAGGGTTTTTTCATTGCTCGTTGTAAGCCGGTCAAGGTAAGCCGGTCAATACTCAAAGTTCGCCCACGGGCTGCTGTTGCCGGCGTTGATCTCGCCGCCCCCGACGAAGTTAAGCAGTTCGCCGAAGGTGCTCTGGACGCCGAGCGGGTGGAAGACGTAGTTGCCTTCGACCCCGCCCGGTGCGCCGGTGACGCTGTTGCGCACGAGGAAGTTTCGGTTCCCGGCGGTGAAGTCGCCCTGAAAACCGAACTCGATGCCCCGGTCGTTGTCGACGGCGTTGTTGTCCTCGAGCCGGTTGCCGGACCCCGTGATGTGGATGCCCGCACCGTCGCCATTGAACCCGTTTTCGACGCAGTTGTTGGCGATGAGGCGGCAGGCCGAGCCGGCCTCAATGCCGTCTCCGGTGTTGCGGTAGGCGGTGCATCCCGTGATCGTGGAGGCGCTGCCGGCGAGGATCCCGACGCCACCGTTTTCCGAGGCGATGCAGTTTTCAACGCTGCCGAGGTCGCCCAGTTGGATGCCGACGGCGCCGTTGAGGGTAACCTGGACATCAATCGCTCGGCATCCGATGGCGTTGCATGCGTCGACGCCGTCCTGCGACCACCCGGTGACGGAGCCCGAGCGGATCGTGATATTGCGGTGGGGCGGGGCCGAGATCGCAACGCTGACGCCATCGCCGGCGCCGCCGGTGAGCGAGAAGCCGTTGAGATCGATCGTGACATCGCCCGAGTCAATGATGATGCCGGCGCCGGCGGTTGCGATCGAATCGCCCAGGTAAAATGAGCCGGGCGAAGAGATGGTCAGGGGCAGATCGGCGGCGGTGATGATGACTCTCGGCTCGGCGTCCTCGATGGTTTTCATGGTCGGAGCGATAGGGCCGGCGGGTGGCGTGAGATCGCCGGCGCGCACGACAAGAGTCGTTGTCAGCAGCGTCAGGCCGGCGCCGGTCAGCGCCACTCGATTCCAAGAGATTTGCATTGTTCGCTCCTCCAAAATGGGCGAATGCGGGAATAGGTGGAGGTCCATCGTGATCCGCGGTGTCGTGATGGCCTCAGTGTACCCTGCGTCGGTCCGGCTACAAGAAAAAGTGTGATTCAGTGGCGACGTCGAGTGTTGACACGGGGCGCTCGATCGCGCACCCGGTCAGGGGGTTGCGGGTTCGATCCCTGTTCGCCATGCTTTTCTGGCCCTGACGGTTGTGGCAGTCAGGGGCGTTGTTTGCGGAAGCGTAACGCTGCGATGTCGTCGTAGATCACCTCGCCGTCCGGTTGCATGCCGACTTTTTCGAGCACGCGGATCGAAGCGGGGTTTTCGCGGAGCGCGAACGCGAAGATCTCTTCGAGTTCGAGCGTATGGAATCCGAACGCAAGGCTCGCGGCGCAGGCTTCGGTCGCCAGGCCCCTCCCCCAGTATTCGGGGAGGAACCTGTAGCCGACATCGACCAGATCGAAATCGGTCAGGTATTTCAGCCCGCAGAACCCGATGATCTTCTGAGTTTCTTTGAAAACGCACGCCCACCGGCCATAGCCGACCTTCTCAAAGTCGGTGTAGTTTTCGATCGCGCTTCTTGCTTCCTCCACGGATTGGAGCGCTGGTTCGCCGGTGTGTCGCATCACGTCGGGATGGCTGTTGAGCGCGAAGAACGCCTGCGCATCGGAGACGGTGAGCGCCCGAAGTTCGAGCCGCGGTGTTTCAGGGCCGGTTCTGTAGCGATTCATATTGGGTTCGATCCTCGGGCGGAAGCATACCAAACAGCGTCGTCACCGCCTGCCCGGTGACGCCGTACGAGTGGAACGGGTTGGCCCGCCGATCATGCACCTGTCTGGGAACGCCGATATATTCTCGGCATCGGGTCTGAGGGTTATCGAGACGTCTGGAGTGCTCTTTTTTATGTGCGGAATCGCCGGAATCCTGTCCTGGAATGACGCTCCGATTGATGGCCCTTTGCGGGCCATGACCGATGCGATGGTGCACCGTGGGCCGGACGACAGCGGGCAGTGCATCGAGCGCGCGGATGGCGCGACGGTCGGCTTCGGGCATCGCAGGTTGTCGATTCTGGATGTCTCCGACGCGGGCAAGCAGCCCATGGTCGATCCCGAGACGGGGGCGGTGCTGCTGTACAACGGGGAGATCTACAACTTCCGGGCGCTGCGGAGTGAACTCGAGGCGCAGGGCTGCTCGTTCCGTGGTCACAGCGACACCGAGGTCCTTCTGCAGGGTCTGGTCCGAGAGGGCCCGGCGTATCTGGAGAGGATCTGCGGCATGTTCGCGTTCGCCTTCTACGACCCGCGACAGCAGCGCGTGCTCCTGGCCCGGGATCCGATGGGCATCAAGCCGCTTTACATGGCGCGGACCGATGGGGCCCTTGTGTTTGCGAGCGAGCTGAGGGGCCTACTCGCGTCGGGCCTGATCCCGCCCAAGGTGGACCGGCGCGCGGTCGCCGGGTTTCTCGCGTACGGCGCCGTGCAGGAGCCGGACACGATGGTCGAGGGCGTCACGGTCTTCCCGCCGGCCTCGTGGCAATGGATCGACCTGGAAACAGGCGTTGACGCCTCGCCTGAGACGCAACGGTTCTGGACCATGCCCGTGCCCGTCGAGATGACCGAGCGCGAGGCGGTCGAACGGTACCGGGCGTCGTTCGATGTCGCGGTCCGCGAGCATCTCGAGAGCGATGTGCCGCTGGCGGTGTTGCTCTCGTCGGGGCTCGACAGCACGGTGATCGCGGGGCTTGCGGCGCAGCACGCCTCGGATCTCCGGACGTTTACGGTTGGTTTTTCGGATCACGCGGATCTCGACGAGTCGTCCCTGGCCGAGGAAACGGCCGAGCTCTTCGGCGCCAAGCACACGACCGTGACGGTGAGCGAGGCGGATTGTGAGCCGCTGGTGCAGGTGTGGCTTGAGTCGCTCGATCAGCCGTCCATCGACGGATTGAACGTGTACCTGATCAGCAAGTTCATCGCGCAGCACGAGATTACGGTGGTCCTCTCGGGGCTCGGTGGTGACGAGATCTTCGGCGGTTATCCCAGTTTCCGGGACGTGCCCCGCCTGCTGCGGATCTTGAAGTGGACACCGCGGGTGGTGCGGGGGTTGGCGGGGAGGCTGCTCGGGATGGGCCGGTCCGAAGCCGTGCGGCTGAAACTTGCGGATATCTTTGCCTCCGATGGCGATGTCCTTTCCGTGAGCTTGCACCGTCGCCGGACGATGTCGGATCGACAGCTCGCCGATCTTGGGCTCGATGCCGAGCAACTTGGGTTGCACCGGTTGTTCGTGCCCAAAGAGGCGATCGATCGTGTCGGCGTGCGCCCCACCGATCCGCTCTGGTCGGTGTCACAGGCAGAATCGCGATTCTACGAGGCGAACATGCTCCTGCGCGACAGCGACGCCAACGGGATGGCGCACAGCCTCGAGATCCGTGTGCCGTTCCTGGATCGCCGAGTGCTGGATTTCGGATTCTCCGTGCCCGATCACATCAAGCTCCCCGATGGCGTCGCCAACAAGCACCTGACGCTCAAGGCGTTCGACTCGCTGCTTCGCCCGGCGCTGACACAAGAGGGCAAGAAAACGTTCACGCTCCCGATCCGGCGATGGATGCGCGGCCCGCTCAACGAGATGTGCGTCTCCGGGCTTGCGCGGCTGAAGGCCAGCGGTGTGGTGCGGCCTGAGGCGGTCGACGCCATCTGGCAGGAGTTCGAGCGGAACCCGGAAAGCCCGATCTGGACGCGCGCCTGGTCGCTTTGCGTGCTGGGGATTTATCTCGAGCAAAAGGGCCTGACGCGGTAGCGGGCCGGTTCCGGGATGGTCCGGGAATCGCGTCGCTGCCGGGACTGAACCCTTCAAAGGCGCCTGCTGTCGGACCAATGCTGCCCGATGGTCTGGACTCCGCCCCGAAATCAGCCGATCTTGTCCGAATATGGTTGACATCCCGACAATCGTGGGGACATTGTAGATAGTTAGATCCGTAATAGGGCCGCCTCACCATATCCATTCTCCCGGCGGACCGATGGCGCTGCCCTGCACCATCTGCGGATTGGAGAGACCGGTATGTTTGCTGTTCAGAATGTTGTGTCGTCCCATCGGCGTTCCGTCGCATGGATCGGCGTGAGCGCGGCCGTTCTCGCTGTTGCGGCCCTCCCCGCCTCGTTTGCGGAGGGTCAGCCCCGCGACCGTTCGGAGCCGGCGGTCACGGGAGTTCCCTCGGGCAACTCGGGATCGGCGCACGTCGCCCCGCACCCGATGGGCGCCAAGGCGCGATCGAGCGTGAACCCGCACCTGCCCGAGATGAACACCAAGGGCTGGCCGATCCGCGTGGACACCGAAGATGGTCCGATCTGGATCAAGCAGGTGAGCCGCCCGCGCGGCGGGGACCCGTTCCCCAAGTGCCTGTTGTGCCACGATCAGATCGAGAACATCATGACCAACATGGGCGGGTCGAACCTCGACTGCACGTTCTGTCACGGCGGTGATCCGGACGCCGACACGAAGGAGCTGGCCCACGTCCACCCGACCGGCGAGGTGGCGTACAACGAGACGATCCCGCCGCTCGATCTTGATCTCGCGTACCAGCGCTTTGTGAACCCGACGAACCTGCGCGTCGTGGATCAGACGTGCGGGCGTTGCCACCCCTACGAGGCGCAGATCATCGTCAAGAGCATGATGGCGACCGCCGCCGGGCATTACGCCGGCGGGCTGTACCAGAACAACGTCGTGGACACGAAGACGCCGATCTTCGGGACGTTCGCGATCACCGATGATGACGGGTTCGTGCCGACCGAGCGTGGCGCCGTCCAGAGCCTTGTGGATCTGCTCATATTCGATCCGAGTGAGGATCCGAGCCTGATCGCGACGCACTTCGCGGCCGTCCCGTCGCAGGCGTGCGCTCGATGCCACCTGTGGTCGCGTGGCAAGGGCTACCGGGGCGCCCCGAACCAGGACGGGCTGTACCGGGCCGACGGGTGCGCCGCGTGCCACCTGCCCTACGCCAACGACGGCCTCTCGCAGAGCGCCGACCCGTCGATCGACCACGACCAGCCCGGGCACCCGAAGACGCACATCGTCACACGGCAGATCCCGACGCAGCAGTGCCTGCACTGTCACCACCGCGGCGCCCGGATCGGGCTGAGCTTCACCGGGCGGGCGCAGATGCCCCCGGGGCTGACCTCCGGCCCGGGTGTGCCGGGAACCACCGACGAGAAGTTCAACAACAACTACCACTACACGCTGCCTGACACGAACCCGCCCGACATCCACGGGCAGCGCGGGATGCACTGCATCGACTGCCACACCAAGGGCGGGATCATGGGTGACGGCAACCTGTACGGGCACATGGATCAGGCGACAAAGATCGAATGCCGGACATGCCACGGGCTGCCCGACCAGTTGCCCAACTTCCGTGACAACGATTTCGAGCTGCTCCCGAACGTGTACTACGTTGATCCCAACGACAAGAACACCGGACCGGAGGAGCCGTTGCACGAGGTGATGCTTGTCTCGAAGGTCACCAAGGAGCAGCACACCGTCCCGATCGCGATGGACATCGTCAACCCGGACTCCCCGAAATACAACCCGCGCGCCGCGTGCGCGATGAACGGCAACCACCTCAAGGCGCAGGGCGGGCTGGACTGCTACGCGTGCCACGCCGCGTGGGTGCCCAACTGTTACGGGTGCCACTTCGAGCGCAACGAGCAGGAGATGGGGCTGAACTACATCACGGGTCAGCTCGAAGTCGGGAAGGTCCGCACGAACGACAAGGTCTTTGAGTCGCTGCGCAACTTCTCGATCGGGCCCAACAGCTCCGGGCGCATCGTCCCCTACCTCGTCGCGTGCCAGCCCATCGCCGACGTGACGGCGCCCGACGGGAGCAAGATCCTCGACATGGTCATGCCCACGACCTCCAACGGGCTCTCGGGGCTGGCGATGAACCCGGTCAACCCCCACACGACCCGGGGTCCGGGCGAGGTCAGGTCCTGCGCCGAGTGTCACCGCTCGCCACCGACGATGGGCTTCGGCACGGGCAACTACGCGATCGCGCGGACCAATGTCTACACCGCCGGCTCGAGCGGTGTGCAGGTGTTCGACCGCGACGCCAATCCAGATCAGCCGCTGGGCGCCGGTTCACTCCAGCTCGCCGGCGGAGCGCTGGCCATCGCCTCGCTCCCGGACGTGGTCGAGGGTGTGGCGAAGTACCTGTACGTCGCGCAGGGGCCGGCCGGGGTGGCGATCTTCGACCGGGGCCCGGGCGCTGCGCCCGCGCCCGTGCACACCATCACGGGGGTGAACGCGATCGATGTCAGCCGTGTGGCGCGGTACCTCTACGTCGTCGACGAGGGCGTGGGCGTGCGCATCTACGACAACGAGGACCCGTTGACAGCGACGCTCGTCGCCACGGTCCCGATCCCGACGGCGGTCCGCGCCGTCCCGTGGGGCATCCACCTCTTCGTCGCGGCCGGGGAGCAGGGGCTGGTCGTTGTGGATATCGCCGACCACTCGGCGCCGTTCGTGGCGGGGACGCTTGGCGGGATGCAGGCGGTTGATGTCAGGCTTTATGCGCACTTTCAGAACACGAGGAAGTTCGCCGCACGCGCGTACATCGCGGACCCGACCTTCGGCGTTCGGATCGTCGACCTGCTGCCCGAGTTCGAGACGCCTCGGCTGGTGGGGGGGATCCCCGTTGTCGGCGCCCGGGGGCTCGACACCTACACGCGGTATGTGCTGGCGACGGAGACCGAACCGGCACGCGAGCACGACTACCTGTACGTCGCCGCGGGTGATGCGGGGCTGCATATTTTCGATATGACGAACCCCGACGGCGTGTACGAGGTCGGCTCGGTGGAGAGTCTCGGCGGCGCGATGACGGATGTCGACGTTGTCAGCCAGCTCGATCCGCCGGGCACGGACGACTACGCGATCTGCTCGAACGCCTCGTTCGGGTTGCAGATGATCGGCGTCAACGACCCGACCAACCCGGTCGCGATCGGCTCGGTCCCCGGGGCGATGGGCGCGGATCGGGTCTTTGTCGAGGTCCAGCAGATGGACCGCTTCCTCGATGAACAGGGCCGGCCGCTCAAGGAGAACTCGCACCCGTTCACCGGCACGTTCACCCGCGCGGACATCGTCCGGATCCTCCAGGCCGACATCGGCTGTTTCACCGGCTGCCCGGAGGACCTGAACAACGACCTGATCATCGACTCGGCGGACCTGGGCCTGCTCATCACCACGTTCATGAGCGGCGATCTGATCGGCGATGTCAACGGCGACGGCGTCGTCGACACGGCCGACCTGGGGATGATCCTTAGCGCTTACGGGGCCAAGTGCCAGTAAGCGCGCCGGCAAGAGCGCCGGCCCGGGTCAGGGCGTGACATCCTCGAAGTTGTAGATCCGCAGCGCGGTTAGCCGGGGTTTCCACCGCGCCACGAACCGGGTGTGGTCAGGATGCGCGACGTACCGGGCGTATGCCTCGGCGCTGTCGAAGCCGAGGCTCATCCCGACGTCGTAATCATCGAGCACCGTATCGCGGCCCGTGTCGATGGGCTGGCCCGTCGCGTAGCTGACGACACCCGGGATGTGCGCCAGCGTTGCATCGCTGTCGGCGATGAGCTCCGGGATGTCGGCGGGGTCGTGCAACTCGACGAAGACGACGTGGCTGATCAGCGCCGGTCGCGGTGGAGCCGAGGCGCACCCGATGAAGAGAACACCCAGCATGATCGTGGCGAACTTGGCGATTGATCTTGTGTGCATGGCCCGAGTCTAGCCGATCCCGCAATCCGTTCGTTGATGCAGCGCATCGATCCGCCCGGCGTCTGCGATGAACCGCAGGGGTGATGGCGCCTCGACCGGCGCCGGCTCGCCGTCAATCTGTATCGGCGGGTCCTCCCCGTTGAGCGACGCGACTTCGATCATTCGCCCGCGGGCGCCGATGAATCCGCCGGTCCTTTCGTGGCGCCCGAGCCAACTCAGCAGCGCCCACCGGCACGCGCCGAGCGTGCTGCGCATGGGGTAGAACGCGACATCGAGAAGCCCGTCGGTCATGGAGGCATCCGGCGCAGGATTCAGACGGGCGGCGTACCGGCGGCAGTTGGCGATGACGAGCATCCCGCGCCGCCCGTCGCAGACCGTCCGGCCGTCGACCGTGATGCGCAGCTCGGGCAGCGTCGGATGCAGCGCCTGCCCGAGCAGGGGAAGGAGGTAGGTCGATTTGCTGATCGTGCCGGCGTGGTGTTTTCGACGCCGGTCGTCGGCTTGGGCGACGATCGCCGCATCGAGCCCGACGCTGCACATCACGAGAAAGGGCGTCCCGTTGACGGTCGGCATGTCGAGGCGCGCCAAGACGCCATCGCGCAGCGTGGTGCGGATCGCGTCGATATCGGCCCGCATCCCAAGCTCGCGGGCGAGCAGGTTCTCGGTGCCCATCGGCGCGATGAGCATCGGAACGCCCGCTCGCGCGATCCCGGGCGCCGATCGGTGGACGGACCCATCGCCCCCGATGATGACGACCGCGTGGGCGCCGTCGAGCCGGGGGTCGGCGCGGACCTTGGTGATATCGACCAGCTCGGTTTCCCAGCCATCGAGAGCCAGGGCGCCGGCCAGCGCGCGCGCGAACCGCTCGGCCTTGCCCCGTCCAGACGCCGGGTTGAACAGGAGGACAACTCGGCGGCTGGTCATGTCGGCGCTGTGATCAGTCGAGGCGTTCGATCAGCCCGTGGGGCCCGCGGTGCGGACCTCGTCGGGCATCTCAAACGTCTCGTCGTTCTTGCGGAAGCGGCTGGCCAGGTCCCTGGCCTGCTTGTCGTAAGCGCCGGCGTCGTCCCAGGTGAGCCTCGGGTTGAGGACCTCGGACGGGACGCCGTCGACGTCGGTGGGGATCATCAGGCCGAAGACCGGGTCCTTGACAAACTCGGACCGGACCAGCGAACCGTTGAGGATCGCGTGGACCATGGCGCGGGTGTAGGCGAGCTTGAACCGTGAGCCGACGCCGTAGGGGCCGCCCGACCAGCCGGTGTTGAGCAGCCAGACGTGGGCGTTGTGCTTGTCGATGCGTTCGGCGAGCATGTCGGCGTACTCCTGCGGCTGCCGCGGCAGGAAGGGCCCGCCGAAGCAGGGGCTGAAGTTGGGGACGGGCTCGGTGACGCCCGCCTCGGTCCCGGCGAGCTTGGAGGTGTACCCGTTTATGAAGTAGTACATCGCCTGCTCGCGGGTGAGCTTGCTGACCGGCGGGAGGACGCCGAAGGCGTCGGCGGTCAGGAAGACGACGTTCTTGGGGTGCCCGCCGCATGAGGGGATCAGGGCGTTGGGGATGTGCTCGACGGGGTAGGTCGCGCGGGTGTTCTCGGTCATCGAGCCGTCGTCGTAGTCCGGGACGCGGGTGTCCGGGTCGATCACGACGTTTTCGAGGACGGAGCCGAACCGGATCGCATCCCAGATCAGCGGCTCGCCCTCCTGCGAGAGCTTGATGCACTTGGCGTAGCACCCGCCCTCGAAGTTGAAGACGCCGTGGTCGGACCAGCCGTGCTCGTCGTCACCGATCAGGTCGCGGTCGGGATCGGCGCTGAGGGTCGTCTTGCCGGTGCCCGAGAGCCCGAAGAACAGCGCGACGTTGGTCGGGTCCGCCCGGTCGACGTTGGCCGAGCAGTGCATCGGGCACACGCCCTCCTCGGGCATGTCGAAGTTCATCGCGTAAAAGAGCGACTTCTTGTTCTCGCCGGCGTACTCGGTCCCGAAGATGACGACGGTCTTGCGGGTCATCGACTGGGCGATCATGACCTCGCTCTGGGCGCCGAACCGCTCCTGCTCGTCCTTGGTGAGCTTGTGCGTGCCGCAGTTGATGACGGTCCAGTCGGACTGGAATCCCCGGTGCTCCTCGTCGCTCGGGCGGAGGAAGAGCGTCTGCGAGAAGAGCGCGTGCCAGGCCTGATCGCAGACGGTCGTCACGCAGAGCCGGTGCTTCGTGTCGGCCCCGACGAAGCCCTCGAAGATGAAGACCTCATCGCGGCGGTTGATGTGCTCGATCGCGAGTTTTTCCACCTCGTCGAACTGCGCGCTGGTCATCGGGCGGTTGATCTTGCCCCACCAGATCTGGTCGTGGATCTCGGGGGTGTCCTCGAGGAACTTGTCGTTCGGGCAGCGACCGGTGTACGGGCCGGTGTCCACGACCAGCGAGCCGTTGCTGGCGAGCCGGCCCTCACCGCGCCGGAGGGCGGCCTCGATCAGCGCGGGGCTGGAAAGGTTCTTCTGGATCTGTGAGCCGGTCAGGTTCAGATCGGCGAGGACACTGGTCATGGCGGTCATTGGTTCCCTCGATGTTCAGGACAATCTGTCCAGAGCGGGGTTGTGGGCCGCCCGCCGGGGGAGGCTTATCGACCCGCGAGACTCGGATTTCAGACGCTCCGCCGATCGGTGGTGGCGGGCGGATCAGTGTAGCTTCACTGGACGATCCGGTCCCGAAGCCGACGCCGAAAACCCGCCCTGATCGGCCCCGCGCCAAGCTCCCGGGAGCGGATTGACCGCAGCGGGCGGAAGCCGTAATGTCCTCGCGACCCTCGGAATACGGGGGGCAGATGGCGATCGTAGCTCAGTTGGTTAGAGCACCAGGTTGTGATCCTGGGGGTCGGGGGTTCGAGTCCCCTCGGTCGCCCTTTTTCTCGGATGCGAAAACTTGCGCTGATTTCTCTCGATTCAGTGCACAAGATTTCCGGCCGATCGAATACTCTGCAACCCGAGGTTGTTGAACAATCGGGCCGAGGCTTGCCTCGCCGCGGTGGGTGCGTGTGCGCTCCCGCGGGTGGCCGGGGCCCGAGAGGAGAGCATTGGAATGAATCATTCTCGACGCAAGATCGCGCTGCTGGTCCCGGGGTTGCTGCTGGCGACCGGGGCGTTTGCCGCCCCACGCGACGTGCAGATCACCGAGGTTGGCATCATGGGCGGCATCATCACGCTGCACAACTTCGGGCCGACGGATCAGCCACTCGATGGGTTCCGATTCTGCACGCAGGACGACAACGAGACCTTCCGCTACTCGGGTTTCAGCGGGCTCAACGGGTTCACGATCGAGGCCGGGACCGATTTCTTCATCTATTACAACGATGACGCGCCGTCGGGGCCGGACTTTGTCAATCGGTCAACGATCGGCGGCTTCTTCGCCACCCCGCTGGACACGGGGCCTTATTCCCTGGCGCTCTACTTCCCGCCTGTCGCGTTCGCCAACGGGAACACCATGGCGGACTTTGCGCAGTGGAACATCGACGGGATCGACAACATCGTCGCCGACGAGCGTTCGGACGAGGCGCAGACCGGCGGGCTGTGGACCGATCAGATGGCCTGGATCGTGACCCAGCCGGTCACGGAAAGCATCATTTTGAAGGCCGCCAGTGGTGGCGCCATCCTCCACGGGCCCGATGACTACAGGCTCATGCCGGCCCTGCCGATTCCCGGTGATATCAACGGCGACGGGACCGTGGACACCGCCGATCTGGGCGCCTTCATCGGCATCTTCGGAACCAGCAATCCCCTGGGGGATCTCAACGGCGACATGATGGTTGACACGGCGGATCTCGGGATCCTGATCGCCAACTTCGGTCGAACGAGCTGACGACCGCGCACATCCCCGAAGCAGCGTGGATGACAACAACAATGACAACAACGCCCTGTGCTTCGGCGACAGGGCGTTGTTTCAATGGTTCAATGGTTTCGGATCAACGTTTCAGGGCGCCGCGTGATCAGGGCTGGCAGGCCTTGCCGAAGTTGCTGATCAGCGATCCCAGGTCGGCGGTGTCGACGATTCCATCGCAGTTGATGTCGCCGCCCGGTCCGGCCGTGCCGAACTGCGCGATGAGGGCGCCGAGATCGGCGGTGTCGACGCCGGCGGCGTCGCCGTTGATGTTGCCGAGGATGGCGCAGACCCAGTTGTTGGAGTCGTCGAGGTTGATCCACCCGACGTTCTCGCCCCAGGCGTACCCGCGGAATCTGCCGGCGGCCGCGTCGTAGCGGGCCTGGTCGGGCGCCGCCGAGGCCGTCGAGAAGTTGATCCAGCCGATGTTCTCGCCCCAGGCGAATCCATCGAGGTCGCCGTTGGGGAGGATATTGACGCCGAAGTCGGACGAGTCGGCGTTGGTGTACATGGTCCCGGACATGGGCCCGTCGCCGGTGTTGATCCACCCGACGTTCTCGCCCCAGATGAACCCTTCGAGATGGGCGCCGCAGTTGAGCACACCATCGACGCCGCCGTTGGCGTCTCGCCAGTTCAGCCAGCCGATGTTCTCACCCCAGGCAAACTCTTTCCCCGCGGTGACGTTGGAGTCGGCGGTGGCGATCAGCGCCGAGCCGATCACGCAGGTGGCCGATAGAACAGTCGCGATGCGTTGAATACTCATGATCTCATCTCCCACTTGGTGGCGGCGGTGCGCCATGCTTGATTGTCTAACCTACCCGACGGCGGAGGGATTGGGTAGTGACAAAGGCGGAGAAACCGGTGAAATCAGGGGTTCCCGGGGGTTCGGGGGCGTATATGAGGGTGGGGCGCGGGGTGTCTCGCCCGGGTCGCCCGTACAGAGCCACCAGAGCGAATAATCGGCCTAAGCTGAAACCGGGCGCGCGGTTGTTGCGCACAACGTGTGGAAGCAAGCGGGGGTGGGGTAGAGTTGATACGGCGCAAGCCAACGGCGGCGTCCAGATCGAGCCTTTGATTCGTGGAGGAGAGATAGCTATGGCCAGTTCACAGATTCAGTCTGTCGGGTGTACTCGAATCGCGCTAATCGCCATTGCGGTGGGCGGCGCCTCCGCGGTCACACGCTCGGCGGTGGCGGGGGTGACACCAACCGTGCCCCAGTTCACCGATCAGACCGTCGCGTCGGGCATCGCGTTCACCCACCAGACCAACAGCCCGCAGCCGCCGCTGATTCGGCTTCACGAGTGGCACATGATGACGCCGGGCGTCGGCGTCGCGGACTTCAACCGGGACGGCTGGCTCGATGTCTTCATCAACGGCGGGAGCGGTCAGAACTCGGCGCTGTTCATCAACGATGGCGCGGGGGGATTCAGCGATCAAGCCGTTGCCTGGAACATCGATCTCACGGACGCCGAGGGATCATCCGTTTCAATCGGCGATGTCAACGGCGACGGCTGGCCCGACGTGTATGTCGGGGCCATGGACGGGCGGAACTACCTGTTGATCAACACGGGCCTCGGCTCGTTTGTCGAGGGCGCGATCGCCGCAGGCGTTGACCTGACCACCGGTCCCGGTGAGCTGGAGACCGACCGCAACACCTTCGGCGGCACGTTCGGCGATGTCGATCTGGACGGCGATCTCGATCTCTATGTCACGCAGTGGTGGATGGAGTCACAGTTCGGCAACCGGCTGTTCCTCAACGACGGCTCCGGTGTCTTCACGGACGCCACGGAGTCGCACGGGCTGTTGCAGGACCCGGACGATGAATACTGGGCGTTTACGCCGATCCTCCAGGACATGGACGGGGATTTCTACCCCGAGCTGGTCGTGGCCGCGGATTTCTCGTCGAGCAGGTATTTCGCCAACGACGGCGACGGGACGTTCACCCGGATGATCGGCAACGGGACCGCGACCGATCAGAACGGCATGGGCGCCGCCGTCGGTGATTACGACGGCGACGGCGATCCGGACTGGTTCGTCACCGCGATTTATGATGACGACTTCACGGTCGAGCCGGGCGCCAACTGGGGCGTCACCGGCAACAGGCTGTACCGCAACGACGGGGCGGACCTCTTCACCGACGCCACCGGGCCGGGTATCGACACGCCGATCCCTCCCGACGGGCCCGGTGTCCGGCATGGGTTCTGGGGATGGGGCGCCGCCTTCGCCGATTTCGATAACGACGGCGACCTCGATCTGACCATGACCAACGGCTTCGAGCTGCCCCGCAACGGGGGTGGGTCGAACCTCGACCCGGATTTCCTGACCGATCCCACGCGGCTCTGGATCAACGATGGCGACACCGTCAGCGGGCCCAACTGGACCGAGAGCGCCATCGTCTGCGGCATCAACCACACCGACGACGGCAAGGGGCTCGTCGTCTTCGATTACGACAACGATGGCGACATGGACCTGCTCATCACCGCGAACATGAGCGACGTGGCGCTGTACCGGAACGACACGGAATCGCTGATCCCCAACTACGCCGATTCCTGGCTTGAGCTCGACCTCGTCGCACCGGAAGGCGTTGCCCCCGGGGCGGTCGGCGCCAAGGTTACAATCACCTCGCTGGGCGTCACCAGCACGCGGTGGATCAGCACCGGCGGCAGTTTCATGAGCACCAACCCGAGCCGTCTGCACTTCGGGCTCAAGCCCGCCAAGGGCATCGACGAGGTGCGGATCTCCTGGCCCAACGGGCTGGTCACGCACATGTTCAACGTGGATCCCGGGCAGATCACGCTCGGCGCCATCGGCAATATCGATGGCGACGATCATGTCGGGCTGGCGGATCTCTCCTTCCTGCTCGCCGACTACGGGACCGGTGAGGTTCGCAGCGATCTCAACAACGACGGCGTGATAGACACGGCGGATCTGGGCATGCTGCTGCGGAACTACGGGCTGGCGCTCGATGCGCCGCCGGTCGCGCGGTGATCGTCATCAACCTTGAATCAAACAGGCCCGCGTCAGGACATCTGACGCGGGCCTGCTTTGCTTTCTGGGCAGGGTTCCCGGGTTGAGCGGGGGCCCTCAGTGCTCCCGGACGCCGGTGATCTCCATCACCCGGACGATCTCGCCGTCCATCTTTGAGTACATCTCCATGGTCGAGCGGTCGGCGCCGTTGGTGCTGAGCACCTCGCGCATCCAGGATTTCCCGCTGGGCGACATCGGGTCGGAGAACTCGCCCTCGAGCACGAGTTGGCCCTTGTCGTTGTAATCACCCGTGAGCACGGCGATGCCGGTGCCCATGTTGTCGATCCAGACAGAGAAGTACTGGCCCGCGACGTTGTCGTAGCCCGAGATGGCCTTGCCCTCGAACGCCATCCCCATCATCTCACTGTGCGCCGATTCCTCCATGTACCGCCCGCCCATGATCGGTTTGATCTCGTAGGTCCCCTGCGAAACCATGGGGGGCGCCGAGGGGTCCATCCAGTGCTTGATGGTGTTCGTCCACTTGCCGGCCCCGGCGGCGAGCCTGGCGTGCTGCGCACCGGGTGTGCCCGCCTTGATCATGGCCTCCATCATCGGGTCCATCTTCTGCTGGCCTTGCATCATCCCGTGATCGTGGCCCTTGTGATCCTGCGCCACGAGCGCGCCGCCAAAGAAACCGGCGCCGACCAGCGCCGCTCCAACCGCGAGTTTCTGCTTCAGATTCATCGTCTTGCTCCTTGTCGGTGTCATGTCCAGGCCTGCCGGGCGTGATCGCCGGGGGGCGGAGTGTGATCGTTCCCGCATTCCGATGGTAACCGAACGCCGCCTGAATGTTGCAACCGATCGCCCGTCTCATCTGTCCCGATGATGACAGGGCGCAACAAACAGGCCCAGGGAAACCCCCGGGCCGGTTCGTGTTCTGTGCCTGTTTTCAAGACATGAAATGGATCGCGATCGGTTTATTCACCCTTGCTGTCGCCTCTGGCGAAGATGCTCGCGACGTAGTTGAGCACGTCGGTCGCGCTCGAGTCGTTGTAGCCGAAGTTTCGGATGAGCCGCTGCTTGACGACGTCAATCTTCGCCTGGGTCTGGTCATCAACCACCGAGGAGACGAGGTTCTTGAGCTTGATCGTGTCGCGGCTGTCCTCGAAGAGCTTGAGTTCGAGCGCCTTGTAGAGCCTCGCGTTGGTGTTGTACTCGAACTTCTTGCCGTCGAGCGAGAGGGCGCCGATGTAGTTCATGATCTCCTGGCGGAAATCGTCCTTGCGCGTCTCGGGGATGTCGATCTTCTCTTCGATGGACCGCATGAGTCGCTCGTCGGGGCCCTCTTCCTTGCCGGTGTAGCGGTTGACGACGCGCTCTTTCTGCGTGTACGCCCGGACGTTCTCGATGTAGTTCTGGCAGAGCCGGTTGATCGCATCCTCGTCGGCGCTGATCGCCCGCTGGACCTCGCCCTTGATGGTGTCCTCGTACTCGTCGAGGACGATCGAGAGCAGCTCCCGGTACCGGCGTTTGAGATCCTCGTCACTGATGAGCGAGTGGTGGCTGAGGCCCGATTCGAGCTCGTTCATCACCATGAACGGGCTGACCGTCTTGTCCTCGATCGCCTGCGGGCTCACGAGCGCGTTGGAGACCTTGTCCTGAACATATCGAGGGCTGATCCCGTCCATCCCCTCGCGGGGCGCCTCCTCGCGGAGCTCCTTGACGGTGTCCTCGGTGCAGCCCGGGATCGCCTTGCCGTTGTAGAGCTTCAGCTTCTGGAGCAGCGTCAGGCCCTGCTTCTTGGGCTCTTCCAGCCTTGTCAGCACCGCCCACATGGCGGCGACCTCCAGCGTGTGCGGCGCCACGTGCACGTTCGTGACACGCCTGGGGCCGAAGTCGCGCTCGTAGATCTTCACCTCGTCCTCGAGGCGGGTGTTGTAGGGGATGTCGATCTTGATCGTCCGGTCGCGGAACGCCTCCATCAGCTCGTTGGATTGCAGGCGTTTGTACTCGGGCTCATTCGTGTGCCCGAGGATGACCTCGTCGATGCTCGTCTGCGCGAACTTCTTGGGCTTGATCATGTGCTCCTGCGTGGCGCCGAGCAGGTCGTAGAGGAACGCGACGTCCAGCTTGAGCACCTCGATGAACTCGCAGATCCCGCGGTTGCCGACGTTCAGCTCGCCGTCGAAGTTGAAGGCCCGCGGGTCGGAGTCGGAGCCGTACAGCGCGATCTTGCGGTAGTTAATGTCGCCGGTGAGCTCGGTCGAGTCCTGGTTCTTCTCGTCCTTGGGCTGGAACGTTCCGACCCCGACGCGGTCCTTCTCCGAGAGGATGATCCGGCGCACTTTCACATGCCGCATCGCCTGCGACCAGTCGCCGTCGTAGTGCCGGAGCAGGTCGGAGAGCACCTTCCGGCAGAACGGGTTGAGCTCGCCCTTGAGCGACACCTTCCCGCGCCCGCCCTTTTCGGCGTACGTCTCGTTGAGCGATTCGAGCACCGCATCGCGCGCCTCGCTCGGGATCAGCAGCAGTGGCTCCTCATGCATGGGGCACGGAAACTCACAGTCCATCCCGGTCGGGCCCGCGTGCTCGTCGAGCATCCACGTGTAGCTGTACAGCGCGCCAGCGTCGGTCCTCGAGTAGCGCTCGAGCCCCTTCTTGAGCAGCCTCGCGACGGTTGATTTGCTCGACCCAACCGGCCCGTGCAGGAGCAGGATCCGCTTGTCGGTGCCGTACCCCTCGGCCGCCGAGCGGAAGACATCGACGAGGCGCATCAGCGGATCATCGAGCCCGAAGATCCCGTCGGCGCCGTCTTCGAACGGGTCGGAGAAGAAGTGGTACCGAACGATGTCCTGTTTGAAGCGGCGGATTTTCTCCCACCCGTGCGAGAGGATCATGTCGTAGATGCGCTGGTAGGCGTTTCGGATCACCGCCGGGCGCTCCTGGACGAGGTCGAGGTACTCGCCGAATGTCCCTTCCCAGTGCTGCTCCTGGTAGCGATCGCGGTCGAGTTGTGATTCGACGAACGTCAACAGGCGATCGGAGATCCGGCCGTTGCCGGAGATGCTGGTGTAGTCGTTGATCATGGCGGTGCTCGCTTGGGCTGGGGGGTGTTCGGCTCGCTGGCCTTGGTGGATATCGGCCCAGCGGGCCACGTCCAAAACCGTTATGCCGATTCCAGTGGCGACTTTCCCGCCGGCCCCCGCTGGCGACCCCGTGAGACGGGAAGATTCCGCACGCCTACATTCTCCGCATGAGCTTCGGACTCGCCAGAGGACGCAACCTGGATGTCACCGGGGTCGGGCTGACCCTGGGCGACCTGCCGCCGTTGCCCGACGACCTGCTCGGCTCGCCCGAGTCGGCGTGGATCGACCCGCGCGGCTGGTTCGCCGATCCGGAGCACCCGTTCGAGCTTGAGATCGGCTCGGGCAAGGGCGCCTTCCTCGTCCAGACCGCCGGCGAACGACCCGGGACCAACTACCTCGGCATCGAGTACGCCCACGAGTTCTACGAGTACACCGCCGACCGGATCCGCCGGCACGCGCTGCCCAATATCCGCGTGCTCAACGCCGACGCCGCCGCGTTTGTTCGCTTCCGTGTCCCGAGCGGCGCCGTCGACGTGCTGCACCTGTACTTCCCCGACCCGTGGCCGAAGTCCCGGCACCACAAACGCCGGATGATGCAGGACTCGTTCCTCGAGCAGGCGCACCGGATCATCAAACCCGGGGGTGAGCTGCGCATCGTCACCGACCACGCCGGCTACTGGGCGTGGATGGAGGAGCACTTTGATCGCTGGTGCGCCCCGGACAAGGCCGGGCCGCGCTTCGATCGCGAGCCCTTCACCGACGCCCACCGCGCCGGCGAATCCGGAGAACTGGTCGGATCAAACTTTGAACGCAAGTACCGAACCGAAGGGCGCCCGTTCAATGCGGCGGTGCTGCGCAAGCCGACGGATTGATCGCGTTCAGTCGCCCTTGGCCAGCGCGTCACGCAGCTTCTTTGCCTTCTTCTTCGCCGACTTGGCCTGCTTGTCGTCCTTGAATCGCCTGGCGTACTCCTCGTAGTGCTTCGCGGCCTCGGCGGGCTGGCCGAGGTCGACGTAGCACTGGGCGAGCATCAGCCGTGTGTTCTTGGCGTCGGGGTTGACGCGGAGCGTCTCGTTGAACCGCTCGATCGCCCCTGCAACGTCGCCCGTGCAATACCGGCAGTAGCCATCGAGATAGTTGATCGAATCGATCTGATTCTTCGGGATGCCCTCTTCACGGATCGCCTCGACCGTGCGCATCGCCTCTTCGAACTGCTGCGCCTGGAACGCCTGGAGGAACGCCAGCCGGACGCGGATATCCTGGCGTTGTGTCACGTCCCTGGAGGCCGCGATCGCCTCCTTGGAGGCCACGGCGAATGCGTCCCAGTTCTCCTCCTTGCTCTCGATCTGCATCAGCACGGAAGCGGCGTCGGCGGCGCCCCCGTCGAGCGAGCGGAGGGTCTGGACGATCTGGCGCGCCTTCTTGATGCTGCCGCCGGCGATCGCGGGCGCATAGATGTAGTAGTTCGCGAGACCCACCTGCGCGTCGATCATCGTCGGGTCCAGCTCGATGGCGCGCTCGAACGCGGCCTTGCCCTTGGACGCGACGGCGCCCTTGTTGATGAAGGAGACATCGTCGATGTGGTCGAACGCCGCGTTGCCGAACCGGTACTGCAACAGCGCATCATCCGGCGACAGCTTCACCGCCGCCTTGGCGAGCTTGTACGCCCCGACGGTGTCCCCGCGCCGCGTTGCGATCAGCGACCGGGCCATCACCCAGCGGCCGTCTTCGGGCGAGGACTCGACCGCCTGATCGATTGTCGCCTCGACGGCTTCGAGCTGATCATTGGGCAGATCGCGCTCGCTGAGGAGCGTCTCGAACGCCGCGTCGGGCGTCGAGATCGAGGTGGAGGCGTCGTTCTCCGAGCCGAGCGCGAGGCCCTGGAACAGGGCGACCGAGGCGACCGATGCGAGAGCGGCGATCCACAGGGCGGGGCGACGGTTCATGGGCAGGGTTCTCCGATGGATGGGCGCAGGCATGACACCCCACATCATATGGGGATGTCACTGATACCAGATTACGGCGCCGGGATTTCATCAAATCTGACAAAATAAACCGGCGGCGACCGCTCACCGCGTGATGGTCGCCTGCGCCGCCGCGAGGCGGGCGATGGGCACCCGGAAGGGCGAACAGCTCACATACTCCATCCCGACCTCGTGGCAGAACCCGACGCTCGACGGATCGCCGCCGTGCTCGCCGCAGATGCCGATTTTCAGGTTGGGCTTCGTGCCCCGCCCCTTGACGCAGGCCATATCGACGAGCTGCCCGACGCCCGATTCGTCGAGGGTCTGGAAGGGGTCGCGTGTCAGGATCCCCTTGCTCAGGTAGTCGGGGAGGAAGTTGTTGATGTCGTCGCGGCTGTAGCCGTAGGAGAGCTGGGTGAGGTCGTTGGTGCCGAAGCTGAAGAAGTCGGCGTGCTGCGCGACCTCGCCCGCGGTGAGCGCCGCGCGGGGGATCTCGATCATCGTCCCGACGGGGATGTTCAGGCGGCCCTTGTAGCCCTTGGCCTTGCGGACCAGGTCGATGGTTTCGAGGATCTGCTCGCGGAGCATCTCGAGCTCGCGGTCAATGCCGATCAGCGGGACCATGATCTCGGGCTTCGCCTTGACGCCTTTTTTCAGGCAGACAATCGTCGCCTCGACGATCGCGCGGACCTGCATCTTGAGGATGCACGGGTACGTCACCGCCAGACGGCACCCACGGTGCCCGAGCATCGGGTTCGCCTCGTGCAGCATCGTCACCCGGCGGAGCACCTGCGCAACGGGAACCCCCAGCGCTTCGGCCAGCTCGAGCTGCGCCGCCTCGCCGTGCGGGAGGAACTCATGCAGCGGGGGGTCCAACAGGCGGATGGTCACCGGCAGCCCGTTCATCGCCTTGAAGATGCCCTCGAAGTCCTTGCGCTGGAACGGCAGCAGTTTCGAGAGGGCCTTCTCGCGGTCCTTGAGGTTGTCGGCAAGGATCATCTCGCGCATCGCCACGATCCGCTTGCCCTCGAAGAACATGTGCTCGGTCCGGCACAGCCCGATCCCCTGCGCCCCGAACTCCCGGGCTCGTTTGGCGTCCTCGGGCGTGTCGGCGTTGGTGCGCACCTTCAGCGTCCGCTTGGCGTCCGCCCAGCGCATCAGGGTCTTGAAATCGTTCGAGAATGTCGGGGGCTTGGTCTCGACCTGCCCCTCAAAAATCTCGCCGGTGGCCCCGTCGATCGAGAGGACGTCCTCACGCCCGAAGTGCTTCCCGTTGACGATGAACTCGCCGCGGTCGGCGTCGATCTCGATCTCGCCGGCGCCGGCGACGCAGCACTTGCCCCAGCCCCGGGCGACGACCGCCGCGTGGGAGGTCATCCCGCCGGTGCTCGTCAGGATCCCCTGCGCCGAGTGCATCCCCTCGATGTCCTCGGGGGAGGTCTCCTTGCGGACCAGCAGGACCTGCTCGCCGTTTTCGGCGCGATCGACGGCCTCGTCGGCGGTGAACGCCGGTTTGCCCACCGCCACGCCCGGCGAGGCGGGCAGCCCCTTGGCGATGATCTTTGCCTTCGTCTTGGATTTCGGATCAAAGCTCGGCAGCAGCAGTTGCGTCAGGTCGTCCGCCGGGACGCGCACCAGCGCCTCGTCCTTCGTGATCAGCCGCTCCTTGACCATGTCGCACGCGATCTTGACCGCGGCGGCGCCGGTGCGTTTGCCGGTGCGTGTCTGGAGCATGTACAGCTTGCCGCGCTCGATGGTGAACTCGATGTCCTGCACGTCGCGGTAGTGCGTCTCGAGCTTCTTGCGGACATCGAGCAACTGCCTGTTGATCGCCCTGTTCCACTTGGGAAGCGTGGAGATCGGCTGGGGCGTCCGGATGCCCGCGACCACGTCCTCGCCCTGGGCGTTGATCAGGAACTCCCCGTAGAACTCGTTTTTGCCGGTCGCGGGGTTGCGTGTGAACGCCACACCCGTGCCCGAGTCCTCGCCCATGTTGCCGAAGACCATCGACTGCACGTTGACCGCGGTGCCCGGGAGACCGTGGATCTTGTTGATCCGGCGGTACGCGATCGCCTTCTGGGCGTTCCAGCTCCTGAAGACCGCCTCGATCGCCAGCTTGAGCTGACGGTGTGGGTCCTGCGGGAAGGGCTTGCCCACGTGTTTGCGGTACACCGCCTTGTACTCGTCGCACAGCTCCCGCATCCCCTCGGTGGGGACCTCGTTGTCGAGCTTCGCGTTGTGCCGAGTCTTGATCTTGTCGAACGCCCGCTCGAAGTGGTGATGATCCACACCCATCACCACGTCGCCGTACATGTTGATCAACCGCCGGTACGCGTCCCAGGCGAACCGCTCGGCGCCGGTCAGCTTCGCCAGCCCCTTGACCGACTTGTCGTTGAGCCCGAGGTTCAAGACGGTGTCCATCATACCCGGCATCGAGATTTCCGAACCCGAGCGAACCGACACGAGCAGCGGATCGTTGGTGTCCCCGAACTTCTTGCCGGTCTCGCGCTCGAGCCTCGCGATGGATTTGGCGACGTCATCGAGCAGCCCCTTGGGCAGCTTCCGCCCGCCGTCGTTGTACTTCTTGCACGTCGCGGTCGTGATCGTGAATCCGGGCGGGACCGGCAGGCCGATCGAGGTCATCTCCGCGAGGTTCGCCCCCTTGCCACCGAGCAGGGACCGCATGGACCCGTCGCCGTCGGTGCGCGAGGGCCCGAAGCTGTAGATCATCTTGTTGGGGTTGGCTTTCTTGCGCGTCGCCTGGCGGGTGGTCGCCTTCTTCGAGACGCGCGACGGCGCCCCGCTCCGGGACGTCTTCCTGACGCTCTTCTTTTTGCTGGCTCGTGACGTGCTTTTCTTCGAGGCGCTGGGGCGTGGCATGGCGATCGAGTTCTCCGGGTCAGGGAAGTTCGGAATATCGGATTGTGGGGCAATCGCCGTCGGCTGGCGCCGGCTGGCGTGAATCAGAGAGTGTACCCACTATGTATGCCCGAAGCGGGTTTATGATGCCGCCTCGATGCTCAACCCGTGCCCGCAACAACCGCAGATCGATCCACCGGGCTCCCCGGTCGGTTCATTGCGCGGACGGACGCCCGCGCAGGTCATCGCCGCATGGCCCGGGACATCCCCGCTAGCGGCGCTGACGAGCGGCTCCATCCCGGGGCCGCACGCACGGTGGACCATCCTCGCTTCACCCACCTCGAGCCTGACCGGCTACCGAAACAGCATCCGGGGCGCTCTCGGATCAATCCCGGCGCCGGCGTTGTCCAACCCGGCGCCGGGTTCGCCCCCGTTCACCGGGGGCTGGATCGGATGGATCGGGTACGAGGCGGGCGCCAGCATCGAGCCGGCGGCTCAAACCAACGGCGCCCTGGTGTCCGGGCGGGACTGGCCCGACGCGTGCTTCCTCCGCTGCCCGGGAGCGATGGTCCACGACGCTCGCGTCGATCGCTGGTCGATCGTCGGCGATGCCCGGTCGCTCCCGGCGCTGGACTTTGCCAGCGACGACCGTGCGTACAAGATCGGGCCGCTGTCGAGCCTCACCGGGCGCGATCGCTACACCCGGGACGCCGCGAGCATCATCGGCCTGATCCACGCGGGCGATGCGTTCCAGGTCAACCTCGCCCATCACCTGACGGCGCCGTTCCGGGGCGACGCCCGCCGGTGTTTCCTCGATCTCACCCGCTCCGTGTCCCCCTGGTTCGGCGCTTACATCGAGCGTCCGGACGGGCTGGGGGCCGTCTGCTCGCTCAGCCCCGAGCTCTTCCTCCGGGCGGACCTCGTCGGTCGCACGGTGACCACCCGGCCCATCAAGGGCACCCGCCCGGATACGAGCGATGAGGCCGAGCTGCGCGGCAGCGCCAAGGACGCCGCCGAGCTGGCGATGATCGTGGATCTCATGCGCAACGACCTGGGCCGGGTCTGTACGTTCGGCTCGGTGCGGGTCACCGATGCGCAGAGCATCGAGCGCCACGCCGCCGGCCCCGGTGATCAACCGTCGGCGGGCGTGCTCCACGGCGTGGCCACCATCACCGGGCGCCTGCGCGAGGGCGTGGATCTCGGGGCCCTGCTCGACGCGAGCTTCCCGCCCGGCTCCGTGACCGGGGCGCCCAAGGTCCGCGCGATGCAGATCATCGACGAGTTCGAGTCGATCCCGCGCGGGCCCTACTGCGGCGCGATCGGTTTCGTCTCCTATTCGGGGCCAGTCGAGCTGAGCGTCGCCATCCGGACCGCCTCCATCCTCGGGCGACGGCTCGATCCGGATCGCCTAGGCGCTATCGAGGGAACGCTCTCGTTCCCGGTCGGCGCCGGGCTGGTGGCGGATTCAGACCCGCAGGCCGAGTGGCTCGAGACCCTGGATAAAGCGGCCGCGTTCGTCGCCGCGCTGCGCCGAACGAACTCGTAAGCGCGCCCGCGCGATTGATCCGATGAACTCAACAGGGCGTCCTTTCGCTGCGCGGCGGGTCGTCACCATCACCCCGTCTGCGCGGGGGTCGCAACCCAGCCCGGGATCGGTCCTTGAGGTCCAAAGATGATCCGAATCATCCGTTGTTGGTGTCTCTGCCTGCTGACGCTCGCTGTCGGCTCGCGTGCGCTGGGGCAGCTCGTCGGTGGCGAGTCGCAGCGCGAGGTCGTCATCACGCTCGACTCGGGGGAGATCCTCAAGGGGCCGCTCATCGAGCAGACACCGGAGCTGTACCGGCTCGATCACGTGATCCTCGGCAAGATCACCATCCCGGCGGTCCGGGTCGTGTCGGTTGACGAGATCCGCCCCGGCGTTGCGGGAGAGCCGTCGTCTGTGCCGTCCCGGCCGCAGGAGAATCCACCAACCGACCAGGCGCCGGCGGAGGCGCCGGTGGTAAACCCACCGGCTCAACCGGCCAAGCCGGCCCCGGCGACAGCGGAGAAGAAGCCCGGGCAGAAGGTGAAGCCCAAGCCCGGGCCTGTCTGGTCGGGGAGCCTCGAAGTGGGTGTGAACGGATCCATCGGCAACACCGATCTCCAGCGTGCGCGCGTGGTGATCGACACCAAGCGCAAGACGGAGCGAGAGACGCTCGATCTCCGCCTGCAATACCAGGCGACGAAAACCAACGGGAAAACGTCAGAAAACCGGCTCTTCGTCCGCGCCAAGAACGACTGGGCGACCTCCAAGGCCAGGTGGCGCGTATTCGTCGAGGGCAGCGCCGAGCATGATCAGTTCCGGGATTTCGACTGGCGGATGACGGGCAACTCCGGGCTCGCCTACGACGCGATCAAGAACGACAAGACCTCGCTGACCTTCCGCGGTGGTCTCGGCGGCTCGATCGAGCTCGGGTCGGATCAGGACGGGCTCGCCCCGGAGGGCATCCTCGGGTTTGATCTCAGGCACAAGTTCAGCAGGGACGTGAGCCTCACCTCAAGAGGCGAGCTGATCCCGGACTTGCAGGATCCGGGAGAGTACCGCACGCGGATCAACGCCTCCATGGACACCAATCTTGACAAGGCGGGCGCCTGGAAGCTCCGGGTGGGTATTGAAGACCGATACGAATCAAACACGACGCGCGCCAAGAAGAACGACTTTGATTACTTTGTCTCGGTGGTGCACCGGTTCTGACCAGCGTCCCCGCAAGCGAAGCGCTCAGGCGGTCAGGCCCGCGAGCCTGAGGAGCTTGGCGGGTGATTCCGGCTGCCCGGTGCGAGCGCTCAGGGCCGCGGCCTCGGCCATCCCGATCGCGCGCAGGCGAGCCTTCGGGTCCTCCGGTTCGATGACGCCGGCGAGCCGGCGGAGGATCGAGTCGCCGATGATGATCGCCGGGTCCGTGCCCGAGCCGGTCCGCTCGGCGCGTTCGATCAGGGCGCCATCGGGGTCGATCCACTCGAACGCGTCGTCCTCAACGCGGAGGCACCCGCGCTCGCCCAGGATCGTGACGCCCCGGAACCACTGCCCGGCCTGATCCGTCAGCGACACCGAGGCGGATCGGCCGTCGGCGCAGCGGAGCAGGGCGCTGCAATCGCCGCGCAGCTCCGGCAGGGTCTCGGGCGTCGGGGCCGGGCCGGCGGGGCCGCTGATGGCGGCGTCGATCGTGTCGGCCTCACCCAAGAGCGCCAGCGCCGCGTCCATCGCATCGACGAGCCGGGCGCCGAGCGAGCCGCGCGTGGCCCCGCAGCGCGCCGAGATCGCGACGGTTCGGATCGAGCCGAAGCTCTCGATCGCGGTCAGGGCGGCCTGGAACCCCGGGCTCCGCCGGAGCATCGGGACCATCTCGACCTGCCCCGGGCCGGAGGTGGCGCCTTGGCCTGATCCGAACCCCTGCCCCGGATCACCGATGCGTCCCGGGGGCGGGGCCAGCGAGAAGACCCGAACGCCGCGCTGGCCGAGCGTCCGCAGGGCTTCGGGCGCCAGCAGGGTGTGCTCGCTCTCTTCGGGTGTGATCGATCCGATGAGGACGATCTCGATGGACGACGAGGCCAGTGCGCTGCGCAGGTCGTCGGTCGCCGTGGCGTTCATGGCGCGGGCCAGCTCGGCGCCGGCGCCGGTCCGCTCGGCGCCCGAGCACCCGACCAGCTCGAACCGGAGCCCGGCTCGTTTAGCGATCCCGGTTGCCAGATGGGCCTGCTCCGGTGACAGCCACGCCAGCGCGGGCCGCGATGGGGCTGGTTTCGTGTCGGGGGTTGTGGAGGCGGCGGTGGGCATGATTGCAAGCATACCCAATGCTCTGGCGCGCATATACTGCTGGCAGACGCAGGCAGGCGGCCGCTGCCGGGCTTCGGTCCGTCAGAGGAAAGTCCGAGCACGACAGGACACGGTGGTGGGTAACGCCCACCCGCCCCAACGGCCGGGGGCGAGGGAAAGTGCAGCAGAAAGGACACCGCCGATGGCCCGTTTCGACGGGCACAGGCAAGGGTGAAAAGGTGCGGTAAGAGCGCACCGCCCGGGTGGCGACATCCGGGGCGATGGTAAACCCCACCGCGTGCAAGATCATGCAGTCCTCTCGCCGGCTCACGGGCCGGTGATCGCCCGGTCCGGGCGACATCCGAAAGGACAGGGGACGGGTGGATCGCATGACGGCGTCGGCAACGGCGCCGCGAGAGAAATGGCCGCCCGAGCGGGGCCTCCTCGAAAGGGGATCACCCGCCGGACAGAACTCGGCTTACCGCCTGCGTTGGTCGATCGCGAGCCCCGGGGAGACACTCCGGGGCTCGCGGCCTTTTTGGAAATCCGAGGGTTCGAGCCGCATCCTGACCACCGGCTCGCCCAATGACCGATAGAGTTCACCCGTGTATCAAGCCCTTCTCACACGCCGATACCTGACCAGCAAGCTCATGCCGCTGCTCGCGGTGCTCGCGGTCGTGCTCTGCACGGCGATGGTGCTGGTCGTCTGGTCGGTGATGGGGGGCTTCCTCGGGATGCTCCTCGACACCGGGCGCCTGCTCGTGGGCGATGTCGAGATCACACGCCCGGTTTCCGGGATGCCGTATTACGAGGACCTGATCGAGCGTCTCGAGAGCGATCCCGAGATCCTCGCCGCCACCGCGACGGTCGAGGGCCCGGCCCTGCTGGGCGTCCCGGATGGGCGCACACTCATGGTCAAGGTCATCGGCGTCGACGGCCCGGGCTACGACGCCGTCACCGGTTTCGGCGACACGCTCTGGTGGAAACATCTCGACAAGCCGGTCAAGGAGGACACCAATGGCGAGGACCTCCGGCTGCACCTGCCCGAGGGCTTCGAGCGGGCGGGGCTGACCCTGACCGAGATCGACCCGATCACGGGCGACCCGGTCCCCGCGGCCGTCGTCGGGATCGAGGCCAGCGGGTTGAGCGTTCGCCAGAAGGGCGGCTGGTACCAGAGCCCCTACTGGGAGGGGATGGGCGTCACGGCCCGCCCCAACGAAAACGGCGACGGCTGGATCGCCAGCGCGGGCGACAAGCAGTACCCGATCGGCCGGGTCCCGCACCTCTTTGATGACTCGATCACCCTGAGCATGCTCCCGGTCAGCGATCGCGGCGTCGCGATCGACGTGCAGGCGAGAAAAATCCCCGTCGCCAACGAGTTCCGCACCGAGCTCTACGAGGTGGACCAGAACATCGTGCTCGCGCCAATCGGGTTGGTGCAGGAGATGCTCCGGCTGAACCGGGCGGTCCGCGTCAGCGAGAACTTCGACGGCGGGACTCAGGTCGGCGCCGACGGTGAGGAAACATTCGGCGAGCCCGTGATCATCGGTGAGGAGCCGGCCCGGGCGACGAGCGTGCTGGTCAAGGGCGCTGCCGGCGTCTCGGATGTGCGCGTCAAGGAGATCAGCGAAGCGGTCTACGCCGAGTTCGCCAAGGCGCACCCGCTCGAGGTCCCGCCGCCGAGCGGCGTGCGGATCGATCGCTGGGACGAGCGCCCGTCGGTGGCGCACCTCATCGGGGCCGTCAAGACCGAGACCTCGCTGGTGCTGGCGCTCTTCGGGTTTATCTCGCTGACGGCGGTTTTCCTGGTCTTCGCGATCTTCTGGGCGATGGTCAGCGAGAAGACCAAGGACATCGGGATCCTCCGCTCGGTCGGCGCTTCGCGCTCGGGGGTGGGGATGATCTTTATCTCGTACGGGCTGGTCATCGGGCTCGTCGGCGCCGTGCTGGGGGTCTCGCTGGCGTTTGTCATCGTGCACAACATCAACCCGATCCACGAGTGGATCGGGCAGGTCACCGGCCGGTATGTCTGGGACCCGAGCGTGTATTACTTCACGGTCATCCCGAACCAGGTGGTGGCCTGGCAGGCGGCGCTGATCCTTGTCGGCGGGGTCGTGTTCAGCGTCCTGGGTTCGATCGTTCCCGCGGCCAAGGCCGCCAATATGGACCCGGTCCGCGCGCTGCGGTTTGAGTAGCCGATCATCAACACCATGCCCACCCGCGACTCACCAATCGTTGAAGCCCGGTCCGTGTCCCGGACCTACCGCCTCGGGCGGGTGAACGTGCCGGTGCTGCGCGACCTGACCCTGAGCGTGCAAGCGGGCGAATGGCTGGCGATCCTCGGGGCCTCGGGCTCGGGCAAGTCGACGCTCTTGCACCTGCTCGGCGGGCTCGATCGCCCGGACAGGGACAAGGCGAATCGCGACGCCGGGGTGTACTTCCATGGGAAGCCGCTGGCGAAGAAATCCCGCCGGGAGCTCGACCGGCACCGGGCGCGGGACTTCGGGTTCGTCTTCCAGTTCTACCACCTGCTGCCGGAGCTGACGGCGCTCCAGAACGTGACGGTGGCTGCGATGGTCCGGTACGGGATCGGCTACCCGGGCAAGTCGCGCCAGGTCCGTGAGCAGGCGGTGGATCTGCTCGAATGCTTCGGGCTCGCGTCCCGCATGGGGCACCGCCCGGCGGAGCTCTCCGGGGGCGAGCGGCAGCGCGTCGCGATCGCCAGGGCCCTGGTGAACAACCCGAAGGTCCTGCTGGCCGATGAGCCGACGGGCAACCTCGACCGGGCCACCGGGCAGGGCATCCTCGACACGATTTCGGACCTGCACCGGGACCGGAAACAGACCATCGTCATGGTGACGCACGATCCGCACGTCGCCGAGCGCGCCGATCGTGCGCTGCGGCTCGTCGACGGCGTGCTCGGACAGGACCCGGAAGAATCCGTGCCGATGAGGCCGGTTCTGCAGGGCTGACCGGCGCCGGTGCGGCGGAGCGCCGTGTGGTTGACGATTGCTGCGGTCTGCCCGTGCGGATCAACCGATATACTCGGCGAGCGAGTTCTCGTATTCACGAGAGATGATCACCCCAGAGGGAGCGCCCGTGGTCCGGTTTGAGCCACTCCGCCAACTGATGGTCCGATTCAGCGGCTACCCGCTCTGGGAGGTCGCCCTGGAGTTCCTGATCATCGGGACCCTGGTCTGGATCGTCTGGCGGTTCGTCAAGGGCACCCGCGCCGCCGGGGCGCTCAAGGGCATCCTGGTGCTGGTGCTGCTGATGATCGCGCTGCGGCTGGTGACGCCCAGCCAGTCGTTCGAGCGCATCGCGTTTCTGTATGACAACATCCTGACCCTGGCCGCGTTCGGGCTGGTCATCGTCTTCCAGCCCGAGCTGCGCCGCGCGCTGATCAGGCTCGGCGAGACCACGTTCTTCCGCGCGACGCCATCGGATGTCGCCGACGTGATCGACGCCATCGTCAAGGCTTGCACGTTCCTGAGCAAAAACAATTTCGGCGCCATCATCGCCATCGAGCGGCACACGGGCCTGCGAGAGACCATCGAGACGGGTCGGCGGCTCAACGCCGATGTCTCGGCGGCGCTGATCCAGTCCATCTTCTGGCCCAACAACCCGCTGCACGACATGGGGATCGTGATCAAGGGCCAGAAGATCCTCGCCGCCGGTGTGCAGTTCCCGCTCGCCGACGCGATCGAAACCAACGACCCGACGCTCGGCACCCGGCACCGGGCCGCGGTGGGGCTCAGCCGCGTGAGTGATGCGATCGTGGTCGTCGTCAGCGAGGAGACCGGGATGATCTCCCTGGCCGACCGGGGGCGGCTGCTCCGCGGGCTGACCAAGGACGACCTGATCGAGGATCTCCGGCAGCGGCTCTCGTCGGTTGATCCCGACGCGCACGACGATCAGCCACAGGAGCCGGGGATGGAGAACGCGGCATGAGCGGGCGGCTGGCGAATCTCGGCAAGGGCGTCACGGCGAAAGAGGTCATCGCCGTCGTCGTGGTGACCGCGCTGATCTGGCTCTACGCCGAGGCCGAGAGCGTGTCGACGACGAACGTCGAGACTTTTGTGAGCATCTCCGTGCCCGAGGGGAGCGATCGTGTCGTCACGCCTGTTGATCCCTCCTGGACCGGCGAGATCAACATCCGGCTGCAGGGGGCTCGGGGCTCGATCGATGCGGCGAAAACCGCGCTCGCCCGCGGGATCGCGCTCGCGCTGGGCGCCGGCGGCGTGCCGGGGCGACCGGGCCAGCACAGCATCAACCTCCAGTCGGCGATCCAGAACGCCGCCCTGCGGGGCCACACAGGCGTCGTCGTCGTGGCGGTTGACCCCCCGACATTGACGATCGATGTCGAGCCGATTGTCCGCATCCCGGATGTTCCGATCCGGCTCACGCCGCCCGAGGACGTGCAGCTTGCCGGCGATCTCGTGATCGAACCGGCGATCGCAACCGTCACGGCGCCGCAGTCGGTGGTGGACATGATCGATTCGAGCGACACCCCGCTGGTGGCGAATGTTCGGCTCATCGCGACGGACCTCAACGACCTGCCCCCCGGTGTTTCCAGGACCCTGACGGGCACGCTGGAGCTTCCCGACGGCCTGCTCTCGGAGCCCTCGGTGACGATCTCGCCGCAGACCGTCTCGGTGACGCTGCGGATTGAGAGCCAGTTGATCGAGGTGGTGCTGCCCTCGGTGCCGATCTGGGAGTTCATCCCGCCGCCGGAGGCGGACAACTGGACGGTGACCATCGATCCGCCGTTCCTGACGGATCTGACTGTCTCGGGTCCGTCCGACCTTGTGCAGCGGGTCGAATCGGGAGAGATCCGCGTGATCGGGATGGTTGAGCTCTCCAGCGAGGCGCTTGAGGCGGGTGGGGGAGAGCTGGGGGTCCAGTTCCCCGAGCTGCCAGCGGGGCTGGTGATCGCGACGGATTCGTTGAGCGTCACGGTGGTCGCTGTCCGGCGCGACGCCCCGAGCAACCCCGCGCAGCCCTGATTACACGCTCGCCGGCGCCGGGCAGACCGACCGCCACCGCTCGACCCAGCGCTGCGGATCATGCTGAATCGAATCGGCGTCAACGGTTGGATGGCCTGCATTGGCGCGGTCGGTCGATGCGGTCAGCGCGGCGTTCAGAGCGGAGACGATTCCAACCCGGCCCGCTCGGTGCGGGACAATGGCCCCTTCGATCTGCGGGGCCCGGGCGTCGAAGTGGTCGAATGCGCCGGTGATCACCGGGACCGACACCGCAAGGGCGCACCGAAGCGCCAACCGCGACGAGGCATACCTGACCCAGAGGTCGTTCGGATCGGGCGAGTTCGGGCACAGCACGGCGTCGGAGGCGATCGCGATGGCGTACTGCGGCGCCGAGAGGCACTCGACCCGCCAGGCATCGTCGGCGCTCCCGGCGTACCGAGCGGCGCGGGTGGCCCCCGGGGATTCTCGGATTTCCGGGATGAATCCGACGATCTTTCGATTCTGGATGGCGCAGGACATCGGGGCCAGCGTGAGCCCGAAGGCGCCCGCGGAGGATCGCTGGAGGTCCTGGTCCAGGAGTGTGATGGCGATCTCGTCCTCGGCAAGGCCCAGCCGTTGGCGCCACTTGGCCCGGGCGCCTGGCCCGAGCAGGGCGGGGTCGATCGGGGCGTCCGCGGGCGCCGGCGGGAGCGGCTGGATCTCGCGTTGCAGGGCGAGTGCAAGCGCGAGGCGCTGGGTGTTGACGGACCAGGGCTGCACACGGCCGAAGGGGCCGAGGCGATCAATGATCGGCCCGAGCGCGCGGAGCGCCGAGCTTTTCCTGCTCGACGCGGTCCCGATCCTCGCATCGGCTGACGCGCCGAAGTGACGCAGCCGCTCGATGGTGTTCACCGGGCCGAAGCAGACGAGCCGGTGTTCGTTTTCGAGGTCGTGGCGCTGGAGCAGCGCCACAGCCGCGATGGCGCCCTCGGGGGCGCCATCGGGGGCGCCATCGTCGGTGGGGTGATCGAGCAGGTGCAGGATTCTCATGCCGTGATCAGTCATCGAGCTTGCCGCTCAGGGCGTCGCGCTCGTATTGGAAGAAGACCCGCGCGATCTGGACGCCGAGCGTCTCGGCAAGCCCGGTCTGGAGCTGATTGGCGCCCGAGCGGTCCAAGGGGATCGGGGCGCCGGTTGCGGGCAGCTGGACCTTGACGGGGAACCCCTGGCGGTCGTCGGGCCAGACGCGGCGATCCTCGGCGGTGTCGATGACCTTGACAGTCGCCCCGGCGATCGGCTGCACGGTGGCCCCGTCCCGGGAGATCGTGAACCCCTCGATCATCACATAGATCACACGGTCGGCGCCGACAGCCTTGCCGATGGCGGCGATGCTCAAGAGTTCGCTGGCGGTTTCGTTGGAGGCGGCGATCGTCGCCGAACGTGAGGCGATCATGTTTTCCTGGGGGATGACGCCCTTGCTGATGAGCATCTCTTCGGCGATCTGTCCGATGACGTTCTTCAGCGAGCGTCTGGGCAGGCGGTTGGCGCGGTCGTCAACGAAGATGACCGTCTTGAGCTTCGGGTCCAGCTCGTGCTGGGCCTTGACATTCGGCGGGCCGTGGATGATGTACGCCACCGGCCCGACGATGTTGCAGGCGCCGAGCATCGCGACGGCTGACAGCAGCAGCGCCGTGACGGCGAAGCGGATCGGATGTTTCGATACAAACCCGGTCAAGAGCGTCCCTCCGGTGGGCGTCAATAATCCATGTAGTATTTTTCTTCGTGATCGAAGAAGAGCCAGGTGACGCGGTCGATCAGCCGCTGCTGGAGGTGCTGGGCGACCACGTTCAGTGGCATGTCGGCGGGGCCGTACCCCGAGCCGTCCGGGTAGTGAACCGAGACCGTCTTGGAATAGACGTAGTCGTCCCCCAAGGCGCTCTTTGCTTCGATGACCCCGACCTGCGCGGTCGCCTGCCCGTCCCAGAGGAACGCGTTGCCCGGCTCGTTCAGGCGGTATTCGTACAGATCGACAATGATCAGCCGGTCGACACCCAGGGTCTCGCACATCTCCTGGTAGTTGATCGCGGCCCACCCGGGCGTGGCGTACTGGAGTTCGAGGATCTTTTGTGGCGGGACGACTCCCGTGGCGCCGGCGTTCTCGACCAGCCTGGCGGTGATCGCCGTCGTCAACTTCGCCACCAGCCCGCCGTCGGTCGATTGGGTCCGCCGGTCCGCAGCGACCATGACGGCGAACGAATGCCCCTGGAGCCCGTCATACTCGAGCGGGATGGTCTTCATGCTGGTGGCTTTGTAAGACTCCATCATCCCGCCGACGAGTGTCGGGATCCAGCAACCGCTGAGCGATGCCAACACGCAGCCCGTGAGGATTCCGATGAGGATTCGCGCAGGTTGATGATGCGATGAAGGCATGGCGTTGCTCTGTGGTGCTGGGTGTGCGGCTGAGGATACGCACCGGGTCACGGGCGGTTCGGTTCGCGTGCTGGAATGGATCACCACGTCCACCACTTGTAAGCCCACGCGGCGAGGAACAGCCCGGCCGCGACCATCAGGATCCGCATCGAAAGCAGCGGCCCGACCGCGGCGCCCAGCCGTGAGCCGGTCGCCGAGACGTGCAGGCTCCCCCAGAAGACGACCGACGTCAGCACAACCAGCAGGGCGCCGAAGGGTTGGGTGAGCACCGAGGCGCCCCAGCTCCCGTCGGCGGCATAGGCGAACGAGGTCGTCATGCCGCACGTTGCGCACGGCGCATCGAAGTATTCCGCCCAGGCGCACTGGCTCAGGCCGAGTTGCGTGTGGGTGCCGTGGCCATTGGGGTCCGCGTGGAGCCAGGCCGCGACACTGAGAACTGCGAGACAGCCCATCGCCAGCAGCGCGGCAGCGAGCCGTTCGCCGGGCGTGGCCCGTCGCGGCGTCGATCGTTGCATCGGATGTGGTTGGGTCTGTTCGCTCACGGGGCGTCCTTGCGCATCAATCGAACCGGAAGACGCCCTTTCGATACGCGTAGACGTACGCGATCACGGTGGTGAGCATGAAAAAGAGCGCCCGGCCCAGGAACATCGCCGAGTCCGGGCTCCGGGGCGCGAGGTAGCGGAAATCCACTGCCCACGGGTAGAGGAAGATGATCTCGACATCGAAGACGAGAAAAATCATCGCCATAATGTAGAAGCGAACGTTGAACCGCTTTCGCACGCTCGCCAGCGGGGTCATGCCGGATTCGTAGGGCATGTCCTTGGTGGCGCCGCTCCGGCCCGGCCCGAGCATCAGCGTCAGGACGATATTGGCGACGGTGAAACCGACCGCCATGGCGATCAGGACCAGCACGGGGAGGTAGGCGGCGAGGTCGTTGGTGAGGGCGAGGGTCATCGGGGGGCAATCCTTCATCCATGAATGCCGGCTCTGGGGTCCTGGTGAAGGAATCGCCGCCAGCGTCGTCCGGGCCAGTGTACCCTCGTTGCCGGTTGCCGGACAGGTTGTCAGCGGGGACCGGTGAGCCGGGGATGATTGGGCTCGCTAGACTGGGAGAACCACGGATGCCGGAGACCGGGTCAACTGTGGTGTGACAGGGTGTAGCTCAGCTTGGTAGAGCGCTGCGTTTGGGACGCAGAGGCCGCTGGTTCGAATCCAGTCACCCTGATTCTGAACAGAAACCGAACTCGCCGGAATAAAAATACCGATTTCAGTGTATTTCCGGGTTGACAGGGGTCCGGGAAAGCTTAGTCTAAGTGAGAGTCCATTGATTATGCGGACTTGATATTTGGAACACGTCGGCGTTTGCAGTGGGATGCAGGCGTCATCATGAGAGCGGCGTCGAGAGGCGCCTGGAGGAGAAGAAACCATGGATATCCGTACCCGTAGTATCGCGGCGATTGCCGGACTTGCGACGATTGCGTGCGCCACGAGCGCCAGCGCTGTCATCATCACTGATAACAGCGTCGGCACACGCGCTGGCCTGCTCGCGACCAACAGCCTGGTCCCGCTGGATCTTTCCGGTGTGATTGCAGGTCTGTCCACGTCGAACAGCTACACGCAGCCATTCGCCTCGGACATCCCGGGAGCGTACACCGGTGAGCTGACCGTCGAGGTCTTCGGCAACACCGGGCTCCCCGGTCTCGCCCTGAACCAGGTGCTGATGATCTACACCATGACCGGCAACGGTCCTGACGGCATCGACCTGTTTGAGTTCGGCGTTGATTCCTCAACCAACATCGATTTCAACGACATGCTCAACGCCACGCACGGCACGATCGACGATCAGACCAGCGTTGGTCAGCTGTCGCCCACGGCCGAGCTGTTCAACAACGCCGGCACCAACAACGTCTTCTCCCTGGATTACCAGGCTGGCGGCGATTCGCTTGGCGCCGTCGGTGTTACCGATATCCATAGCTGGTACGTCCTGAGCAACGCCAATGTCGCGATCGATTTCGTTGACGTGAACATCCGCAACTTCGGGCTCGCCACCGCGCAGTCCCTGTCGTTCGTCGATGTTCCCGGCCTGCCCGATCTCAACACCCCGACCCCCGGCGCCTTGGCGCTGTTCGGCCTTGCTGGTGTTGCCGGGTTCCGTCGTCGTCGCTGAAAGTCGTTGCAGAAAGCATCACAGTTCCGGCTTTGTGTTCGTGACGGATTACGATCGCACATGGGTTCGCCCATGAGGCGAGGAGGAGAACGGGCGGCGTTTCCCGCCCGGTTTGGAGAGAGCACATGAAGAGCAGGTTGATCTATATCGCACCCCTTGCGCTGGTAGGCATCGGAGCTGCGAACGCGAATGCGGGGCTTGCCTCCGCAGAGATGTTCGAGGTCGCCGGCAACCCCGCCGCGTTGTGGGGCGCCCCAATCGCATCGCTCGATGTCAACGCCGATACCGGTTACTCATGGGACACCGGTTACGGGGTCGATTTTCCCAACCAAGTCGGGCAGGACTTCACGAATGTCGTCACCAATGTGTACAAGGTGCCCAGCGCCATGGTGCTGAACCAGGGCCTTGATTCCATCACGCTGAACGCCGGCGATCGTGTCTTTGCGTACACCATCACCCTCGTCGAGGCGACCGCTACGACGGTTCAGGCGATCGAGGAGTTCCAGGTCGGGCATGTTGGCGGCGACTTCGCCGACGGCGGGCTGATCTATGGACGCGGGTTTATCACCAACGCGGGTGTCCAGAACCCGCTCGGTGGAAACGCGACAGACTTCAACGATCTTGGGTTCCTGTGGTCGCACGACTGGGTCTGGGGGCCGCAAATCGCGGACCAACTCCAGAATGAGCAGACCCTGACGGTGTTGTTGTTCACGGATCCCGCACTGTCGACCCCCGGGCTTGGCGTTCTTGGCAACACCCCCGGACAGGTCTTAGGTGTCGACGGCTCCAGCAATATCCCGGTTCTCGTCCCGACCATCCCCGTGCCTGGTGCGGCGGCGTTCGGACTGTTCGCCGGGGTCTTGTGTACCAGACGGAGTCGCCGAGGGGCCTGACATCCGACAATGAAACTTCTCCCCGGCACAATCTTTTCCTCCCGGGGTTGCAGCAAACACCCCAGCGGCCGATACGAGGCCGGACTCCGAATCAACGGAGCCCGAACACTCGTGTCGGCCGCTGTTCTTGTCCTCGTCTCGGCGATGTTCCTGATGACGTCAACGGCGAGCCGGGCGTTTACTCTTTATAACTTCCCGCCTGCGCAGGATGTTTTCGGCTTTGGGCTGATCCCACGATGGTCGCGCGGGTCCCCGCAGTTCATGACCGACATCACCGAGATGCCGCGCGTCATGAGCGTCAAGGTGGACGACCAGTTCCTGACGACGCTGTCCGGTCCGAATCAGGCGAACGCTGTCACGGCGGTGTGGAACGCATTCGATAGCTGGAGCGCGGCCACTTCGGGCATGATCAGCTTCCAGGAATCCGCGTGGCCCGCGGTGCGGAATATCGGAGCAGGCCCGCTGGCGGACTGGGAAGGCCCGTCGCTCGCGGATTGGCAGACCGGCAACTACCCGGGATCGGTTCCCGGCTGGGGCGCGCAGATCGACATATTCTCGATCCCTGAAGGCGAAACATTCATCACCGAGGGCCGGTCGTTCGTGATGACCCCCGGGCTGCTCGGGTTCAACGTCATCAGCAGGTCCGGTGTCATTATCGAATCGGTCGATATCTACCTGAATGAAAACCAGAACTGGACCACCGACGGCAACGGCGGCTGGGATGTCGAGACGGTGATCCTCCACGAGCTCGGCCACGCGTTGGGGCTCGATCACCCCAACGAAACCATCGATGGCGGGTGCGCCGGCGCGGTGAGCGCCGTCGGTGTTTATCGGTGCAACGACCGGGTGCGGCGGGTCAACACGCAGTCACGTGGCGCCAACAACGGCTGCTACGACAGTCCCAATATCGATCCGTACTTCTGGACGCCGGGCGACCCATCTTCGACTTCAGACGTGATGTACGGCGCCTATACCGGCGTCAAACGCCAGCTCACCGATGACGAGATCGGCGGCATGGCGTTCATCTACCGCCCCTTCGCCGGTGATCTCACCGGGCAGTTCAACTGCACGCTCCTCGATGTCGCCACCGCGGTGCAGTTCACCAACGGCATGATATCGCTCGACCCGCGCCAGTTCGCCGCGGCGGACTTCATGAACCACAACGGCGTGATCGATGCCATCGAGCTCTCGTACATGCTTCAGTGGGCGAACGACCCGAACAACTACGACACGAACGGCCCGCCGCAGTTCGACCAGCCCCAATCCCCGACCACGTCGATGAGCGTCCCCGCGGTGGCGACCCCGTTCGATGTCGGCAAGGGGGGCGTTGTCTCGGTTTCGCTCGATCTGGACAACCCGGACGCGGTGCCGATTGTCGCCTGGACGATCAACATCCGGTACGACGATTCGGCGTTTCTCAACTTCCTCTATCTCGATGGCGATTTCCCGCCATCCGGGTTCAAGATCATGTCCGTGCTCGAACCCGGGCTGATCCAGGTCGGGAAGGTCAGCGGGGGCCCCACCACGCTGACCTCGGGCCACCTGGGTGATCTGACCTTCGACATCGATCTGCCGGCGGCGGTCGCCATGAACTCGGGCGCCTTCGTGATCGAGTTCATCGAGATCGTCGTCGATGATGGCGCCGTGCGCGTCTACGGTTCGATGCCGAGCGATACCCTGGTGACGAGCGATGCGCAGGTCATCGCCAGCGATCTGGATGTCAACCTCGACAGCATCGTGAATCTCGATGACCTGTACCAGTGGCACCTGACGCCGATCGATGTCAACCAGAGCGGGGCTATCAATGATGCGGATCGCATCCGGCTGTCGAACTGCATCCGCGGCGGCGAGCAGGTGGACATGCTGACCGAGCCGCAGTGACGGCTCTCTTGCATGACCGCCACTGCTCGGCCCATTGACTCGGCCGATTGACTCGGGATGTAGGGCCCGTATCCTCAGAGCCAGATGGCAAAGAGCTCCAAAAAGAAAACGACCAGCAAAGACCGGCTCAACGTGCTG
>Ga0114931_10000817_pt1 | contig 38887 bp, 32 predicted proteins | sample 2SBtaG_FD_89579 | JGI IMG/M metagenome (GOLD analysis project Ga0114931, IMG submission 89579) | Deep subsurface microbial communities from Kolumbo volcano to uncover new lineages of life (NeLLi) - 2SBTROV14_V59a metaG | ecosystem: Environmental > Aquatic > Marine > Volcanic | place: Kolumbo... | reverse complement strand
ACGCGAAGCCGCCGCGCGAAAGACCCTGATCAGAGCCGTCGCCTGGACCGTGGCCGGCGCCTTGGCAGCGGCGGCCCTGCTCGACGCGGTGTGGCGCGCGGCCGGATAGGCGCTGGCGTCGGCTGGTGGGCCGTTTTGCAAACTCGGTGTCACCATCCATTGGGCTGTGCGGACGACGTCGACCGCGAAGTTGGCACGGCGCGTGGTGGTTTCGTGGCCGGCCGCGGCGTAACTGCCTAGCGATTGAGCGCCGCATGCGGAGGACTGCCTACGAAATAGGCAGAACCGCTCTCGGGGGAGTGTCCGGCTGCGCGCGGGGCCGCGGTTCCGCCGTCGGCATGCGAGTTGCGGTGGACCTGGCGTCACAAGTGCTACGGGCTCAATTGGAGGAGGATTCTATGCGAAAGTGGAGACAGTTCGGGGTTGCGCTGTTACTGGGGGGCGTGCTCCTGGGGGGATCGCAAGCCCTTGCGGGCGGAAAGATCGCGATCGACGAAACCAAGTGGATTAGTGTGGGCGCCGGTCTCAAGACATCGTTCGCCGCCAGAGAAGACGGAGCGCCAAACGGGAGTAATTGGTCGACCAATTTCAAGGTCGACAACGTGAGGCTCTACTTCAACGGCCAGATCCACAAGTACATCAAGCTCGAGGTCAACACCGAGTGCGTGTTTTGCGGCAACAGCAGTCTGGAGAGGTTTGCCCTTCTGGATGCCATCGCGAAGATAGAGATCAATCAGTACTTCAATATCTGGGCTGGTCGTCTGCTGGTGCCCGCCGAGCGACGGGAGATGAACGGACCATTCTACTCGAGCACCTTCGACCCCTACAAAACGCCCTTCTACTCGGCCGATTTCAGCACCAAGTTCGGTGCTGGTGGAGCCGGTGTCTACGAGCGCAGCCAGGGTGTCAATGTCTGGGGTGCTGCCGGGCCGGACGGCGCGTTTCAGTACGTCGTCGGAGTCTTCGACGGACTCCAGTCCTCGAAGGGATCGGGGCCGAACCAGGGCGATCACCCGATGGTTGCCGGGCGTATCGCCTATAATTTCCTGAACGTCGAAAAGAACCCGGGCTACTACACCAGTGGCACGTACTACGGTGGCGCCGGCGACGTGCTCACGATCGCCGCCGCGCTTCAGTACCAGCAGGACGGCAGCGGATCGTTCGAACACCCCGGCAACTTTCTCGGCTTCAGCACGGACCTGCTGTTCGAGAAGCCCATCTCCGATCGCGGAGTGCTCACGCTGAACGGCGAGTACAAGCACTTCGACGCCGACTACAGCTCGTTGGCGTTCGCCAAAAAGCCTGATGGCACCGATATCGACCACGGCAATTTCGGGATGTTCGACGGCGACTCTTTCTCGATCCTGGCGCTTTATTTGCTGCCGCAGACGGTCGGCATCGGGCAGTTCCAGCCCTACGCGCGCTACACCGGTGTCTACCCGAACAAGAGTAGCGACCGGGATGAGGACGAGGCTGGCCTCAACTACATCATCGACGGCCACAACGCGCGAGTCTCCCTCTTCTACCAGTACGGGGACATCGCGACCAAGGGTCTGAACTACGCTCCGAATGCGCACGGTAAGAACGTCAATGCCGTCAAGCTGGCCATCCAGCTGCAGATTTAACCCGTGCGATTCGGTGTTCGAAAAGTTTCGGACTGGCAGCGACCAAGACTCATCCATTGAAGACGAAGGGGATCCCATGAGAACGAAGATTTGCATCCGCACCATGCTCGCGGCGACCGCCGCGCTGATGATTGCGGCAGCGCCTGTGGTAGCCGAAGACACGATCAAGGTCGGCATACTCCATTCGCTGTCGGGTACCATGGCGATTAGTGAGACGACGCTCAAAGACACCATGCTCATGCTCATCGACGAGCAGAACAAGAAGGGCGGCCTGCTCGGCAAGAAGCTGGAGCCGGTGGTCGTCGACCCGGCGTCGAACTGGCCGCTGTTCGCGGAGAAGGCGCGCCAGCTGCTCGAGAAGGACAAAGTGGCCGCGGTGTTCGGTTGCTGGACGTCCGTGTCGCGCAAGTCGGTGCTGCCGGTGTTCGAGGAACTGAACGGATTGCTCTTCTACCCCGTGCAGTACGAGGGTGAGGAGTCTTCGAAGAATGTCTTCTACACGGGCGCCGCACCGAACCAACAGGCGATCCCGGCGGTCGACTACTTGATGAACGACCTCGGCGTGAAACGCTGGGTGCTGGCTGGTACCGACTACGTATACCCGCGCACGACCAACAAAATTCTCGAGGTATACCTCAAGGCCAAAGGGGTGGCCGACAAAGATATCATGATCAACTACACGCCCTTCGGTCACTCCGACTGGCAGAGCATCGTCTCCGACATCAAGAAGTTCGGCAGCGCCGGTAAAAAGACGGCCGTGGTGTCGACGATCAACGGCGATGCAAACGTCCCGTTTTACAAGGAACTGGGCAACCAGGGCGTGTCCTCAGCGGATATTCCGGTGATGGCGTTCTCGGTCGGCGAGGAAGAGCTCTCGGGTATCGACACCAAGCCGCTCGTCGGTCACCTGGCTGCATGGAACTACTTCATGAGCGTCGATACACCGATCAACGCCAAGTTCATCAAGTCCTGGCACGCGTTCATCAAGGACGACAAGCGCGTGACCAACGATCCGATGGAGGCGCACTTCATCGGCTTCAACATGTGGGTCAAGGCGGTTACCGCCGCCGGGAGCACCGACCCCACGGCCGTGCAGAAGGCTATCATCGGTATTCAGGCGCCCAACCTGTCGGGGGGGACGTCGACGATGCTCGCCAACCACCACATCACCAAGCCGGTCCTCATCGGTGAAATCCAAGAGGACGGCCAGTTCGCCATCGTCTGGCGAACCGATGGTCTGGTGCCCGGGGACGCCTGGTCGGATTTCCTTCCCGACAGCAAGGTGATCGAAGCGGACTGGACCGACAAGCTCAACTGCGGCAACTACAACACCGTGACCAAGAAGTGTTCGGGGCAGAACTACTGAGCGTCGAGCAGTCCTTTGAAGAACTCGATGCGCGGGGAAGGTGACGTGGTAATTGGTCGCCTTCCCCGCTATCGTTCGCGCTTCACCAGTTCTCACCAGTCTTCACCAGTCAGGGGAGCATCGCGCGAAGTCATTGCTTGCGACCGCAATCCAGCAACGACCCGGATTGGGGGGGCCGCCACTGGAGCCCGCTACCGTGCGGCGGTAGAGGGGCCTGGCCGTACCCAGTGAGTCGGTTCTCGGTTTGCGGACGGGGCGCGCGGAGCATGCGGGACGAGGGGTTCGAGTGCAACTTCGATTCTCACTGGTCGCCCGGTTTTGTGGGGTGTTCATCGCATTTGCGAGTGTATCGGCGCTTGCGGATGAAGCCTCGCTCAACGCCGGGCTCGACGGTCTGAAGAGTTCGAACTTCCGCACCAAGGCGGAGGCGGTTTCGCAGATCGCCGAAAGCGGCGAGGATGCTGTGCAATCGATCCTGCGCGCACTGCTCGACGGCGGACTCTATCTCCGGCGGCAGGACGACAGGATCGTCATCGCCACCGAGGGGACCTCGGGGCTCGAGATCACCGACGCCGCCAGCGGCGCTGCGCTTGATGGCGCCGAAAAGAGCGAGCTCAAGAAGATCTTCATCAACAACCAGATGAGGGTCGCCTTGCGCGGGGCCCTGGCGCGGTTGAGTCTGCGCGCCGCGGATCCGAAAGCTCGCCAGCTGGCGGTGGAGTCCTTGTTCAACTCCTTGAATAGCGACACCGTCGAGCTGCTGCGCGCGTCGCTGATCGAAGAACGGAACGCGGACGTTCAGAGAGCCCTGGCAACCGCGCTGGCGCTCGCCGACCTCGAATCCGCCGATCGCGAGCGGCGCCGCAGTGCGATCGATGCGCTGAGTGGGAGCACGTACTCTGTCGTCCGCAACCGACTCGGTGCCATGGCGAGTCCCGATTCGGATGGCGAGTCGGATCCGGAACTTCGCCGGGCCGCCGCAGCTGCCGTTGCCGATATCGATCGTACACGCGGTCTCTTCAGCCTCGTCGAAACGGTGTTTTTTGGCCTCAGTCTCGGTTTCGTTCTGGTACTCGCCGCGACCGGTCTGGCGATCACCTTTGGCGTCATGGGCGTGATCAACATGGCACACGGCGAGCTGATCATGATCGGCGCGTATACGACGTGGGTGGTGCAGCAGGCGATGCCGGGACACCTCGAGCTCTCATTGTTCGCCGCCATCCCCGCGGCTTTTCTGACCTCGGCGCTGGTCGGTGTCGCCATCGAGCGGGGGGTCGTGCGCTTCCTGTACGGCCGGCCTCTGGAGACCCTGCTGGCGACCTTCGGTGTCAGCCTGATCCTGCAACAGACGGTGCGGTCGATTTTCTCACCGCTCAACCGCGCCGTGTCCACTCCGGCCTGGATGAGCGGACAAATGGTGGTGAACGACGCTCTCGCATTCACGTACAACCGTCTCTATATCATCGTCTTCGCGATCTTGGTGTTTCTCGCACTCGAGGCCATTCTGCGTTTCACCACGCTCGGCCTGCAGGTGAGGGCGGTCGCGCAGAACCGCGACATGGCTCGAGCCATGGGCGTGCGCGGCGGTTGGATCGACGCGTTCACCTTCGGTCTCGGCTCCGGCGTCGCCGGGCTCGCGGGGGTCGCTTTGAGCCAGCTCACCAATGTCGGACCCAACCTCGGCCAGAGTCAGATCGTCGACTCGTTCATGGTCGTCGTGTTCGGCGGCGTCGGCAACCTCTGGGGGACTCTGGTCGCCGGCCTCTCGCTCGGCGTTGCCAATAAGTTTCTCGAACCGTTCGCCGGTGCGGTTCTCGCCAAAATTTTCGTTCTCATCTTCATCATCCTGTTCATCCAGAGGCGTCCGCACGGGTTGTTCCCGCAGCACGGACGCGCCGCCGAGGCCTGAGTCGACATGCTCGAAGCCTTGCGCGCACGTCACCGGTTGGCGGACCTCGCAGTCATCGGCATTCTGGCCCTACTGGCCGTGGCCGCGCCGGTGCTCAATTTGCTGGTGCCGGGCGACTCGATGTTCCATATGTCGACCTTCGCGGTGACGTTGCTCGGCAAGTACCTGTGCTACGCGATGCTCGCGCTCGCCGTGGATCTGGTGTGGGGCTACTGCGGTATCATGAGCCTCGGCCACGGCGCCTTCTTCGCGCTGGGTGGCTACGCCATGGGGATGTACCTGATGCGCCAGATCGGCGATCGCGGTGTTTACGGGAATCCGCTTCTGCCGGACTTCATGGTGTTCCTGAACTGGCACGAGCTGCCCTGGTACTGGTGGGGGTCGTCGAGTTTCCCCTTTGCCATGGCGATGGTGGTGATCGCTCCGGGTTTGCTCGCGCTGGTGTTCGGCTGGTTGGCGTTTCGCTCGCGTGTGACCGGGGTGTATCTGTCGATCATTACGCAGGCGCTGACCTACGCATTGCTGCTCGCCTTCTTTCGCAACGAGATGGGTTTCGGCGGTAACAACGGCCTGACCGATTTCAAGGATATCCTCGGTTTCAATATGCAGTCCGATGGAATCCGGGTGGCTATCCTCGTGGTCACCACCACGCTCCTCGCGGTTGCCTACGTCGGCTGTCGCGCCATCTGCGCGTCGCGATTCGGTCGGGTGGTGGTGGCGATCAGGGACGCGGAAGACCGCGCCCGTTTTCTCGGCTACCGGGTCGAGGATTACAAACTTTGGATCTTCGTGGTGTCGGCGATGATCGCCGGCGTCGCCGGGGCTCTTTACGTTCCACAGGTCGGAATCATCAATCCCGGCGAGTTTTCTCCGCTGAATTCGATCGAGCTCGTCGTGTGGGTGGCGATCGGTGGTCGCGGCACTCTGTACGGCGCTCTCGCAGGCGCGGTGCTGGTCAACTATGCCAAGACCCAGTTTACTGGCTTCATGCCCGAGGCATGGTTGTTCGTACTGGGGGGGATGTTAGTACTGGGTACGCTCTTCCTGCCGAATGGGATCGTTGGGCTGGCCAGGCGGTCGCCGAAGTGAATGCTGCGGATGACAAACGCGCGACGTCGGATCCGGCGATCGCAGGTGACGGGGTTCGTATGACCCCCGATCTGCTGCACGGCTCGATTCTGTACCTCGAGGGCATCACCGTGAGCTTCGACGGTTTCCGCGCCCTGAACGATCTCAACCTCTATATCGAAAGGGGGGAGTTGCGCTGCGTCATCGGTGCCAACGGCGCGGGCAAGAGTACCATGATGGACGTCGTTACGGGTAAGACGCGGCCGGATGCCGGCAGGGCGTATTTCGATTCCGACGTCGATCTGCTGCACCTGAGCGAACCGGAGATTGCGATCGCGGGCATCGGCCGCAAGTTCCAGAAGCCGACCGTCTTCGAGAAGCTCCCGGTGTTCGTCAACCTCGAGCTGGCGATGCGCGCGGACAAGGGGGTTTGGGCGACTCTGCTGGCGCGCCTCAGCGGCGAGCAGCGCGATCGGATCGATTCGGTGCTGCAGACCATCGGCCTGCTCGAATTTCGCGACATGCATGCCGGGGCGCTGTCGCATGGCCAGAAGCAGTGGCTCGAGATCGGGATGCTGCTCATGCAAGAGCCCCAACTGATGCTGGTGGACGAACCGGTGGCCGGCATGACGCACCAGGAGACCGAGCGCACCGCCGAGCTCCTGGTGTCGCTGGCCGGTGAGCGTTCGGTGGTCGTCGTCGAGCACGATATGGAGTTCGTCCGCTCGATTGCGCGCCGGGTGACGGTCCTCCATGAAGGCAGTGTGCTGGCCGAGGGCGAAATGGATGCGGTGCAGAACGATCCGAAGGTGATCGAGGTGTACCTGGGGGCGTGATGTTGAGTCTGCAGGGAGTCCATCAGTACTACGGCGAGAGCCACACGTTGTGGGATCTCGCGCTCGAGGTTCCGCGCGGTTCTTGCACCTGCCTGATGGGGCGCAACGGTGTCGGCAAGACGACGACGCTGAAGTGCATCATGGGGTTGTTGCCGTTGCGGGAGGGGGAGATCCGTCTCGACGACACCCTCCTATCGGCGCTGCCTGCAGAGGCCAGGGCGCGACGTGGCATCGGTTATGTTCCGCAGGGACGCGAGATTTTTCCGACTCTCTCGGTCGACGAAAACCTGCGTATCGGACTCGCGGTCAATCGCGGGGCGACCGGACGGCGTGCCTACGAACGAGTGCTCGACACTTTCCCGGTGTTGCGCCAGATGCTCCGCCGTCGCGGTGGCGACCTGTCGGGCGGGCAACAACAGCAGCTCGCCGTGGGCCGTGCCCTCATCCTCGAGCCGACGTTTTTGATCCTGGACGAACCGACCGAAGGGATCCAGCCCAACATCGTGCAGGAAATCGGTGACACGATCGTGCGCCTCAACCGCCAGATGGAGATGACGGTGCTGCTCGTCGAACAAAAGCTGCCGCTGGCGCGCCGGGTCGCCGATCGCTTCTATGTTCTGGACAAGGGGCGCGCGGTGGCGAACGGGGCGATGAAGGATCTCGACGACGCGCTGGTGCGTCGTTACCTGACGGTCTGACTGAATGAAGACGACGGATGCCGAGGCCGGGCTGCCGGGGACTGCTGACGGCGGCGCCGTGTGGCCCCTGCGGAGGAGAGAGTCCGGCTGGCGTGCCGAGCTCGGGTTGCGCTTCGTCCGCCGCCGCGCTCGCACTGTTCTCGCTGCGCGCCACCAGCGTGGACCGCTGCTGGTGCAGAGGCCGTTCTACCCGGAAGGCGACGCAGTCTGCCACACCTACTTGCTTCATCCGCCGGCCGGCATCGTTGGCGGCGATGATCTGAGTATGACCTTCGAGCTCGAGCGAGATGCGCACGGCCTGCTGACGACGCCGGCCGCGACGCGGTGGTACTTCAGCCGTGGCGTCGAGGCGAAGGCTCGGCAGTGGGCGACGCTTGCCGACGGCGCCACCCTGGAGTGGCTGCCGCAGGAGACCCTGTTGTTCGACGGCGCACATGCGCGTATGGAGACGCGGGTCGACCTCGAGGGCAGCGCCCGCTTCTGTGGCTGGGAGATCCTCGGCCTCGGGCGCCCGGCGTGCGGCGAGACCTTTCAGGAGGGCCGGATCGACTTTCGTTTTGATATCTTTCGCGATGGGCGGCCGCTGTTCCTGGAGCGGTTGCGCGGTGGTGCCGGTGGGTTGCCGGGCCTGCGCGGTCACGCAGCGTGCGCGACCTTCGTTGCGACCGGTGCCAGCGAGGCCGCGATGGAAGCCGCGCGCAAAGTCGCCGCGGCGGCGCGGGAAGCCGTCTGCGCGGCTACGATGATCGGTGACGTGCTGGTGGTGAGGGGGCTCGCCATGCGCTGCGAGCCGCTGATGGCTACATTCGTACAAGTGTGGTCGGCGGTGCGGCCGCGGACCCTTGGTCGAGTCGCTGAGCCGCCCAGGATCTGGTACACGTGACCCGCGTCGTATCGAAGCTGACCTGTGGAACGGGGGCCGCCGATTCGGCCCTCGGCAAGGAATGAGGAGTAACGCCGATGGAGTTATCGCCGCGCGAAAAGGACAAGCTGCTCTTGTTCACCGCAGCTTTGCTTGCGGAGCGTCGTCGCGCGCGCGGGCTCAAGCTCAACTACCCCGAGGCGATTGCCTTGATCAGCGCCGCGATCCTCGAAGGGGCGCGAGACGGGCAGTCCGTTGCCGAGCTGATGAACTACGGCCGCACGGTGCTCGGCGCCGATGACGTGATGGACGGAATCGCCGACTTGATTCACGAGGTGCAGGTCGAGGCAACATTCCCGGACGGTACGAAGTTGGTTACCGTTCACGACCCGATTCAGTGACTTCATTCTGATCGGAGAAGAAGGACGCACATGAAACCCGGAGAAGTATGGACACCAGAGGCTGAGGTCACACTCAACGAAGGCCGCGAGACGAGAACCCTGTCGGTCGCCAGCACCGGCGATCGGCCGATCCAGATCGGCTCGCACTATCACTTCTTCGAGACCAATCCAGCGCTCGTGTTCGATCGCGAGTTGGCTCGGGGTTTCCGTCTCAATATCCCGGCCGGCACGGCGCTTCGATTCGAGCCCGGTCAGAGCCGCACCGTCGAGCTGGTGGCCTATGCAGGAGAGCGCCGCGTCTACGGATTCCGCGCGGCCGTGATGGGGCCCCTGGATGGTGGAGACGGCCAAGACTCGAAAGACTCGAAAGACTCGAAAGACTCGAAAGACTCGAAAGACTCGAATGCCGCGAGCGACGAGCGGTCATGAGAACGCTGTCGCGCCGCGCTTACGCGGAGCTCTACGGTCCGACCACGGGAGACCGCGTGCGGCTCGCCGACACCGCGCTCTTCGTCGAGGTCGAGCGGGATCTGACCAGCTATGGTGAGGAGGTGACGTTTGGCGGCGGCAAGGTCATCCGCGACGGTATGGGGCAGAGTCAGCGGACCAGTGCGGAAGCCGTCGACCTGGTGGTTACGAATGCCCTGATCATCGATCATTGGGGGATCGTCAAGGCCGACATCGGTGTCAAAAATGGCCGGATCGCCGGCATTGGCAAGGCGGGCAATCCGGACATCCAGGACGGCGTCGACATCATCATCGGTCCCGGGACCGAGGTCCTGGCCGCCGAGGGGCAGATCGTCACCGCCGGTGCGATCGATGCGCACATTCACTTTATCTGTCCCCAACAGGTCGAGGATGCGCTGATGTCGGGTGTCACCAGTATGATGGGTGGCGGTACCGGCCCGGCTACCGGCACCAACGCGACCACTTGCACACCCGGTCCGTGGAACCTGCAACGCATGTTGCAGGCGGCCGACGCGCTGCCGATGAACCTGGGCTTTCTCGGCAAGGGCAACAGCAGTCTGCCGGAGGCACTCGACGAGCAGGTCGCCGCCGGCGCGATGGGGCTGAAGTTACACGAGGATTGGGGCACCACCCCGGCCGCCATCGACAACTGCCTCTCGGTGGCCGAGCGCCACGACGTACAGGTGGCGATTCACACCGATACCTTGAACGAGTCGGGCTTCGTCGAGGACACCATCGCCGCCTTCGCTGGTCGCGCCATTCATACCTACCACACCGAGGGCGCTGGCGGTGGCCACGCGCCGGACATCATCAAAGTTTGCGGTGAGAGTAACGTATTGCCGTCGAGTACCAATCCGACGCGGCCGTACACCGTCAACACCATCGATGAGCATCTCGATATGCTCATGGTTTGCCATCACCTGTCCCCGTCGATCCCCGAGGACGTCGCTTTTGCCGAGTCGCGGATTCGTCGAGAAACCATTGCCGCCGAAGACATCCTGCACGACCTCGGCGCGTTTTCGATGATCGCCTCCGACTCGCAGGCGATGGGGCGGGTAGGTGAAGTGATGCTGCGCACCTGGCAGACCGCGCACAAGATGAAGGTCCAGCGCGGCAGCCTGGCCGGCGATCCGGCGTCGCACGACAACATGCGTGTCAAGCGTTACATCGCCAAGTACACCATCAACCCGGCGATCGCGCACGGCATCGCGCACGATGTGGGCTCGATCGCCACCGGGCGGCTCGCCGATCTGGTGCTCTGGAAACCGGCGTTCTTCGGTGTCAAGCCGAGTGTCATCGTCAAGGGTGGCATGATCATCGCGGCTGCGATGGGCGATCCGAACGCATCGATTCCGACCCCGCAGCCGGTCCACTACCGGCCCATGTTCGGCGCCCTCGGCGGGGCTCGCAACGCGACCTGTATGAGCTTCCTCTCGCAGGCTGCGATCGATGCCGGGGTGGCTGAACAGATCGGCTTGCAGAACCAGATCGGCGCTGTGCGCGGAACTCGCGAGATCGGCAAGGCCGATCTCATCCACAACCGCTACCAGCCGAAGATCGAGGTGGATCCTCGGACCTATGAGGTGCGCGCTGACGGCGAGCTCCTGACCTGTGAGCCGGCCATCGAGTTGCCCATGGCGCAGCGCTATTTTCTGTTCTGAGGCGAGGATGCTCGAACTGATCGAGAAGGTGCCGTGTGCCGGAGCGGCCGACGACACCCTGACCTTGCCGTTCGATCTGCGGCAAAAGAGTCGCCAGCGCGTGCGCCTCGATAGCGGTCGCGAGGCCGCGGTGGTCCTCGCCCCGGGGACGGCGTTGGGCGACGGGGATTGGCTGCGCGCGGCGGACGGTACGTCGGTTCGCGTGAGTGCGGCCCACGAACCGGTCAGCACGGTGCGTTCCGACGATCCAGTGCACCTCGCCCGCGCGTGTTACCATCTCGGCAATCGCCACGTGGCGCTGCAGGTTGGCGACGGGTGGGCGCGCTACCGACCGGACCACGTGCTCGATGAAATGGTGCGCGGTCTCGGGTTGACGGTGGACCGGGAGCTGGCTTGTTTCGAGCCCGAGCGCGGCGCCTACCAGGGACATTCGCACCACCACCACGGGCCGGAGACGGCCCTCGGCGAGGAGTCGTCCACCGCGGAACCGGCGGCTGGGTCGCACCGTCATGCGGGTCACCGTTGAAGGATCGGACGCAAAACCTGACCTTGCTGCGCCTGCTGCAGCTCACCAGTCCCGCTCTCCCGGTCGGCGCCTTTGCGTACTCGCAGGGACTGGAGTGGGCGGTCGAGGCCGCTTGGGTGAGCGACGAGTCGTCGCTGTCGGGTTGGTTGGCGGAGCAACTCGCGCACTCGATCGGTGGCGTCGATCTGCCGATCTTGGTGCGCTTGTACGATGCAGTTGCGCGGGAGGACGAAGCGGCGCAATTTTCGTGGAGCCGGCGACTCGTCGCCATGCGCGAAACCCGCGAGTTGGTGGCTGATGACTGTGAGCGTGGCCGCGCGTTGGCGCGCTTGCTGCGCGACCTCGGTATCGACCGGGCCGCGGCTTGGGCCGGGCGGGAGGACACCCCGTTCGCTGCGCTCACGGCACTTGCGGCGGTTACCTGGGGAATCCCGCTGGCGGCGACGGTGCAAGCTTATGCCTGGGGATGGCTCGAGAACCAGATTTTGGCTGGGGTCAAGTTGATCCCGCTCGGTCAGGTTGCCGGCCAACGCCTGTTGTTCGAGCTGGCGCCTCGGATCCCCGAGGTCTGCGAGGAGGCGCTGCTGCGCGGCGACGACGAGATCGGCGGCATGCTGCCGATCGTCGCGCTGGCGAGCAGTCTGCACGAGACGCAGTACACGCGCCTGTTTCGGTCCTGATCTACGGTGCGATGGAGGAGAATCGACTCATGGCCACTTCCGCGAAGCGGCGCCGACCGGTGTTGCGTGTCGGTATCGGAGGCCCGGTCGGCTCGGGCAAGACGGCGCTGATGGATGCGCTCTGCAAGCGATTGCGCGCGCGCTACGAGATCGCCGCGGTCACCAACGACATCTACACGCGCGAGGATGCCGAGTTTTTGATCCGCAGCGCGGCGCTCCCGGCCGACCGTATCGTCGGTGTCGAGACCGGTGGATGTCCGCATACGGCGATCCGCGAGGATGCGTCGATGAATCTCGCCGCGATCGACGATCTCAGTCGCCGCTTCCCCGACCTTGATCTGATCCTGGTCGAGAGCGGCGGCGACAATCTCGCCGCCACCTTCAGTCCGGAGCTCGCCGACCTCACGATCTACGTCATCGACGTCGCCGCGGGGGAGAAGATCCCGCGCAAGGGCGGACCGGGTATCACGCGCTCCGATATGCTGGTGATCAATAAGATCGACCTGGCGCCCTACGTCGGTGCCTCACTAGAAGTCATGGACGCGGACTCTCGCCGCATGCGGGGCGAGCGGCCGTATGTGTTTACCAACTTGCGTGACGGTACGGGTCTCGACCCGATCGTCGACTTCATCATTCGGGAAGGGGTACTCGCATGAACGTGCGTTCTTTTCACCTGATTCGGGGGCATCGGGCTGCGGCGCCGGTGCTCGAGCCGGGCCGGTCACGAGGTGTTTTCGGGCTCGTACTCCTGACGCCGCTGCTGGTTGCCCTGGCGGGTTGCGCCAGCGTGACGTTCAAGCGCGGTGCCTCGCCGGACTCGATGCGTGCCGCCGAGCGCGCCTGTCGCAGCTCGACCTCGGGCAAGGCTGCCTACGTCGCGTGCATGCGCGAGCGGGGTTTCTTCGCATCAGGCGCTGAACCTGCGACGCGGGGTGGGGCAGCCGCGGTGACTCACGTCGCACCGTCTGTTCCGGTTGCCGCACCGAGGACGCCAGGGAATGTGCCAGCACCAGCGCCGGCCGTGGCGCCAGCGGCGGTGGCGGTGGACCCGCCGGTGGCGGGTCAGAACGAGGTGCCTGCTGAAGTGCCTGCCGAGTTGGACCCGCTCGACCTGATCGACGTGGCGAGCTGGTGGAGGCTCGGCGGCAGCGCGGCGGATCTCGATAAGGCGACCGACAGGTGCGTCGAAGAACTCGGTGAGAAGCATCGCCCCGAGCCGGGGAGCCGGGCGGTGACTGCCGCGATGTACGATTGCCTCCGCGATGTTGGATGGCGGCCTTTTGGTGGCAAGGGGGCTCGCTAATCGAGCTTGCGCCCTACCTTTCAGCTCGCTCCTAGACTTTCTTCAGAGCCTGCTCGAGATCGGTCACCAGGTCCGCGCCGTCCTCTACGCCGACGGAGTAACGCACCAGGTTGTCTTTGATGCCGACCTCGAGCCGCTCTGCAGTGGTGAGCTCGTAGAAGCTCATCAGGGCGGGTTGCTCGATCAGGCTTTCCACGCCACCCAGTGAGGGGGCGATCCGCGGTATCTCGCAAGCGTCGACCAGGCGACTGACCGCGTCGATGTCCCCTTCGACCTCGAAGGAGACCACGCCACCGAAGCCGGACATCTGGCGCGCCGCGATTTCGTATTCCGGGTGACTCTTCAGACTCGGGTAGTGAACGGTTCCCACCTTGGGATGCGCGTCGAGGAACGCCGCAAGTCGTTCGGCATTTTCGTTCTGACGGGCAACACGCAGCGCGAGTGTCTTGAGGCCGCGTATCAAGAGGTAAGCCGCGAATGGGTCGGGCACCGCGCCGGTGACCCCTTGTAGGTCGCGTATCCCGGCGATCAGCGGAGCGCTGCCGACCACGGCTCCGGCAAGGAGATCGTTGTGTCCACCGAGGTACTTGGTCGCCGAGTGGATGACGAGATCGATGCCGAACTCGATCGGCCTCTGGTTGACCGGGGTGGCGAAGGTCGAGTCGATGACCGTCTTGACGCGACGTCGCTGCGCGATCTCGACTAGCTTTTCCAGGTCGACGATCCGGTTGTAGGGGTTGGTCGGGGACTCGCTGAAGATGACGCGGGTGTTGGGGCGCACGGCCTCTTCGATGCGTTGATAATCGCCGGCGGGGACCGTGGATGCCTCGACCCCGTAGCGACCCAGGGTCTGGTTGAGAAACTGGCGAGTACGGCGGTAGGCGTCATCGGTGACGACGACATGGGTGCCGCGTGACAGCATGGCGAACAGAGTCGTCGTGATGGCGGCCATGCCGCTCGAGAACAACAACCCGTCTTCGGCGGTGTCGAGGGCGGCGAGCTTCTTTTCGGCGACGCGTTGGGTGGGGTTACCGTAGCGGCCGTACTCGTCTCGTTCGATACGGCGCTCGAAGTGGTCGCGCAGCTCCTGCGTGTCGGCGAACGAATAGGTCGACGTCTGCGAGATCGGAGTCGTCAGCGAGTTGAGCGGCTGGACGCGTGGTTCGCCGGCATGCACCGACTGCGTGCTCGGCCCTGGCGAGGTTGCTTTCTCGTCAGCCACCGGTGTTCTCCAGTACTCTCGATTTGTCGGCGAAGCGGCGGATCGCATCCTTTACTTTGGTCAGATCGGCCGCAATCTCGGTGGGCGTGTTCGCATACGCCGGGTGCACGCCGTCGAGCTCGTTCATGTGGTAGGCGATCTTCTGATTGGCGAACTTCAACCCGTGCGCGGTCGAAATGACGACGACGCGTTCGTCGGAGCGGATGACCTTGCGCTCGACCAGCTTGCGCAGCGCCGCCAGGGCGACTCCGGTGTGGGGGCAGTTGAACATCCCCGTTCGGTCGGCGCGCGCCGCCTCGTCGGCGAGCTCGTTTTCGGTGGCCTGTTCGACGACGCCGTTGAATTGGGTCAGTGCCTTGACCGCTCGTTTGTAGGATACCGGGTTGCCGATCTGGATGGCGCTGGCCAGGGTTTTCTCGGCGCGCACCGGCTCGAAGCTCTTGAAGTCGTTCTGGTACGCTCGGTACAGGGGGTTGGCGTTGGCCGCCTGGGCAACCGCGATCCGCGGCAGCTTCTGGATCAGGCCGAGGTCGCGCATGATGAGGAAGCCCCTGCCTAGAGCGCTGACGTTGCCCAGGTTGCCGCCCGGGGTGACGACCCAGTCGGGGACTTCCCAGTTGAACTGTTGCACGAGCTCGATACTGACCGTCTTCTGGCCTTCGATGCGCAGGCTGTTCATCGAGTTTGCCAGGTAGATCGTCGGCTAGTGCGTGATTTCCTGCACCAGGGCCATGCAGCCGTCGAAGTCGGTGTCGAGGCTGAGAACCAGGGCGCCGTTGGCAAGCGGCTGCACCAGCTGTGCCGGAGAGACCTTGTCTTTGGGTAAGAGGACGACCGTCGGAATCCCGGCGGCGGCCCCGTAGTTGGCGAGCGCGGCCGAGGTGTCACCGGTCGACGCGCAGGCGATGGCGGTTACCGGGCGCCCGTCGGCGATCATCTGCTTGACCGCGGATACCAAGACCGTCATGCCGAGGTCCTTGAAGGACCCCGTGTGGGAGTTGCCGCACTGCTTGACCCAGAGGTCCTCGACACCGAGCAGCTTGCCGTAGCGATCGGCCCACATCAGGTTGGTCCCGCCCTCGTAGGTCGAGACGATGTTCTCGTTGTCGATGAACGGGATCACCCATTCCTTCTTGCCCCATACGCCCGAACCATAGGGGAAGTCGTTGCGCCGATAGCGCTCCTCGAAGAGCTTGATCCAGGCTGGGCCAGACCGGCGGCGCAGGGCCTCGAGGTCGTGTTTGACGTCGAGGAGATCGCCGCAGGTCGGACACCGGTAGATGACCTCGGTCAAGCTGAAGCGGGTGGGGCAGCCGTTGATGCACTCGAACCAGGCACTGTACTTACTCATACCTTTCTCCATAGGCCGCCTGCTCGGATAAATGAAGCCTGCGGCGCTCGGTTGGCCGAGGCCGCACTAGTGTCTCGGAAATCGCCCGGTGCCCGCAATCCTGCCGTGAGATACTTGACGTATAGATTCATGGCGTGTACGGTTTGCTACTATGACGACCAGGTTCGAGGAATTCGAAGAGTGGCAGAAGTCGCGGTCACTGGTTTGTGCGATATACGGCGTCACGGCTCGAGGAGGGTTTCATCGCGACCCGGGGCTCCGCGAGCGCCTGCGCGCGGACGCTGTCTGCATCATGTCGACCCTGGCGGTCGCCAGCGACGCCGCCCCTGCCCGGCGCGTTCGCACGGTCGGCCGCGCGGCGAGGACCTGCAGCAGCCTGTCGTCGAATTTGGTGGTGGCGTTTGACCAGGGGTATTTGACCGACGTCGAGCTGTGCGCGTTGCATGGCCAGGCGAGCGATCTTCGCGATGCGATTCGCGCCCGCGCCGTGGAGACCGCCGCGCAGAGCGAGGTTACTCGCGATCGCGCCAGATCAGAACCTGAGGCAGCATCAGGCGGTTTGCGCTGACTCGCCAGCCGTCTGGGCCTCGGGTGAGCACGCTGGTGAAGTAACCCGACCGCGTCGGGATTTTGTTGCCCTTGGTATCGGTCGCACCGAAGAGCTCGTAGGTGCCGTCGGCGATGGCCACCGATTTGGCGGGCGAGCGGACCCGCTCGATCGCCAGGAGAAGCTGACTACTCTTGAACACGCTGGCGTGCTCGTAGGTGAGTAGCCGCTTGACCTCGTCGCGCCCGAAAACGGTGCGACCGTCGGGCTCCATGTAGTCACCGTCACTGGTCCACATCGCTGCCATGGCTCCGGCATCGTGTTGGTTCCAAGCGGCGACGATGGTATCGAATGTGTTGTGAATCTCGAGCTCGACGCCGGTCGGCTGCCCGGTCGGGTAGGGACCCCGCTGCGCGAGCAGGGGGACTGGGGTGAGGAAAACCAGGGCCAGTGCGAGTCGGACCATGCGTGCCTCCTGTTTCATGGAAGCGTAGATCGGATCGATTGGTTTCGTCAACGGGCCGGGCGAATGGCGAGAACGCCGCTCGTGGAGTTCGCGGCGGATCGTTGAGTAGAGGGGCGATCGTCCGCCGCAGCGGGCGCGCGCAGCGTTTCCTCGCGGTGGAGCCGGGCTCAGGCGGCGACCATATCGCTTTGGTACAGGGATTCCTCGACGAAGCGCCGTACGTCCGCTGTCATGAAGCCGAAAACGTGGCCACCCGGGTACCAGTGGATGTCCGGCTGCTCCCAGTGTGTCCACAGGGAGTGCGCCTGATCCGGTGGAACGACGCGGTCGGCGCGACCGGCGAAGATGAAGCGACGGTCGCGCTCCAGCCGTGGCTCGAGCGCGAGCGGGGAGACTACGCGCATCACCGAGCTCATCAAATTCCAGTCGGTGGACTCGGAGTGGTACCAGTCGACGACCCACGGCGCGTTGCTGCGCGCGACGCGAGTGAAGTCCACCACCGGGATGCCCGCGATCACGCACGACAGATCTTCTTCCAGGCAGGCGACCAGCGCCGAGTTGCAGCCGCCGAGAGACAGACCGTAGAGACCGATCGTTTCGCCGCCGCCGTCGCGGACCCATTGGATGGTGCGGCGGATGTCCCAGATCGCCTGGGTGAAGCTGTGCAGCAAGCCGACGTAATCGGGGTGGAGCAGGTCTCCGCCGCTGAGCGAACTGGTGCTGCGCAGACCGTGCAGCGGCAGGGTCGGGAAGATGAGGTTCAGCCCGAGCGTCTGGTGCAGGTACTGCGCACCGAAACCAGTGAAATTGACCGTCGGCGACCCCATCCCGAAGCCGTGGATGCAAACCAGCCAGGGGCGATCGCCGCCGTCTTCGTGCTCCAGGACGTAGGCGTGATGGGTGCGGTTGGCGTGTCGTTCCATCCAGCGGTCGGTGCCCGGCATGCCGGGGCGAGGTTCGAATTCGCTGTCGAACGAGATGCGCGAGAACTCGAGGCGGGAGGGGACCCGGGTCGATTCCCGTTCCTCGGTCCAATCCGACACCGGCGGTGGTTGCTGGTGAAAAGACGCCGGATCGTCCAACCAGCCTCCTTTTTCCATCAACCCCCATACCGCGCGCATTTCAGCGCGCTGGAGATCCATCTGCTCGCGATCGGGGATCCCGGTGAGCGCGTTCATGGTCAGGGTGAACGTATGATCGAGCATCGCTTCGGCGATGCCCGCGTAGGTCAGATGGTTGGGCCGCACCGGCATCAGCCCGCTGTTTTTCTGCGCGACGCTCCACACCTCGCCCAACAGGCGTCCCATCTCGATCGTCGGTATCGACGACAGCTGCAACATGCGCAGCCATGAAGACTCTCGCGCGTTACCGGTCGCTGCGCTGGCTTCGGTCATGAGATCCGTTCCCCCGATTCGCGCCCTCCGCGATTGCGGCACCCGACTTCGCCGGGGCCAGAGGCATACGCGAGCTGTGCTGATTCAACTTCCACCGGTCTGGTGACGACGCGGCGTGTCCCCCCGCCACGGACTGCTAACCCTCTCATCAGATAAGAGCGTTCAAAATGAGTCAACCTCTTTCTTGGACCGCGGTCAGCCTTCAGCTATCAGCCGTCCTCGACGCGACCGCAGCGAGTTTCAACTCAGAATCTCGCCGATTGGCTGCGATGTCTGCAATGAGCCGGTTCCCCACTCGTTGACCTGAACCCCCATGACCTGTTGCATGGTCAGGCCGATGCGCGAGATCGGCTCGCCGTTGCCGCGTACATGTACGCCGGCGGTTACTTTGCCGCCGGCCTTGCCCGCGACCATCACCGGCAGTGCCGTGACCAGGTGCGATTTGGCGAAGGAGTGGTCGGAGTGGGCCATGACCAAACAGTTGTCGAGCAGGGTGCCGGTACCCTCCGGGGTGGTCGCGAGCTTGTCGACGAAGCGCACCCAGGCCTGTACGGAGATCTGCGAAAACGCGGTCGCCCGCGGTTGGAAGCCAAGCTCGGGATCGACCGGCTCGTCGTGGGTCAGCTGGTGGTGTGAGATGTCCTCGCCGCGGATGCGCAGAGCGGAGATCCCCTGTGAGAACAACATGTTGAACACCCGGGTCTGGTCGCAGAGCAGGGCGAAGACGAGAAGGTCGGCGAGTAGATCGTGCGTCGCGTTGGCCTGGGTGACTTCAGTGCCGACATCCTCGCCGCGCGGCTTCGAAGGGCGGCGACAGGCTTCGAGATTCGGCGGGCTCAGGGAAATCTCGATCTGGCGTTCGAGCTGGCGCAGCGAGGTGAAGTACTGGTCGAGGCGCTGGTTGTCGTGGCTACCGAGTCGTTTCTCGAGCCGCTTGACGTCGTCCGACACCGCGGAGAGTGCACTGCCGCGCAGGACCGTCTTGGGGTCGGGAACGAACGGCCCGTCATTCGGGTCGAAGAAATCGTCGCCGAAGATCCGCGCGTAGGCCTCCAGCGGCGAGACCAGAGAGGCGTTGATGACACTGTCGCTTTCGCGGCTGTAGCTCTGGCTCGGAACCCCGGTCGCCGACAGCTCCAAGGACCGGAAACGCGTCGATCCGCCGTGGACCGCCGAGATCAGCGTATCCAACGTGGGAGCCAGTTGCATGTCCGCATCCGGTGGCGTGGTGCCGGTGAGGTTCGCGATCACCCCGGTGTAGTGTGGCTCGTTGGGCGCACCATCGAGGAAGACGTTGAACCCACTGAGAACGCTGATCTGGTGCTTGAGATCGCCGAGCACCTCGAGCTCGGGGGATAGCTCGTAGTCCGCTCCTTCGGTTGCCGGTGCCCAGCGGTCGGGATTCATGCCGCAACCCCATGCCCAGGTTCCGAAGCGCAGTGGTACGGGCGCTCCGCCGGCGAGAGCGGTGCCGCTGTCGTTCAGGAAGATGTCGAGCAACGGCAAGCCGATCGAAACGGCGGCGCCGCCGATCATGCCGCGCAAGACGGTTCGTCTACTGAGTTGGTTTTTCATCGCTCTGCTCCGCCGGCGATCCAGGTCTCGATGCGGTCGATCTCCGCGTCGCTGAGAAACCCGCCGCTGAGCGGCATGCGCGATCCGAAAGCCGGATCGGAGGGGCCCCTCAGCTTGATCAACAAAAAGCTGTCGTCGGGCGCGCCCGCTGCGACGCGCAGATAGCCGTCGGCCCGCGCGGCGGCGTTGCCGGGCTCGACCCCGACCAGATTATCGAATGCGTCGGCCCCCTCGAGGACGAGCCCACCGGCGCTGGAAACCGTGCTGTGGCAGGCGATCGAGGTGCAGCGCGGCATGAAGATCTCGTTATGCAGATCGCCGAAGAGAACAGGCATCGGAGTCGCAGTCGGTACCGGAGTCGGTCGCTCGGTCGGAACCTCGGTCGGGCCGGTTGGTGTCGGACTCCGGGGCACGGTGCTGCTGGGCACCGGCGTTGGATTGCCGTCCGGTGTGGCCGTCGCGCCAACGTCACCGGGCGTGGTGGTGTGGTCGGGCGTCTGGCCCGGTTGCGGAGTTGGCGCGACATCGGCCTCGCGCGGTCCGGAAGTCGTGCGGAAGGCGTCGCCGAGAACGATCATGCGCAGCAGGTCGCGCAGCAGGTACCCGGAATGGTCGAGCCGTTCCAACGTGTAGTCGACGTAGTCGGCCTCGCCGGCGGCTACCGCGCGACCCAGGGCGTACTTGAAATAGTTTTCGACGAAGCAGGGGCCGACCAGTGGGTCTCGAGACAAGGCGCGGCCCAACCCCTTGGCGTCGGCAAACGGAACGCCGTCGAGCTCGCCGGAGGGGTCGATGGTCGCGCCGTTCTCGGTCGCCCGCAATGCGCCGATCCCGTCCATCTTCTCGAGGCCCAGGCCGATCGGGTCCATCAGCCCGTGGCAGCCGGCGCAGGCCGCGTTGGACACGTGCACCCGCAACCGGTCGCGAGCGGTGGGCAGGACCATGGTGTCGGCGTCGGCGAAATCGGTGAAGTCGATATCTCCCGGAGGTGGCGGGACGTCCTGGCAGAGGAGGAGCTCGCGGACGAACTTGCCGCGCAGGGTCGGTGAACCCCGGCCCGGGTGCGAGTGCAGAGCGAGCAAGCTGATGTGGCTGAGAAGCCCCGCTCGTTCGTCGTCGGGCGGGAACTCGTACTCCTCGAATCCTTCCCGTGTCGCCACCGGGATCCGATAGATCAGGCCGAGCGAACGCGACAAGAAGGTCTTGCGGGTGGTGAAGAGGTCGCGGTAGTCGCCGTCGTTGGTCACCAGGTGATCGACGATGGTCAACATCGTCTGTTCGGCGGCGTCACTGATCATGGCTTGGTTGAAAGCGGGGAAGAGGATGGGGTCTTTGCGCACCAGGCCTTGCCTGATGTCGGAGAAGGAGAAAATGTCGCTGAAAAACGCGCGCACGCTCTGCTCGAGTCGCGGCGAGGCGAGCATCCGATCGACCTGCGCTTCGAGTCCCGCCCGGTCGACTAGATCCCCTGCCTCGCCGGCAGCCAACAACTCTTCGTCGGGCGTGCTGTTCCACAGGAAATAGCTGAGCCGCGAGGCCATCGAGATGCTGGTCAGTCGCAACTTGCCCGGATGGTTGGGATCGGCCTCGGTCGCATCGACACGGAAGAGAAACTCCGGCGACAGGAGAAGCGTGCTCAACGCGCTCTGTAGCCCGGCGTAAAAGTCGCCCAGTGTGGTCGCGGCTCGGTGTGCCACGGCTACCCGCGACGCGGTTTCGTCGTCGCTCAGCGGGCGCCGCAGTAGCTGTCTCCCGATGGCGCGCACGAATTGCTCGGCGCAGGCGTCGTCAGCGGCGGCTGGGTCGGCGGGCTGGCACGGCACGAATGCATCGCGCCGGTCGGCTGCCAGTACCTGCTCGGCAATTCCGCGGGCGATCGTTTCGTACTCCTCGAAGCCGGAGGCGGTGACACTGACGAAGGACGATCCGACCGCGAAAAGGCCAAGTCGTCGGTTGTCAGGCTCGAGACGGCCGGCGACGACGATGTCGTCGCCGAAGATGTCGGCGACGGTCGCTCGGTACTGCGATTCCGTTAGCCGCCGCATCGCTACAGGGCCGGCTTCGACCAGCGGCGCGACGGCACTTGTGCCGCCACTGCTCGACCCGTCGCCGGCGCATCCTGCGGCCACGGCGGCGAGGCCGGAGATGAAGTGGACGAGGCCCCTTCGGTAGCGGCTGCGGCGCTGCATGTGCGTGCCCTTCATTCCGCCCTCACTTCGCCACGAAGGCGGGAACGGCCTCGAATTGGTACGCGACGGAGATGGTCGTGCAAGCGCCGGTCGCGGGATCGAAGTGTCCGTCGGCCTCGCGCCGCAGAGCGTCCCAGATGCCGGTACAGGTGTAGGACAGTGCCTCCGCGCCTGCCGGACCCGCTTGCAGTCCGAAGATGTTGTAGGCTTCGGCGATCGGCTGATAGCCGAACATCTGCCCGCGCACCGTGCCGTCTTCGAGAAACTCCATCCGCAGGTACGCGTCGCGAAGGGTCTGGTCGCCTTCGACGATCTGGATATTGAGGCGGAGGTTGATGTCCATCGGCCCGGCGAGAAGGACGCCGTCGACGATCTCGCCGCTGCCGATGCCGCCGTGGTAGCGCTCGAGCTCGTGAACGCTCAAGGTGGCGAAGGGCAACACTCGGCCGTCGGCGCCGATGGGGGGTACGTCGGTACTTCCGAAGACCTGGGCGAGGACCGCGCGGTCGTTGATCTCGTCGTCGACTTCCTCGAGATCGATGAGGATCGTCATCGATCCGTTGACCACGGCCGACTCGATGACGTTGTGCGCGATTTCGCCTTTCTGGAAACCGCGGATACAGCCCACCGCGCGCCAGAACTGATAATCGAATCCGTGCTCGCCCGACATACCGGAGAAATCTTCGTGCGGGCATTCGTCTCCAGCCGGCGCCGCCAACGTTGAAGTCCGACCGTCGAGGTCGAAACCGTCGAGCCGCTCGGGGCCGTCCAGGGTTTTGAAGCCCGGGTCGGAGACGCTCTCGGGGTCCGTGCAGTTGTCTGGTTGGACCATGCCGTCTTCGAGCCGCATCTCGAGTGGCCCCTTGGTAAAGCCCCCCGGGCACGGATCCTGATCGTGCTCGGGGAACACGTAGCTGAACGACGAGAGGACGTAGCCGCGGCTGCGCGATGGGAAACTGCCGCCGCCGCCGGAGTCCGAAGCACCGCCGCCGGAGCCGCAGCCGGCAACCCACAGCGCGGCAATTCCCAGTACGGCCAGTCGGCGCAACGAAGAACTCACGCGCAGCTTCCCCGGTTTGCCGCCGCATCCGCGGCCGTCGACCGCGCCTCTGCCTGGTCGCGAGCAGTCTGGCGGCGGCGAACCGCCACGTCGCGGATAGCGCGCGGTCGACGACCGAGCAGCCGTCGCGTGTCCGCCGCGCCACCGGGCCCCGTCATGCGACGAGTCAAGCGCGCACCTCCATTGAAGTAGATTGGTAGTCCACGGTCCGGAACGAGTCAAATGAATCAGATGGCTACCGCTGTCCGCTCGCTCGACAGCCGCCCGAGTGCCGCCACAGTGCGGGCGGTCGCTCGACGTTCACGCGGGACCGTCGGTCCAGCCACGCGCGGGCCATCGCGCGGGCCGTCTTGCAGCGTGCTGGGGCGCCAGCGATGATGCTGCCATGCAGCCGTGGCAAACCCTCGACAGCATTGCCACCGCCGATGGCCTGCTCGAGCTGCGGCGAAGGGCTGCCGACGACTTCCTGATCACGATCGACGGTCGCGTACTGATGAACAGCCGGGCGCAGGCGTCCGAGGTAGGCCTGGCTCGGCTGGCGTGCCGGCCGATCGCCTCGCGCCGCACTCCACGGGTGCTCATCGGTGGCCTGGGGATGGGGTGCACGCTGCGCGCGGCGCTCACCGAGCTGCCGCGCGATGCCCGGGTTGTGGTTGCCGAGCTGACGCCGCGGGTGGTCGACTGGTGCAGCGGTCCGCTCGCCGACGTCAACGCAGGCGCGTTGCGAGACCCGCGTTGTGAAGTGCGCGTCGAGGATGTTGCCGACACGGTTGTGTCGACGGTTGCGACGGCGGCCGGCAAGCCGGCGTACGATGCGGTGATGTTCGACCTCTACGAAGGACCGGCCGCCAGCGGCGATCGTCTCTTCGGTCGTCGCGCGTTGGAACGCGTGCGTGCGGTTCTTCGGCCGGGCGGTGTCTTTGCGATCTGGTCGGAGGGCGTCACTCCGGGCTTCGAGCGCCGGCTCGAGCTCTCCGGCTACGCTGTCGAGCGCCGTCGCCTCGGGCGAGGCGGTCTGCGCCACGTGGTCTACCTGGCGCGCCAGAAGGCGGCGAAGGCGGGGGCGGAATGAGCCGAATCCGCGACGGCGTGGTCGCAGTCCACCCGGTGGCGCGGACGAGGGCGGCGTGACCGTTCTCGACGCGACCCGTCACACCACCGCGCTGGCGGATCTCGGGTGCCGGCAATTCGATGTCGTCGTGATCGGTGGCGGTATCACCGGCGCGGGAGTGGCGCGTGAGGCGGTGGCGCGCGGGATGAGTGTCGCGTTGATCGAGGCTGAGGACTTTGCGTCGGGGACGTCGAGTCGCTCGTCGAAGCTCATCCACGGCGGGCTGCGCTACCTGGCGATGGGCGATGTGGCGTTGGTCCGCGAGACCGCGCTCGAGCGCAAGGTCGTGCGCAGGATGGCGCCGCATCTGGCGCAGCGGCGCTGGATGGTGTTGCCGGTCCGCTCGCGCGCCGGTTTGCTCAAGTTCAGGACCGCGATCGCGACCTACGAAAAGCTGGGAGCGGTTGAGGGCGACGACCTGCACCGCAACTGGAACACTGCAGATCTCGAGCGCGAGGAGCCGGTTCTCGACCGCGAGAGGTTCCCGTTCGCAGTTGCCTACCGCGAGTACCTGACCGACGACGCCCGGCTGGTCATCGCCAACCTGCGCGCGGCGGTGGCCGGCGGCGCCCAATGTGTCAATCACTTGAAGGTGGCGCGGCTGCTCCTCTCGCCATCGGCAAGGGTACGCGGTGTCGAGGCAGTTTGCTCTCTCTCGGGTGAGGCGGTCAAGGTCAGTGGCAGTGTGGTGGTCAACGCCGCCGGGCCCTGGGTCGAAGCACTGCGCCGTCTCGAAGATGCCGACGCGCCGAGCGTTCTGGCGCTCTCGAAAGGTGTACACCTTTGTTTCGCGCGGGACCGACTTCCGGTTCGCAACTTGCTCTTGCTGACCACGACGGACGGCCGCACCATCTTCGCAATTCCGCGCGGTGAGGTGACCTACGTCGGTACCACGGACACCGCGTATTCTGGTGCGGCAACGGTGTGGCCGGAAATCCTGGCGGCCGACATCGACTACCTTCTCGAACCTCTGGCGCGCTATTGTCCGACGGCGCCGGTCGGGGTGTCGGACATCGTCGCCGCCTGGGCGGGGTTGCGGCCGTTGATTGCCCAGCCGGGCAAAGCGGTCGTCGACCTCTCGCGCAAGGACGAGGTTACGGTGGGTAGGAGTGGGTTGGTGACGGTGGCCGGCGGCAAGCTGACCGGCTTCCGGCTGATGGCGCGGCGCATCGTCGATATCGTCGACGAAGTCCTCGGCCGTGACGCGAGCGGGGGGGTGACGGACGCGCCGCTGCCGGGTGGCGATTTTGCCGGTGGCTGTGACGAGCTGGCAGCACGGGCGGCTGCCCGCTGTGAGCTGGATGACCACACGGCTCGGCGACTCGTCGGACTGTACGGAAGCGAGATCGACGAGGTGCTGGCGCTCGGCCGAGACCTCATCGTGGACGGCGCCGATCTCGTCGACGGCGAGGTCGTGTGGGCGGTCACCCGCGAGGGCGCGTGTCGCATCGAGGACGTTCTATACCGGCGGACCCGCACCGCGCTCTACCAGCCGAGTCGTCGCGCGGAGCTGATCGGCCCGATCGGTGACCGCATGGCGGAGATGTTGGGCTGGTCGCCGCGTCGCCTCGAAGACGAAAAGCTGCGCACCGTTCGTTTGATGGCGGACGAGCTGCCCCGGGACTTGCTTCGCTCGTAGCAGCCCGTTTGTCGCGGAGACGCGGCAGTCGGCCCGCGAGCCCTATCTCGCTGCTGCGGCTGTCTGCCAGCATAGGTCGAGGCTGTCGCTTCGAAGTAGCTGGATGATCAGCGACTTCGAGCGGTCGACGTAGCTCGACGGGCCGCGCGCGACGAGAACGATCTTCGACTTGCCGGCGCGCGCCGCTTTCAGCTTGAGCAGCCGCACACCGTCGCCGCCCCCGTCGCGAAAACGATAGCCGCTGCGGTTGGCTTTCCAACACGGCTTGTTAGCGCACGATCCAGGAGTGTCGACTGCGACTTCGGCCTGCAACCCGGAATCGTCGTAGACACAGAGCCGGTACGCGGTGGACAGGCCGTCGGGCTCGCCGAAGTCTCCGGGCAGCATCTCAGGACCTCCGAGCCACTTCCAGACCAGGCGATCTTTTCCGCTCGGCCCCGGTGGCCGACGATCGGTGGCCTTGCAAACCGCCGTCGCGGGAAGCAGGCACCCGGATCTCGGTTGAGTTCCGCACGCCTGCATGCGGGTGGTAGGTGTCGGCGTTGCGGTTGGTCGAGCCGTCGAGGTTTCGGTCGCCGTCGCGGTCGCGGTACTGGTCGGCGTCGCGGTCGGTGTCGACCAATCCGCGACGACTCGGACCAGCGTCGTGCGTGTCGCTTCGAGACTTCCGTCGAACGCACTGAGGCTGACCAAGGTTTCACCGAGTTGATTGAAGTCGTGCGTGGCGGTGCCCCCTTGCCCGATGTGTCCATCATCGTCAAAGCGCCACGTGAACGCGAGCGGGTCGCCATCGGGGTCGAAGGAGCCGTATGCGCTGAGGGTGATCGTCGCTCCGACGCGGACCTCGCGAGGCGGACCGGGATCGGGCCACGGGGCGTGGTTCTCCACAGCCAACACGGATTCGTACGCCCCGCGATCGACCGCCCAACCCCGCGGCCGAGGTGTCCCATCGATGTCCTCGCCGGGAGCGCCGAGCGCGCTGCCGCTATCGATCGCGGCGCTGGACGGGGCGAGATGGTAGTCGTCTGGCCCGGAGAAATCCGGGTCGAGCGCCCAGCTCGTCATTCCGCCACCACTTTCTGCGGCCCACAGCCCAGAGTTGATCTCCTGCCCCGAGTAGCGCCGCGGCGCCGTGTCGGGACGGTGCACGACGATCAGTCCCTCGTTGGTATGCGGCCGGTAGAAGATGTTGTGGTCTTCGCTCATCACGATGCCAGCCTCGACCTCGAGCGCCTTTCCCGGCCCCGCTGCGACCACGTTGCGCAGGAGGACCGTGTACACGGGCAACGGGCCCCCGAGGACCGGCGGATTGCGCAGGACGATCTGCGTGCCGGTGTTGTCGGCGACGACACTATTGAGAATCACCACCCCCTGATCGGCGCCGATCAGGGAGGTGGTGGTGATCCCTGTCCTGTTTGCCGCGACGATCGAGTTGGTGATCGTGGCGTTGCGAGCGACCTTCACTCCGGCGCAGCCGTTGCCAGTACTCTGGACTGCCGCGAGAGAAATCGCGTCGCCCTGTAAGTCGAATCCGTCCTCGCTGTTGGCCCAGGAGCGACATCCAGCGAACTGGATACGGCTGGCCGACTGCTCGACCGTGAATCCATCGGCATCGCCGTCGCAACCGAGGCCGTCGTCGTTGTGGTGGGACAACGTGTTGGTAACCAGGACCTCGGTGCTACCCCCGAAGATGCGAACGCCGGAACTCGAGCTCCCGGAAATCGTGCATGAGTCGATCTCGATGTTCGTTCCGCCCGAGACCCAGATTCCAGCCCGATTCTCGTGCAGATCGCAGCGCCGAACGGCGATCCGACTGGCACCCGGTCGGATGAATATGGCCTCGTGATAGCCGCCGCGGATCTCGAAGCCGGAGACATCCAGGTCGCTGGCGCTCGCTGCGACGTCAAACGCCGACAGGCTCGCGGACGGATTCGGGCTCGACAAGACCGCGCCGGGCTCGCCGCGAATCTCGACCGGTGCAGTGGCCGTTGCGGCGATTGCCAGGTCGACCGACTCGACGTAGATACCGGGGCGAACCACCAGTGCATCGCCCGGGGCGAGCTGATCGACACCGTGTTGGATTGTCTGCCACGGTGCCTCGAGCGAACCCGCGTTCGAGTCCGATCCCGACCCCGCGTCGACGTAGAGTACGCTGGCACGTCCCGCGACGGCGACGGTGAGCGCGAGTAGTACGAGACAGACCTGGTGTCGCATGCCCGCAGATGAGTGCAGGCTTCATGCCGGAAGCCGCAGCGTCGAGCGACGCATCTGCTTTTTGACCGCGTCCCGGAGTCTGTGGTTGTGGATTCGACACCGCAGAGCGACGGAGCGACCGTCGCGGCGCGCAGCAAGCGACCAGCCATGCGACTTGGCCGGTCGACCGCCGGGCGCTCTGCCGGCCTCAGGTGGAGTCTCGGTGCGACACCCAGTCTAACTCGGCCACCGGCGTGCCGCCGGATCATTCGAAGGAGAAAGAGCGTTTGGCTATTGGCTCTTAGCCCAATGACAAATCGTCGACAGTCGTCGCGCAGCGACCACCACCCTCCGCCTGAGCCTCGCCTTTGCCTGAGTCTGCGAGCGAAGCGAGTTTCAGTCTACTGATCGAGGAAGGCCTCTACCTCGGGAACCAGGCGCTCGCCGAGCTCTTCGGCGACGAAGTGTCCGACGCCGTCGTGGACCGTGACTTCGCATCGGTCGAAGACCGAGGCCAGCCGTTCTCGCATCGGTGCGGGAAACGCCGGATCCGCGCCGCCCCAGATCAGGCGCGCGGGAACATCGGCGAGGGCCGCCCGTCGCTGCCACAGGTCGTCGAGCCACGGCACGCACAGCATGCGCGGGAAGAGGGCGCATCCCTGGCGATCACCGGGCCGGGCGAGGGGGCCACGGTAGGCGTCGGCAACCGCCGGCCAGGCGGGGCCGAGCGCCTGCTTCATGAAGACAGTGACGAACAGGTTGAAGCGGCGCGTCGCGAGTTGGCCGAGCGGGTTGCCGAGGATCCTGCTGAACCAGCGTCCGGCACGGTGTTCGGCCATCGACCACATCCAGGTGTCGAGAGCGACGATCCGCGCCACTTTGTCGCGCTGGCTCGCGGCCCAGCCGAGTCCGATCGGGCCACCCCAGTCGTGGACGACCAGGTTCACCTCTGTGAGGCCGAGATGGTCGACCAGCGCGGCGACATTGTTCGCGTGATCCCCCGGGGTATACGACCAGTCGGACGGCTTGTCGGAGAGCCCGAAGCCGATGTGGTCGAGCGCGACGCAGCGGTAGCGGGGCGACAGGCCGCGAATGAGATGGCGGTACATGAACGACCACGTCGGCTGGCCGTGCACCATCAGTACGGTCGGCCCGGAGCCCTCGTCGACGTAATGCAAGCGGCCGCCAGTTGTCCCCAGGAAGTGTGGAGCGAACGGATACTCGCCGCGATCGAGCCAGTTGTCGGTCATTTCGAAAGGTCTCCCGGCGGCCTGCGATTCCGCCGTAACCGAGCCCTTGAAGATCGTTGTCGCCATCGTTGTAATGGTACGCGCCGCACCGGTTGCATGGCGTATCCCTAGCGACTTTCGTCGCAGCGATCCACGGGGCGGCCGAACCGATGCGATACGATACGGTTGCGGGGCTTGGCAGCTCGAGTGCGATGGGGGATGAAGGGGGGGTGCCGCGGCGGCCCCGCCGGGGCGGCCCTCACTCGGGGTGCCAAGCCGTGCGGTGAATCCAGTGAATCCAGAGAATCCGACAACGCTTTCCACACACGACCACGATCGCGAGGTTGTCGGGATGAAGTACGTCTATCCTGTCGTATCGCGGCGCGCCGGAGGCGTTTCGCTGGGGATCAATCTAAACACCAACAACGCCTGCAATTTCCGCTGTGTTTACTGCCAGGTCCCAGACCTGGTGGCGGGTAAAGCGCCGCCGGTGGATGTCGAGCAGCTGGGCTCGGAGTTGCGGCGGCTTCTCGACGATATTTGCGCAGGCGATTTCATGCAGCGCCACGTGCCCGAAGGTTCTCGCCAGCTGCGTGACGTCGCGCTGTCGGGCAACGGCGAGCCGACCAGCTCGCGCCAGCTCGGCGAGGTCGTCGCTGTCATCGAACAAGAGTTGGCACGGCGCGCTCTGCTCGGCCAGCTACCGGTCGTTCTGATTACCAACGGATCGCTGATGCTGAAGCCCGAAGTCGGTGCGGCGGTTACCGCTCTGAGCGGGATCGGTGGCGAGGTTTGGTTCAAGATGGACCGCGTGACGGCGGCGGGAATCGAGCGGGTCAACGGCAGCGACATTGGCCCTGCCGGCCAGCTCGAACGCTTGGCGCGCGCGGCGGAGTGCTGCCGCACGTACGTACAGACCTGCGTGTTCGCCTGCGCTGGCGAGCCGCCGGGCGAGGCCGAGCTGGCCGCCTACCTCGAGCGCGTCCGCGAGATTGTTCGCCGCCAGATCCCCGTCGAGAGCGTGTTGCTCTACGGCCTGGCGCGTCCGTCACGGCAAGCGGAAGCCGATCGACTGGCGCGGCTACCGGTCGAGTGGCTGGAGGCGTTTGCCGCGCGGATCCGACAGGCCGGGCTTCCGGTGCGCGTCTCGGCCTGAGAGCGCAGCGAGACCCTACGTGGCGGACCACCGCGATTCGGGATAGCGTCGCGCCATGCTCGAGAAAGTTCTGGTTGCCAACCGTGGTGAGATCGCCCTCCGCGTAATTCGTGCGTGTCGGGATCTCGGAATTGCCAGCGTCGCCGTGTACTCCGATCCCGATCGCGATCTCCGCTTTGTGCACGAAGCGGACGAGGCCGTCTGGATTGGCCCGGCGCCGGCGCGACAGAGCTACCTCGCCATCGACAAGCTGATGGATGCGGCGCGCTCGACCGGTGCCGACTCGCTGCATCCGGGGTACGGGTTTCTCTCCGAAAATCCTGAGCTAGCGCGCGCCGTGGCCGGCGCCGGGTTGGTCTTCGTCGGTCCGCCGGCGGATGTAATCGAGGCGCTCGGAAGCAAGCTCGAGACGCGTCGCATCATGGCCGAGGCTGGCGTTCCGGTTCTTCCGGGAACGGCGGCTCTGACCGAGAAGGACGACGTCGCCGCGCTGGCCGAGGCGATCGGCTATCCGCTGCTGGTCAAGCCGTCGGGTGGCGGTGGTGGACGCGGCATGCGCCTGGTCGAGGATCCCGCCGACCTGCACGACGCCGTGGACATCTCGAGGCGAGAGGCCGAGGGGTCGTTCAAGGACTCCTCGGTCTACCTCGAGCGCCTGTTGACCGCCGGACGCCATGTCGAGGTTCAGGTGATCGCCGACGCGCATGGCAACGTGGTTCACGTCGGTGACCGCGATTGCTCGATGCAGCGCCGGCACCAGAAGGTCGTCGAAGAATCTCCGGCGCCGCATCTGACCGCCGAACAGCACCAACACGTTTGTGCGCTGGCCGTCGCTGCGGTGCGCGCTGCCGGATACGTCAACGCCGGCACGGTCGAGTTTCTCTACGACTGCGAGGACGAGTTCTACGTCCTCGAGGTCAACACCCGGATCCAGGTCGAGCACTGTGTCAGCGAAGCCGTCACCGGCATCGACCTGGTCGCCGAACAGCTCCTGGTTGCGGGTGGGGCGCCGCTTTCCTTCGCGCAGCAGGACGTCGAGATTCGTGGCCATGCGATCGAGTGCCGTGTCTACGCTGAAAATCCCGAGCGCGGTTTCGCGCCGTCGACGGGGACGATCCTATCGGCTCGGTTTCCGGCCGGGCCGTGGATCCGCGAGGATCGCGGCTTCGAAGTCGGCGACGCGATCACACCGTACTACGACGGCATGCTCGCCAAGCTGATCGCCTGGGGCCCGGATCGCGATACCGCCATCGCGCGGGCGCTGCGGGCGTTGCGTGAGTACCGGATCGAGGGGCTATCGACCAATACTCGATTGCTGCGCTGGCTGATCGATTGCGACGCCTTCCGCTCGGTGCAATTCGACACCAGGTTCATCGAACGAGAGTTTCGCGCCGAGTTGCTACCCGCGCCCGCGCCGGCCTTGCCGGCACCGCCCGCGCCGCAGCCGGTGCTCCCGTCGCAGTCGAGGCGGCGGCGCGCCAACCGGGTCGAGGTCTTCCATTACCACCGCGACTCGAATGGCGTCGATCAGTCGTACTTGATTCACGCGGTCGACCGCGGCGACTCGTTCGAGGCTGTGCCGCTCTCGCCCGGCGATGGCGGCTGGGCCGACAGCAAGTACCGGCGCGCGGCGCCGACCGCGGAGCTCGCCGTCGATGGTCTCATCGATCAGGTTCTCGACATGGAATCGCCCGACCAGATCTTCGACGATCTACGAGTGAGTTTCTGAGATGGTGTCGTCGGGCAAGCTGCATCCAGTGGTGCTGATTCCCGGGGATGGCATCGGCCCCGAGGTGACCCACGCGGTGATCCGCATCCTCGAGGCGGCCGCGGCGCCGCTTCGGTGGCAGGAGGCACGGGCCGGGATCGCCGCGCTCGAAGCTGGTGGCGAGGTATTGCCGGAGGAGACGCTCGAGGCAGTCCGGCGCACCGGCGTGGCGCTCAAGGGGCCGTGCACGACTCCCGTCGGCAAGGGGTTTTCGTCGGTCAACGTGCAGATGCGCAAGAAGCTGAACCTGTACGCGTCGGTGCGCCCGGTGCGCTCGATCGGTGGGGTGCCGACCCGCTTCGAGAACGTCGACCTGGTCATTATCCGCGAGAATACCGAGGGGCTGTACAGCGGGGCGGAGAATCGCGTTACCGATGACGTCGTCATCAGCTTGAAGGTTGCGACCGAATCGGCGTGCAACCGGATCGCGCACTGGGCGTTTCGCTACGCGACGCAACGTTCGCGGCACAAGGTGACGGTCTTTCACAAGGCCAACATCATGAAGTTGAGCGACGGAATCTTCATGGACGCGGCGGAGCGGGTGCATGCTCGGGACTACCCGAACATCGAGTACGAACAGCGTATCATCGACGCCGGCTGCATGAGGCTGGTGCAGGATCCGACGCAGTTCGACGTCTTGTTGCTCGAAAACCTGTACGGTGACGTCCTCAGCGATCTCGCCGCCGGTCTGGTCGGCGGTCTCGGAGTCGTGCCGGGCGCCAACTACGGCGAGGACTGCGCGTTGTTCGAAGCGGTGCACGGATCGGCCCCCGATATTGCCGGCCAGGACGTCGCCAATCCGCTGGCTCTCCTGATGTCGGCCGTGATGATGCTGAATCACCTGGCGCAGGAGCGTGAAGACGAGTGTGCCTCGGTTTGCTCGGAACGGATCAAGAACGCCTACAACCGGGCCCTGCACGACGGACAGAAGACGCGTGATCTCGGCGGCGAGCTCGGTATCGAGGCTTTCGCCGACGCGGTGATCGAGCGTCTCGCATAGTCGTTGTTCACGTTTGTCGCTACGCCAGCCTGGAAATCGCGACAAGCCAGTGTTCTACTTGCCCGGTTGTGTTCCGGCCGGTGCGACCGAGCCCGGCTAACCGAAAGTACGGATGATGAGTCACGCTACAGATTCCAAGCGCTCCCAGCTCGAGGAGATTCTCGCCCGGCGCATTCTCGTCATCGACGGCGCCATGGGCACGATGATCCAGGGATACGGCCTCGAAGAGGCTGACTTCCGCGGTACCCGACTCGAAGAACACCCGGGTGAGCTCAAGGGCGACAACGAGTTGCTCTCGCTGACCCGACCGGATGTCATCGAAGAGATCCACGACGCGTTTCTCGCGGCGGGCGCGGATATCGTCGAGACCAATACCTTCGGCAGCAACTCGATCGCGCAGTCGGACTACGGTACGCAGGCCCTGTGCCGCGAGCTGAATGCCGAGTCGGCGCGGATCGCGCGAATCGCGACCGACCGTTGGACCGCCAAGACCGCGGACAAGCCGAGGTTCGTCGCCGGCGCCGTCGGCCCGACACCGAAGACGCTTTCCCTGTCCCCCGACGTCAACGATCCGGCCTTTCGCACGCTGACCTTTGCGCAGCTGCGCGATGCGTACGCCGAACAGGTGCACGGTCTGCTCGACGGCGGCGTCGACGTTCTTCTCGTCGAGACGATCTTCGACACGCTCAACGCCAAGGCGGCCCTGGTGGCGATCGACGAGGTGCAGGGTGCTCGCGGCACGAGCCTGCCGATTATGATTTCGGTGGCGATCACGGATGCCAGCGGACGGACCTTGTCGGGGCAGACGGTGGACGCCTTTTACCGCTCCATCGCGCACGCCACGCCGCTGTCCGTCGGAGTGAACTGCTCCCTCGGCGCCACCGACATGCGCCCCTACGTTGCCGAGCTCGCCAAGATCGCGACCTGCTACGTGTCGAGTTACCCCAACGCCGGGCTGCCCAACGCCTTCGGCGAGTATGACGAAGAGCCGGCGACGACCGGCGCACTGGTCGGTGAGTTTGCCCAGAGCGGGCTGGTGAACATCGTCGGCGGCTGCTGCGGAACCACGCCGGAACACATTGCCGAGATCGCGCGCGCTGTCGCAGGCGTGGCGCCTCGTTCGATTCCCGAAGCCGAGAGCAACGTCTCCTTCTTCAGCGGGCTGGAGACCCTGGCGATTCGCGAAGACTCGAATTTCCAGATGATCGGCGAGCGAACCAACGTCACCGGGTCGGCGCGCTTTCGCCGTCTGATCAAAAACGACGAGCTCGACACCGCTCTGGAAGTTGCGCTCGATCAGGTGCGCGGCGGCGCCAACCTGATCGACATCAACATGGACGAGGGCCTGCTCGACAGCGCGGCCTGCATGACGACCTTTCTCAACCTGATCGCGGCGGAGCCGGAGATCTCGCGGGTACCGATCGTCGTCGACTCCTCGAAGTGGGAGGTGATCGAGGCCGGCCTGCGGTGCGTGCAGGGCAAGGGGATCGTGAACTCGATTTCCCTGAAAGAAGGGGAAGAGGAGTTTCTCGACAAGGCGCGGAAGGTGCGTCGCTACGGAGCGGGTGTCGTCGTCATGGCCTTCGACGAGACGGGGCAGGCTGACACCGCGCGGCGCAAGATCGACATCTGCGAGCGCGCCTACCGGCTGTTGACGGAAGGTATCGGTTTTCCGCCGGAAGACATCGTTTTCGATCCCAATATTCTCGCGATCGCGACCGGTATCGAGGAGCACGACGGGTACGCCATGGCATTCATCGAGGCGACCCGAGAAATCAAGCGACGCTGTCCCGGCGTGCACATTTCGGGTGGGGTCTCCAATCTGTCGTTTTCCTTCCGCGGCAACGATCTGGTGCGCGAAGCGATTCACACGGCATTTCTCTACCACGCGACCCAGGCGGGGATGGACATGGGAATCGTCAATGCCGGCCAGCTCGGTGTCTACGAGGACATCCCCAAGGATCTGCTCGAGCACGTCGAGGACATTCTCTTCGCGCGCCGCCCGGACGCGACGGAACGTATGGTGGAGTTGGCGGAAACCGTCCGCGGCAGCGGTAAGAAGCGGGAGGTCGATCTCTCGTGGCGCGAAAACACGGTCGAAGAACGGCTGTCGTACGCCCTGGTGCACGGAGTGATCGACTATATCGAGGATGATGCCGAGGAAGCGCGGCAAAAGCTGGCGCGGCCGCTCGACGTCATCGAGGGGCCGTTGATGGACGGCATGAAGGTCGTCGGGGACCTCTTTGGCGCCGGCAAGATGTTTCTCCCGCAAGTCGTCAAGAGCGCGAGGGCGATGAAGAAGGCGGTCGCCTATTTGGAGCCGTTCATGGAGGACAGCGTGGACGCGGCGAGCGCGCAGGGCAAGATCGTCATGGCCACGGTCAAGGGCGACGTGCACGATATCGGCAAGAATATCGTCGGCGTCGTCCTCGGCTGCAACAACTACCAGGTGATTGACCTGGGCGTGATGGTTCCGGCGGAGAAGATCCTCAAAACGGCGGTCGACGAGGGCTGCAATTTGATCGGTCTATCCGGCCTGATCACGCCATCGCTCGACGAGATGGTCCATGTCGCCAAGGAGATGGAGCGCGTCGGGCTGGAGCTACCGTTGTTGATCGGCGGCGCGACGACCAGCAAGCAGCATACGGCGGTGAAGGTGGCGCCACACTACCACGAGAGCGTCGTACACGTTCACGACGCTTCGCGAGCTGTCGGGATCGTCTCGCAGCTGCTCGACGACTCCCGCAAGCGGGAGCTGGACCGAGCCAATCGCGAGGATCAGGCGCGGCTGGTCGAGATTCACGCCGGTGGCGTGGCCAAGAAGCTGCCTCCGTTGCGCGAGGCGCGCAAGAACCGCGCCGTGCTCGACTTCAGCGCAGTGACTGTACCGGACGCCGACTGGGTGGGTGGACGGGTCTGGCGCGATCTCGATCTCGCCGAGGTGGCGCGTTACATCGACTGGACTTTTTTCTTTGCGGCGTGGGAGCTGAAGGGGAAGTTCCCGAAGATCCTCGAACACCCGAGCTACGGCAAAGCGGCGCGCGATCTCTACGACGAAGGCCGCGAGTTACTCGATCGCATCATCCGCGACGGATTGCTGAAGGCCAACGCGGCCGCGGGGTTCTGGCCGGCCAATGCGGATGGTGACGATATCGTCCTGTGGGCGGACGCCTCGCGTAGCGTTGAGCTGGTCCGTTTTCCGATGTTGCGCCAACAGGCCGCGCAGCCCTCGGCAAGGCCCAATCGGTCGCTCGCCGACTTCGTCGCACCGATCGAGTCGGGGGTGGAAGACTGGATCGGAGCTTTCGCGCTTACCGCGGGTATCGGTGCCGAGGAATTTGCGGCGGAGTTCGAGCGCGATCTCGACGACTACCACTCGATCATGGTCAAGGCGCTCGCCGACCGCCTCGCCGAGGCGTTAGCCGAGATGATGCACCAGCGCGCGCGGCGCGCTTGGGGATATGAGCCGGCGAACGGCGAGGTGGCCAACGAGGAGCTGGTCGCCGAGCGCTACCGCGGTATTCGGCCGGCCTTCGGTTATCCCGCTTGTCCGGATCACACCCCGAAGGGGCGGTTGTTCGACCTACTGGGTTGCCGAGAAGTCGGCATCGACCTGACCGAGAATTATGCCATGACACCGGCGGCGAGCGTCAGCGGACTCTACTTCGGTCACCCCGAGTCGCGTTACTTCAGTGTCGGCCGTCTCGGCCGCGACCAGGTGCAGGATTACGCCCGCCGCAGCGGTCTCGAAGTCGCCGAAGCCGAGCGTTGGCTGCGCTCGAATCTCGGCTACGATCCGGACGATACTCGAGACTCGCTTCGCTCGTAGGCTGGGGCCAAGGCGAGGCTGAGGCGGAGGGTGGGGTGGTCGCTGCGCGACGACAGATTGCGTCGGGTCGCTGCGGCTGGGGGCTGACAGCTGAAAAGGGTGCCATGATCCGCGCAGCGTCCAGTCGAGGGAGCGGTGGTGCTTTGCCGCGGCCGGCCATGATCGGTGGGATTCCGGCTTGGTTTCTGGTTGCGCTCGGCGCCGCTGCCGCGTGCGGTGCGGCGGCGGCATTCGAACGTTCGTGGCCGGCGACGGTCCGCCCCAGTATCGGCCGGCGGAGGAGTCGGCGCGCCGGTCGGCCGCTAATGTAACGACGGGCGCAGCGGCAGGGCCGCCGAGATCTCGGCCTCGATCGCGACCAGGGTATCGATCCGTTGGCGCACCGCGGCCGTGTCGAAGAGGTCGCGCGCCAGGCGGATGAAGAGGCCGCGGTGGCGCGCCTCGGTGCGCGTCAGCTCGGCGTAGAAGTCCCGGATCGGCCCGGCGGCGAGGGCCTCGGCCAGCATGCCGAAGCGCTCGCAGCCCCTGGCTTCGATGAGTGAGAATACCAGGAGGCGATCGAGCAGGAACTCCGACTTTCGTTCTCTGCGCATCGCGCCGTGGAGCCGGGTCATGTATGGATCGGGCGCGTCCTGGCCGAGCTCGCCACCGCGGCTGACGATCAGGTCGTATACCTGGCGGAAGTGGTCGAGCTCCTCGCGTGCTACATCGATCGTCGCGTCGACCAGTGCCGGAATGTCGTGGTGGTGGACGGCGAGGCGCAGCGCGCTGACCGACGCTTTTCTCTCGTTGGCGGCATGGTCCTGCAGGAAAGCATCGAAGTCGGCCAGGGCGACGTCGACCCAGGCCTGCGGGGTGTCGTGGGTTAAGTGAAGCACCGGCCGAGACTATCGCCGATCGCCGACGCCGGCCAATCGCGCCGGAACGGGGGAGTCGATTCGATGCCGTTCTCGCCGTGCCTGAAACGCCCGGTCCGCCCACACGGTGCGTGGGCGTCAGGCTGAAATCGCTCGAAACCCGTGAAAGGATTGGGCCGGCCCCCGAATTGCGGAATTGCGATAGGTCGCGCAGATGCGAGTCTGGGTCGTACAATTGCGAGATTGCGGTGTGGGGAGGTGAGCGGGCGGTGGTCGGAGCGGCGCCGAGGACTTGGCACGTGAATAGCTATGTAGTGGGCAGGGTCAGCGAGACGACGGTTAACATTGTCGAACAGAGCCGATCCTCTAAGCGTAGGACACGATCGTCACGTGAGGCGGTCTAGTTCGTTGAAAAACAGGTGCGCTGTCCAGGCGCTGCCAATGCCGCGATGGTGGCCGAGCTCAGGTGTGGGGCGCGAGCCTATTTGCTTGCGACCTGCGCCCAAGGGGGCCGCGGGCGTCGTTGTCGAAATCGATGTTTGATTTAGGCGGCGGCGTCCGCGGGGCTGTTCTCGTGCCGACGGATCGTACAGCTCTTAGCTCTTAGCTCAATGACCAATCGTCGACTATCGTCGCTCAGCGACCACCCGCCTCAGCCTGAGCCTTTGCCCGTGCCTCTGCCTACGAGCGAAGCGAGTTGCAAGTTAGCGCCACCACCGGCGTGCCGCCGGACCATTCGGATAAGAAACTCGCGAGCGGCGAGCGTTGCCACCTGTTCGGAAGGGAGCGTCTACATCCCCTCACCCCAACCCTCTCCCGGAGGGAGAGGGAGCTTGATGGGTCCCCTCTCCCTTGGGGAGAGGGCCAGGGTGAGGGTAAATGAGATGCTATCTTCCTT
>Ga0114931_10000816_pt1 | contig 38946 bp, 39 predicted proteins | sample 2SBtaG_FD_89579 | JGI IMG/M metagenome (GOLD analysis project Ga0114931, IMG submission 89579) | Deep subsurface microbial communities from Kolumbo volcano to uncover new lineages of life (NeLLi) - 2SBTROV14_V59a metaG | ecosystem: Environmental > Aquatic > Marine > Volcanic | place: Kolumbo... | reverse complement strand
TTGCCGGTGGCTGCGTCGCCGTCGCCGAGGTTCTTAGCCACCACTTTGATCAATTTGTCGGGCTTGACGGTTGCCGCCCGCGCCCCTGCGGCGCCGGGCGCTGCCGCGCTGTTTTTGAACTTGGCAACCTGAGTCTTGTTCTTGAACCATCCTACGGTGTCGAGAGCGTAGACGGCGCGGTTGGTGGGATCCGACAGTGGAAAGATTTCTACGGTTCCCGACAGCTCGGGCGGATCCGCAGCCGGGCCCTTGGCGATCGAACCCGGTGTCATGTCCTTGAGTAACAGCACCATCTTGGCCTTGTTCGATACTGCGTACTTGTCGATCATCAAGAGCTTGGCGCCGCTCACCGCGACGAATACAGGCGGTGGGATAACCGCGGAGACCTGGACCAGGGAGGCGGCGATTTCGCTCGTCGAGTCGGTGCTGGCGCCGCTGCCGGTGGTCGACAGGTCGTAGTCCACCAACAACTCGAAGGTGCCGCCGAGTGGAACCTGGAAGGTGATCGATCCGGAATCCGAAAACGGGGTGTTGCCGACTACGGACTGGTTCGCGGAGCCCGTCATCACGGTGCCGTTCGAGGTCGTGGCCACGTTCCAGAAGGCATCGGCGACCGCGGAGCCGCTGAGGATCTCGACGTAGCCCGAGATCGAGCCGGTTACCGTGACGTCGGCCGTGGTGCCGGGAGTCTCGGCGCCGCTTGGATCGACGTGAACGATCCAGCGGGTCGGCGTCGTCGAGGTGGTATCGCCGGAATGCGCGAATGCGTGCGCCGAGTAGGGCCCGATCCCGCCGGCGTTGATCTCGCCGTGGGCGCGGAAGAAGGTCGGGTTGAAGGGGGCGAACACCGAACGCAGCCCCGTGCCGAGCGGCGAGTTGAGGTTGGTGCCGAGCTCGGCGCCGCTGTAGGCCATCGTGTTGAACGAACCCACCGATGGAAAGAACAGAGTGTCGTTGCGACTGAACGCGGACGGATTGGAGACGAAGTCGCTGGTGGTGTTGCTGCCGGCCATATTGTCGAAGCCGACGAATACCCGCGAGTCGTCCAGCCCGGTGTTGACGTAGGTGATGGTGATGGCCTGTGTCGGTGCCGCCGCGAGAAGCAACGGCAGCACCAGCGCGAGTGGTCCGATCCCGCAAGCGGTTTTCCGAGAAGCGATCTTCCGCATGGCTTGTCCCCCCTGATTGTGAGCCAAAAGCGAACCGTACCAGACTCCGTTGCCGCGGCCAACGCAATTGTGCCTGGCGCGCGTCTGGTTGACGCGGCGTGTTGACTAAAGGTGAAATCGGGACATGAACGCGTTCGATCCGGCGGCGATGATCGCCGCGGTGGTTGCCAGCGCGACAATTGCAGCGATGCGTTGTCCCGCGTGGGCCCTCTTCCAGTCTCGCGTTCCGCGCGCCAGGAGCAGGCCGGTGCCGACGATGAAGAGGCACTCGATCGGAAGCCGGAAGCGAGTGCTAGGAAACGTCAGCAGGACTGGCGCGATCAGGCTTGCCACCAGGAACAGCAGGAACCGCGCGTCGCGGCTGCGCGAAATCGTCAGGCCAATCATCCCGGCCAGTGCGACAAGGACGTAGGAAACTCCGATCGGGTACGCCATCGCGCGCCGGCACGCGGTGGAGTGGAGCCGGGGCCAGGTGAAGCGGTAGGACCATTCGCCCCGACTCGCGCCGTTCACATGGGGAAGCGACAGGAGGCGTTTGGCTGGATACGACGACGGCCAGAACAGCGCCTTGATGCCCCTGAGCTTCTCGAACGGCCAGGCGGGTAGTCGATCCGAGATCGCCTGCAGAGCTTCGGCGCGTGCCGCCGATTCGCGCTCGGTCTGGGTGCTGCCGAGTATCCAGTACTGCCTGATGCTTCTCAGGGTTGCGTTGGTGCCAGCCGGCGTGTTGCCGAGGTAGAGGTTCATCCAGGTGGTCCGGCTGACGAGGGCGATATCTCCAGTCTTTTCATGGAGGTAGAGAGACCACGGCGCGATCACGATCGCCGCCAGCGCCACCACCAGTGCCGCCGACGCGACCGCGCGACGCAGGTGCTGGCGGTGCGCCCATGCGGCTGAGACCACCGCCAGGGCGATGGCGATCGTGCAGATGAGGCCGACCTCCCGGGTGAGGGCGGACAAGCCGCAAAAGATGCCGGTGAGGCCTGCCGTCCAGGGCGAGAAACTGCGGCGCAGGCGCAATGCGAAGTAGATTGCCGCCAGGAAAAACACCAGGAAGTAGGATTCGGACAAGATGTAGTGGGTGTAGCCGATCAAAGTCGGATAGACTGCGGTGATGGCTGCCGCGATGAGTCCGGCGCGGCGGCCACCGATTTGTGCGGTGACCGGGTACATCAAGGCCACGGTGAAGGTTCCGAAGAGAACCCCGGTGCCGCGCACGACGAACTTCGACGGTCCGAAGAGATGGATCGCGAAGGCGTCCAGGATGCTTGTCATCGGCGGCCGGATGAGACCGAGGTCGCCGGTCTTTAGCAACGTGGCGGCGCCGCTGTAGTAGGAAAACTCGTCGTTGACGAGCATCGTCGGGGCGGTCAGGAGCCACGCGATGACCCTCAGGGCGAGCCCGACGAGAACGATCACGCCGAGGTAAACGGCGACTCGCGAGTCTGTCATGCGGGTGCGACGGGAATGATCTCGGTTGGTCAATGGGCTGTCCTGCGGTGGTGGCTTCGTCCCAAGTTCGGTGGATGATCCAGGGCTCGGCGACGCCGCTCTCTTGATACGTCAATCCGAAAGATTGGTCGATATCTCTCGTTCGTGGCGCCGCCGCTCGGTTGTCTGCGCGCGCTTGGGGAGTGTATAAGCTGGCGGATCGGCCACTGCTGGGGGCCGGTGCGACTTCGATCGGCTTCCCTTGTATGCTCTTTAACAGTCTCGAGTTTTTTGCCTTTCTGTTCGTTGTGCTGGCGGTCCAGGCCGCACTGCCGGCGCGCCCGCGCAAGGCCTTTCTCCTGCTAGCGAGCTATGTGTTCTACGGTGCCTGGGACTGGCGGTTCCTCGGGCTGATCTGGTTGTCCACGGCTGTCGACTTCGTCGTTGGCGGGGCGATCGGAAAGACTTCAGATGCCGGTCGGCGCCGCGCCCTGGTCGTCACCAGCCTGGTGGTCAACCTGTCCTTGCTCGGCTACTTCAAGTACGCCGGATTCTTCGTCGACAGCTTCGTCGCCTTGCTCGAATCGGCCGGATTCTCGCCCGCCCCATACTCTCTCGACATCGTCCTGCCGGTTGGGATCTCGTTCTACACGTTCCAGACCTTGAGCTACACCATCGACGTCTACCGAGGCCGTCTCGCGCCGAGCCGATCCCTTCTCGACTTCGCCCTCTTCGTCGCGTTTTTCCCGCAACTCGTCGCCGGTCCGATCGAGCGTGCGAGCCACTTTCTGCCGCAGATCGTCAGGTCGCCGCGACCGTCGGGCGACGAGGTTGCGTCGGGATCGTGGCTGGTGCTGTGGGGGATATTCAAGAAAGTGGTGATTGCCGACAATCTGGCGCTTCTCGTCAACGCGGTCTACGCCCCGCGGTCGGCGCCCACCGGGCCGGAGGTATGGCTGGCGACCTATGCCTTCGCGGTGCAGATCTACTGTGATTTTTCCGGCTACACCGATGTGGCCCGCGGCGTCGCGCGGATCCTCGGCTACGACCTGATGGTGAACTTTCGAGTGCCCTACGTGGCGACCGATCCGGCGGATTTCTGGCGCCGCTGGCATATCAGCCTGTCGACCTGGCTGCGCGACTACCTCTACATCCCGCTCGGCGGCAACCGAAACGGTACCTCGCGAACCTACCGCAACCTGTTCCTCACGATGTTACTGGGCGGGCTGTGGCACGGCGCCGCCTGGACCTATGTCCTGTGGGGAGCGTACCACGGGGCGCTGCTCGGGGTTCACCGGGCGTTTCGTTCGCTGCGGCAGGATTCCACCGCCGTTACATCTGGAATTTCATATAGTGTTCCATCAGGTGTTTCTTGGCGAACCAGCGCGGTGTGGCTCTGGCTGCGGCGGTTGTGGATGTTTCATCTCGTGTGCCTGGGATGGTTGGTGTTTCGAGCGGATTCGCTGAGCCAGGTCGAGAGTCTCCTGGCGCGCGCCGTCGGTGATGCGCAGTGGGGAAACGCCGCTGGCTGGCTGTTGCCGTTCGCGGTGCTCGTCGGACCGCTGTTGGTTTACGAGATCGCCCAGCACCGCAGCGATTCCCTGGAGCCTCTCTCGCGTTGTAGTGTCACCGCGCGGGTTGCCGCCAGTGTTGCGGTCATCATCGTGATAGCCCTTCTCGGAGAAAGCGTCAGTGCTCCCTTCATCTACTTCCAGTTCTGAGATGGCTTCTGGTGCCAGGTTGCCGGTGGCGATCGCTTTGGGCGTCGTCGTCCTCTTTCTGATGCTCGACCGAATCCTGTTCGGCGCGTTGATGCCGTGGGGCTGGTTGTCGACCCGGGTGCCGCGTCGCGATCTGGTCCCAGCAGGCGTGGTTGCCGACGAGCTGACGTTGCAGGACAGCCGCGCCGGTGACGACGTCGTCATTGGCGCGAGCCGGATCGGTCTCGGCTTCCACCCGGAGCGGCTGCCCGAGGCGGACACTGCGGGGCACCGGTTCTCGATCTTCGCGCACCCGGGCATGCTCGCGATCGAGATGCGTTCGGTCGTGTCGGCGGTGGTCCGTCGGTCGCCGCGGCTGGTGGTCCTGGGGCTTTCCGAGCTCGATAGCAACGGGTACATGCGCTTGCAGCCATGCGTGGCCGGCTCGCTGTCGAGCGCGCTGTTCGACATTCTGTCGATAGGACCGGCGCGATTCCTCTTCGAGCACCGCCAATCTCTGCTGCGGCTGGGGCTGGCCAGTGTGGCGAACGTCTATCAGTTTCGCAGGGTCATCCGTTCTGCCGGCCTCGATCGGAGCACCCACTTCGATCTCGCCAAGCGTCTGCCGAATCCGTCTTCCCTGGGGGCCGTCGCCGCTTTCCGGCGATCGATGATCCGGGGTCCGTTTTTCGCCCTGCCGGGCCGCGAGTACAGGGATATTCTGGCGCGATTGAGGAAGCGCTTTCCGGGGCGGATGCCGGTGAAGGAAAGGCCGTATTTTCATTTGGTACGGTCGGTGACGAAGGGCGATCACGCGGTCTTGCAGCAGGGGCTGTTGTCGGCTTCGGTCGAGGACTTGGTCGCGGCCGGGATTCCGGTGGTGATCGTCGAGCTGCCGATCTATCCGCTCAGCGTACGCCTGTACGATCCGGAGATCCGGGTGGAGTTCCACCGCTGGGTGGATGAGATGCGAGAGTTGTACGGAGTTCGCTTCGTGCCGCTCGAGCAGCAGCCCGATTACGAGGATCCCGACTTTGTCGACATGACTCATCTCAACCGTCGCGGCGCGGCGAAGTTGACGCGGGTCATCGTCGACGCCGTTCGCTGACGCGAGGTGTCACGAGCAGTCGATCACCTGATCGTCTGCGCGGGGTCGGCGTCGAGGACGCAGTGGGTGCCCCGGTAGATGGTCGCCATGCACTTGTTGCAGTGGACGCACAGCGACTCCGAGGACTCTCCGGCGATCATTTTCGCGACGAAGTCGGGCTCGCGCAGAAGGGCGCGTCCCATGGCGACGAAGTCGAAGCCGAACGCCAGAGCGGTGTGAATCGTTTCGAGCTTGTTGATACCGCCGAGGAGGATCAGGGGCATCTCGAGGGCGGCCCGAAACTGGCGCGCATACTCCAGGAAGTAGGCTTCGCGGAAGGGGTACTCGCGCAGGAAGAACCGGCCGAAGAGACGGATCGTCCAACCGACGGCGAGTGGCATTGCCGCGGCCATCTCGTGGATCGGTGCCTCGCCGCGGAACAGGTACATGGGGTTTTCCAGGGAGCTTCCGCCGGTGAGCTCGATCGCGTCGAGGGCGTCGTCGCTCTCCAGCATGCGCGCCACGGTGACGCTCTCGTCGAGCCACAAACCGCCCGCGGTTCCGTCCGCCATATTGAGCTTGGCGATGACGGCCATCTTGTCGCCGGCAGCTTCGCGCACCGCGCGCACGACCTGGCGCGGGAAGCGCGCTCGATTCTCCAGGGATCCGCCCCAGTTATCGCGCCGCCGGTTCAGGCGGGGACTGAGAAACTCGCTGAGGAGGTATCCGTGGCCGAGGTGGACCTCGACGGCGTCGAAGCCGTTGTCGCGCAGCCGGCGCGTGGCGGCGGCGAAGTCCGCGGTGATGCGATGAATCTGGCTCTCGTCGATCGCCAGCGCGCGCCGCATGGCGAGCGGGCTGAAGATAGGAGATGGCGCCAATCCGCGGTGGCCAGTGGCTGCGGCCACCGCACCGGCGTGGCCGATCTGGGCCGAGATGGCGGCCCCCTCTGCGTGGACCGCGTCGGCGATACGGCGCAGCCCAGGCCCTGCCCGGTCGTCGAGAATCATTTCGTTCGGGGTTCCGCAGCCGTCGGCGGAAACCGCACAGTAGGCGACCGTGCTGAGAGCGACGCCACCCCGTGCCAGGCCGCGATGGAATTCGACGAGCTCGTCGCTGACGACGTGGCGCGGCGTCATCCCTTCGAAGGTGGCAGCCTTGACGATGCGATTGCGCAATGGAATCGGGCCGAGCTGACACTGCGCAAAGGGATCGATGGGTGGGTCGTTCGGCATATTGATCGTAGTGGTGATTGGTACATGTCAGTAGCAAGGGGGCGGGTGACATTGCAAAACGCCCCTGTGCCGCCGGAGCATGTGGGCGCGCTGCGAACGGTGGCGGGGTGCACCCGCGGCCCGGCTTGCGGCAAGTTGTGCAAAGCGCGAAGCTGCGCCGGGCATCATGTTTAGTTTTGTCGATCAGATCACGGATCTCGATGGGGGCTCGGTACGCGGCCGCTTTGCCGTTCCGCCGCACTTCGGCGGTGCTCCCGATTGGTTGATCGCCGAGGCGATAGGACAATTGGCCGGCTGGGCTGCGATGCGCGCTGCGGACTTTCGGGTGCGGCCGGTCGGCGCGAGGCTGGGGGCGTTGAGTTTTCACGGATGCCGCCGGCCGACCGGAGTCATCGGCCTGTCGGCAACGATCGAGCGTACCGATCGGCGCGCGATCCTCTATCACGGTGCCGTCTTCAGTGGCGAGGTCGAGATGGCGACGATGCATCGCTGTATCGGACCGCTGCTGCCGATGGAGGTGTTCGAGGATCCCGAGCGAGCCCGGGCTCGCTTCGAGGCGCTGCGCGGAGCGCACCCGATCGAATTGTGGGGATTGGGCGATCCGTTGCCGGAGGCCAGCCTGGCACTTCGAGATGCCGTTGGGGATGGCTCGCTGATGGCGGACTTTCACGTCGCCGGAGGCGCGCCGCTGTTCCGTGAGCACTTCCCCAACCAACCTGTTGTGCCGGCGACGCTTCTGATCGAGGCGATGGGGCGCACAGCCAGCGCGGCCTTCGCGCGAAACGCCGGGACTGACGTGGAGAATATCGCCTTCGACGAAGTATTACAGGTCAAGGTGCGCCGTTTTACCAAGCCGGGCGAGAATCTCGTTCTCGACGCGGCGCCACCCATCGAGCAGGGTGACCGCGTCGAAGTACCGGTGGTTGCGCGCAATTCCGACGAGAAGGTGGCTGCGGTGCGCGCGGTGTTCCGGCAGGCGGATTGAGCTCTCGACGATCGAGTGGCTCGCACCTGTGTCTCTGCCTACGAGCGAAGCGAGTTGCGCGTCGCAGCCCTGTGAGTTGTCTCGATGGCGGGGTGAGGCGGTGGATCGCGTTCTGATCAAGCAGGTCAATTGGCTGGGTGATCTGGTGATGACGCTGCCCGCGACCCGGGCGGTGCGCGATGCGTTTCCGCGCGCCTCGATCTCCCTCCTGGTCAGGCAGGAGCTCTCGGGGTTTTATGACGGCGCCGACTGGATCGATGAGGTGTTGCCGTATCGCTTGGTCAGCGGTCTCGGATCGATTGCGGGCCAACTCCGTCTGATCCGCGATCTGCGCGCGCGCAATTTCGATACGGCCGTTCTCTTTCCGCGCAGCTTCAGCTCGGCGCTGTGGATCAGGCTCGCCGGTATCCCGCGGCGCATTGGCTGGAGTGATGACGCGCGCGGGTTTCTGCTGAGTGAGAGTTTCAAGCGGTTGCCGGACCTGTTGCGTCAACATCAGGTCAACGACCACACCGAGCTGGTTCGGCGCGGCCTCGCCATCGAGGCCGATCCGCGGCGTCTCGAAGTGCCGGTGGCGAGCGACCACGTCGACTCGATGCGTGACTGGCTGCGCGAGCGCCGCACGCGGACGGGGCGACTGGTTGCGCTGGCAGTCGCGGCGGCATACGGCCCGGCCAAAGAATGGCCGGCGCGGTCGTATTCGGCGTTAATTGATCGACTCGCCGCCGATTTCGACACCGAGTGTGTGCTGGTCGGGTCGCCCGGTGAAAGCGCGCGATGCCGGGCGGTTGCCGACGCCGCCCGGGCGGCGCCGCTGGTCGCTGCTGGGGAGACTTCAGTCGGCGAGCTCATTGCGCTGCTGTCGTTGTGCGACGGCTTCGTCGGCAACGACTCCGGCTCGATGCATGTGGCGGCGGCTCTCGGAGTCCCGACGGTTGGCATTTTCGGCTCGACGCGGGCTTGGCGAACCGGGCCGATGGGATCGCTCGCACGGGTTGTGCAGCACCCACTGGAGTGCAGCCCCTGCATGAGCCGAACATGCCGGTTTGGCCACTATGACTGCCTGCGTTCCGTGACCGTCGATGATGTGGTTGCCGGCCTCAACGAGGTTTGGGTCGGCACCGCAGCAAAATCGGAGCCCTGAGCGGAGATCGCTTCAGCCCTTTACAGCGGCGGCGCGAAATGGTTAGAGAGGCGAAACTTCCAGCGGGGGGGAGGTGCGATGCGAAAGCTCGGATATCTACGGTTGGCTGCAGCTGCATCCATCATTCTTATATGGTCGGGGCAGGCATTGGGCGGCGAAAAGCCGTCGGGTGTGGTGGTCGGGCTCGATGTCGGCGCCGGGATTCCGGTATCGGATTTCCGGACCAGTGCCGATGCCGGAGGGGTGGTCGCTCCCTTCTTGGGATACCGACTGAGTTCCAGTTCGTTCGCGCTGACGCCCATGGTGCGGACGCAGTTCGGATTCTTCCAGGCGAAGGACCAGGACGTCACCTTTGCCAAGGGCGAGGGCCCGTCCGCGGGTAGCAACGGGGAAATTCGCCGACGAATCCACAAGAGCGACGTCCAGTCGCTGTTCGCTGGCAGCGGTGGCTTCAGGCTCTCGATGCTCGACTCTGGCTACGAGGCCTACGCCGGGTTCCTCGGTGGGTATTATACGGACATGGGTAGTGGCCCAGCCCGCGGCGCTGGCCCCGGCTTCACCATCGAGGCCGGAATCAACACGGACATTGCCGAGAACACATCGCTTGGGTTGTTCATCCGCAGGGACGAGGCGTATATGAGGCCGAGTTTCGATCCCCGCGACCGCGGCGAGCACTTGGAGTACCTGACGCTCGGCTTCAGCTTGACTCGTCTCATCCCGGCTGTCGAGGAAGCTCCGCCGCCGCCGCCACCACCCGCACCTCCACCCGCGGCGAAGCCGACGATGCCTCCGGTTACCAAGAAAATCGTTCTGCGCGGGGTTACCTTTGCCTTTGACAGCGCCGAGTTGTCGGATGACGCGACGCCGATCCTCGACGAGGCCGCGCGCTCGTTGAAAGGTGCTGGGAAAGTGCGGGTGTCGGTCGAGGGGCACACCGATGCGACCGGTAGCGAAGAGTATAATTTGGGTCTCTCGCAACGGCGCGCCGCATCGGTGGCCGAATATCTGCAGGGCCAGGGGATCGACGGGGAACGGCTCGAGACCGCTGGCTTCGGTGAAGAGAAGCCGGTCGCCACGAACGACACCAGAGACGGTCGCGCTCAGAACCGGCGGGTCGAGCTGCGGGTGATCGAAGAGTAGGATCCGAGCGCGGGTGGGGCGCTTTCAGGAGCGCTCCGCCTGTGCCTCGAACATCGCGCTCACCGCGGCGCGGTGGACCTTGCCGCTGTCGGTACGCGGTAACTCGCTGAGGAAGGTCAGTCTCTCGGGTAGCTTGTGCGGGGCCAACCCCTTCTCCCGCAGGAAGGCGAGGAGCGCCTTGGCTCCGAGCCCGCGATCGCGGCTGACGACCGCCGCGCAAGCGCGCTCGCCGACGTCGGCGTCGGCGATCCCGACCAGGCACACGTCGATCACCGCCGGATGCGACGCGATCATCGTTTCGACTTCCAGGATGCTGATTTTCTCGCCCTTGCGAATGACGATCTGCTTGAGGCGCCCGGTCACCGTCAGGTAGCCGTCGGCGTCGATGCGGCCGAGGTCGCCGGTGCGGAACCAGCCATCGGCGGTGAACGCGTCGTCATTCATCTGCGCGTCGACATATCCCACGAAACACTCGGGACCGCGCGCCTGGATTTCTCCCGATTGTCCGGTTGCCAGCTCGGCGCCGTCACTGCCGATGATGCGCAACTGGTTGGGCGGGATCGGCCTCCCCTCGGTGCAGATGCCGTGGCTGTGCGCGTCCTCCGCGCTGGTCGTGGTCATGGTCGGAAACTCGGTCGAGCCGTAAACGCGCTTGGCGACGCAGCCGAGTGTCGCGTTCGCCTCACGCATCAGATCGGCGGAGACGCTGGCGCCGCCGCAGGAGAACAGACGCAAGCCGTGGCGTCGCTCTGGCGACCGCGCGGCGATCAGGCCCTGGAGAAATACCGGCGCACCGACCATGTAGGTGATGCCTTCACGTTCGATTGATAGGCTGGCCGCCGCGGCGTCCCAGCGCTCCATCAGGACCGCCCGGGTGCCGAGGATGGCCGGCGTCATGATTCCGTGTAGAACGCCGGAAATATGGGTCAGGGGCGACGGCATCAGGGTCGAGTCGGCCGGCGTCAAGGAGTGAACTCGCTGCAGACTTCGGACCTCGCTGACCAAGGTGGCGTGGGTGTGTAGGACGCCTTTGGCGGCGGCCGTGGTTCCGGACGTGTACATCAGGAGCAGAAGATCAGCGGGGTCGATTTCGCAATCGGGTACGTGGCGCGGTGTCCCGAGCAGGGATTGAAACCCGGCCCCCGCCCGGTCGCGGACCCGAACCACATGTTCCAATGCCGGTGTCCGCGGGTGAATCCTGTCGACGAGGGCGGGGTAGTCGACGTTGCGGAACGTTTCCGGGATGAAAAGCAACCGCGCCTCCGACTGGCGCAGGACGAACTCCAGCTCGCGTTCGCGAAAGATCGGCAGAATCGGGTTGGCTATCGCGCCGAGGCGTGCGGTCGCGCAGAATACGACAGCGGCTTCCCACCAATTGGGTAACTGAAACGATACGACGTCACCGCGCTGGATCCCGAGATGGCGCATCGCCGCGGCCAGGGTCTCGCTCCGGGCGAACCACTCGGCGAAGGACAGCCGGAGGTTGCCGTCGACGAGGGCGGTTCGATCTGCCTGTCGGCCGCAGGTAGCTGCGAAAAGGGGTGGAAAAGTGGGACTGGGGCCGACCGCGCCCGTTCCATCGGAGGCGGGGGACCGCGGCGGGGACCTGGTTGCGCGAATAGGCATCAGATCCGCAATAACTGGGAACGGTGGTCGCCGCAAACTGTCGATATTAGGGGACTTCCCGGTGAGAGTGTGATCGTGGTCGGGCCGTTGAGCAGGTTTGGCCAGAGCCCGCGAATAATCCACGGAGGGGCCCGGGCGGAGTTGACCAGTGGCATGGCCTGACCTATGTTGCGCCCTCTTCATCTGGGGGACAAACGAGTGTTTGAGGGACACCTGAGGCCTCGCCGCGCGGTGGCCGCTGCCCTGACCGTCGCATGGACTGTGGCGTCGGTTTTGCTTGGCGGATCGTCGGTTGGGGCCGACACGGTCAAAGACAATCTGTACGGAACCTCTTTTGTGAGCTCGGAGGTGGGTTGGGTCTGTGGCGCGTTTGGAACCATCGCTCGCACGCGCGACGGCGGGAACACCTGGGTGGCGCAGTCTTCTGGTACGCTCGAGCAACTGTTCGCGATCGATTTCGTTAACGAGCGAACGGGCTGGGCGGTCGGCCGTTTGGGTACGATTGTCCACACGGTCGACGGTGGCGATACCTGGACGGTGCAGAGCAGTCCGAGCGACAAGCACCTCTTCGCCGTCGATTTTCTCGATGAAACCCATGGCGTTGCTGTCGGCGACTGGGGACTGATCGTCGTTACCGACGACGGTGGTCGGGTTTGGTAGGATCGCAGCTTGGATGAGGACGTCATCCTCAACTCGGTGTCGGTGATTGGGCCGGGCGTGGCGATGATCGTTGGAGAGGTTGGCTCGGTCTTCCGTACCGAGGATGGGGGAGTTTCCTGGACGCGGCTGGTCAGCGGAGTCGACAAGACGCTCTTCGGGGTTCGCTGCATCGATTCGAATCGATGCTGGGCGGTCGGTATCGATGCGTTGATTCTCCGATCGGACGATGCCGGCGCTAGCTGGCGCGTCCTCAACGGTTCGGTCGCGGTGCGAGCTCTGTCGCAGGTCGGCTTCGGTCAGGCGTTTGAGAACCCGAGTATCTATTCGATTGACGTCGTCGGCGAATTCGGTGTGGCCGCGGGTGAGATCGGGTCGATGTTCGTCAGCCGCGATGGCGGCAATACCTGGAAACGCCTCGATGCGAGCAAAAACTGGGCGGCACCCTGGTTTCGAGACCTCGAGCTGATCGACAGTCGATCGGGTATCGTGGTCGGCGCGCGCGGTCGCCGGGTGATGATCAGGGAAGGCCGCATCGAGTTTGATGCGGAGGGTGACTGACGGTGCTGCCCAAAAAGTACATCGAGAAATATCTGCGCTTCCTGCTGCGCTACCGCGTTCCCGTCGGCCTGTTGATCATGGCGGTGACCCTTTTCTTCATCTGGTCCACGGTCACCCATCTGAAGATCTATACGAATTTTCTGGATCTCTATCCGCCGGACCATCCTTACATTCAAGTGTATACGAAGTATCGCCACACCTTCGGTACCTCGAACGTACTCCTGATGACGGTCGAGGCGACCAGCGGTGACCTGTTCAGCGACCCGGAAATCATCGCGAAAGTCGATCGTATTACGGTCGACCTTCTGCACGAAGTTCCCGGCGTCAACGGCGAGCAGGTCATTTCGATTACCCACCCAAAGCTCAAGACCACGATCGCTACCGGTGCCGGCTTGAAAACGGTACCGCTGACGTATCCGCGCCTGCCGCGCGACCACGAGGATCTGGAGTTCTTCCGGCGCAAGGTCGATACGACGGAGGGAGTGCGCGGATTTTTTGTCTCCAACGACGACAAGGCAACTCAGATCGTCGCCGGCTTCTGGGAAGAGTACGTCGACCTCGCTGGAATGTGGAAGCAGATCCAGCAGATCGTCGCGCGCGAAGAGGCCGATGGAAAGGTCAAGATCTACGTTTCCGGCCCTCCGATTCTCTTCGCTTACTTCCAGGAAGAGCTCGGCAACATGTGGTTGTATCTGGCGGGTACCGCGGGCGCGATCATTCTGCTGCTGTGGTTCTATTTCCGTACGTTCCAGGGGGTATGGATTCCCGTATTTTCAGGACTGATGAGCGCAGTCTGGGGGCTCGGTTTCGCGGGCCTGTGCGGGTTTACGATGGATCCGCTGGTGATCGTCGTCTTCGTGCTCATCACCGCCCGCGCGCTCAGCCATTCGGTTCAGTCGATGGAGCGCTATCACGAGGAGTTTCACGCGCTGCACGACAGGGATGCGGCGATCATCAAGTCGTACATCAGTCTCTACTCACCGGCGATGGTGGCGATCTTGTCCGACGGCCTGGCGATCCTGACGATCGCCGTTGCCACGATTCCGATCATGCAGAAACTCGCCTTCGTCGCCAGTTTCTGGATCATCTCGATCTTCTTTTCGGTGGTGACGCTGCACCCGATCATTCTGTCGTTTGTGAGTCCGCCTAGCGAGGAGCGCCGCGCCAATATCTTCGACAAGATGGCGGATATGACGAGCGGTACGCTGACCCGATTCGCCATTGGGAACTGGCGCTGGGCGATCGTCGGCGTGTTCATCGCGACCATGTTCTTCGCGGCGCACTTCGCCGACAAACTGAAAACAGGCGACACCTCACCCGGTATGGCCTTGTTGTATCCGGATCACCCGTACAACGTGGCTACGGCCAAGGCCAACGAGTACTTCACGGGCAACACCCAGCTCGTCATCATCGTCGAAGGCAAAAGGGTGGGCGCGGTCAAGGACGACAAGACTCTCACCGACCTCGATCGCTTCCAACGGTACATGGAGCAGGGCGAGAACGCCGGTGGATCGATGACTGCGACGACGATGTTGAAGACCGTCTTCCGGGCGTTTCACGAGGGTGATCCGAAGTGGGAAATGTTACCCACCAAGGATAGGTACGTTTCGCAGCTCTTCTTCATGCTCACGGCGGGGACGCGGCGCGGTGAGATGGATCGTTTTTTTACGCCTGACTACACGAACGCGACGCTCACCGTGTACTATAAGAAATACGACAACGACACGATCCAGCACGCGATCGCGCGCGCCAAGGAGTACATCGCCAACAATACCAGTCCCGACGACGACGTGCGCTATCGCCTGGCCGGGGGACTGTTCGGAATCCTCGCGGCGCAGATCGAGGAAGTCGATTGGTCGTATCGGATCAACGTCCCGTTGATCTTTGCCGTGGTGTTCCTCCTCAGCTTCCTGACGTACTGGTCCGTCTCCGGCGCCATGATCGTATTGATCCCGTCGATCGTCGCTCAGCCGTTGTCCGAGGCGGTGATGTACTTCATGGGGATCGATTTCAACATCAACTCACTGCCGGTGGCGGCAATTGGTATCGGGATTGGTATCGACTACGGCTATTACGTGCTCAGTCGTATCATCGAGGAATACGAGATCACTGGCGACTTCGACGAAGCGAACCGTCGCGCGATCGGAACGACCGGCCACGCGATCATGTTCACCGGTGCCACGATCACCGCCAGCATGGCTTTTTGGCTCTTCCACCCGCTCAAGTTCGAAGCGCAGATGGCATTTCTCTTGATGATGCTGATGATTTTTCATGCGATTGGAGCACTGGTCTTCATCCCGGCGCTGGTTTCTCTGATCCGCCCGAAGTTCGCCCTCGACCGCGCCGAACATCAGCGAGAAGTGCGCGATGCGGCGCGGGCGGCCGGCCAGGCTTGAGTAAGGGCGTCGCGCGGCCCGATGGATTTCCAACTGAGCCCGGAGGAGGCTGATTTCCGGGCGCGGTTGCGCGGTTGGCTCGAGGCGACGCTACCGCTTCGCGACCGGCCGCCGCGCGATGCGGCCGAACGTGTCGCTTTGTCCCGGCAGTGGCAGCGCAAGCTCTTCGAAGGGGGGTGGGCCGGTGTGTCGTGGCCCCTAACCTACGGTGGCATGGGCGCCGACACGATCCACCAGTTGATCTTCAACGAAGAGTGTACTCGCGCCGGGGCGCCGGACAGCCTGAACCTGTCGGTCGCGCTTGGGCTGGTCGGCCCGACGCTCATCCACTGCGGCACGGAGGCGCAGCGCGAGCGCTTCTTACCGCGTATCCTGTGCGCCGATCATATATGGTGTCAGGGCTTCTCCGAGCCCAACGCTGGATCGGATCTGGCGGCGGTGAACATGCGCGGAGACGTCCGCGCGGGCGGAATCGTCGTCAACGGTCAGAAGATCTGGACGAGTTTCGCCCAGCATTCCGACTGGTGCATTCTCGTCGTGCGCAGCAACCAGAATTTGGCGCGGCACAAGGGCCTGACGTTCCTGTTGGTCGATATGAAGAGTGTTGGCATCACGATCCGCCCACTGGTCGAGATTACTGGCGAGGCTTGGTTCAACGAGGTCTTCTTCGACGACGTACTGGTTCCGTTGGACAACGTCGTTGGCGAGATCGATCGCGGTTGGGATGTCGTCATGACGACGCTGATGCACGAGCGCGGCGGTGCCGCGCCGCATGCGCGCCTGCGACAGGAGCAGCGCCGGATCGAAGAGCTGGCATGCGACCGCGGTCGCAGTAGCGATCCGACGGTTCGCCAGTGTTTGGCCCAGCTCGCCACCGAGGTGAAGATCGCCGAGCTCACGGCCTACCGCAATGCATCCGCGATCGTGCGGACCGGCCAGCCGGGACCGGAGGGCTCGATGCTCAAACTCTTATGGAGCGAGCTCGAGCAGAGGATTATGGACGCCGCGTTCGCGGTGCTCGGTGAGTCGGCGGTGCTTCTCGGGGGCGATCCGCGTGCCGAGGCCGACGGCGTCTGGGCGCACGATCTGCTGTGGACTCGCGCCGCGTCGATCTACGCAGGAACTTCAGAGATCCAGCGCAACATCATTGCCCAGCGGGTGCTCGGTCTACCGCGATAGCGGAGGCGGCGCGCTACGTCTCGTAGCGCCAGCCGGAGTCGAGCAGCCACAGGCGGTGACGCGGCCCGGCGGCGTCGGGATCGCTCGATTGCCAACCGGCGTCGCCTTCGTAGAGCGAGCACGCTCCCCCTGCGACCTTACAAATCCGCGGTGTGAATGCCTGTGGCTGTGCAGCGGGAACGTGCTCGAGCGCCGTCGATACGTCGCTATACTGCGCCAACACGGTGAGGGTCACGAAGGTAGGTGGCGGCAACTCGATCGCCCCCTTGCTCTGCTCGGCGAGCGCGGCGGACGGCGTGGACCAGCGAAAATCACGGATTTCACCGCCGTCGACGACCACGTCGACGGACCGCGCAGGAGCCAGGAAAAACCAGGTGTCAAAGCGTTTGGGGAGAAACTCCGGTGTGATCCAGCGCGAGATCGGTTGCAGATCGGCGGTGTCGATTTCTAGTGCCGCCTCCTCCTGGAGCTCGCGCACAGCGGCACGGCGGGCGGTGTCGACGATATCGTCGCCATCCGCGTGATCCTCCGGGTCGATTCTGCCGCCGGGGAATACCCAGGCCCCGCCGTGGAACTTGAGCTTTTTGCTGCGCCTGACCAGTAGCACTTCGAGCTCACCACCTTCATCGCGGACGACGACGACGGTTGCGGAGGGGTGAGCCGGTGCGATTGCGTCCTTGGGCATCAGGGAAGGATATCATTTGGTGCGGGTGCGGGAAACGGCGTGGCGGGCTGGCGGGTCGGCGTCATGTACCGAAGATGTTTCCGCCGTCGCCGTAAAACCAGATCAGCGCGACGCCGGCAGGCCCCGGTGTCAGCCGTCCGTGGGTTGTCTCTGCGCCGTCGACGACGACTCGATGCCCTCGAGCGGCAGCCCGATACCGGCGGGCCGGGTCGAAGGCCATGGAGGCTCCCGTGAGGGATAGCGGGACCGCGGCCAATATCCATAGCCTTCAAGGGATTTCGGGAATTTTCACGATTGTGGTGAGATCACCTGAATCAATCGCGATGCGCAGCGTCGAAGCCTTTTGAGTAGCACACAGCGGACCCCCCTCCGCGTTGCTGCCAGGAGGGGGCGTCGTATGACGGCGTCCCCCTTCTCTCATCCCACCCCTCCAAGAGCCGGCGGTCGATGACCGCCGGCTCGCCTCCTTTGATTGCGCCAGTAGCGGCCCTCATGGGATAAGTCGCCGGCCATGCAGCACCACGAGTATTCGATCGAGCTGGCGCATGCGGCGGCGCGGTTATGGGCTTTATTCCAGAGCTACGACCTCTGGAAAGAGTTCGCGCCGGCCGTTCTCGATGTGGAAGTGGTGTACCCGGGCGACGACGCGGGCAACGGCCTGGTGCGCCGCGTCGTCTATCCGCTTCCCTTTGGCCGCCGCGGCGAGTCGTTTGAGCTGGTCAAGAACGTGCGCCCGAACCGTGGCTACGACTACGTCATGCTGCGCGGCGGCCTGACCGGTTCCGTGTCGCTGGAACCGATCGCGCCGAATCGGACCAAGCTCACCTTCCGCGAGTCGTTCGTGATCGACAAGCCGGTCCTGCGCTGGTTCGAGGGCCGCATCTACAAATTCATCAACAAGAAGAACGAAGAGTCGATGTGCGGTGCCGCTGATTGGCTGGCCCGACACCCCGAGTTCCGGCCCGACTTGAGCGACACGGGCCCCTGAATCGACGCAAGCGAGTCCGGGGCGTTGCCGTATCGTTCAGCGGGACCGGCCCCTGGGCTGGTTCCGTCGATTGCAATTTGAAGCTGCATCGAGGTTAATCACCGGATGAAGTGTCGTGGTGTACATCACGTTTCGCTCAACGTCGGTGATGTGGAATCGGCCGGTGCATTCTACCGCGAGATGCTCGGCATGGAGAAGCTGCCGCGTCCGGACTTCGGCTTTCCCGGGATGTGGTTGCAGTGCGGCGGTCAGCAGATCCATCTGATGCAGGTGGAGGGGCACGTCGCGCCAAAGGGGCAGCACTTCGCCCTCTGCGTCGACGACATCGTCGCGGCATGCGACGGATTGCGCGAAAAGGGTGTCGATGTCAGCGACGTGATCGAGATCCCCGGTGCTGGCAGGCAGGCGTTCTTCTACGATCCGGCCGGCAATATGATCGAGTTGAACCAACCGGATTGAATCACCGGTAATGGCCGCCGCGTGCGGTGTTCCGAGCTGCTAGCTGGAACCTTCGACCTTCGGCTCTGCGTTCGTCGCGGCCGGAGCCGTGAGCAATTTGCCCAGGCGTTGGATCCCCTCTTCGATCTCCTTTTCCTGTAGCGACGAAAATCCGAGCAACAGCCCCGCGCGCTTGGGCGGTGTGCGGAAGTAGGGAGTGACCGGGTAGAGGCCGACATCTCGTTCTGCCGCTCTGCGGCACAGGGCGGGCAGCCGCCTGGCGGCGAATCCCTTGATCCAGGCTAGGATGTGGAGTCCGGCATTGCTGCCCGAGACTTCGACTCGATCGCCGAGATACCGATCGAGTGCGTCTAGCATGGCCTCGCGGCGCTTGGCGTTGCGGGTGCGCGAGCGGCGCAGGTGACGCTCGAAGTGTCCTTCTTTCATGAAGTCGGCGAGCGCCAGCTGTTCGAGAGCCGGGCAGCCGGTGTCGATGGCCGCTTTCGCCGTGGCCACGGGCTGCACCAGGGCGGCGGGTAGAACCATATAACCGAGGCGCAGGGCCGGGAACATGAGCTTCGAGAACGTTCCCGCGTAGATGACCCGACCGGCGCGGTCGAGGCCCTGTAGGGCTTCGACGGGGCGCGCCGAGTAACGGAACTCGCTGTCGTAGTCGTCCTCGAACAAGAGCGCGCCGTTCCTGTCGGCCCATGCGAGGACTTCGACGCGTCGCTGTACCGGCATGATGACACCAGTGGGAAACTGATGCGCCGGGGTGAGGTATGCGAGGCGCGCGTCGTTGCGGTCGGCGAGTTTGGCGATGTCCAACCCGTCGTCGTCGAGCGGACCGGGAATGATTTCCGCACCCGCTGCCTCGAACGCGATGCGCGCGCCCGGGTAGTGGGGTTCTTCGATGACGACGCGCTCGCCGGGGTCGATCAGGGTACGCGCCGTGAGGTCGAGCGCTTGTTGCGATCCGTTGACGATTACCACCTGCTCGGGTGTGCAGACGACACCGTGACTGCGCCACAGGTATTCGGCAATCGCGTTGCGCAGCTCCTCACGACCAGCTGGCGGTCCGTAGTCGAGCTGGCGAGCGGAGGCACGCCGCGCTCGGCGACCGAGAATGCGACACCACGTGTCGAGGGGAAAGTCGAGGAAATTGGGGCGGCCGTAGCGGAAGTCGAAGCGCAGCTGGGTTGCGCGGGGTTCCCAGGAAATGGTCCGACGGTTGCTTTGTGCCTCCAGTCTGCGAGCATACGCGGACAGGCGCGGTGTGAAGATCGCATCGGAAGTCGCGTCGCGGCGATCCCAGCGGATCGCCTCCGTCAGATCCTCGGGAAGCTCGGTGGCGACGAAAGTGCCGGATCCCTCGCGGGCCGCGATGTAGCCTTCGGCGAGGAGCTGGTCATAGGCGAGGATGACCGTGTTGCGCGATACGCCGAGGTCGTTCGCCAGCGAGCGGGTCGACGGTACGCGGATTCCGGGCGACAGCTCAGCCGAGAGGATCGCCCGGCGGGTGGCGCGATAAACTTGCTGATAAAGGGGCCCCTGGCCGTCGAGTGTCCACATCCGGATCCGTCCAAGTGGTACCAGAGACTAGTACGGAAGATGGATTTTTCAAGGACCGGGAGAATCGGCGCGGTCTTCTGGCGCTCACGGCGGGTCGGCTGGCGGCTGGGTCGGCGCCAGCGACTCCCACGCGGCAGGGGGGATCAGCTCACGCTCGCCTCCGGGACCTTCCCAGGAGACCCTGAGCTTCAACCGGCGGCGTGGGATCCTCCCCTGCATCACGATCCGATGCGCCCCCGGGGCGAGCTTGGCGTCGTCATAAAGGGTTCCATCCACGCTCACCTCGAGGCCGACGTTGTCTGTGAAGTGGAGGCGTATCGGTCGCTCGGGCGGGACGATCAGCGCGGCGCTCCAGCGGCAGGTCGCGAGGGCGGGGAAGGTGTCCGCGAAGAATGAGTAGAAGGGAAGGACCTCGCGCCATGTCGCCGTCCTTCCCTCGGTCTCGCAGGTGACCTCGAGCGGGAGTTGCGGCGCTCGTTGGCGCGCCCGGGCGAGACTTTGCCGCGGTACTCGAAGCCCGAGGATCACCGGATACGGCCGCCGTTGCATCGGCTCGTACGGCCAGAACCCACCCCATTGCCAGGACTTCGGCGCTGGATCGTAGCGCGGGTGGAGAGTCGCGCGGCGGTAGTAGCGGTGCAGGGCGTAGTTCGCGGCGTCGCTGCCGTGCGCCGTGAGAAAGATGGCGCCGCGCGCCGGCAACGGATCGATCGACACGGCGTCGCGCAGGCTTGCCGTATCGACGAGATCGAGTTGCCACATTCTCGAGAGCAGGCGCGTGCTTTCGTACTGCGCGCTGAACGTCGGCGACATCACGTAACCGGTCCACCCCGGTCCGGCGTCGCGGACGATGCGGGCCAGCTCGACCAGGCGCTCGCCGAGCGTCCAGCGCGCCCCCGGATGCGTGTAGGTCCGGTAGAAGTAGTAGTTGTAATCGAAGACGAGGCTGGCGACGATCAACCCGCCGGCGAGACTTTTCAGCGCGGCCCGAGACAATCTGTCGGCGGCGCCGTTGCGCCACAGGGCCGACAGTGGCAGCGCCACCCAGATGAAAATGGGCGGGGTTGCCAGGAGGGCGCGGTATCCGCGCGGTGCACCGGTCGAGAGGATCGCCGGCGCGAGTCCGATCGCAAACCAGAACAGCAGCAATTGGTGGCGCAGTTGGTGCCGTCGCCTGAGACTGAGTACCAACCCGTGCAGGACCAGTGCGGCGGCGATGAGGGTTAGTGCCGGGTCGTGGCCAGGGCCGAACCAATGGTATTTCGGTCCCTGCTCGACATGAAAAATGCCCAGGGTGTGCGCGACCGACAGTGCCAGCGGTCGCAGCGAGCCACTCTCGCGCATCGCGGTCATCAGCGAAACGCCCTGCGCGCGGCCTGTCAGCGCGATCGGTTGTTGCCAGTAGGATTGCGCCGCGGGAAGCAGGCAGAGGGCGAACACCAATCCCGCCCACAGCAGGCCGCGCCGGTTGCCACCGTGCCGGCGCCACTCGGCGACGACCAGAGGCAGGAGGACCAGCGGCGCGATCTTTGCCGCGTGGTAGGTGTAGATCGTCGCGGCGAGCGGCACCGCGGCGGCGACCAGCCAGGCCGTGCGGCGGGGTTGCAGGCCGCGGATGAAGGCGACCACGGCGGTGGTCTGGAACATCAGGCCGAAGACGACCTGCGTCAGGCTCTTCGAGTGCGCGATCTCGACCGGCGCGGCGGCGAAGAGGAGGCCGCAGAACACAGCGGTCGCTCGTCCGAAGAGTTGGCGCGCGATCCCGTAGACGGCCATCCCGGTGACGCAGCCGGCGGCGATTCCCGGCAGCCTCAAGGTCGTCAGACTTGCGCCGAACACGTAGAACGATCCGGCGATGGCGTAGTTGGTGAGGGCGTGGAAGTAGCTGTGTGAATGCCTGACCAATTGGAAGGGGGAGGTGACCACGCCGTCGAGAACGTCGTAGGCGAGGAGGCCGTTGATCGCGTCGTCTCCCCACAGCCCGGGCGGTACCAGTCGGTAGCAGCGAAAAAAAATCAGCGCCGCCAGGACCACCATGGCCGGCGCCGCCGAGGCCCGGTCGGAGGGCGGGTCGGCCGCGTCGTCGTGCCAGATCGGGCAGGCGCCAAGTCCGGCGACGGACAGCGCCAGCGCGGAAAAGCCGAGCGGCAATTGCCCAGCGATGCAGCGCTCCGCGCCGAAAAGGCCACTCGCGATGGACGCGAAGGCCACCGGCGTCATCCACGCGCCCTCCCGCGATCACAGCCGAGCGGTCAAGAATCACCAGTCACGAATCACCAATCCCGGCACCGCCGCATGGCGCAGTTCGCGCAGTTCACGTATTCCGGCCCGGGCGTCGCCGTGGCACCGCTCAGGCGATCGCTCCGGACTCGCGCAGGGCTGCGATGTTCTCCCACTCGTAGCCCAGCTCGAGTAGAACTTCCTCGGTGTGTTGGCCGAGCTCGGGTGTCATCGACGCGGGCTGCGGTGTCTCTCCGGCAAAATCGACGGGCGTCGCCAGCATCTCAGCGGTGCCGTCGGCAACCGGCGTGTCGACGAAGGCGCCGGACGCGCGGACCTGTTCGTCGGCGACCGCTTCGATGATGTTCTGCACCGGTGCCCACCACATGCCGGCGCGGTCGAGCTCGCGTTCCCAGTGAGCGAGAGTCTGGCTGGCGAAGATCGCGTCGAGCTCGCGCACACATGCGGTGTTGTTGATGCGGCGGTTCTTCAGGTCGACGTAGCGCGGATCGGAGAGCAGGTCGGGTCGTTGCACGGCGTCGACCAGGTCGGGCCAGTGGCGATCGCCCTGGAGCCCGAGCAGCCACAGCCAGCGATCGTCCCCACAGCGGTAACAGTTGATGATTGGGTTTGGCGCGTTGCTGCGATCGTAGGGAGGTTCGGAACGGCCGAAGCGCAGCCTGGTGTTGACGTCCCAGCCGAGAATGTAGAGGCCGGTGCGCAGCAACGAGGTGGTCACCAGCTGCCCCGCGCCGGTGCGCTCGCGGCTGAGCAGGGCGGCGCAGATCGCGCCGGCGGCGCCGAGGGCGGTGGTGTGATCGCCCATGCCGCCGCGCTGTTGCGGCGGATCCTCTCCGGGTGGAACCAGCGAGGTGGCGACCCCGGCGCGGGCCCAGTAGGCGCCGATGTCGTACGCCGGACGGTCTTTCTCCGGTCCGTTCAACCCGTAGCCGCTGACGTGGCAGTACACCAGGCGCGGGTTGAGACTTTGCAAGTCCTTCCAGGCGAGGCCGGCTCGCGCCAGTGCGCTGGCGCGCAGGTTGGTGACGAATACATCCGCCTTGGCGATCAGCTCGCTCGCGACCTTGCGTCCGTCCGCTTCGAGGAGGTTCAATCCGATGCTGCGCTTGCCGCGGTTGTCGAGCTCGAACGGCGGGTTGTAGGGCACTTCGATGCCGCCGCCGGTGAGGTAGACGCCGCGAAAGGGGTCGCCGGTGGGCGGCTCGACCTTGACCACGTCGGCGCCCCAGTCGGCGAGGATTCCGCCGGCGGCGGGTCCGGCGATCCAAAATCCTAGATCGACGACGCGGATTCCCTCGAGTGGTTTCTGTTGGCTCACGGTCGAGTGCCCCGCAGGCGGTCGAGGGACAACGCGGGTGGAGCTTCGCGCTCGATCTTGTCGCCGGAAACGGTTCCGCAGCGGCTGCACACGTAGTCGAACTTGTCGCCCTCGGGCAGCACGATGAGAAGGCGCTTGCGCACCGGCGTCGCCTCGCGACACTTGGGGCAGAAGAGGAGGCTGGCCTCCATCTGTTCGAACTGTTTCATTTCGGTCCTGGGCCTCGCATGTCGAGTGGTCGCGGGCGCACAATAGCTGTCGCCCCCGGGACCTCGCAACCCAGTGACTCTTCTGCAGAATTGACGTATCCGACACCCCGAGTCCAGGGTTTCCGAAATCTCGAGGGGGAAATCCGTGACGGTCCGTCGACTTCTAGTAGCCGCGCTATTCGCACTCGCAACCTTTGGCGTCGCGCGTACGGCCAATGCGCTCTTTCATTTCGCTGTCATCGATGAAGTCATGACCAGTTACGCCGGTGACCCCAATGTGCAGTTCGTCGACGATCCAGCTGCGCGCCAGCGACGGCGTCTGCGTTTCGGTCACCGTGAGTGATGTAAAAAAGGCCGACCCCGGCTTCTTCAAAGCGAAATAGGACGCCCGATCAGACGAAGGCAGGGTTTGCCCAGCGGGCGGGCATGTCGTTGCCGGTTGGCCGAGCGTTGTCGCGCAGCGACCACCGTCCTCAGCCTCAGCCTTTGCCTACGAGCGAAGCGAGTTTTGGATCAATTGCCAAAGACGTCCTGGAGCAGCTCGGTCGAGCGCGCGGCCGGATCCTTGCGGATCTTGGTTTCCTCCTGGCCGAGAACTTTGAACAACCCGTCGAGGGTTCCCTTGGTGACGTGCTCGGTCAGGTCGAGCGAGGGGGCGTTGCTGAGCGGCAAGTTGGTGTAGGCGTCGAGTAGCTGTTTGTAGTCCTTGTAAACTCCCACTGTCTCCAGATTGCTCTCGATAATCGGGCGGAATCGCTTCGCCAGCGAGGACGAGGTCTTGCCGCGGAAGTACTCCGTGGCCGCGGTGTCGCCGCCCCGCAGAATCCCGGTCGCGTCGGTCAGCGTCATTCCGGTGATGGCGTCCAGGAAAACGGGCTTTGCTTCGGCGCTGGCCTTCTCGGCGGCGCGGTTCATCGCGTCGTCGAGCGAGTCGACCTGATCGCCCATGCCGATCAGGCGTAGCCCCTTGGCCATGGTGTCGAGCTCGCCGGGGAGCGCGATCCTGAGCAGCGGATTGCTCGAGAAACCGCCCGGCTTCGAAGTCTTGGCGATGGTTCGCTCGGTACCCACTTCGAGCGCCTGGCGCAGTCCGGCTGCGACGTTTACGTCCGTCGAACCGCTCAATCCCGCGCTGACGACGTTGGTGAGATCCTGGATCGACCGCAGGTCACCGCAAGAAGCGAGGATGGCGCTGCCGGCGATGGCGATGATGGCGGTTGGAATGACGGCGGTTGGGATGAGAGTGCGTTTCGGCATAGGCTCCCTCTATACGCGGGCGGCCCATAGCACAATCGGCGCACGACGTGATCGCTGCTGGGTGGCTCGTGCGACGCCCCACCGCCGCCCTCTGGCTCGCCTACTCGTGTTCCCACGAACGAAGCGAGTGTTTAGTGTGCGTGTCGGTCGTCGAGGGGCTTCATGCTGGTTGCCGTAAGTGGTACTGATCAGGGCCGATTCCGGAGCGGCGGCGCGAGGTCGCGCCGGGTCGTTTCGCGGCCGGATCATTCGGAGAAAAAACTCCACTATCCTTAGCCTTCAGCTCTCATCAGCCTAAGCCTACGAGCGAAGCGAGTTTTCGACCAACCATGCCCACGATCTATATCGAAACGTACGGTTGCCAGATGAATCTGGCCGACACCGAGCTGATCCGCGGGCACTTGTCGCGGTCGGGATACCGCGCCGTGTCGGACCCGGCTGAGGCGGACGTCATCCTGCTCAATACCTGTGCCATCCGCGAGCGCGCCGAGGAACGCATTTTCGGCCGTCTCGGGACTCTTTCGAAGTACAAGAACCAGCGTCCTCACGTGCAGATCGGGCTGGCTGGTTGCATGGCGCAGCACTTCCGCGACAACCTCCTGGAAAAGACGCCGCACATCGATTTCGTCGCCGGCCCGGATGCCTACCGCAGACTGCCGGAGCTTCTCGCCGGCGACCCGTTCGTCGACGTCCGCCTCGACAAGGACGAGAGCTACGCCGACGTCGACCCCGATCGCGGCGCAGGGGTGCGCGCCTGGATCACCATCATGCGCGGCTGCGACAAGTTCTGCACCTTTTGCATCGTGCCGTATGTGCGCGGACGCGAGCGCAGTCTGCCTGCAGCTGTGATCCTCGATCAGGTTCGCGAATCGGCGGCCGCGGGCTTCCGCGAAGTGGTGTTCCTCGGCCAGACGGTCAACGCCTACCGCGACGGAGAAACGGACTTCGGCGATCTGCTGCGCGCCGCGGCCGCCGTCGATGGCATCGATCGCGTCCGTTTCACCTCGCCGCACCCGAGCGACATGACGCAGTCGGCGATCGACGCCATGGCGCAGTGCGACGAGGTGTGTCCGCAGCTCCACTTGCCGGTGCAGTCCGGCGCCGATTCGGTGTTGTCGCGGATGGAGCGCGGCTACACGGTTGCCGAGTACCTCGACCTCGTCGTGCGGCTGCGCGGCGCGGTGCCGGGGATTGCCTTGACCACGGATTTGATCGTCGGTTTTCCGGGCGAGACGCGGGACGATTTCAAGCGCACTCTCGAGTTGATGCGCGGTGTCCACTACGACAGTGCGTTCATGTTCAAGTACTCGCGTCGTTCGCACACCAAGGCCGGCAAGTGGGACGAGACGGTGTCGGAGGAAGAGAAGGGCGAGCGCTTGCAGCGCATGATCTCGCTCCAGGAGGAGGTATCCGCCGAGATCAACCGCGCCGCGGTCGGCAGCGAGGTCGAAGTACTGGTCGAAGGACCGGCGCGGCGACGCGACGACTGGCTCGCCGGCAAGACCGCTCACTTCAAGACCGCGGTGTTTCCGTCCGATGGCACGCCGGTGGGAAAGATTGCGCGGCTGCGTGTCACCGACTCGACCGCGCACACGCTGATTGCGGCAGCAGGGGCGTAGCTCTCAGTTTTCGGCCTGCGGCCGTGAGCGAAGCGAGTGGGAGGCGTTGTCAGTCGAGCGTTGCCAGGAACGCGGCGACCCGCGCGTTGAATCCTTCCGGGTCTTCGAGAAAGAGGCCGTGGCCGCGTCCGGGAATGATCTCGAGCTCGGAGTCGGCGATCTTCCGGCTCATGATGACTGACCCGCCGGCACCGAGGAAATCCTTTTCGCCCACCAGAATCAGCGTCGGGCATTGGATCTCGCCGAGGCGATCGGTCATCGGGTTTTCGTTCAACCCGGCCATCGCCCGCGTCACGTGGGCAAAACCGACCGGATCGGCGGGCACCAGGTGCGCGGCCTCCTTCGCCATGCCCAGTCGCTTGACCACCTTCTCCATGCCGCGCTCTTCGGCGATGCCGGCCAGGCTATGGTAGAAATCCCGCGATTTCTCGTTCGCCTCGCTCGCCGTGCCAACCAGGATCAGCGCCCGGGTCCGCTCCGGATAGTCGAGCGCGAAACGCAGTGAGATAGCGCCGCCGGCGGAGTGGCCGAGGGCGACGATCTTCTCCGCGCCGACTTCGTCGGCGACCTGGCGCAGGTCCGCGGCCAGATCGGACAAGTCGCAGGGCCCCGGTGGACTGTCCGAGTCTCCGTGGCCGCGCAGATCCCAGGTGACGACACTGCAGATCTTTTCCAGCGCCGGGACTTGGTGGCGCCAGGTGGCGCCGCTGGCGGAAATACCGTGCGTCAGCACGAGTGTCGGTTGGCCGGAGCCGGACGTATCGTGGTGGATCTTCAGTGGAGTCTCCTAGGCTCGCTTCGCTCGTAGGCTCAGGCTGAGGGTGGTAGTCGCTGCGCGACGGTGGATTGTGAATTGGCGTGATAGCGGAGCGCCGAAAGCTAAAAGCCAACAGCTGCTATTTCACCTCGAGGCCGATCTCGACGAAATCGCGGACCGTGCTGTCCCACTGGAACGCCTTGGCCTCTTTCACTTGCCGGTCGTAGACCGAGATGACGACCTGCGCGGCGTCGGGATAGCTGGGTTCGTCCCATACCGTCGCCTGTTTCTTGTCTTCGGCGGAGAAGTAGGCGTCGTGTTGTGGGTGCGAGTGGTAGATGGCACGCAACACCAGCGCGCCCTTGTCGTGCGCGACCAGTACCGGCGCCGCTTCCGGGCCCATGGTGTAGGCGATCTCGGCGGTGCGTGGAAACTGCTCTGGATTCTCGGCGTGCTTATCGTTCTGGACATTGGTGACGCGAATCACTTCGAGCCGCTCGCCGCGAGATACGACGAGTCCGCAGCACTCGTGTGGGAAGGTCTCGGTGGCGTGCTCGCACATCTGCGAGTAGGCCGCGCTGGGGATCTCGAACGCCATGCGCAGAGACAACCGAGCGCCGCCGCCAATGTCAATGCTCTGTGCCGGCGTGTGACGGTTGCGGCGGTCGCGGCGTGTGACGATCCCGTCATCGCTCGGCGACCTGGCGCAGCCGGATCAAGCGGGCGAGGGTATGGTTGACCGGCGTGGCGACCCCGTGTGCCGCGCCACGCCGCACGATTTCGCCGTTGATGGCCTCGATCTCCGTCCGCCGGCCGGCTTCGAGGTCCTGCAACATCGACGGCCGGTGGTCGTAGGTCGCCGGGACCAGGCGTTGGTAGAACTCGCGCCGGTAGTCTACGGCCGAGTCGTAGTCGAGCTGCGCGCGGTCCGCGGCGGCAACTGCGAACGCCTCGTCGATCACCTGGTCCATGATCCCTCTGCTCTCGGCGCGTTCGGCGAGCGCGCCGTAGTGGACGCCGAGCAGCGCGCCGAGAGGGTTGAGAGCCGCGTTGTAGAGGACCTTCGCCCACAGCCGACTGGTTAGCCGGTCGGTGTAGGTGGACGGAATTCCGGCGTCGTCGAATCGCTCGGCCCAGCGCCGCGCCGTATCTTCGCGTTGTTCGTCGGCGCCGGAGTCGAGCGATCCGACAGCGTTAGGGTCGGCGATGACGCTGACGTGTGCCCGGCCGGGAGCGCGGATCTCGGCGCCGAAGATGACACGCGCACCGAGCGTGCGAGCGCCGCCGACGATCGACTCGACGGTTTCGATATTGCCCAATCCGTTTTGCAGCGAGATGACGAAGCCGTCCGCTTTGAGGCGTGGAGCGATCGCCCGCGTCATCGCGGCGGTGTCAAAGGATTTGACCGTGAGCAACACCGCGTCGAACTTGCCTTCGATCGCGGACAGGTCGGTCGCGGTGCGCAGGCCGGCAACTCGGTGCTCGCCCCAGATACCGTCGATGGCGAGCCCGCGATCGGCGATTGCCGCCATGTGTGGATCGCGCCCGAGCAGCGACACGTCGAATCCGGCGCGGCGCAGGAACCCGCCAAACACCGAGCCGAGGGCGCCGGCCCCGGCAACCAGGATTCGATCGGTTTTGTCGTTCGCACCGCTTGCCACGCGCGCAGTATCCGCGAATTTCCCCGGCGAGTCACGAGATGAGGGCGGCCATGTGAAGCTCGCTTCGCTCGTAGGCTCGGGCAGAGGCGAGGCTCACGCTAAGGGTGGTGGTGATCGCTGCGCGACGACGGCGTATGACTCGTCATTGGGCTAACAGCTGAGAGCCGATCCCCATCAGTTCTCCCAGTGATCGGGGACGGCTTGTTCGCTGCCACCGAGCACCATCGGCTGCGCCTCGACCGTCAACCGCGGCACGGTCGTCGTATAGATGCTCTCGAGAACCAGTCGGACGGGCGCGGTACCGCCAGGCGGGATTTCCTCGTCGGTTTCGAAGTACTCGGTACCCAGGGTGCGCTCGCCGTCGGTGCTGATCAGCTCGACCCGGTAGCGAACCCCGCGCACGACCTGGTCGTAGTGATTGGTCACGCGAGCGCGGATCCTAAGCTCGCGCGCCATGACGTTGACATCGCGTACCGCGACGCTGAGCTCGTCGCGGGCTGGCTCGGCGAGTTTGGTACCGGCTGCCGGCTGTTGGTGCATGTACAGCGGCGGCTGGTTGCTGTCCCACGACGATTCGCCCCAGTAGTTGTTGGCGCCGCAGCCGCCGAGAACCAACACGCTGAACGAGACGGGCAGCGCCAATATACCCATGCGCACGAGGGCTCGAGATGTCGGCGTCGAAGTTGTGGAATTGTCGAGCATGATCGCTTCTCCAGGTAGGCCGGCAGACGCCGGCGACGCGGGCCAGCCGCGAGGTGCGATGCGGCCGGGGCGCGCCGGAGGTGAACTCCCCCGACTCTCGACGGAAAGCAGCGCAATGGCAAGTGGGGAACCGAGCCGTGACGGCTTGGACTTGCCGAGCCGCAAGTGGTCATCTAGGTTGAGTCTATGACCATTTCGGTTACGGAGTTCAAAGCTCATTGTCTCGAGATTCTGCGTCAGATGGAATCGAGTGGCCAGGTCGTCGAGATTGCGCGTCGAGGGCGGATCGTCGCGCGTGTCGTCCCGGTTGTCGGCGATACGCCACAGGGGTGCCCGCCGTGGCAGCGCCTATTGGGGTCGGGTGAGCTTCTCGCCGACGCGGAAGAGTCGGTGCTGTCGGACGAAGATTTTGCGGCGAACCGTTGAGTGTCGTTCTCGATACTCATGTCTGGATCTGGTGGCTGCTCGGTCAGTCCGATCTTCCGGCTTCTCAGAGAACAGCGCTCGACGAGTTGGCGCAGACGCAACCGCCGTTCCTTCCCGCGGTTTGCCTGTGGGAGGCGCAAATGCTGCACGCCAACGGGAGACTGGCGCTGCAACCGTCGTTCGACCGGTGGCTGCGCGATGCGTGCCAGCCGTCGGTTGTGCGTATCGCGCCGCTGACGGCCGACGTGGTGATCGCGGTCGATGCACTTCCCCAGTCGTTTCACGGCGATCCGGTGGACCGCCTGATCGCTGCCACGGCGCGAGCGTTGCGTCTACCGCTGGCGACCCATGATCGGAACATACGGCGATCGCGAGCGGTGACGATATGGCGCCCGTGACCGGGACGAATCGTTGGTTCGGGCGGGACTCGTGGCCCGACGTCTGTACAACGCCCGTATCGGTCGCGTATACACCTTTGCCATGCTGCGAACGGGGATGCTGCGAACGGGGATGCCGCGAACGGGGATGCCGCGAACGGGGATGCCGCGAACGGGGATCGTCTGCGCAGCGCTGGTTCTGGGGGTAACGTCGCTTACGGGCTGCACCCGCCGATTGTACGAGGGGCCGGAGTTGCCGTCGAGCCGAGTTGGCCTGATCTACCTTGGCGACACTACCGTGCGCAGCATCGACGGTCGCTTCGACTACGCCGTGGCGTTTACCAGCGATCGGATCGAGCTCGCCCCGGGGCGGCATAGGGTGGTCCTCGGTTTCGAGCGCGCGGCGCGCTCGATCGGTCTCCGCGACATGCCGGCGCGGCGCGGCGAGGGGACGTGTACCCTCGATTTCGTGGTCGAGGGCGGACAGCAGTACTGGCTCGGATCTCGTCCGTTGGGCACCGATTGGACGATGCGCCGATGGGATGGGAAGTGGGAAGCCTGGGCTCGCAAATCGGTCGATGCGGAAGACAATGCGATCGCCCATTGCGACTCCGAGGTGAGGACGCGTCGCGCAGTTCCCCGTGCTCTGCCGGTGGCTTCCGCGGTGCCGCCATCCGCTGCGGCGGCGGGCGACTCGGCGGTGCCAGTGGTCGTTGCGCCGGTACCGGCCGCTGTTGCCGCCGTACCGCCGCCAGCGGTACCCGTGGTGAGTGAACGAGCCGAGTGGATCCGGCTCGGTACCTGGAACGTTCGTTCCCTGGGCGCCGAGCCGGGGCGTGACTACGATGCCATGGCGGCGGTGATCGACGACAACTTCGATATCTTGACTCTGACCGAGGTGGCGTATGTCGGTGGCGGCCATTCTGGTTATGATCGCTTGCTGGCTGGGCTCGGAGCTGGCTGGGCGGGGATGGTCACGGAGACGCCACTGCCTTGGCATCGCACCGGCGACGGCGACTCGAGCGATGCCGAGTATTACGCCATCCTCTATCGCCGTGAGAACGTCCGGCCATGTGACGGATGGGACGGTCTGCGGCTGGTATCGGAGTTCGCGGGCGGTTCGGTCGCGACCGAATTTCTGCGCCAGCCGGCCTTTGCCTGTTTTGCTGTCGTTGCCGGAGACGGCACAGCGGGTGGTGTCGACTTCATGCTCGCGGCGTACCGTGCGACCTCGGGCGACGCGGACGCGATCGCCGCCGAAGTCGGGCATATCGACGCCGTCTTTGCGATCATGGCCGCGGCGCGCCCGGGTGAGGGCGATCTGATCGTCGCCGGCGAGTTCAATCTGGATTCGTCCGAGCTCGCGCTGGTGACCACGGCCGCGGATCGCACCGCCGGAAGTGGCTCGACGCTCAACCTGCTCGGCGAGCCGACGGCCAGCCTGCACGACCATATTCTGGTACGCGCGCCGCGGGCGATGGCAGAGATGGTTGGCAACGGAATCGTTCTCGACGTGCGCAGCGTCGCCGAGTCGCCGCGTGAGTTTCGCCGCGCGGTGAGCGACCACCTGCCGGTGATGGTTCGCATCCGCACCGCAGCCTCCGATCGCGACTGACGATCGTTTGTTCCGCGGCAACCTCGTTGACGGAGGTGGCCTCTGGAAACTACCTCGGTGGTATTGGCGCATCAGGGCCAGCAAGTCACCGTAGCAACCTACGGCGACCGCCTGACGAAGGCCGCGCGTCGGATCGGCCTCGACCTCTTCCCGCTATAGGCCGACGTCACTGGCGTAGCAGCAGTACATCTGCTCAACTCGCCAGCGGCGAATCACCAGTCACGGATCGCCACGCACGGAGAAGGATGGGGCCCGGTGGTCCTCCCGGTCTTCAAAACCGCGTGGGCCGGCGCAAGTCGGTCGGAGGGTTCGACTCCCTCCCTTCTCCGCCAGTTCCACTTTGCGGAATTGGCGAGTCCAAAAGTGAGAGTGGCCAAGCTGCCAAATGAGACGAAGCCTGCCACTGGCGTGCAAGCAACGGGTGTTCTTGGAAAGGAGGCAGCGTCGGGAGCTACGCCGCCTCCACGGTGACGTTCAGGCGCAGTCCGGCTTCCTCGACTTGGGCTTGGAGGGCCAGCGCGACGAAACTCTCCTGCCGGTAGCCGAGCAAGTGCGCAAACCGGGCCGCCCGCGCCGGCCCGACGCTCTTGCGACCTTTCTCGATGTCGCAGAGGTGTGAGCGGGAGATGCCAAGCTCTTTGGCGAACGCCGCCTGAGACATCTCCTCACCTTCGCGGATCGAGATGAGCAGAGTGCTGAAAGTGAGTGGACCACCCGTCAGACCTTCGAGAAACGCCCGGGTGCGTCGCTTCCTGGATTTGGACTTAGTAGTCATGCTTAGTCACCTCCTCGATGCTGACGAACTCTAGAGACTCGTCCGTTTTGATCTCGTAGATACCGCGATAGGCACGACTCAAACGAATCGACCTCTGCCCGCGGCGCTTTCCGCGCAAGGGCTCATCGTGGAAGCCACGGTACTTTCTGGTTTCCTCCAATCCATGCGTCTCGACCTCGTTTACCCAGAACAGAAGTTTGGCGGCGACGTGGCCGGGTACTGACCCGAGATGTTTCCTGGCTCTCCGGCTCAGCACGACTACGTGGACCATCGACTAACGGTGTACACCTATTAGGTGTACGTACGCAAGACTTCGTGACCTACTGTGAGCGAGAAACGGCGATTCAGATCGTCGCTTTTGCGCGTACCAGCCGGAAGCCTGGCTACTGGCGTCGTCCGTCCGGTCTCGACCACGGCCTCGAGGCCGATCTCGTTTTCGGATTTTTGTAAATGGATTTGTAAATGGAGAGCCCGGTACTGGCTGGGATTTGACGTGACAGGATGGGGTGACGCCAACCGAAACGCCTCACAGAATGGGACTGAGCGGGGCTGATTGGTACTCGCTGGTAGAGTGCAGACCGAACTTCAAAACCGCGTGGGCCGGCGCAAGTCGGTCGGACTCCGTCCTCCGAAGCCTTGTGCGAAGGAGGAGGGTTCGACTCCCTCCCTTCTCCGCCAATTGCGAACATGTTGTCGTCGCGTCTATAGGCGCTCGGTGCCGTCGATCTTTGCCAGGCCCCGGTCGAACGTCCCCAACGGCGTGTGCCCGGCCTTGCGCGCAACTTCGACGATCAGGCAATCGGAGAAGCCCACCTTCGGCTTTGCGCGAAAGCTCCCTAGGGCCCTTTCGACGACGTCCAGATCCTGTACTGCGAGGGACTCGTGGCTGAGGAGCATTTCGACTGCGGTTGCGATCTGTTTCGGTGTGCGCTCGTAGACGCTCTCGAGGACCCACATGCATTCGACCAACACGATGTGGGAAACCCAAGCCCCTCCCGTGATGAACTCCTCGCTACGAGCGACTTGCTTCGGATCGTCCCGTGCCAGCAGTCGCACCAAAACGTTGGTGTCAACCGCGCGCATGCTTCGACTTCATCCGCCTTCGGATCCCTTGTTTGAGCTCCTCGGGAGAACGCCGTCGGGGCTTCTTATTGCCGAACAAGGCCCTATGGACATCCTCGGAGCTGTGAAGCCCGGCTTTGCGCACGACGATCAGGCCGTCCTCCTCGTCCCACTCCAACACCGCGCCGGGCCCGATCCCGAGTTTTCGGCGAACTTCGGCGGGGACGGAAATTTGGCCTTGAGCCGTAACTTTGGATTGAGCGAGCGGCATGACATCACATTACCACGGTAATGGAATATTGCAAGGGGCATGGTACAGACCGTTGGCCTTCGGAGTTCTGTCAATGGATTTGTAAATGGAGAGCCCGGTACTGGCTGGGACTCCCTGTGACTGGACGGTAGACGGCCAACCAAGAAGCCCAAGAGGAAGGGGCCGAAGGGGGTTGCCTGGTGCTCCCTGATAGTCTGCACTCCAAACCTCAAAACCGCGTGGGCCGGCGCAAGTCGGTCGGACTCCGTCCTCCGAAGCCTTGTGCGAAGGAGGAGGGTTCGACTCCCTCCCTTCTCCGCCACCTCCTCTGCCTCTGCCTATGCCTCGCTGGCGAACAGAAGGAGACTCTGAATGTGCTTGACTTACAAAAAGTGGATCGATATTGAAAACGTAAGCCATGGAAACTGTAACTCTGTCGACTAAGTATCAACTTGTCGTCCCCCGTGCGGCGCGCGAGCGGATGGCCCTGAAACCCGGGGCCAAACTGACTGTGATCGACAAGGGAGGAGTTCTGTTCCTCGTTCCGAGCCGGCCGATGCGTGGATTCCGCGGTATCGCCAAAGGCACGCGGCCGTCGCGACTCCGTGATAAGAAGGACCGGCATTGATTCTTGTCGATTCGAGCGGCTGGATCGAGTATTTGGCGGACCGCCCGAAGGCTGACGAGTTTGCACCGTACCTCGAGGGCCGCGAGCCATTGTTGGTCAGCGCCATCGAGATCTATGAAGTTTACAAGGTCGTCCGGAGGGATCTGTCGGAGGAGGCCGCGATCGAGGCAGTCGCAGCTCTGGACCGTGCCGAGATCGTGCCCGTCGATGAGAGTCTCGCCCTGGAAGCAGCCGACGTTGCTTTGGAGCACGGGCTGGCGATGGCTGATGCCATTATTTACGCGACCGCGACCCGCTATGGTGCGACCCTGGTTACTGCGGATGCCGACTTCGACGGTTTGCCGGCAACCCTCGTCGTCCGATGAGCCTCTAGCGTTGCCTGAGGACTCGCCGCGGATTCTTTACGATGCGCGCGAGGGGTGTTTGCAACGCTCAGTTATTGACCCACCGCAACGCTGAAGAAATGACCCACCCCCAGCACAGTTGTGGTTATGGAAATCGACGTTCTGGGGCGCGGGAATCGCTCAGCTGAGCGATTTTCGCGCCCCAGAACGTCGGCGCGTTCGATACGACTCCCCCTTGGTGGTGATGATGTCGGCGTGATGCGCCAGGCGATCGAGCAAAGCGGTGGTCAGCTTCTCGTCGCCAAAGACCTGGACCCGCACGCGGGATCTGTGCGAGGGGCCGGAGGCAACTCCGGTCCCTACCGCGATCAAGGGGTGGTGGTCGCGCTGCGCGTTCCGCCAATTGGCGAGTCGAAGATGTGTGGGAACGGTTGCCCGGAACGCGCTGACGCCCGAATTGCAGATGCAGTTGCCATCGTGTGGTCGCTGCGCATTATGGCTCAGCCGTGGCCCGTCGATCGTTGCGGGCCAAGAAACGGACGACGCACGAGTGGAATAGCAGCCAGCCTGCGAACGGTAGTCTACGGGCAACAGTGGCGCGATTGAGCCCGGTCTTGTGGGCTGTGACGGGATGTGTGAACTCCGCAACATGCCAACGGCCGTTGTTGTCAGCGGACCAGGCTGGGACGTAGAATTGCTTGTAGTTGCGATATCTGACGAGGGCTTGCTGGACCTCGATCGGTAAGCCCAGTGGTTCGCCCCGCAGTACCATGCCGGACTCAAGGCAACCGTGGCGAATCGCTATCCGTGGATTTGAACCATCCTCGAGACCCACTCGATCAGGGGAAGAGCCTCTTAGGTTAAGTTTCCTTAGCGACCAGAACCCACAGAGTCTTTAGAGGAATGGTGGTGACCGATTCACCACCGGAGATGGCTATATCCACGCGGTGGCATCAACTACGCAAATAGGACGCGCCGTTGACGTCGACAATGCATCCGGTCAGAAATTCGGGCGCTTCCGCGGCCAGGAACACGATCGTGCGCGCCACTTCCTCGGGTCGCGCGACTCGTCCGAGCGGGCTTTGGGCGCGCACCGCGTCGCCTTCGGGTCCGGCCAGTACGCGCTCCGCCATTTCGGTCTCGACGAAGCCGGGTGCGACCACGAACACCCGCACCCCGTGTGGCGCGAGCGCCTGGGCGAGTGACTGACTCATCGCGTTGAGTCCGGCCTTGCTCGCGCCATAGGCCGGCGCCCGGGGCTCCCCACGAAACGCGCCGCGCGAAGACACGTTGACGATCCGCCCGCCGCCGTGCGCTGCCATGTGCCGAGCGGCGGCGAAGCTGAGACTCGCCGGACCAAGCAGATTGACCGCCAGGGTACGCTCCCAGGCCGCCCGCCAAGCGGCCTGATCCGTTTCCTCGAAGGCGTGGCGCTCGAATATACCGGCGTTGTTGACCACCACGTCGAGACCGCCGAAGGCCTCCAGCACCGCCGCAACCAGATCGGCAGGCCCGTCCGACTCGGCCAGATCGCAGGCAAATGAACGGTGCTCACCGCCCCCGAGCATCGCCAGGGTTTCAGCCGCCGCTTCCCGGTTCGCACGATAGTGCACCGCAACCCGAGCCCCGGCGCGCGCGCATTGGATGGCGGTTTCCCTTCCGATCCCTCGTGACGCCCCGGTGATCAACACCGTCTTCCCTTCCAAGTTCATCGCCATCCTCCCCGGTACCGCGCCGTTGGTCACCGTAGCCTATCAAGGTGTCTGTTGGCACGGCTAGGCGCGGTGCCGCGCGCGCCGCTTGAGGCCACCCGGGTATCCATCAACCGAGCGCAGTAAGGAGAAAATGGGGGACAGGCCCCTATTTCGTTCCGTAACCTTTTGATTCACTGGATTATTTTAACCATAAATGGGGGCCTGTCCCCCTTTTTCCCCCATGACATCGCTCGTCCGTCACGGTTGAAAGTGTCGCGATATTTACCCTGACCAACGCTGGACTTAATCTAAATAGTGGTCTAGGGTCGCCCGACACCAGGCACCAGGAGGGCGCATCCATGATTAAGAGTCTGTCCCTGGCCATCGTGCTGACGGGGGTAGCGGTGAGGCTTCATGCCGCACCGCTCGGCCTACCGCCGGTTCCGGTACCCGACGATAATCCGCAAACCCCGGCAAAAATCGCCCTCGGCGACAAGCTGTTCCACGACAAGCGGATCAGCGCAGACGGCAAGGTCAGTTGTTCGACCTGTCATGAAAAGAGCATGGGGTTCACCGACCACAAACGGGTCTCCGAAGGCTTCAAAAAGCTGACCGGCACCCGCAATGCCCCGACCGTGATCAACTCTGCCTACATGAAGACGCTGTTCCTCGATGGCCGCGAGCCGGATCTGGAAGGCCAGTCCACCCAGCCGCCAGTAAACCCGGTAGAAGGTGGCCTGCCGAACCATAATGCCGAGTTGAAGATCATCCGCGCGGACCCGGACTACGTCAAAGCCTTCAAGGCCGTGTTCGGCGTGGACGGCAAACACATCACCATGACCGAAGTGTCCCGGGCCATCGCCAGCTTTGAGCGCACGGTGGTTGCCGGTGACTCGGCGTTTGACCGATATTATTTCGCTGGTGAAAAAAATGCCATGGATGCCGGCCAGGTACGTGGTTTGAAGGTCTTTCTGGAGCAGGGTCGCTGTGTCTCCTGCCACCGCATCGAACAGACCCAGGCGCTGTTCATGGATCACCGGTTTCACAACATCGGTATCGGATTCAAACGCATTCGCGGCAAGGAGGGGGATACCGCGGCAGCGTTCCTCGCGTCCAAACACGGCGGTGCCAACGTCGATCATACCGTGCTCTCCAACGAGAACATGTCCGAGGTCGGCCGTTTTGCCGTGACCGAAAATCTCACCCAGGTGGGCGCGTTCAAAACATCCACGCTGCGCAACATCGAGCTGACGCAACCCTACATGCACGATGGAAGCTTGAAGACGCTGGAGGACGTGATCGATTTCTACAACAACGGGGGCCGGTTAAAGGACACCGATCCGGTATCGCCTTTTATGAGTGGCGGCATCCGGCCACTGGATCTTTCGGATCAGCAAAAACAGGATCTGGTGGCCTTTCTCAAGGCACTCACCAGCCCGTCCATGGCAGAACTGGCCAACAAGAAGGGGGGGACCACGCCGTGAGCAGAATAGACAGACGTGAATTTCTGAGGCGGGGCGGAGCGCTACTGGCAGCCGGCAGCCTGCCCTTGAGCCTTGTCGAGGTGGCCTTCGGCAGGGCGTCGACAGAGAACTTTACCTTCGCCTATATCTCCGACTCCCACCTTACCCATCTCGGGGGCACGCGATTCGTACGCAACTGGGACCGCGGACTGATCCGCGCCGTGGCCGAGGCCAACCTGTTGGAACCGCGGCCGGATTTTTTCTTCTACGGGGGCGACATCGCCCAGTTTGGCAAGTCGGAGGAAATCGACCACGGCTTGGAGATCCTCGCCGCGCTACGCGGTGACGTGCATTACGTCATGGGTGAACACGACTATTACCTGGATCTCGGCGAACACTGGCGCAAGCAACTGGGACCGGACCATTACAGTTTCGTAAGCGTCCGGCCCAGCACACCCTTGCCTGAGTGACGAGGCCGTCGGAGAATCGTCCGCTGGGAGGTGGTCGATGGAGAGACGGAGTCGATCGTCGCGCGAGCAGGAGATGCGGGCGATG
>Ga0114931_10000815_pt1 | contig 38970 bp, 35 predicted proteins | sample 2SBtaG_FD_89579 | JGI IMG/M metagenome (GOLD analysis project Ga0114931, IMG submission 89579) | Deep subsurface microbial communities from Kolumbo volcano to uncover new lineages of life (NeLLi) - 2SBTROV14_V59a metaG | ecosystem: Environmental > Aquatic > Marine > Volcanic | place: Kolumbo... | reverse complement strand
GATGATGATTTTGGTGCCGCCGCCGCCGCGAGGCTTCCCGGAGGGCCTGCATTGATGGATTCCTGGAGAATGGAATTCCATTCTCCGCATGAATCGCAGCGACCAGCCCATTTGGCGGCAACAGCACCGCAACTTTGACAAACATAGCGTTCAACGGGACGCGCCATTAGGAGAGTGGCCCTCTTTAGAGAATCGGTCTCTTGATTATAACGGCTTCACCCGTGTCATAACACTTCCTGGTGTTTATGCCGTGGCGCCTCGAACTGTTATTGATGATTAATAGCCATTTTGATAGGCCCCTGGGCGCGGCCATGAATAAACTGATCCACCAGTTCATTGCCGCTGTGGTCGATCTCGGACGCGGGACCCTGCCAGACGATTTTTCCCTCGTGAATCATCGCGATAATATCGGCGATTTTCCGGGCGCTGGCCATGTCGTGCGTAATTGACAGGGCTGTCGCGCCAAGATGTTGCACGCTTTCCACAATCAGGTTGTTAATCACGTCCGCCGTGATGGGATCAAGACCTGTTGTTGGTTCATCAAAAAAGATGATTTCGGGCTGGCTGGCGATGGCCCGCGCCAGAGCCACGCGCTTTTGCATCCCTCCTGAGAGTTCCGACGGACTGAGCTGTCCGACATCCTCTGACAGCCCCACTTTTGCCAAAGCCTCATAAGCGATTGGCCGCGCCTTGCGTCGTGAGGTGCGCTTGCCCTGAACAAGACCAAACGCGACGTTCTCCCATACGGGCAAGCTGTCAAACAGGGCACCGCCCTGAAAAAGCATACCGAACTTGCGCATGATGTTTTCGCGTTGCCAGGGATGCAGTGTGGTGATCTCAACACCGTCAATCTTGATAGAGCCACTATCGGGTTTCAGCAGGCCAAGGATGCATTTCAGCATGACTGATTTGCCTGTGCCTGAGCCTCCGATCACAACAACGGATTTACCGGCAGGTACGTCTAATGTGATACCGCGCAACACTTTTTTTTTGCCAAAGCTTTTGGTGACATCCTGTAAGGCGATTTTCGGCATATCAGTGATCCCCTCACGTTCCAAAAAAGAGTGACGTCAGGAAATAATTTGACGCCAGGATCAGCATTGACGCCGAAACCACGGCATTTGTGGTGGCGCGTCCCACGCCCTGAGCTCCGCCGGCGCTGTGGTAGCCATGATAGCAGCCCATAAGCGCAATGATAAACCCAAAGACGGCAGCCTTGATGAGTCCTGATCTCACGTCATCCACCTGAATAAAATCCATCGTATTTTTGAGATAGACGGCCGAATTGAAGCCCAAACTCCGCGTCCCTACGAGATAACCGCCAAAAATTCCAATGATATCCGCGATGCCCACAAGAAGAGGCAGGCAGATTGTGGCCGCCAGAATACGGGGCGCCACAAGATATTTGAAAGGGCTGGTGGACAGGGTCACCAGGGCATCAATCTGTTCTGTCACGCGCATGGTGCCTATTTCGGCCGCAATGGCGGCGCCGACGCGCCCTGCCACCATGAGGCCCGCCAGGACAGGGCCCAATTCACGCGTGATGCCAAGGGCGACAATATTGGCGACGATGCCCTCCGCATTGAAACGCGATCCGCCTATGTAAATCTGCAAAGCCAGGGCGCTGCCTGTGAACAGCGCGGTCAGACCCACCACGGGAAGAGAGTTGTAGCCGATCCGCCATAGCTGACGGCCAAATTGCCGCGCAAAGAAAGGGGGGGCGAGGCAACTGAGAACACTTTGCACAAAGAATTTAGAGAGTGAGCCCACAATGTCAAAAAAGACAATTGAGAGGCGCCCGACTGACGCAAGACCTAACATTACGCTGATTTATCCCCCGACCTGCACATATTCCCGCTCATAGCGTAGCCCTAACAAGGTTAGTATTTCGTAAGAAATAGTTCCACCCGCCAGAGCGAGATCGTCAATGGTTGTCGATGTGTCCAGAATATTGACCCTGTCTCCAACCTGAATCTGAGCACCAGGAATAGCCGTGACATCAAGGGCAATCAAGTCCATGGAGACGCGGCCGACAATGGGTACCATGACGCCGGCCAGCCGCAACGTGGCTTTTTGCCCAAAACAGCGCAGAAAACCGTCCGCATAGCCCAGCGAGATCACGGCAATTCGCGAAAAAGTGTTCGTGCGGTAGGTGGCGCCATAGCCGATGGTTTGTCCCGCCTCGACCTCTCGAATCTGCAGGATGGGCGCAGAGAGGCTGATCACGGGGCGCATGGGGTTGGGGGCGCCTGTCTGTGGATTTCCCCCATAAAGGGCAATGCCGGGACGCACCACATCAAAATGGGCCGCAGAGCCCAAAAATATTCCGGCCGAATTGCTGATTGAAGCCGGGGCGGAGGGAAGTTTCTCTTTGAGCGCCCGGAAGCGCTCAAGCTGGGTTTGATTGAGTGGGTGTTGGGGGTCATCAGCACAGGCAAAATGACTCATAATCAATTTCAAGTCGAGATTTTTTAGCCTCTGCGGACAAACATGCAGCTCTTCGATGGTGTGTTCATCAAGCCCGAGCCGGTTCATACCGGTGTCGAGCTGAATCGCGGCCGGCTGTCTTCCACAACCCGCCCAACGGTCAATTTCCGGCAAAGAGTTCAGTACGGGGATGAGGTTGTGTTTGATAAAGAAAGTTTCTGAACCTGGTTGCAGTCCTGCAAATACGAAAATATCAGCAGGACGGTTTTTAAATGTATTCAGAATTTGCCGCAACTTGATTCCTTCAGAAACCTGCGCGACAAAAAAACAGTCAACGCCAACACCGGCCAACGACAGGGCGACTTCTTTCATGCCCAATCCATAGGCATCGGCCTTGACCACGGCAGCGGTTTTGGCTGGGGCGGCTTTGTCTTTCAATAATTTATAGTTTGAGATTAGTGCTGCCAAATCAATACGCAATTGAGCGCTCAGCGCTCCTGCAGGGGACATGCTCTTCGTGCCGTCAATCACTGAACCGAAGCTCCTCTCTGATTCCCCCTTGAGTCAATCCGCTCACTGAAAGCAGAAACCTGCGCTGAGCGGCAAGACCTTCACTGCCTACCGCAGCACGATCTGCCGTGAGACAACTGGTTGAATTGTACTGTGTTTCTCCCCCCTCAGGTCAAGGGCGGGCACCCTCAAAGTAGCGCGACGCACGCTTAAATGGAGTCTTCCGTCTCATAATCATGATGAGCCAGATTGCCAAAGCGGGTAATATTCGCTTCAAAAGACAATGCGATTGTACCTGTGGGACCACGGCGCTGTTTGCCGATGATCACATCCGCTTTTCCATGAGTTTGTTCCATGCGTTGCTGCCACTCGACCATTTTATCAAGGTTGGTTTCAGAAGGCTTGGTGCGCTCAACGTAATATTCTTCACGGTAAACGAACATCACCACATCCGCATCTTGTTCGATGGAGCCCGATTCCCGTAAATCAGCCAGTTGCGGACGCTTGTCGTCGCGGTCTTCGACTTTACGCGAAAGCTGTGCGAGTGCCAGTACCGGAACCTTGAGATCTTTCGCCAAAGATTTCAGGCTTTGTGTGATCTGGGTGACCTCCTGCACGCGGCCCTCATTACGCCGCCCAGGGGCTGAAACCAGTTGCAGATAGTCAACGATGATAAGGTCCAGTCCCTGCTGACGCTGCATGCGGCGGGCACGGGCCGCCAGAGCGGCAATGGAAAGGCCGCCGGTGTCATCAATAAAAAGAGGCACGCTTTCAATTTCGCGCGCGGCTTCGGAAAAGGAGCGAAACTCGTCCGAGGTAATATCTCCTTTGAGCAATTTGTTGGAAGGGATGCCCGATTGCTCGGCCAGCAGCCGTGTGGCCAATTGTTCCGCCGACATTTCGAGGGAATAAAAAGCAACAATGCCCCCATCCAGTACCTTACGGGAGCCATCGGGATTTTTGCCTTCCCGATAACGCCGCGCCACGTTGAATGCAATATTCGTGGCCAGTGCCGTCTTGCCCATGGACGGGCGTCCGGCAAGGATCACAAGATCAGAATTGTGAAGCCCTCCAAGCAGACGGTCCATTTCAATCAGACCGGTGGATAAGCCCGGCATTCCCCCTTTCTGAAAAGCTTTATTGATCGATTGGATGGATATTTCCACGGCCCGGGCGAAGCTTTGAAAACCACCTTCATATCGTCCGCTTTCAGCCAGTTCATAAAGATTGTGCTCGGCTTGCTCAATTTGTTGCCCCGGTGTTTCGTCAACCTCCGGGTTCGAGGCGGTGATCGCCATCTGCTCACCGACATGCATCAGACCGCGGCGCTGATAAAGTTCAAAAACCGCCCGGGCATATTCCGGTGCGTTCATGAGCGTGGGCGCGGCGCCCGCCAGGCGCGCCAGATAGGCACTGCCGCCGACTTCTTTCATGGCGGCGTCATCTTCAAAATAGGTTTTCAGCGTAATGGGGGAGGCGAGTTGTCCCCGTCCGATGAGTTCAGACAGGGTGTGAAAGATGCGCTGGTGCAGCGGGTCAAAAAAATGGTGCGCCTGGAGGACGTCGGAGATTCGAAACAAGGCTTCGTTGTTGATGAGGATGGCGCCGAGAAGTGCCTGTTCAGCCTCAATATTATTGGGGGCCATAACGAAATCGTCAGGCTGTCCCTCCAAGTGATAGGGGCCAAGTTCAGGGTGAGACGGCGCCGTGCCACCCGCATGCCTTGTTGCTTCGTCGGAAAGTAAGGAAAGGGGATCTTCAATGGCCATGGGTCATCTTAACCATGAGCATGATGTGGGGGAAGACTGAAGAGGAGGCTTTATCCGGAGCAGGCTTTAAAATTTGTGGAAAACTTCCAGCGCTCCGTGTTGGACAAAGGCAGGACCTCGCGAACAATTCTCGGCAATCACGATACTCAAGACATATAAACAGGAAAAAAAATGAAATATCCTGAAAATACCGTTCGATAAAAATATTACGAAGTGCTTTCGTCGGTCGTTGTCTCAGTCATCTTGACGGATTCAGTTTCCATCACTTCGGACTCGCCTAAATCTTCCACCGCTGCTTCCGCCAGTTCAACCGTTTCAAAAATCTCTTCGGCGCTGATCAATTCCTGATCTTCCTCTTCATCATGGCCTTCAGTGACGCGCTCGCCCCGTGCCTGGCGCTCCGCTTCTTCTATTGTGCGGGCGACATTGATTTGCACACTCACGGTGACTTCGGGATGCAGGATCAGCCGGGTTGAATGGAGATTGATGGTTTTTATCGGGTGATCAAGATTGACCTGGGAGCGCTCAATGCTAAAGCCGCCCTGGGTGATGATTTCAGCGACGTCCCGCGTGGTGACGGACCCATAGAGTTGGCCGCTCTCGCTGGCCTGCCGCAGGATAACGAACGATTGCCCTTCCAGTTTTTCGCCGACACTTGCCGCTTCCTTGCGCCGTTCCAGATTGCGCGCTTCGAGTTGCGCGCGTTCTTTTTCAAACCGTTCTTTATTCACGCTTGTGGCGCGCAACGCCTTTTGTTGGGGGAGTAGAAAATTACGGGCATAACCGTTTTTCACATTGACCACTTCGCCCATCTGGCCGAGTTTTTCCACCCGCTCAAGAAGAATTACCTGCATAGTTTCACGTTCCTCTAGGTGTTACGTTTATTTACGGCCTTCTTGGCATATTTTTGCCTGAAGTGAACCCAAGGCTCCGCCAATCCCAGCAAGGCGACCAGCACGGCAAGGCCGTATATAAATAGGCATAACAAATAAAACAGGGTCAGAAGCGCCGTGCGCCGTGACCAGTCGGTGGAGATAGCATGGACAACGACTAATCCCAACAAAAAATAAGGTACCAGGAAAATGTTGGCCAGAGATCCGCCCAGCACGCCAGTTTCGCCGGTTAAAAGCCAGAGAGCGATGCTTGCGGCGAGTGCCAGGGAGAGGACTTCCGGCAGTTCGAGGTCTCGAATATTAGGGCTGGGCCGTATCGCGCGGCCTGTGCGCACGAGGATACGTTGCGCGAGGCCGGCATTGGCGGCAATCATGGATGCCAGACTGATGGCGATGTATCCTGGTAATATTTTGAGTATTCTGTTGATCTGTTCATCGCTCAGAAGCGGAGACTGAGTATCGTTTTGGAGATCCTCAATATGCTCAAGATCAGTGTTCAGAGAGGTCCTCATCTCTAATGCCAGGCTTTCCCCAAAATAGAGATGTGACAAGGTCGTAGCCAGAAGGAGCGCCACAGCCGCATAAGCGCTGAGCCAGGCCAGCATACGGCCTGCCGGATACCACTCTATGTCCCTTTCGCCTTGTTCGTTTGTGACGGTGCGGTTCAACAGGGCAAGATGGTTTAATCCGATGACCGGCAGGCCGATGACACCCAGGAAAAACAGACCCAATGTCCCGTTCGCAGAAAAAGTGATGATCAGGAACGAGGTTATCACACCGATCACTGCGCGGGCTGTGCCAGCAGACAATCCCACCCAAAAAAGGGAAAAAGATGTGAAAAATGACAACAGACCCGCGATGAGGAGTCCTGTGGCGGAACTTAAAAAAACAATCGCGCTGATGATGCCCGCTAAAACCCCTTCTTTCCATCCATCGGGCATTGCTTGCATCCATTTCGCCGGGTCAATAGCCGATAAACACTACCCCGGCGGGGGCTTTTGATCGAAACAGAACAGCACCAGCACAGAATATTGAAGGCGGGGGCTCTATTTCACGGCAAACGGCAATAGAGCTAAATGTCGGGCACGTTTGATGGCCCGGGCCAGTTCGCGCTGCTTTTTTGCGGACACCGCCGTGATGCGGCTGGGCACGATTTTGCCGCGCTCGGAGACGTAGCGTTGTAACAGCCTGACATCCTTGTAATCGATTTTGGGGGCGTTGGCGCCTGAAAATGGGCAGGTTTTGCGGCGACGGAAAAACGGTCGGCGTGCGGGACCGGAAGGGGCGGCTTTTTGGTTCATGCTGCGTCTCCTTCACTTGAGGTTTTTACAGGGCTGTCACTTTTGGGGGCGGGTGTACCCCGGTTGTCGGATGCTTCGCGGGCGGGCGGTCTGTCTCGACGTTCCCTGTTATCAGACCTGTCCCCGCGCGGACGGCGCTCATCCCTGCTGCCGCGACTGCGCAGGATGGCTGATTCTCCAGCTTCCAATTCATCAACGCGAATGGTTAAGACACGCAGAACATCTTCATTGATGCTCATTTGTCGTTCCATTTCAGCGACGGCTTCATGGGGCGCATCAATATTGAGCAACGCGTAATGCCCCTTGCGGTTTTTTTTGATTCTGTGGGCAAGGCTGCGCAGACCCCAATATTCGATTTTTGGAACTGCACCACCGCCCGCTTCAATGATCTCTTTAAGAGAGGTGGTGAGGGCGTCAACCTGTTGGGGCGAAATATCCTGACGTGCTATCAGAACGTGTTAATAGAGGGGCATATATCCCATCCTGTTCGTTGGGGCTTGCGGCGCCTGAACACGCCCTGTGGCGGTCCAGACGATGGATCATCAAGCCGGTGAGGAGACATCAAATCCCCTCCCATAATCACGTACTCTCATCGTTGAGAAAACATGACGCTTGCGACCGCACGCCCAGGGAAGAACTGGCGTTTATACGGAAAAGCCGCACTTGGCAAGTCTCATTGTATCTGCGCGGGGGGCTTGTTCTTGACAGGGTGGAGCCAGCGAGTATCAAGGGTGCACGTCGCGTCAGACAGCGATATCCTGAGCGCGTGCTAATTTATGTGGAGACGAGAGTATGCGTGCGTTCATTTTTCCCGGTCAGGGCTCTCAGGCGATCGGTATGGGGCAGGAAATGGCAAAAGCGCTTCCCGTCGCCCGCGAAGTCTTTCAGGAAGTCGATGAGGCTCTGGGTCAAAACCTCTCGCGCCTGATGTGGGAGGGGGATTTGAAAGACCTGACCCTCACGGAAAATGCTCAACCCGCCCTCATGACGGTGAGTATTGCGGTGGTGAGGGCATTGGAGAAGGAATGCGGCATTGCCGTGGGCCAGGTCTGCGCTTATGTGGCCGGGCATTCCCTGGGCGAATATTCAGCTCTCACAGCCGCCGGCGCGCTCAGCCTGGCTGATACTGCTCGTTTGCTTAAAACGCGTGGGCAGGCCATGCAAGCGGCAGTGCCCGTGGGTGAGGGGGCCATGGCGGCCTTGATCGGACTTGACTATGAGGCGGCGGCGCAGGTTGCGCAGGCAGCGGCGGAAGACGAGATATGCACGGCTGCCAATGATAACGCGCCGGGCCAGGTGGTGATCAGCGGTTCTCGCGCGGCGGTGGAGCGGGCCATGGTGCTGGCCAGAGAGGCGGGCGCAAAGCGCGCTCTGGAATTGCCGGTCAGCGCACCATTCCACTGCGCATTGATGGAACCGGCCGCTAAAGTGATGCGCGCGGCGCTGGACCAGATCACCATAACACAGCCCAGTGTGTCGCTGGTCGCCAATGTGACGGCGCAGCCAGTCAGCGATCCCGCGACCATCCGTGACCAGCTTGTTGCCCAAGTGACCGGCATGGTGCGCTGGCGTGAAAGCGTGGTCAATCTGGCGGCGCTCGGCATTGATAATTTTGTTGAACTTGGTGCTGGTAAGGTGCTGACTGGACTGGTTAAGCGCATAAACCGTGATGTGAAGGCAAGCCATATTGCGACAATGCAAGACCTGGAAAATTTTGCTCAAACTCTGTGAGTAGCGCGTGCGCGTGGTCGATATTCTGCACAATAAATAACTTTAAAAATGGAGTGGAAATGTTTGAATTAGATGGCAAATGTGCTCTCATAACAGGCGCGTCAGGTGGCATCGGCCGGGATATCGCCAGCGCATTACATGGCCAGGGTGCCCAGATTGCCATATCAGGGACGCGGCGTGAAAAACTTGACCAATTGGCGGCCCACCTCGGAGATCGAGTTCATGTCTTGCCGTGTAATCTGTCTGAGCGCGGTGAAGTCGATGAATTGCCAAAACAGGCGCAGGAAGCCATGGGTGGACTCGATATTCTGGTTAACAATGCAGGAATTACACGTGATAACCTGATGATGCGTCTTAAAGACAAGGATTGGGATGAACTCCTTGAGGTGAATTTAACCGCCTATTTTCGCCTCGCGCGGGCTGTATTGCGGGGCATGATGAAAGCGCGGTGGGGACGCATTATCGGCATCACCTCTGTGGTGGGGGTGACAGGAAATGCGGGTCAGGCCAATTATGCCGCCGCCAAGGCCGGTATGATCGGCATGAGCAAAGCGCTGGCCCAGGAAGTCGGCAGCCGCAATATTACCGTCAACTGCGTGGCGCCGGGGTTTATCAAATCCCCCATGACGACTGACATACCAGAGGCGCAGCGCGAAAAACTCCTCCAAACCATTCCGGCGGGACATTTGGGAGAGGGGGTGGACGTGGCGGCAAGTGTGGTCTTTCTCGCCAGTTCGGAAGCCGCTTATATCACAGGTCAGACTTTACACGTGAATGGTGGCATGGCCATGTTTTGATAGAAGATTGGGAGTGAGGGTGGCTTGATTGAGTCGCGCTTCCTTGCGTCAGGGTTGCGCTAAAAAGGGGTGTCTTTCATCAGAAAGTGTGTTACGTACACCCCGCGATTCCAGGAATATCCGGCCATGAAATCTTGGTTTTAGGCTGATTTATCCGTTCTTTACTGGGTGTGCCAGGGGCGCGCGCAACTCGATTTCGTAGATATAATTTAAGAGGGCCTAAGCATGAGCGACGATATTGCAACCCGCGTTAAAAAGATCGTGGTTGAACATCTGGATGTTGACCAGGACAAAGTACAGGATAATGCGAGCTTTATTGATGACCTTGGTGCTGATAGTCTGGATACCGTTGAGCTTGTTATGGCATTTGAAGAAGAGTTCAGCATTGAGATTCCCGATGACGCAGCTGAAACCATTCAGACAGTCGGTGATGCGGTGAAATTCATCTCCGAAAAGTCTGCATAATTTCCCTTTCTTGTTGCGATCCAAACCGGACATAGATATGAGGCGCGTTGTCATCACCGGCATGGGGTTGATTACGCCGCTTGGCTGTGGGGTGGAGCCGGTGTGGCGCCGGCTCCTCGCAAGTCAGTCAGGCGCGGTGGCTATTGAACGCTTCGATGTTTCGGATCTTCCCTGCCGTATCGGCTGTCTTATCCCGGAAGGACAAGGAGCGGAGGGAAAATTCGATCCTGATGAATGGATATCTTCACGAGACCGCAGGCGGAGTGATGATTTTATCCTTTATGGACGCGTTGCCGCCAGGGAAGCCGTCAAGCAATCGGGTTGGGTGGCTGATACAGAGGAAAAGAAATGCCGCACCGGCGTGATGATCGGTTCAGGCATCGGTGGTTTGAACAAGATCGCCGAAACCGCCATCACGCTCCACGAGAAGGGTGCCAGACGTGTCAGCCCCTTCTTTATCCCGGGCGCGCTCATCAATCTTGTTTCAGGAAATGTGTCCATAGAGTTTGGCTTTAAGGGGCCAAACCATGCGGTTGTCACGGCTTGTTCCAGCGGGACCCACGCGATTGGCGACGCCGCCCGCCTCATCATGCTGGACGATGCGGATGTGATGGTCGCCGGGGGAGCTGAGGCCGCCATTGGGCGTATTGGCATGGCGGGCTTTTCCGCAGCCAAGGCGCTTTCGACGCATTTCAATGATGAGCCCACACGCGCGTCACGGCCTTACGACAAGGATCGCGACGGCTTCATCATGGGCGAAGGTGCAGGGATCGTTGTGCTGGAGGAGCTTGAACACGCCCGGGCGCGCGGCGCCTCCATCCTGGCGGAGGTCGTGGGATACGGCTTGTCGGGTGACGCCTATCATGTGACGGCCCCGGATCCCGATGGAGGTGGAGCCTTCCGGGCGATGGAAGGGGCCCTGAAACGTGCGGGGATTCATCCCAGAGATATTGATTACATCAATGCCCATGGAACCTCGACGCCGCTCGGTGATGAGATTGAACTGAGCGCTGTGATGCGGATTTTTGGCGAAGACGCTGGCCGTCTTTCCATGTCATCCACAAAATCCGCCATTGGTCATCTTCTGGGGGCGGCGGGGGCTGTCGAAGCCATTTTCAGCATTCTTGCCATCCGCGATAACATCGCGCCTCCCACTCTCAATCTTGACAACCCTTCCATCGACACCCCGATTGATCTGGTTCCGCACACGGCGCGGCAGCGTGAAATACGGGCGGCTTTGTCCAATTCCTTTGGTTTTGGGGGTACAAATGCGAGCCTTGTTTTGACGGCAGGCCCTCATTGACGGTTAAGTCTTTACCGGTAATCTGTGGTAAATGTGTGTCCGGGTTTGGTTGAGTGACAGTGACGCAGGAAATCGAAAACACGCTTGAAGCGGAGGATGAGACCTCCAGCCGCAAGATTAGAAAAATCGTCCTCATTGTGGGCGGGGTGTTTCTTTTTCTGCTTCTTCTCGTGGGTGCACTGGCGGGGGGTGCGCTGCTCTATGGAAAACATGAGTTTGAAGCTTCCGGGCCCGTCAGGAAAGATAGTTCCACTCTGCTCACCTACACTCTGCCACGCGGGTGGGGCTTGAAGGAAATTTCCGCGAATTTGGAAGAAGAAAAACTCATCAGTGATGGGCTGATATTCCGCCTCGGCGTGATGTGGTTTGGTGCTCAGTCGCAACTCAAGGCAGGAGAGTATGCCATCCCGGATCAGGCCAGCATGGCTGACATCATGGAAATTCTCCGTCAGGGTAAATCGATCCTCTACAAATTTACTGCACCGGAGGGGTTGACCAGCCGGCAAATCGTCAAGCTGGTTGAGGAGAATGAAACACTTGTCGGTCCCGTTGACGAAATACCCGCGGAAGGCACGCTGCTGCCCGAGACGTACCTGTTTCAACGCGGCATGACCCGCATGGAACTGATTGGTCAGATGAGTACGGCGGCGCATAATCTGTTGGTGCGTTTGTGGGCAAACCGTGCTGAAGGATTGCCGTTCTCCACCCCCTATGAGGCTCTCATACTGGCGTCAATCGTTGAAAAAGAGACCGGTATTCCGGAAGAAAGACCTTTGATTGCCGGTGTTTTTATCAATCGTCTCAGTCGCGGTATGCGGCTTGAATCAGATCCCACCGTCATTTACGGCCTCACAAAAGGCGCGCCGCTGGGCCGCGGTTTGCGCGTGAGCGAACTGAAAAAGGTGACGCCCTATAATACGTATGAAGTCGATGGCTTGCCGCCAACTCCGATCGGCAATCCCGGCGCGGATTCTTTGGCTGCCGTTCTCAACCCGCCCAAAACCAAGAATCTATTTTTTGTCGCTAATGGTGAAGGGGGTCATGTTTTCGCAACAACTTACCGGCAACATCAGCGCAATGTCGCTCAATGGCGGCGTATAGAAAAAAAACGGAACAACTCCAGGTAAACTCGACCAGCCCCCGTCCCATAATCAATCGGAAACATGCGTATCTCTTTCTGTACAACTCAGAACAATTCAGCGCCAAAGAGGATGTCTTCACGATGGTTGGGCCTGCTTGGCAGTCTTTATGTCCTGGTTACTTTCGGCAGTTTTCTGGGTAAATATTCATGGATTGCAGATTTAATGAGCAGCTTTCGCGTTCAGTTGGCAATGGGGGGCGCTATTGTGCTCCTCATTTTGGCTGTCCGGCGCTCGACGCGTGTCGCGGCGGCGGGGGTACTGCTGGCTCTGTGCGCCAATCTGCTCCCCCTTTCCCCTTATTGGTCGCCACAAAACGCCCGCGCTTCAGACCACAAGGCCGGACAATACAGGCTGATGACGCTGAACCTTCATCACGTCCATGCTGACCTTGATGCCCTGGTAAAAGTACTTGAAAAAGAACGGCCTTCCTTTCTTGTTTTGACGGAATTCACTTTCCGCTCAAGAGAGGTTCTGGATAAGATTGGCCCTCACTTTAAATACTCACAAATCACTCCAAACATTGGTTCCTTTGGGATCATGCTGTTCAGCCAGGAACCCATACGATCAGTGGATATCACCACCGTTAAAAATACAAAATCCCCTATTGTGACGGCCGAGATATGCCCCAGCGAAATGCCCGAACAGTCTTGCTTTCGCATGATCGCTCTGCATGCCCCCAGGCCGGAACCGTGGTCGAGTAAACGCGACGCCGTTATTCGGCAGGCCTCAAATGAAGCCGCACAAGACAGTGATGGCGCTGTTCTCGTTGTTGGTGACTTAAACTTGACACCCTGGTCACCAGTGTTTAGCCGGTTGCTGGAAACCGGAAACCTTTCCGACAGTGCCTTCTCCCAAGGACTGAAGTCGACATGGCTGAGCCGTTTTCCGCTTTTCGGGCTGATGATCGATCATATTTTGTACGGACGTGCCTTTACCGTCACAGCGTACAGGGTCGGTCCTGATGTGGGGTCAGATCATTATCCCCTCATTGCGGATGTCGGTCTGGATGATCAGCTCTAGGCAATCGCTAACTTGTTGCGCGCCCGGCGAAGCGTTAACCTGTAACAACCTTATCTTTTCCGATTCCTTCAGTACTGGAGATGACCCGATGTCGCTGTGCAGCATGACCGGTTTTGCCCGCGCCGGTGGATCATTGGGTGCATTTTCCTGGAGTTGGGAGATAAAGAGCGTCAACGGCAGGGGACTTGATATCCGGTGCCGTTTTCCCCCCGGTATGGAATCTGTTGAGCAGGGGGCCCGAACCCTGATCAAGAAAAATTTTTCCAGGGGTAATTTCCAGTTGAGTTTGCATCTTAACCGCCAAAACCTGGATGCAAGAGTGTCGATCAACGAATCAGTGCTGGAACAGATGCAAGTTGTGATACGGGAAGTCAGTCAACGCATGGAAACTACGGCGCCCAGTCCAGTGGAAATTTTATCATTGCGCGGTATTCTGGAATCCTCTGAACCTGCCGACTCTGATGAAGAAAAAGTTGAACGTGAAGCTGTTTTATTGGCGAGTCTGAAAGATGCTGTTGAAAATCTTATATCGGTGCGCCAGACGGAAGGCGCGCATCTTCAGGCCGTCCTTTTAGAGACTGTGCAAGAGATTAAAAATCTTGCTCAAGTAGCCAGAAATTGCGAAAGCACCCAAGGAGATTCAATCCGCGCCCGTCTGAAAGCGCAGGTTGATGAAATCATGGAGGCGGCCCCCTCTCTTCCTGAAGAACGTATCGCGCAGGAAGTTGCGCTTCTCATGGTTAAAGCTGATATCCGTGAGGAATTGGACCGGCTTGATGCCCATGCAGGCGCAATGGAGGCGTTGCTGAACAGCGCTTCTCCGGTCGGCCGTCAAATTGATTTTCTCATGCAGGAGTTTAACAGGGAGGCCAATACGCTTTGTTCGAAAGCCACGCATCTGGAACTCACGCGCATTGGCCTGGATCTTAAAGCCGTGATCGATCAGGCACGCGAGCAGGCGCAGAATATTGAATAATGAATGACGGAAAACCATGATGCACTCAGAAATTTCACGGCGCGGTCTGATGTTGGTGCTCTCCTCGCCCAGTGGGGCCGGCAAAACGACGCTCTCGCAAAAACTTTTATCAACAGATGACAAGATCGTCATGTCGGTCTCAGCAACAACGCGGCCTCCCCGACCTAAAGAGATTGATGGTCAGGACTATCATTTTGTTTCAAAAGAGCAATTTGATCGGCTTGTTCAGGAAGGCGCCCTGCTTGAGCATGCGTGTGTGTTCGGATATCTGTATGGTACTCCCAAGGATCCCGTGAATCAGGCTCTGGAGAAGGGCCTTGATGTGCTGTTCGATATCGACTAGCAGGGCACGCAGCAACTGGACGAATCCGCGCGTGAGGATTTGGTAAAAGTATTCGTGTTGCCGCCTTCATGGAAAGATCTGGAACTGCGCTTGCGCTCCCGCGCGCAAGATTCAGAAAGTGTGGTCAAATCGCGCATGGCCAAGGCCGTTGATGAAATCAGTCACTGGGCGGAATACGAATACGTCATCGTCAACCGTGATCTGGAGCGCGCTCTTTCACAAATCAGGTCGATCCTGTTTGCTGAACGGCTAAAACGAAAAAGACAAATTGATTTATCCGAATTCGTGAAGGATTTGACTCCTGTCCAGTGATTGCGGCCTATCACGATGAAGAAGAAAACTTTTCAAATTCAATCGCCAGTTTTTCAAAATCACTGATTGAAATCTGCTCGGCGCGGGCTGTGGGATCAATTCCTGATGCGTGCAATAGAGGCAGGGGATCACAGCCCAGAGTGCGCAGACTGGAGCGCAGCATTTTACGCCGTTGACCAAAAGCCGCCGCCGTAACCTGTTGCAGGGTTCGGGTCAAGCCGGGCGGGGCCTGTGTGTTGATGGGTATGAAGTGAACAAGGGTGGAGTCTACTTTGGGGGCTGGCGTAAAGGCGCGGGCTGGAATATCGAACAGGCGTGAGGCCTGGGTTTTCCACTGACTGAGCACGGACAGACGTCCATAGGATTTTGAGCCTGGTGCGGCGATGATGCGGTCGGCGACTTCCCGTTGAAACATCAGGGTCATATCCTCATACCATGGCGGCCAGGGATCTGCGGTCAGCCATTTCACCAGCAGCGCTGTGCTGATTTTATATGGAAGATTGGCAATGATTTTAATGGGCGGGGCAAGCTCGGCAATCCCTGTTTCAGGCAGCGCTAAGGCATCGTTTTCAAGTACTTTGAGTCTGCCGGGATAGGCGGCGCAAACCTCCATCAGAGCGGCGAGGCAGCGTTTGTCTTTCTCTATGGCAATAACACGCCACGCATGCTGATCCAGCAGAGCGCGGGTCAGACCGCCGGGGCCGGGTCCAATCTCCAAAACCGTGACTTTAGATAAATCACCGGCCGCACGGGCAATTTTATCGGTGAGATTGAGGTCGAGGAGAAAGTGTTGCCCCAAGCCTTTGATGGCGTTGAGTTTGAAGGTGGCAATGACATCGCGCAAGGGGGGAAGGGGGGCGTTCGAAGCCATCAGGATTTCATCCGCCGGCGGGCGATTTGGTCTGCCAGAACCAGGGCTTCGACAAAACTGTCAATACGGGCGGTGCCCTGTCCGGCAATATCAAAAGCCGTGCCGTGATCAGGTGAAGTCCGGACAAACGGCAGACCCAATGTGACGTTGGCGCCGCGATAAAAATCTATTGTTTTAAGCGGTATGAGTGCCTGATCATGATACATGCACAACACGGCGTCATACGCCCGCCGTGCGTCTTCAGAAAAAAGAGTGTCCGCGGGAAAGGGGCCCTCAATCTGGATGCTTTCCGTGCGCAGAATATTGACAGCGGGGGTGATGATATCAATCTCTTCCCGTCCCAATTGTCCGCCCTCACCGGCATGTGGGTTGAGCGCCGCAACGGCGAGGCGCGGGACGGGAATAGCAAAATCTTGGTGCAGGGCACGCGCCGTTATGCGAGCGGTGCTGATAATTTTTTCACGGGTTAAATTCCGGCTGACCTGCGCCAACGGCAGATGCACGGTGACGGGCACAACTTTCAAACCGGGAATGGCGAGCATCATAACGGATTGAACAGGGCTATTTTTACCCGCCAGATGCGCAAGATATTCAGTATGTCCCGGAAAAGAAAACCCGGCTTCATGCAAGGTTTTTTTGTGAATAGGGTTGGTCACCATGGCGCGCGCATCGGCCTGCAGGGTTAGATCCACCGCGCAATCGATGGCGGCCGTTATGAATTTGGCGTGAGAAGGCTGGGGTTTGCCAGGCGTGACAGGCTGAGGTAAAGCCCGCTCCAGAACCGGCAGGGCCGTTGAAAATATTTCACCCGCCTGGCTCACTTCCTCAATCCTCACGAGGGGGATAGACAAACCCAGCCTTGCGCCCAAGTTTTTGAGATGCGCGCTGCACCCGATATAGCAAAAAGGTACAATATCAAGCGTGGAGCGTTGATGCCATGTCTGGAGTACCAACTCAGGGCCCACACCAGCCGGCTCGCCCATGGTCACAACCAGAGGCTTGGATTTTTTGGCCGGCATTGATTCTAACGGACGTCAATCGAGGAATCGCGGCGTAAATCTCTTAAATAGCGCCGCGCTTGCATGGACAATTGCTGGTTATAGAGGCGATCCTGTATCTGGTCCCGCGACGGTATTTGACTGTTTTTGGCCAAATCTTCGCGGCTGCAGACCACCAGAACATGCAGGCCGGCTTCAGTGCGCACCGGCTCACTGGCACGGCCCGCACCCAGCGTGGCGACTGCAGGCTGGAACCGGTCAGCCAACTGAGCCACGGTTAATCGCCCCAGATTTGCGACTGAAGCGTTTTCCGCTTTACGCGCGGCGCTGTCAATATTTTTGCATCCGTCGAGAGCCGCGCGCACTTTGTCAGCTTGTTTGCGGGCTTTTTTGACCTCTTCTTTGCTGGCATCAGCGGCCAGGGGGACCAGTACCTGTTTGAGTTCAAGCGTTGCCATCATGGGATCTGTGCCTGCCAGCACGCGGCGGTCACGCAAAGCCAGAATGGCATAGCCCCCTAAAGTGCGGATCGGCGGGGAAACCTGTCCCGGCTGTAAACTTCGCAAAGCTTGGTTGAGCTCCGGCGCCAACTCCCCATCCTGCACCCAGCCGATATCGCCACCCTGCGCGGCGGAAGCGTTTGCGCTGAACTGCTGTGCCACGAGATTAAAGGGCGCGCCTTGCTGCATCTGCTTGATCAGTTGCATGGCGCCCTGTGCGATTTGCTGTTCCTGGGCTTGTGAGGGCACCTCCAGGAAAATTTCCGAAACAAGGTATTGAGGCTTGGTAGAACTGGTGATCAATCGATTTAAAAATTGATCCACCTCTTCGCCGGTGATGCTCACGCGGGATGACAGCAGCCCGTTAACCAAGCGGCTCCAGGCCAACTCAGCTTTGATTTGAGTGCGCAGGGTTTCAATGTTGACGCCACTTTTGGCCAAGGACTCCTTCATGGCCTGAGGCGTAATTTTGTTCTGCTTGACGAGTTGGTCGAAGGCTGTGGCAATTTCATCGTCGGTGATCTCAATGTCATACCGTTTCGCTTCTTGGAGCTGAAGCTTTTCATCGATCAGAGTTTGGACAACCTGCTGTTTCACCCTTTTATCAATCTCGGGTGTGTGCTCGATGCCCGCGGAACTCAGGATCAGATTGGCGCGTTGGGATACATCATAAGTTGAGATGACTTCGTCATTGACGATCGCGGCAATGCCTTCCCCCAGAGCCCTATGGGTCTGGGGCGCTTGCTGCTCCTGCTGCTTAGCCTGCCCCGGCGCACCGAAGGCCAAAGCGGCCGTTAAAAAGCCTATGCCCCCAAAGAACAGCCTATATGGCGTGAGATTGGCAAAAAAGCGGATTTGGGATATTCGAGTCATGGTCTTATATGAATCTCATACTGTATTGATATTAAAGAACTTTTCAAGAATTAAGGGAGCCTGAAGGCTAAATGACCTCCTGACTTTTCACTGAGAATAGCGAAAAAATCTTATCAATCAATATTAAGTCTCACGAATAAAATAGGAGACCAGCAGTGCCTAATTCAAGTGCTTCAGTGTAAATTGAAAAATGATCGAGTTATCGGGCCTGATATCCCGGTCATTAATCTTGCGTTTCAGGAAAGCGATCGAGAAAATCGTGCATTCATCCTCATAGGTGATGGAGGCACGGGCACGCCGGGTTTGCTTGGCGATGAGATCTTGCCTCACCCCCAAACCGACCCGCCATCTCTTGGTGATTTTTACAGAGCTGCCGACAGTTAATTCTTTACGGGACTGAACACCGACGTTCGGATTCAATCCCTTGCTGGAAATATATTGCGCACTGACCGTATATCTTCCATAAGCCCCTGTGGCGCTCACCTCATTTCTTCTCGGCGAGAGAGTGTCTTGATCCAGACGAAATTTATGGATGATGGATAAGTATTTTCCCAGTTTCAGGTCGATTGTGCCCACATAGTCAGATTTTTTTCCGTCCAGTCCTGTTGACGTCGTAAATTGTCTTTCTGCCTTTGTGCGGCGGCTTTGCCCGAACAGGAAGGTGATGGATTTGGTGTCATCAAGAAATGCCCCAAGTTTGAGACCAATATTCAGCCGGTTACCACTTTCCAGTTGATCGAGGCCGGGAAATTTGTTGGGGATGAAAAGATTCGTCGTGTCCAGTTCAAATGACTGGCTGTCTTCATTAGGAATTTCATCAGGATTCCCTCCCCGGCTGCTGGAAATAACCTGCACGATGGGCTCAATAAGCCATCTGACTTTGTTGCCTTGCCGCACAAAAGGCCAGCGCCAGTTGATGCCCACCGTGGGCAGGGCTCGAAAGGTTGTATTTTTGCCGTTGGAGGATGAAGGAGAGGGAAGGCCGCTGAATGTTGAGGGAAAAAAATCGTCCGTGTTGTACAGATCCGCCCGCATACTGGTAAAAGGAGTGATCACCTGTCCCCATCGATTTGTGATGCTTCTCTCCCAATCGGCGGTGACCGACAGGCGGCGGCTGTCGACACCCGCCGTTCTTTGCAGGACTAACGCGTTGGCATTGATGTTGAGGCGCCCATATCGTCCGGGCTGAATGACGTAATGAGCTTCGACTAACGGTAAAACATAGGGTGTGGCGCCCGCCGAGTCGGATGCCAGCAAGCCCTGAAAATAGTATGAGCTGATGTCCAGGTAGTTTCTGTCGTTGATGCGGCTGGCGAAAACTTTTGTTTCCAGATCAACATCATTCGAGATGTTGTAGCGTCTCAGATAGGTATCATCATTGACGACTTGCAGATCATAACCAATTTGCCAGGCGTCACTGAGTTGGTACCGGCCATTGCCAAACAGGTGTCCGCGTACTTTCCGCCTGTCCAGGACCACATTATTGGCATCACGCACTTTGGCGTCAGTGATGCCCAGAGATAAATTATACTGACCGTTATGCAGGCGTTGGCGCCATTTTGCTTTGAGGAGCGTTCCAGCATTTATGGTGATTTGAGGGGCAACCGTCAGGTCATAATAGGGGGAAAGCGCAAAGTAGTACGGAATTTCGATAAAGGGTCCCCGGAGTTTCGACGTACCGACTTTGGGGGGGAGGAATCCGGATTTGCGTTCCACCGAAGGGTCGGCATGGGACAGGTAAGGCGTATAAAAGATAGGCACGCCGAACAATTCAAAGAACACGTCACGGTATGTGACTTTCTGTTTCTCTGTATCTTGGATGGCCCTATGCGCCTTGACGCGCCACAGTGGGGTTTTTGCGTTTCCCTTACTATCGCACACATTGCATGTGCTGAAAACGACATGCGTAAGCTCGTTCTTCGTTCCATTTGTGCGTCGGGCACTGGAGCTGGCCAAGCGCCCATTATGTTCCAGTAACGCGCCAAAGGTTGTGATCATGCCTTCGCGCATTTTATCTTCGAGTTCTATGTGACTGGCAAATAGAGTATTGCCCCCTTTCTCAATGATGCTGATATTGCCGTCGGCAACAACACGATCCTCTTTCTGGTAATAAATCAACTCATCTGACAGCAAAACATCCTTGCCGTATGTAGCTTCTACGTGTCCTGTGGCTCTCACGATGCTGTTTTTGCTATCGTAGGTCAAACGGTCAGCCTGCAACAGGATGGCGCCATCGTTCAAAGGATTGAGTGTCTCAATCTGTGACTGGGCGGTTTCGGGTGCTTTATCATTCAGAGTTTGCGCGTGTAGGGAAGGGCTTGCCGTGAGCAGGGCGCTGACGGCCAGAATGCTCAGCGCGGTAAGCGAACTGGATGTCAAATAGTGATGTCTGCTCCCCCCAATCTTCATGCTGTTTAACCGTCTTCCAAGTGAAATAAAGTGGCGAGTCCCAGGAGCAAAGCAACGAAAGTGGGCGCCCAGGCGGCTAACGGGACAGGCAGACTGCCCGACAGACCCAAGGCAAAAGACACGTCGGCAACGAAATAAAGCACGAACCCCGCCATCACCCCCGCAATCAGCATTTTACTGACACCTCCCAGCCGAGTAAATCTCAAAGAGACAGATGCCGCGATCAACACCATGGCGCACAGAAGGATTGGTGTAGAGAGTATGCTATGCCAATGCAATCTGTGCCGTCTGGCAGAAAACCCTGCATTTTTAGCCATTTTGATGAATTCTGGCAAATCCCAGAAGGACATGGTGTCCGGGGAAGCGAAGCTGTCAAGGATTTGCACCACCGTTAAAGAAGTATTCAATCGGTAGGTGGGGTAAAACTCACTTGTTCTGGCGAGTGTGGAGATAGTCGCATCCGAAATATCCCAATAGCCTTTTTTGAGCGTGGCCGCTTTGGCATCAATACGGCCAACCCATGTGTCATTATTTTTGTAGAGGAAAATGATGACGTTCTGTAATTGCGTACCACTGGCCTTTATCCCGGTGGCATGAATGACGGACTGACTTTGTTGATCGCCTTGCCTAAGCCATAATCCCTCAGCGGAGACCTGCAGGAGGCTTGACTTTCCCGTATTATATCGCGTTTGCAGTCGTTCAAACTGCGCATAGAGTGAAGCGGCCGCCTGATCATAAATGGTCACTAAGAAAACACCCGACAGGGCGGCGATAATAATTGCAGGCGCTAAAAACTGCCAGACAGAAAGCCCTGCTGCACGAACCACCACCAGTTCATGATTTTTCGTGAGCTTGGTGAGACTGAACATGGCGCCGAACAAAAAGGCGAAGGGAAGGATTTTTTCTGTCAGATGAGGTAATTTGAACAGCGACATTGTCAAGGCGGCCGAAAAAGGGGCCCGTCCTTTACCAACAACATTGCGCAGCATTTCCACCACATCAATGAGATAGGTCAGACCTACCAGAACAGTGAGGATAATTCCTACGCCGATGAGGAATTGCACACTGAGATATCGGGAAAGAGTCCAGGAGAGCGACACAATGATGTTTTCCTATGATCCCTGCGCAGCCATGACGGATCTGTTGATATGCCGCTGTTTGGAAACTGTCTGATCCTGGAGCATGTAGGCGCAGATTGCGATAACGGCCAGAGGAAAAACATACATGTAAATGGCCATGACAGGTGCTTGCGAGGCGAGACTCTGCAGACCAAAACCGATCAGGCGCACCACAAGGCCCAACATTAACGCCAGAGTGATACGCAGTGTATATCCATGGCGGCTGAACCCGGCTTTGAGAAGAGACACCAGCGCAATCATAACCAGTGAAAAATTATAAAGGGGAGAGGCGAGCCTATTATGGCCCTCAGCATATAGACGATGAATGTTTTTCCTGACCCATGACTTTTTCATGTCAGGCCGGAAAAGTTCATGTAAATAACGTTCACTGAGGTCTCTTTGTATGGCGTGCGCTCTTGCGGTGTATGGTGATAAATCCAGAATATATTCATCGAAAAAAAGAAGCGATAATTTGTGGTCTTTGGAAAGTTGCTGAACACTGCCGTTCGCCATGATGAGTCGCGGGCCGTCCTTGGTGTTCAAAAATTTGCCTCGTTCGGCGAGGTAGGTGGTTGGTCCTTCCGACTTGTGAGAGACGTGAACCAGTAAGCCCCGCAATTCACCGGATTTGAGTGTTTCGCGATTATAGACCGTCAGTCCTTTGCTGGGATTGGTAAAAGCGCCGTCCCGGATGAGGGATGTGGCGATGTCCGCCCGGATTTCATACACCATATCTTTCATCGCGCGATAGCCCGCGGGCATGAGATAAAGGTTGATAATCAGCGTTGTCAAAGCGGCCCCTGCGGCGACAAATAGGACAGGCCGCACCACGGTCCAGGTGCTCACGCCCGCTGACCACATGATGATCAACTCGCTGTCGGTGGAAAGCCTGTGAAGTGCATAAAGCGTGGCACAGAAAGTGGCGAAGGGGATAATGACCGCCAGAAGGCTTGGAAGAATATAGATTGTGACCAGGAGGAAGGTTCCTGCCGATTGATGGCGGTTGATCACCAGATCCAGCATCTGCAGTGATTGGGTGAGCCAGACAATGACGGAAAGAACCAGAGTGAACATCACAAGGGGGATAAGGGTTTGGCGCAGCAGGTATCTGGATAGGCAACTCATGGAAGACCTGGTGTTTCTTTCAATCTGGGATCTTAGACCCCCGGAAGGGCATTTTGCCCCCACCCGTCACAGTACAGGGTCTTAAAGACATTGAAAACACGCTTGATGGGAGATGAGCGTCGCTCATATGACACGTGCCACCCGCATTTTCCGTTCGGGCTTATCCACCTGGTCCAGTTTTCTAGACAAAGCCAGTCGGTTGGACTGGATTGTTGGGCCTGATGGTCTTACCCTGACTTTTCAGGGATTCTTGAGACTCACCGTCTCATGTCATGTTCTGTCGTAAAATTTGAACGCCTGAAATCAGTCTGTCGCGTCCTCTCACCTCGTTTTTCCAAGGGATATAGCATGCAAATTACCTTTGCCAAAGCCGTCCTGCCAACGCAAGGCTGTGCGGTTTTTCTGGTTACCGAAGGCGCCAAACTTACGGGGCTTTTGGCTTCTCTCAACAAAAAATCCAAAGGCCAGGTGAGCCGGGCGATCAAGAGTGGGCAATTTAAAGGGGAAACAGGCAAATCCCTGACGTTGATCGCGCCGGGTGGGACGCGGCTCTCAAGGGTGGTGCTTTTTGGGCTCGGTAAAAAACCGGGAGACCTGAAGGCCAAGGATTTTGAGGACATGGGGGGTCGGCTGGCCGGAAAATTGTCCGCTGATGGCATCAAAGCCGCGACAGTTCTGGTTGAACCAGGCACCGGATTTTCAGGTGATCCAAATGAAATGGCGGCAGCGCTGGGCCTGGGCGCGCTGCTCCGCTCTTACCGTTTTCATCTCTATAAGACCAAGAAAAAAGCCGCCGCCAAACCGTCCCTCACAAAACTAGCCATGGGAACAGCGGATCCGGCGGAAGCCCGCAAGCATTTTCGCCCGCTGCACCGGATTGCTGATGGCGTTTTCGTCACCCGCGACCTGGTGTCCGAGCCCGCAAATATCCTCTACCCGGGAGAGTTCGCCAGCCGTGCCAAGCGGCTCGCCGATCTGGGCGTCAAGATTGAGGTTCTGGGGGAAAAGAAACTGAAAGAGCTGGGCATGGGGGCGCTTCTGGGTGTGGGGCAAGGCAGTGTTCACGACTCACATTTGGTGACCATGGTCTGGAATGGTTCTGAAGACCCAAAATCCAAACCCGTCGCCTTTGTCGGCAAAGGCGTGACCTTTGACACGGGCGGCATTTCCATCAAGCCAGCGGCGGGTATGGAACAGATGAAATGGGATATGGGCGGGGCGGGCGCCGTGACCGGGTTGATGCACGCCCTAGCGGCGCGCAAGGCCAAAGCCCATGTGGTCGGGGTGATCGGCCTGGTGGAGAACATGCCCAGCAGCACCGCTCAACGCCCCGGTGATGTGGTGACCTCACTCTCGGGCCAGACCATCGAAGTGATCAATACCGATGCGGAAGGCCGTTTGGTGTTGGCAGACGCCCTTTGGTACACGCAAGATACGTTCAAGCCCCGCTTGATTATCGATCTGGCGACCCTCACCGGGGCCATCATGGTCGCCCTGGGCCATGAATATGCGGGCCTGTTTTGCAACAATGATGAATTGGCCGATCGTCTGCTGGACGCGGGTGAGGTCGTTGGGGAAAAACTGTGGCGCATGCCCATGGGGACCGTGTTTGACAAGATGATCAACTCGCAGATCGCCGACATGAAAAACGTCGGCGGGCGCTTTGCCGGCTCCACGACGGCGGCGCAATTTCTGGAGCGTTTTGTGCGCGATGTTCCTTGGGCGCATCTCGATATTGCCGGGATGGCGTGGTCTGATAAAACGCATCCCACGATACCCCGAGGCGGGACGGGATTCGGTGTGCGCCTGTTGGATCGTCTGATTGCGGATCATTACGAGAGTTGACGTGGCATCGGAAGTCCGCACAGAGGTTTGGTTTTATCATCTGGAGCGGGCGCCGGTAGAACGTATCCTGCCGGAGTTGTTGGAAAAAACGCTCGCCAAAGGGTGGCGGGCTGAGGTGCGGACCGGGTCGCAGGAAGGGCTGGATCAGCTAAACACGCTGTTGTGGACCTACCGGCCAGACTCGTTTCTACCACACGGCACCGTCAAAGACGGATCTGCGGCCGAACAACCCGTTCTGTTGACCGTGGACCAGGAGAACCTCAACCAGGCCGATGTTTTATTTTTGATCGACGGCGCGCCGCCGGGGGATGTGTCGCCTTACAAGAGATGCATCACCATTTTTGATGGCCGGGACGAAGAGGCGTTGACGCAAGCGCGGGCTTTCTGGTGCCAGTCCAAAGCGGACGGTTCTCCTGTCACCTACTGGCAGCAATCAGACAGAGGCAAATGGGAGAAAAAAGCTTAACCGGCACTGTCCGCCCGGGCTTCCTCATAAACGGCATGAGCTTCCAGCCAGGCCTCTTCGGCTTTTTCCGTTAAGCTGACGATCCCGGCGCGCTGGCGGCTTAAGTCCGCTGCCTTTGAGGGGGCCTTGTCAAAGAGTCCCGGCGCGGCCAGAGCGGCGTCGACAGACTGTAATTCCTTCTCCAGGGCCTGCAATGCTTTCTCGGCGGCGGCGGCCTGTTTTTTTAAGTTATTCAGCGCAGCACGCCGGTCCGCTGCTCGTTTGCGCGCCTGCTGCCGCGCGCCCTTGTTCGTGCCAGGGCCGCCTGCGCGGTTTGTCCGGCGTCCGGCGCGGGCGGCGGCGAGCAGTTCATCGCGGTAATCATCGAGATCTCCCTCAAAGGGTTTGACCGTCCCGTGTGTGACAATCCAGAGGCGGTCGGCGCAGGTTTCCAGAAGATGGCGGTCATGCGAGATGAGAATGACGCAACCCGTATAGTCATTGATGGCGTGGATCAGCGCCTCGCGGCTGTCGACATCCAAGTGATTGGTCGGCTCGTCAAGGATCAGAACATGAGGACCTTTGAGCGTGCACAGGTGTAGCAGCAGGCGCGCCTTCTCGCCGCCTGACAGGTTTTTCACCTTGGTGTTTGCGCGGTCGTAATCGAATCCGAAACTCCCCAACCGGCCCCGCACCTGGGCCTGGGTAGCGTCCGGCATCAGATCCTGCACATGGGTGAAAGGCGTTTGCTGCGGCATCATTTCGTCAAGCTGGTGCTGGGCAAAATAGGCGATGTCCAGCTTTTTGGAGCTGAGCAGTTTGCCGTCCAGCGGTTTCAGGCGCTTTGACAGAAGTTTGGCGAAGGTGGATTTGCCGTTGCCGTTGGCGCCGAGCAGGGCGATGCGGTCTTCCATATCAATGCGGAGATTAAGATTCTGCAAGACCGGCTTTCCGGGCTCATACCCCACGGACGCGTTTTCCAGCCGTATCAACGGCGGGGGCATGGGCACTGGGTTGGGAAAGTGAAAAGGATGCATGCGGTTTTCAGTGACGGCCGCAATCGGTCGCATCTTTTCCAAAGCCTTCAACCGGCTTTGCGCCTGGCGTGCTTTGGTCGCCTTGTATCTGAAACGATCGACAAAGGCCTGCATATGGCGGCGCGCTTCGTCCTGCTTTGACTTCAGTGCCAGTTGCTGATCAAGCTGCATTCGGCGTGTCTTTTCGAACGTATCATAGCCGCCGGTGTAGAGCGTCAATCTGTTGTGCTCAAGATGCAGAATGCGATTCACCGCCTTATTCAGCAGATCGCGGTCATGGCTGACCAGAAGCACCGTATAGGGATAATTTTTCAGATAGTTTTCAAGCCAGAGTGTGCCTTCAAGGTCAAGATAATTGGTCGGCTCATCAAGCAGCAGGATGTCCGGTTTTGAAAACAAGACCGCCGCCAGCGCCACGCGCATCCTCCAGCCGCCTGAATAGCTGGACACGGGTCGTTGTTGGGCCGCCTCGTCAAACCCCAATCCCGCGAGAATGGCCGCAGCGCGCGCGGGCGCTCTGTGAGCATCTATATCCGCCAGGCGGTTTTGGATATCGGCGATGCGTGCGGGATCCTCAGCCGTTTCGGATTCAGCCATGAGCGCGTGGCGCTCCTGATCCGCTTCTAGCACAATCTCGATGAGGCTGGCAGGACCGGAAGGGGCTTCCTGCGCCAGCGCGCCCAGGCGCCGGCCCTTGGGGATGGCAAGAGTGCCCGCATCAGGGGAGATTTCTCCCTGAATGAGACGCAACAAGGTGGTCTTGCCCGAGCCGTTACGCCCCACAAGGCCGATTTTATGGCCCGCGGGCAGGGCAATTGTGGCGTTGTCCAGCAGCAGGCGGCCTTCAATGCGGTATGTCAGATTATTGATGTGTAACACGTGTCCATCCTTTGGGCGCGGCTTGTAGCACGGGCTGCCCGTGAACGCACGTCTTGCGGCAGGCGCGCAGCGCAGCTATAAGCGGGCCAATTTCCCATCAGTATTGAGGACAGACCCAATGGCTCTTGAACGGACTTTTTCGATCATCAAACCCGACGCCACGCAGCGCAATATCACCGGAAAGGTGATTTCTCTTCTGGAAGACGGGGGTTTACGCATCGTGGCGCAAAAACGCATCCGCATGTCCATGAGCCAGGCCGAGGGTTTTTATGCGGTTCACAAAGACCGCCCTTTTTTCAAGGATCTGGTGACTTTCATGACATCGGGACCCGTTGTGGTGCAAGTGCTGGAAGGCGAGAACGCCATTGCCCGGAACCGGGAAATTATGGGCGCGACCAATCCGGCGGAAGCTGCCGAAGGAACGATCCGTAAAATCTATGCAGAAAACATCGAACGCAATTCAGTGCACGGCTCGGACGCCCCCGAGACAGCCCGCGACGAAATTGCCTATTTCTTTAACGAGGATGAAATTGTCGGTTGATTTGGATCAGTCGGATTTAATCGGCGGGTTGATGAGGGACGCCATCTCGTCGCCCGTGGAGAGAACCACTTTGTCGCCCATGAGGCGCGCCTCTCCTGTGGCGATCAGGCGCACGGCCTCAGGGTAGATCTGATGCTCGGCTGTCAAAATCCGCGCCGCCAATCGTTTCGCGTCGTCGTTCGGCAGGACGGGAACCGCCGCCTGAATGATGATGGGTCCGTCATCAACTTCGGGCCGCACAAAATGGACCGTACAACCCGATATTTTTACTCCCGCGGCCACCGTCCGTTCATGCACGTTGAGACCGCGAAAAGCGGGTAGGAGAGACGGGTGGATGTTAATGATGCGGCCGGCCCATCGGTTCACAAATTCTGTGCCCAGCAGGCGCATGAAACCTGCAAGGCAAATGAGCTGGACGCCTGCCTGTTCAAGTGCATTTGAGAGGGCGGCATCAAACGCGGTGCGCTCTGGATACTTGGCATGTTCAATCACAAGCGAAGGGAGGTGCGCGGCCTCCGCCTTTTCCAGGCCTTCAGCGTCTTTATGGTTTGAGATCACCAGGGCAATTGTGGCCGGATAGGTGCTCTGCGCACAGGCGTCGATCAGGGCGGCCAAATTGGTTCCCCGGCCTGAGATCAATACACCCAGTTTAAGTCTTGCCATGTATGAAGCCTTCAGCTTTTTTCGCGCTTAAGCGTTCAGCGCAAGGCGCCCTTGATATTTGATGCCAGGCGGCGCATCAGGCTTGGCGGCGCTACGAATGACACCAATTTCGTAAATTGTTTCCCCCGCCTCAGAAAAGGATTTTTTCAGAAGCGGTGCATTCTCCTTCGGTGTGATCAGAATCATGCCGATGCCGCAATTGAAAGTGCGCAGAAGTTCTTCATCTCCCAGATTGCCTGTTTCTTCGAGCCAGGCAAAAAGTGGCGGCAGGGGCCATGATTCCAGATCAATTTCAGCCAGCACGCCATCTGGCAGAGAGCGGGGGACATTGTCAGTGATTCCTCCGCCGGTAATATGCGAAAGAGCTTTCAACTTGTTGGCGTGAATGGCGCCGATAACCTGTTTGATATAAATCTGTGTCGGACGCAGCAGAATTTGTCCCAGAGTTTGATCAGGGTCGAATGGCGCGGGACTGTTGTAATCCAAACCCGCAGAATCAATTAGTGTACGGACTAAAGAAAATCCGTTGGAATGCAGGCCGCTTGACGCCAACCCCAGGATTAGATCGCCTTCACGGACGGGATCTGCGCCGGGGAGAAGATTGTTCCGTTCTGCTGCGCCCACGGCAAAGCCTGCAAGGTCATACTCGCCGGCGTGGTAAACTCCCGGCATTTCCGCCGTCTCCCCGCCAATCAAAGCGCAACCCGCCTGCTTGCAACCCTCAGCAATGCCAGCAATAACGCGCACCGCTGTCTCAGGTTCAAGCTTAGCGGTGGCGAAGTAATCAAGAAAGAACAAAGGCTCAGCGCCCTGAACAATGAGGTCGTTTACACACATCGCCACCAAATCAATGCCGATGCCTGCATGATCGTTCATCGCGGCGGCAATTTTAAGTTTGGTGCCAACGCCGTCGGTTGCGGCAACAAGTACAGGATCAGAAAAACCCGCAGCCTTGAGATCGAACAGTCCGCCAAACCCTCCCAAAGATCCATCGGCGCCCGGCCTTTTTGTGGCGGCGACAAGAGGCTTGATGGCATTCACCAAAGCATGGCCTGCGTCAATGTCAACGCCGGCGTCACGATAGGTCATGCGATTAGGTTTGGAGTTTCTGGTCAAAAGATTTAAACGTTGACTGATGAAGTTCAAAATCTCGCCGCGTTCCCATGAGAAGAGGCCCGCGATGGGGAGATTTATCTACCCGAGGATGAGGGGAATGTCTTCTCAATTCCGTTCTGACGAAACACTTTTTTGACATTTTAATTCGTATATAGTGCGGTGTGAGAGGCGAGGGGTATGCAAGTGAAAGCTGCGAATTTGTGGAAAAAGGTCCGTATTCTGGGAGTTTTGGCCGGGATTCTGGTGGTTTGGGCGCCTCAATCCAGGGCCAGGGCGGCGGGAGATGTCTATACGATTGTCCGGCTGCCCATTGACGCCAGCGGTCCGTCAGCGGCTGAAGCGCGTGATATCGCCATGTCTCAAGGCCGTGTGGAAGCGCTTCAGCAGCTCTTTCGGCGCTTGACGCCACAGACTTACTGGGGTGTGCTGCCTTTGGTCAGTGGATCTGACGCCGTTTCGATGGTGGCGGGCCTTCAACTGGCCAATGAAAAGACCAGTCCCACCAGATACCTGGCGCAAGTGACCTACAGCTTTAAGCCGGCGCGCATCCGCGAAGCGCTACGTCAGGCCAATATTCCATTCAGTGAAACACAGGCGCGGGCAGCGGTTCTCCTGGCCATTCTGGATACGCCGGAGGGGCTATTCCTCTGGCAGGCGGATAATCCTTGGTCTCAGGCATGGAAAAGCAGGTCTCTGGGCAATGAACTGGTACCTTTTTTGCTGCCCCTGGGAGAACTGGAAGACTTGGTGAGTGTGAACGCCCAGGATGCCCTCGATGAGAATTGGCAGGTCCTTAGCCCCTTCGCGCAGCGCTATGGGGTGTCGGAGGTGATGCTGGCCCGTGCCACCCTTCAGGATATGGACGGCGCCCAGGGCATGCAGATCCAGATGGTCCGGCTGAACGGCGGCGCCGTCCCCGTCCAGAGGCTGGGATTGATCATTGAGAATGAGACTGAACTGCCGTTGCAAGATCTGTTGAATCTCGGCATCGATCAGGTTCTCATGCGCCTTGACGAAACATGGAAACGGAAAACCATCATTCGTTCGGGTGCGCAATCCGATTTACTCGCGGCAACCGTTCATTTTACTGACCTGAAGGAATGGCTCGATATCAAACAGCGTCTGAAACGCGTGTCCAGCATACATTCGTTTGAGATTGTGGATGAATCGATGAGCGGCGCTGATGTGATGCTGCATTTTGTCGGCACCTACCCCCAATTGGGCATCAGTTTGGCGCAGCAGGATCTGCAACTGCTTGACCAGGACATGGGAACGACCATCGTTTTGCGCAGCGGGGTGGAGGCGCTTGAGCCTCTGGAAGGTGATGAGACCACAGACGTTATCAGCACACAGAAGAGCGATGCCGGGGCCGGTGATAAAAATCTCGGGGATCTAAACGTTCCGGGATCGTCAAAGTCTGATGACGCGACGACCAATGACTGGTAAACCTTTTCTTCCACCTGAAAATCTCTGGACGCACCACTTTTGAGCATTCCCAACCTTATTACGATCATTCGTCTTCTTGTCGTCCCGTTGATCATCTCAATGATACTGGAAGATCGTTATGGCATGGCTTTCTGGCTTTTTCTGGGCGCCGGAATTTCCGATGCTGTGGACGGGTTTATTGCCAAACGTTTCAACAGCGCCACCAAATTGGGGGCTTATCTCGATCCGCTTGCCGACAAGGCGCTGCTGATGAGCGTTTTCATCACTCTTGGCTATATGGGGCATATCGAGACCTGGCTGGTTATCACGGTCGTCAGCAGGGATCTGCTGATCATCGGGGCGGTTGTGCTGTCCTATCTGATCGGTCATCCGCTGACCATAGCGCCGCTCCTGGTGAGCAAGATCAATACCATAGCGCAGATTCTTCTGGCCGCCCTGGTGTTGGCGGATTTTGGATTGCATCAATCCTTGGGGCTGGGGCGGATCATCCAGCCCATGACATACCTGACGGGGGTGACAACGGTGGGGTCAGGCGCGCTTTATTTGTTGACCTGGATCCGCTCTGTGGCCGTCTGGGAGGAGCCCAGCGAATCGTAGCGGTGCTTTTAAGGTGAGGAACAGGGTGTCAGAAGAGTCAGGCCAGAGGAGGCGCGAACTTTCCTCCCAGTTTGTTCTGGATCTGGGTTTTCGCACGGCGCTCAACCGCGATGATTTTATCGTGGCGCCATGCAATGCCGGCGCCGTTGCGGCAATTGACCGCTGGCCTGATTGGCGCGGCGGCATGATGGCGCTCTGCGGGCCACCGGGATCGGGCAAAACGCATTTGGCTGAGGTCTGGCGTAGCGCCAGTGGCGCCCGGTGCATTGAAGGGCATGCGCTCAAAGCCGACGACTTGCCCGGCCTGATGTCCGTCCGGGCGGTGGTCGTTGAAAATGGTGAAAACTTAAGGGATGAAAACGCCCTCTTTCATCTGTTCAACATGGCCACCGAGGAGAAGGTCTGTCTTCTGCTCACCGGGCAGCGGGCACCCGCGCGGTGGAACGTCAAGCTCGCGGACCTGGCGTCACGCCTCAGCGTGATCCCCGTGTACACACTGGCCCCCCCGGATGACGAGACGCTGCGCGCGGTTCTGGAAAAACTATTCAGGGATCGGCAATTGAGTCTGACAGCAAAACTGGCTGATTATCTCTTGATGCGCATGGAGCGCTCCTTTGCGGCAGCGCGCGATGTCACGGCCGCTCTCGATCGTGCCTCTATGGCGCAAAAAAGAAAGTTGACTGTGGCGCTGGCCAGAGAGGTGCTGGTGGCGCCTGAGTGAGATTATTTGTTTGCTTTAATCAACGGATGGGCCTGGTGGAGTCCCCCTTTCGCAAGGGATGACTTAACCCTGCAAAGCTTCAGGAAGAATGTTCTCGCGGCCGGAGCCACGGAGTGATGGAGGGTAGGAAAAGCTTATTCTTTTTCCACGCCCACGACCCCTTTTGCCACAAGCGCGTTGATGTCGTCTTGCCCATAGCCCAGCCCCTCCAGAATCCCCCGGCTGTGCTCGCCTGTCTGGGGCAGATCAAGGCGCGCGCCAAAGCGATGGCCGTTCATCTCCAGAGGCAAAGCGGGGAGTTTTGTTTTTTGGCCGTTATCGGGAATGGTGAGGGGCACGAGGCCGCCCCCGGCGTTGAGTTGCGGGTCGTCGAACAGATCTTCGGGCTTTGAAATCGGCGCGAAGGGCAGGCCGACGGACTCTAATTTGTCCATCAGCGGCTCTTTGTCGAAGCTTTTGAAGAGATCGCGGATGACGGGCAGGATGGTCTCGCGCTCGGCGACGCGGCCATTGTTTTCGTCCAGCGCGTGGTTGTTGATGAAATCGGTGAGATCGAACGCTTCACAGAAATTTTTCCACTGGCCGTCGCTCACCACGCCGACAAAAACCTGCGCGCCATCTTGGCATTCAAACACGTCATAGATCGCCCAGGCGGAAACGCGCGCGGGCATCGGCGGGGCGGGCGTGCCGGTGACGGCGTATTGCGCCATATGCTGGCCCACCAAAAACGCCGTGGTCTCAAAGAGCGAGGTGGTGATCTCCTGGCCGGCGCCGGTGCGGTGGCGCTGCTCCAGAGCGCCCAAAATCCCGATGGCGCCGAACATGCCGCCAGTGATGTCGATGACCGACGCGCCCGCCCGCAAGGGGCGTCCCGGCGGGCCGGTCATATAGGCGAGGCCCCCCATCATTTGCGTCACTTCATCGAGCGCCGTGCGGTTTTCATACGGACCGCTTAAAAACCCCTTGGCATGGCAGAAGATAAGACCCGTGTTCTCCTTTGACAGCGCCGCGTAGCCGAGCCCCAGTTTTTCGATCGTGCCGGGCCGGAAGTTTTCGATCACCACATCGGCCTTTTCGCACAGACGGCGGGCGATGTCATGGCCCTCCGCGTCTTTGAGGTTGAGGCACAGGCTTTTTTTGTTGCGGTTGAACATGGAGAAATAACCCGCCCCCGAGCCGCGCAGACGCCGCGTCGCATCGCCTTTTACCGGTTCAATGCGGGTGACGTCCGCCCCCATATCTGCCAGAATGACGCCAACGGCCGGACCCATGACCATATGGGTGAATTCGACCACCTTGATGCCAGTCAGTGGCAAGGTTGAATTTGTTGGCATCTGCGCCGCTCTCCTTCCATTAAACAGGGTGTGCCCCGCCTCTTTGCCCCCGCGCGCCCTTTCGCGCTATGCATAGGTAAGGGGCTGGAGCGACGGCTGAATGTGTCGGTAAGTTATCAGGCAAAAGCGATCAAGAGCAATGAGCGGGTGTGACATAGAAATCAGTGAAGTGGGTCCACGCGATGGACTGCAAAGCATCAAAGCCGTCATGCCGACGGCGGCCAAAAAGGCGTGGATCAGCGCGGAAGCGGCGGCCGGTGTGCCGGAGATCGAAGTGGGCTCCTTCGTGCCACCCAAGCTGATGCCGCAATTGGCGGATACGGCCGAGATCGTTGCCCATGCCCTGACCATAAAAGGCTTGAATGTGGCGGTTCTGGTGCCCAACAGAAAAGGCGCCGAGAATGCCTTGAAAGCGGGCGCGCATAAAATCACCATTCCACTTTCGGTGAGCGAGACGCATTCTCTCGCCAATGTCCGGCGCACCCACGGCCAGGTCTTGGACGAGGTGCGTGATATTGCCGCACTCATCAAAGATCTGCCCACGGACAAACGCCCCAAACTTGAAGGCGGGTTGTCCACCGCTTTTGGCTGCACACTGGAAGGCGTGGTGCCTCAGACAAAAGTCGTGGAAATGGCCGAAAAGCTGATGGCGGCGGGGTGCGATGAGGTGGGAATTTCCGACACCACGGGTTTTGCCACACCCTCCCATGTCAAGGAACTGGTGCGCGCCGTGCGGGCGGAAGTAGGGGCAACGGCCGCGCCCTCCATCCATTTGCACAACACGCGCGGGCTCGGGCTCACCAACGTGCTGGCGGCGCTGGAGGAGGGCATCACCATTGTGGATGCCTCGCTGGGCGGGATCGGCGGCTGTCCAGCGGCCCCTGGCGCCAGTGGCAACATCGTGACGGAAGATCTCGCCTTCATGCTGGACGCCATGGGATTGAGAACCGGGATTGATCTGGAAAAATTATTAAAAGTGCGGAGCATTGTGACCCAGGCCTTGCCGGGTGAGGAAATGTATGGTTTTACGCCGGAGGCGGGCCTGCCGCTCGGCTATGTGCCGATGGCGGCACGATAAGGAGAGCGGGATGACCGTTAACACCAGCAAATCTCGGGCGCATAAACCGGCCGCCAAAGGCCGGCCGCCGCGTAACTTCCAGGACCCGGCGACGGATCACCTGATGTCCATGGTGCTGGAACTGGTGACGGAGTTTTCTGTCATGCGGGACAGGCTGGATGCGCTCGAGCGCCTTCTTGACGAACGGGGCGTGCTCCGCCAGGCCGCCATCGATCAATACGAACCCGATGCTGCGACCGCCGCCGTCCGCGCGAAACGCCACGAGACTTATGTGCGCCGTGTGCTGAAATCCATTCGGGAAGATATGGAGCAGCTGACTCTTCGCCAAGAATAAAACCAGCATGCTCGGTGCCTCACACGGTGCGCCGGATGACGAAGCGCAGCGTGCCGTCTTCTTCTGATTCCTCTTGCTGAAAGTCATGACCGGCCTCATTGCACAAATGTTGCAAATCAAGGGGCGCCAGAGGGTCAGTCGCCAGCACGGTGAGGGTGGCGCCCACCGGCACCGTGCGCAGCGCCTTGCGGACCTTGAGAACGGGCAGGGGGCATTTCAGGCCTTTGGTGTCAAGAATTTGCGTCATTAAAAGAGGGCGCTTTACTGCTTTGTGCTCATCAACGTCATTGCTATAGTAAAGCCCACCGGTTCGCAATCGGCGGGACGTCGCCAAACAGGCCACTCAAACCCATATGACCAAAGACACATCTGAGTCTCATGTAACAGCGCAGGTCAGGCGTCATCACCCAGGGAAAGGCAAAAGAAAAGGCCGCCGGGCGCCCAAAGGCCGTCAGGTTGATGGGGCCGCCTTGAAGGAAATTCAGAGCTTGCTGGGCGCCCGTCCCCGTGCCCGCGATCATCTGATCGAACATCTGCACCTCATTCAGGACACGTATCAGGCTTTATCGCCCGCGCATCTGGCGGCGCTTGCCCATGAGATGCGTCTCAGCCTGGCGGAAGTCTATGAAGTGGCGACGTTTTACGCCCATTTCCATGTGCTGGAAAACACGGCCGCCGTGCCCGTCTCTCTCACCGTCCGCGTGTGCGACGGCGTGGCCTGTGCGATGCGTGGAGGCGAAAAAGTGCGGCGCGCTCTTCAAGGAGACCTCAGCCGGCAAGTGCGGGTCGTGCGGGCCCCCTGCATGGGGCGCTGCGACACAGCGCCGGTGGTCCAGGTGGGCAAAGCGCCTGTGGACGAAGCCACGGTTGAGAAAGTCAAGGAGTATGTCGACTCAGGCACGGTCACACCGGCGCTCCAACCCTATAAACAGTCTACGGATGGAAACGGTTATGCCGTGCTGCGGGACTGTCTGGCGGGCGCGCGCAAGGTTGAAGACGTGTTGGAGACACTTGATCAATCGGGTTTGCGCGGTCTTGGTGGGGCGGGGTTTCCCACGGCGCGCAAATGGCGGGCGGTGCGCGCGCACCCTGCGCCGCGCACTGTGGTGATGAACGCGGATGAGGGCGAGCCCGGAACGTTCAAAGACCGTCATTTTCTGGAGCGCCATCCGGCGCGTGTTCTGGAAGGCCTGCTGATCGCCGCGTGGAGCGTGGGGGCGGAGACGGCGTATATTTACGTGCGCGATGAATACCCCGCGGCGCACGAGATATTAACCCGTGAGATTGATGTGCTGACCCACGCCGGGCTGGCGCCTGCGGGCGGCATTTTTGTGCGCCGGGGGGCGGGCGCGTATATTTGCGGTGAGGAATCGGCGCTGCTGGAGAGCCTGGAAGGCAAACGCGGCCTGCCACGCCACCGGCCGCCTTATGCGGCTGAAGTGGGTCTTTTCGGACGGCCGACGCTGATCAACAACGTTGAGACGCTCTACTGGGTGACGCAGATCCTGGAACAAGGTGCGGGCTGGTTTGCTTCTCAAGGTTTGAACGGCGGTAAAGGCCTGCGCGCTTTTTCCGTATCGGGCCGCGTGAAAACCCCTGGGGTGAAAATTGCCCCGGCGGGGATCTCTGTCGGCCGGTTGATCGCGGATCATTGCGGCGGCATGGAAGCGGGGCATGTGTTCAAGGCCTATCTGCCCGGCGGCGCGTCAGGGGGCATCCTGCCCGCACGGCTGGATCACCTGCCATTGGATTTCGGCGCGCTGGAGCCCCATGGCGGCCTTATCGGGTCGGCGGCGGTGGTGATTTTATCGGACAAGGACAACGTGGCTGAGATCGCGCGCGGGCTCATGCGCTTTTTCGCCGATGAAAGCTGCGGCCAATGCACGCCCTGCCGGGTGGGCACCGCCAAGGCCGCATTGTTGATGGCGCAAGAGAGGTGGGATGTAGAATTGCTGGAAGATTTAAGCCATGTCATGCGGGACGCCTCGATTTGTGGGTTAGGCCAAGCGGCGCCCGCGCCGCTGGACTGCGCGCTGAAATATTTTCCGGAGGATTTCTTGAAAAAAGAGTTTGCACCATGAGCGGGCCCATCACGTTCACCCTCGACGGCAAAACCGTGACTGCCGTGCCCAGCGAGACTCTCTGGCAGGTGGCGCAGCGCGAAGGAAAGGATATTCCGCATCTCTGCTGGCGGCCCGCGCCCGGCTACCGCGCCGACGGCAATTGCCGCGTGTGCATGGTGGAGATCGAAGGCGAGCGCACCCTGGCCGCGTCCTGCCGCCGGGAGCCTGTGGAAGGCATGACTGTTTCGACATCAAGTGAGCGCGCCACGCAGGCACGGCGCTTGGTGATGGAAATGCTCCTCGCCGATCAGCCCCCACAAACCGCCGCGCATGATACCACGTCCCCGTTCTGGGGCTGGGCGGAACGGATGGATGTTTTGTCAAGCCGCCTGCCGCCGGGCCAAGCGCCGGAACCTGATACCAGCCACCCGGCCATGACGGTTAATCTCGATGCCTGCATTCAGTGCACCTTGTGTGTGCGCGCCTGCCGCGAGGTGCAGGCGAATGACGTCATCGGCATGGCGCAGCGCGGCGCCGCATCCAAAATCGTTTTTGATTTTGACGATCCCATGGGAAGCAGTACCTGCGTTGCCTGCGGCGAATGCGTGGAGGTGTGCCCCACCGGCGCGCTGATGCCCGCCGCTCTGGTCAAACCGGACGGCACGGGTGACAGGCAGGCTGACCGGCTTGTCAGAAGCGTGTGCCCCTATTGCGGCGTCGGGTGCCAGATCAGCTATCATGTGCGTGGCGAAAAAATTGCTTATGTGTCTGGCGCGCCGGGCCCGGCCAATCAAAACCGTCTCTGCGTCAAAGGGCGCTTCGGCTTTGATTATGTCACCCATCCCAACAGGCTTCTGCAACCGCTGATCCGCCGTGACGGCGCTCCCAAAACCATCGATCCCGACATTGACCCGGCGGATTTTGCAAACGTTTTCCGCGAAGTGAGCTGGGACGAGGCCCTGGCGCGCGCGGCGGACGGCTTGCGCGCGGTGCGCGACGGGCGCGGCGGCACAGCGCTCGCAGGGTTTGGCTCGGCCAAATGCTCAAATGAAGAGGCCTATCTTTTTCAAAAACTGGTGCGCACCGGATTCGGCACCCATAATGTCGATCACTGCACGCGGCTGTGCCACGCCTCGTCGGTGGCGGCGCTTTTTGAGACCATCGGCTCGGGCGCGGTGACGGCGGCGTTTACGCAAAGTGAGAACGCTGATGTCATTGTTGTGATCGGCTGCAATCCTGCGGAAAACCATCCCGTGGCGGCGACCTTTTTCAAGAACGCGGTGCGCCGGGGCGCCAAGCTCATTGTCATCGATCCGCGCGGCCAGGCCTTGGCGCGCCATGCGACGCACATGCTGCAATTCAGGCCGGGCAGCGATGTGGCGCTGCTCAACGCCATGTGCCATGTCATCGTCGAAGAAGGGCTGGTGGATGCAAACTATATTAAGACGCAGACGGAAGGCTTTGAGCATTACAAGGAACATTTGAAAGCCTATACGCCCGAGGCCATGGCGCCGGTCTGCGGCATCGCCCCGGACCTGATCCGCGCGGCGGCGCGGGCCTACGGGACAGCCCAGGCCGCCATGATTTTCTGGGGTATGGGTGTGTCACAGCATATTCATGGCACGGACAATGCCCGCTGCCTGATTTCCCTGGCGCTGATGACCGGGAATGTGGGGCGGCCGGGCACGGGGCTCCATCCCTTGCGCGGACAAAACAACGTGCAAGGCGCGTCGGATGCGGGTCTCATCCCGATGTTTCTGCCGGATTACAAGCTGCCGGACGATAAACGGGCGCGCGCGCGATTTGAGGATCTGTGGTACACGGCCCTTCCAAAAGAGCCGGGCCTTACCGTGGTCGAGATTATGGATGCCATCCATAGCGACCAGATCAAGGCCATGTATATCATGGGCGAGAATCCCGCCATGTCGGACCCCAATGTCCACCATGCGCGCGCGGCGCTGGCAAAGCTTGGGCATCTGGTGGTGCAG
>Ga0114931_10000814_pt1 | contig 38986 bp, 32 predicted proteins | sample 2SBtaG_FD_89579 | JGI IMG/M metagenome (GOLD analysis project Ga0114931, IMG submission 89579) | Deep subsurface microbial communities from Kolumbo volcano to uncover new lineages of life (NeLLi) - 2SBTROV14_V59a metaG | ecosystem: Environmental > Aquatic > Marine > Volcanic | place: Kolumbo... | reverse complement strand
GGGTCTCCGTCGCTCCTGCCGCGGGTTGCGCGAGTGACGACTCCATATCAGCAAGGCCGCGCCGCCGCCTGACCGACCTGAGCGACGGCCACCCGGAGCCCACCAACCGGTGAACGCGTACTCACCGTAGGCCCCAAACGTGACATCGTCGACGTAGGATACGTGCATGTCGATGCTGGCGTCGTCCCGACTGACGGTCGTGCCACGGCGGAACAAAACGCGGTCGCCGTTTGCGAGAGCACCAGGGGTGCTACCACTGAACCAGCTCCACGTTCGTCTCGGTCCGTGCGTGCCGCCTTCGTACTTCGCGGCGAGGCCATCGTAGCCATCGTCACCGCTGTCACCGTCGACATAGTACGTCTCGGCGAGCGCCGTGCCCGTCCAAAGGGCAAGGGCGGCCAAGAGGCACAAAGACCGGAGCACATTCTGAGCCATCGTGTGAAGCCGGACTCCGGCATGGGGGCCAATCATCGAAGGGCCATGTTCTTGTATGACATTGCGAGATGTCGGGACGCGCCAGTCTAGCAGTGGAGACCTCCGCTACACAAGCTCCCCAGCGGGCGCATCCGGGGTTCGCGTGGGTCGCACTCGAGGTAGGCCTCGAGCTCGTCCTTGACAAACGACGGCAGCGCCGCGACGAACCCCTGCTCCGACGTGTCCTCGAGCGTGCGGTACGTCTCGGCCACGACCTGACAGAGCGCGCCGAGCTCGGGGCGATGGCGTCGATACTCGAAGCTCGCGGCGGCGAACATCTGCGCCGGACCGCTGAGAGCGCGTGCCAGCAGCGGGGCCTGGCGGCTGCGGCTCGGCTGGTGTTATCGTGCATGGCGCGCCGGGAGGGTGGCGGACCGGCCCGCCGCGAACGGGCGCTCGAAATGACCGGCTGGAGCGACGAGCAGTTCGACCTCATCACCGACACTCCCTGGGGCGTTCCGGTGCTCGACGTGCAACCGCTGACCCAGAACGTCACGGCTTCGTCGGAGGATCCGAGCTGCGCGCGTAACGCGATGAGCTACACCGGGCTCGAAGGCGCCGAGCTCTCCGCCCAGCCGCTCGAGTCCGGACGCGTGACCGACGCCGCCCTGCGGCTCCCTGTGGAGGGGCCGCTGATCGACGGGATCGTCGCCAGACCCGCCACCATGGAGGATAAGTGGGCGGTCTATCTCGAAGCGGGGGAGCTGCTGTTCGTCCGCAGCTGGCGGCGGCGGGTCGTGGCGCGGGCCGCGGTGCGAGTCGCCGGGCGCACCGCCGTCGTGGGGCCCGTGCGGGGGGCCTTCACTGCCGACGACGAGACGGCGGCCTACACCCGGCGGGTGCTCGAGTACGTCGTCCGCGACGTCGCCCTGGGCGAGGACCTGCCCGTGCCGCTGCCGTTCGACTACGACGGCGAGCGTGTGCGGGCGGCGATCTACGCCTTCTCGTTGTTCGGGCAACGCGCGCGATTCGCCACGCACGAGCCGGTCAAGCTACAGCCGCCGGCCCGCCCGTTGTGCACCTACACACCGCTGCACATCGCCGTCGCACAACAGGCGCTGCCCGAGGTGCGGGCGGCGCTGGCGGCGGGTACCCCGCCGGCGGTGCTCGCGCCCGACGGCCTGTCGCCGCTGCACTGGGCGGTGGAGGGAGAGCCCGCCATCGTGGATATCCTGCTGGACGCCGGCGCCAGCGTCAACGCGCGCTCGAGGCAAGGGGCGACGCCGCTGATGCAGGCCGTACAGGAGGGCGCTCTCGAAACTGTCCGTCATCTGCTCGGCCGGAGCGCCGACGTCGACGCGGCCGACGCTCGGGGATTCACGGCTCTGCACCGAGCTGCCGAGATGGGTGAGCTCGACGTGGTCGGGTGCCTGCTTCTCGCGGGGGCGGATCCGGCCGCGAGCGCCGAGGGACAAACGGCGATGGCGCTCGCGCAGGCCAGCGGGCACGCCGACGTGGTCGATCGGCTGCGCTCCGCGCTCGATGAATTACGGGCTCGCGCGTTACCATAGGCCGCGAGCGACGCTGCGTCACCCGGGTGTCACCCGTCACCAGCTTGCTGGCGGCGCGGGTGCGCGAAGCCCGGGTCGGTCTATTATCAGCAGCTATTTCGCCGGAGCGACCAAGAAATCAGCATAGCGAACGTCGGCCTGCGAGTAGTTGTAGAAGCCGAACCTTCCACTTGGGAAGACCACACCGGCCTGGGTCGAGGTCTCGGAAAAGATGACGTTGCCGTCCACGCTGATCTGGATCAGCGACGGGGTGTAGGTGAGCGAGAATGCGTACGTCTGCCCGAGCAGCCAGCCGCGGCCCGTACCGTAGTCGGTGCCGAGCACCGTGTAGACGCTGGTGCTGTTCTGGGTCCACAGCGGGTCCGGGAACGGGTCGATGACGCCGTTTGCCCGCGACAGCGTGAAGCCTTCCTCCGCCGTACCGACCAGAGTGCCCACACCATTCTGCTTTAGTCCCTTCCAGCTCAAGAGGAAGGTGTCGAGGTCGTTGTTGGCGTCGCCGTTCTGGGGGAAGGGCTTTTTGTAACCCATGACGAAGCCGATGTAGTCGTCGTCGCTTTTTGCCTCCACCGTGAACGACCCGTCGATCGTCACGCCCAGGTAGTCTTGTGGGCTCAAGTAGAAGGTCGGATCGCCGTTGATCGTCTGCAGCACCGAGCGCCCGTCTGCCGCGACGACCCAGTTGCCCGGGCCCACGGCCGTCCAGCCGCTGAAGTCGATGGGCTGCTTCACCGTCAAGGCCTGGTCGGGCTCGACGCCCACGTGGCTCTTCGTGAACGAGCTATCGCCGGTGCAGCCCACGTCGAGGATGCAGTTGTCGAGCGCAACGGTTGTTTTGACACCCGCTTGCTGGCAGGTCTGGGTCGCGTTGGCCCGTACTTGCGCGGGCAGCTGGTCCACCGACACCGGCCCGCTCGGAAAGCCCGCCACACTGAAGCTCGACGTGTCCTGGCCCGCAGCGTAGCTGAAGAGTGATTCGCTCTGGGTGATGCGGTAGCTCGCGCCGAACGCCTGCAGCTCTTCCCACGTGGCGGGCTGGGCCTGGACCGTGCTGTCGCGCAGCGTCAGCTCGTTGCCGCGATCGCCGTCGTAGGAGCCGAGCAGCCCGCGCAGTTGCCCGCGGCGCGAGGCCGGCACGTCCACGCCGATATCGAGGTGGTTGCCACTGGTCGCAACGTGCACCACCTCGCCGTGATGCCAGCGCAGCGTAACGCCGACCGCGGTCTTCTCGACGCTGTCGCCGTTGTCGAAGAGCAGCAGCTGGCCCGGCAGCTGGGCGGGCTGTCCGTCGAGGAGCAGCGCTTGTGGGTCCACCTGCACCGTCATGCCGCCGACGCGCGTGGCGAGAGCGGTGTTCACCGCCACGTCCGAACAGATGCCACTGATCGGTTCCTGGCGAACCTGCACGACGAACGACGGCCCTGCGGTCGATTCGGCGAGCACGTACTCGCCGGCCACCTGCATCTCGTAGGCGAGACCGTCGAAGCTGAGCACGTGCGGATCGCCGCGCGAGCCGCTTCCATGTCCGGAACCCCCGCCGGAGCTGCTCGAGCCGCCGCCGTTGTCGGTGCCAATGCTCTCGAGGTCGGTGAGGCCGGGCAGGTACTTCGAAGCGACGCTCTGCACACCTTTCTCGACCTTTCCAAGGATGACGTAGCTGGCGTAGCCAGTGACGGCGACGCTCACCAGGATCGCGGGGCCGGCCGTCACGACGCCCGCCGCGACCAGGATCCCCGTCAGCGTGACGCCGGTGCCGATGCTGTCGAGCACGGCCTGCTCCGCCTGGAACGTCGCGATCGGATCCTGCTGATCGGAGCAGCCAGCGGCCTGCCGCTTCGTGCCGAGATCGACCGACAGTGGCGAGAGTGCGCCTTCGGCGGGACCGACGGCGGAGGCCGTGCAGCGGCGCACAGCCAGGTCTGCCGCGTTCTGCCAGGCCGGGTCCTCGGCTGCGCGGACCAGGCGCGTGAAGTCGTCGTTGTGCTCCAGGCTGGTCAGGCCGGTGTCGCCGAGGAACTGGTCGACCGCCGCAGAGTCCGGCTGGCCGCCGTTCGTGACCACCTCGAGCGTCTGGTAGCTGCCCTGGGTGGTGCGGACGAGCGGGCCCGGGCTGTTCGCGCCTGCGGGTGCCCCGAGCGTCAGCGAGTCAACCTGGAAGGAATGGGTGGACGTAGGTGGATCGGCGGTGCGCGAGAGGCGGGTCCAGACCAATGCATGATCGCCCGCAGCCTCGGAGCGAGTGAGCATCTCGACACGCCCGCCCACCGGCTGTGCCCGCACGGTCTGGTGGGCCACGAGCTTGCCGCCACGCTTGTAGCTCGCCTCGACGCTGAAGGTGGGCGTCTGGGTGAAATCGAAACCGTACTGGATGGTGATCGTGCCGAGGCTCTTGCCGTCCGCGCCGGAGAGCGCAAGCGCGATCGAACTCTGCTCGCTGTCTAGCGTGTAGTGGTAGCTCGCGACTCCGGTCGCCGCAGCGACACTCTTGCTGGCTGTCGCGTCGCCGCTGAGCTGCGTTCCGCACTGGTACGTCGGCACGTCGGGCGCGGGACCCGCCTTCGTGCTGTTGGCCGTGCAGCCCGGAATTGCGGCGAACACGAGTAGGAAGACCAAGAGCGTGAAGCTGGAGGTCACGCGCGTGAAGAGCGAGCGTCCACCGCGGGCAGATACAAAGAAGAACTTCATGGTGCCTCCGTGACGACGCGCAGCTCGTCGCTGTCGCTGCCATCGAGGGTGAGCGTGAGGGTGTGGCGGTCGTCGCCGATGCTGAACGTGTCGCTGCCGAGTTCGGCCGAGCGCGCGCCGCCTGGATAGGTCGTCGACGCACTGCCGAGCGTGGCATCGGTGCTCGACAGCGCCCCGTCCCCTACAATCACGCCAAGGATGGGATGTGCGAACCGGACCGAGCCGGTGAGCGGCCCATCCAGCGAGCCCGGGCGCCGCGTAATGAGCCAGCTATCGACGATCGTCCCTGCCGCGAGCGTGCCCGGGGCGAGTTCGGACTGCTTCTGGTAGCTACCCGGGGCCACCGCGGAGACAGACAGATCCTGGCCCAGGGCGAGCCCGCTCTGTTCCTTCTGCAGGAAAGCCCGCGGCGAAGCGACGGCCTGGCAACTCGCGCCCTCGGCTGAAGGCCAGGGCGAGGTGTCGATGACCGACGGGATGGCGCGGTAGCCGAGCGCGCCCTGGACGAAGGCGCCAGGGAGCAGCGGCGGAAGCCCGGCGGCCGGAGCCGGCAGGCCGCGCGCGCTGTCGGCGGCGCCATCGCCCAGGCACGCGACGTCGAGAATGCAGTCCTCGAGCTGTGCGGGGTCGGTGATCTGGCGCTTCTCGCAGGCCTTGCGGGCGCTGTCGCGTGCCGGCGCGGGCAGATCGAAAGCGGTCGCCGTGCCCGAAGGGAAGGCCGGGTCGGTGTAGCTCGTGGTGTCGTTGCCGGCGTCATAGTCGAATAGCGACTCGCTCGCATCGATGCGCCAGGAGTCGCCGAAGGCGCCGTACAGCTGCTGCGAGCCGAGCGAGGCAGACAGCAATGTGCCGTCACGCGTGACGAAGTCGTTGTCGTCGTTGCCATCGAACTGGCCGAGCAATCCGTGGACATGGCCGCGACGAGCGGTCGTGAGGTGAACGCGCAGGCGTGTAGTCACGCCGCCGCTGAACTGGACGCGCTCACCGTTGTCGAACTCGATGCGCATCGATCTGGCGGTCAGAAACGCCGTTCCGGCAGACAGCGCGATACTGTGGTCGCTGGACACGGGAGAGCCGTCGAGCAGCACGTGCCATGCGGGGCGCGTGTAGGCCGCGATGCGATGTTTGCCGTCACTGACGGCGAGCGCGGTGCCTACTGCGACGTCGGCGCAGGCAGCTAGCTGGCTCTGCGTCTGGATCGGCTCGAAGCGCGCCTGGATCGCCAGCGCCGGATCGGTGTCGGCGCCGAGCAGCACGTACTCGCCGGCGGCCTGGAAATCAAAGGAAGTCGAGTCGAGACTGGTCATGTGCGGGTCGCCCCAGAAGCCGCTCGAGCTGCCCGCGTCCGAACTGTCCGCCCAGTCGCTCGCGCTCGGCTTGCCGGCTGTACCGTTGCAGAGCGCCTGGCGCGTGGTGCCGAGCGTGCCGTGCGCGGCGGTCGAGCTCTTGCACAGACCCTGCGCCGTCTGCGCCGTGGTCGACGTGCTGTCGCCGAGGCAGGCGCTCACGTGCCGCTCGACCTGCCGCCACCAGCTCCGGTCGAGAAAGGCCGTGGTCAGAAGCCGCTCGGCGTCGCTGCCGAGCAGACCGTCGACGCCGTGCTGCCCGGCCCACTTCTGGACCGCCGACGGGTCGGCGAGCTGGCCGTCGCCAGCGACCTCGAGCAGCTGGTAGCTGCCGCCGTGGTCGAGCGGCGGCGGCTTCGGAGCGTCCGGCGCGGCGTACACCAGCCGTTCGAGCGTAGGGGCGCTTCCGGACAGCACCTCGCTGTCGTAGAGCAGGCCGCACGAGGGCAGCGTGTAGGCGCCGTCGTCGAGCGGCAGCGTGCCGGCACAGCGCGGCGCCGCGTCGGACTCGAAACAGCTCTGCAGGCGGAAACCGGCCTGCACGTCCAGCGTGACCTGCCCCCGCACGAGCCGCGCCCTGAGCTGGTAGTGGCGCGTGTCGAGCACGCGGCCGCTGGTGAACAGCCGCACGCGCTCCGAACCGTCCTTCTTCAGCACCGCACGCAGCGTGCCGTCGCGGTAGTCGGCGTCGCCATACAACTGTTCGACATCGACCGTCCCGAGCGTTGCGCCCGAGGCGTCGAGCAGGGTCAGCTCCGTCGGACCGCCCGTGGCGGGGTCGACTGAATACCGGTAGCTGGCGATACCGGCTCGCGCTTCGGCCCAGGCGGGCGCATCGACGCTGCCGGTGAGGGTGGAGCCGCACAGCGGTGCCGGCTCGCCCTGCTCGGTGTTGTTGACGGTACACGCCGGCACCAGGACGAAAGCCGGCAAAAAGAAAACGAGAGTCCATCCATGGGCGCGCATGACTTCTCCGGGCGAAATGAAAGAACGGTGCCCAAAGCCGCAGACACCGCGCGCCTCGCGGGGACACGAACAGATGATCCTACGCACGGTCACACAGTCAAATGCCCTCCGCAACTGGACTTTTGACATTCAGCCTGGCCGGACCTGGCCGGACGGCGCGCTGACCCGCGCAATCGCTATCAAAAGTAGTACCCGATGTTCGGGTGGAAGCGTACCTGCCAATGCGCGGCGTTCCTCTGTGCAAGCGCGGTCACGTAGTGCGAGCCGACCCACGGCTGGGTCGTTCCCATGGCTGCGCGTAGGCAATACGATCGGCGCGCACCGTTTGCTCCCGGGCACGATCTCGCCCGCGAGCGCTGCCCTCCATCTGCCCGCGCATCGCCTGGTCGAGGTCGCCGGCCGCACGGCGCAGAGCCGGGCGCCGGAACAACGGCGGTGACCAGCGCGAGGACGCAGGCGACGATGGTGTCGAGCAGGTCGGCGACGTCCGGGTTGCTGAGCGACGGCAGCGGGTGAAAGACGAGCTCGCCGTCCAACGCGAGATGTGAGTGCTCAGAACACCGTCGCCGGAACAGCCGTCGCCTGGAGCCCGTAGGTCGAATCCAGCACGACCTCCTTGCCAAAGCCCGTCAGCGCGGTGGAGAAGTTGCTCTGGTCGCCGCACGGCTGGTAGGTCATCGAGAACCAGTTGTCGTCGGCGCTGCAGTTGGCAAGGTTGTTGTCGTCCCACGCCCAGGCGAGCCAGCCGAAACCCTTGGCGTTGGCTCCAGCTATCACGTGCAGCGGCTGGGCGTCGGTGGGCGACGGGCCGATGTTCTTGCCCGGCCCGAACTCGCCGACGATGGTCGGCAGGCCCGTGCCGGCTAGCTGGTTCATGCGCGACGTGATTGCGCTGTCTTTGGTACCTCCGTAGAGGTGGTAGCTGAACACGACGTTCTTCTGCGGGTCGCTGTCGAAGACGGCCTGGCCGTAGTCGACGATGTCGGCCTGGGATTGCCCGCAGCCGCCGGCGTCGATCAAGAGGGTGCCCAGGTACCCGGCATTGCGGAGCGCCGTGATCGCGCCCTTGTAGGAATCTCGCCAGACGGTGCTGCTGTTCGAACCGTCGCCGGGACCCCATTCGTTCGCGATATTGACGATCAGGTAACGCTCTGTGCCCTTGAACGCCGAAGCGTTCGTCACCCAGTAGCCGACCGCCGCCTGGAAGTCGGCAGTGTCCTGGCTGCACGTCACGGTCTTGCCGCCAACGTTCCAGATGCCCGGGATGGGCACGATGTGGTGATCGATGTTCTCGGTCTGGAGCTGGGCGACGTTCTTGGCAGCGGCGCGACTGGTGGGCATGATCCATCGTTCGGCATTGGCCTTGGACTGGGGAATGTAGGCACCCGACCCGTTGTCGTAGTGCACGCGGTTGACGCCGCGGATCACGAACTCGACGCCGTTCGCGTCATAGAGCTTGTGATCCGTCCCGACGAAGAACCCCGTCCCGGTGTTGTACGGTGGCCGCGTCACGCCGGCGCTCCCCGCGCTGCCTCCGGTCGACGAACCCGCCGAGCCCGAAGCGCCGGACGAGCCTCCCGTACCCGTACCGCCGGTGCCGCTACCCGAGGTGCCACCGGTTGCAGCTCCGGCGCTTCCCGCCGTCCCGCCCGTGCCGGGCGCCGTCGAGTCGTTGCTGCCACATCCGACGCCCAGTCCCGAGGCCAGAGCGATCGCACTCCAGACGATGAAGGTCCGTTCCATCCGTAGAACCGTAGCACTTTGTCTCGCGCCGACGCAGGGCAACTCCGGCGCCGCGACGAGTGAGCTCGTGCGAAGCGTGGCTGCTCGGTGCCGGCGCACCGCGACTAGCTTCAGCTTGAGCAGAACGATCAGGACCTGCCCGAGCCAGCCGCCGGCGGCGAAATCGATCCGCGCGTCATTACATGGCGTAGTGTGACTTGGTCTTCCGCCCCTGCTTCCAATCACCGAACCAGGTTGACAGCGGCGCGTCGATGGAAGGCATCTTGCCCTCGGCGATCAGCATCCCGATCACGATCGAAATGATGCTCTTGGCAACGGACTCGGTCTCGATCGGGCCGCGGGGTTTGCCGAAATAGCGCTCGACCGTGCCGGCGCGATGGGTGGCGGGTCCGGGTCTTCGCCGAGCCTGCTGAGGAAGCGCGCGACGCTTTGCGCGGCGGTGACCAGCGCACGGCGCACGAGGAGCGGCGTGCCGGAAGTTTCCGCGCTTGGTGCGATGCCTGGCCCGCGCAACCCGACCTGGAGCGGGTTTGCCACGTCGTTCAATCCGGTACGCGAGCTTCCGCCCGGCGAGCAACCGGCGGATTGGCTCGAGAAGAACAGCGACGGCACCGCGAACGCCAAAGTGGTGGACAGCGCCGACGCCGAGCGAATCCGGGGCCGAGCGTAATGACCCGGATGAAGTACGTCGCAGCTCTGGCCGCGATCTTCCGACCGACCTCAGCCTGCGCCGACGCGCCCCGACACGCTGGCGCTGGCCTGGATGCTCACGTTGATGCGCGCCGAGGCCTTCACGCTGGCGTTGGCTGCCGCCGCCACGCAAGCCACGGCCTGGGCGCCGGCGTTGCCGATGACGCGCGGCAGCTGGCCGCCGATGTCCACGACCACCTTGGCGTTGCCGACCAGCCGCTTGCCGAGCGCGAGCTCGGCGTGGAGTAGCCCGGGCAGGTTGGCGCGGAGTGTGGCCACGAGGCGCATCGCCGCCTGCGTGTTGGCGTTCGTCATCACGTTGATCTGCGCGGGCGTGCACGAGGCGCGAAACTCGGCCTTGGCGCTGCAGCTCGCGTTGCACTCGCCGCTGGCGCTGGGCCCCTGCACGGAGCCTTCGCACTTCGGCGCCTGCCAGGTGCCGCGGCAGCTGGCGTGGCAGGTGCCGTTGCAGCCACCGGTACAGGTACCGTTGCACTTGCCCGCGCACCGTCCGTTCGGGCCCATCGCCGAGCACTGCCCCTGGCACGTGCCGTTGCAGTTGCCGTCGCACTGACCCTGGCAGGTGCCGCTGCAGTAGCCGGACAGCTTGCCCGGCTGGCATCGTGCGATGATCTGCGCGGGGCTCACCCGCACGTTGCACGCGGCGTCGCAGCTCGCCTTGGCCTGCATGTTGGCCTGGCAGCGCGGCGGATAGCCCTGCACGCGGATCTGCACGCCCTGGCGCAGGATCGCGTCGATGCGCGCGGCCACCGCGTTGCAGGCGGCCTGGGCAGAGGCGCCGGGCTCGTCGCCGTTCTGCGCCTGCATCTGCGCCGGCGGGATGCCCAGGTCCATTCCCATGCGCTGGCAGGCCTGCGTCGCCTCGTTCTGCATCTGCACTGAGACGGTGACCAGGTCCTTCGCGGCGGAGACGAAGGCGCGGACCTTGCCGTCAGCTTCGGCGTTGGCAGAGAAGTGCGCGTTCAGCGGATCCATGTTGGAGCTGAGCTGCGGACACGTAGCGCCGAGCGGACCGTAGATGCCGCCCCCGTTGCAGCTCGTGACGAGCGACGGGACGGCCAGAAGCAGAACGACAAGGAACAAGTATCGGAAAGCTCGCATGATGGCGACACGGTAGATCAACCGGAGCCGATACGCCCATTTTCGCAGTCCAGCTGCTGCCTGCGACCGGAAAACCAGCCGCAAAATCGCGCCGTCCCCGCCCGCGAGTATGTCGGATATCATCGGCAGATGACCTCCCAACGCCGCTCCAGACCCGGAAGGCGCGGCGCCCTCGCGCTCGCGCTCGGCATCGCACTCCTGCCCCTGTCCTGCGCGCAGGCTCCGGCTCCACCGCCGCCCGGTCCACTGGCGCGCCAGGTGACGGCTCTTGCCCGAGCGAACGGCGTGCCCGCGGATCTGGTGCTAGCCGTCGCGGTGGTCGAGGATGGGCTCACGCTACCGCGCTTGCGCACGCCGAGCCCGGACGACAATGTTCCGATCGCGGGCATCCTCGAGCTCCGGCGCGGAAAGCTCGACACGCTCGCGCTGGGGGCGAAACTGGTCGGTCGGAGCGAGCGCGCCTTGCAGGTCGACACCGACCTCGGCACACAAGCCGGCGTCTCGGTGCTGGCCCAGCTCGGCCCGGCCGGCAGCTCGCACCTCGGCGACTGGAAGGACGCCGTCGCCCGGCTCTCCGGGCTCGCGCCGGGCTGGCAGACCGGGCGCTACGTGTCCCAGGTGTACGGCATCCTGCGTTTCGGCGGCACGTTCAAGGCGCGCGACGGAGAGCGGGTTCACATCGCACCGCACGCCGACATCCCGCCGTCGCTGCTGATGGCTCCGCCGCCGCGCCACAGCGCTGCCGCCGACTTCCCGGGGTCGATCTGGTTTTCGACCGACTGCACGGGCAAGTGCACGACCAACCGACCCGACGGCAACTCCTCCGTCGACACGATCGTGGTCCACGATACCGAGGGCGGATGGAACGCGTCGGTGGCGACCCTGCAGTACGATTCGGGCAAGTCGGTCCACTACATCATCGATGCGGACGGCTCGCGCTGGGGACAGTTCGTTCCCGAGACGTACACGGCCTGGCACGCCGGCAACTGGTGCTACAACAAGCACAGCATCGGCATCGAGCACGTCGGTTTCGTGTCCAACAAGAGCGGCTACGCCACGGCGCTCTACAAGAAGAGCGTCGAGATGGTGAAGTCGATCGTCTCGCGCTGGCCGAACATCAAGATCGACCGCGACCATATCGTCGGCCACTACCAGATCCCGAACGGCAACAACATCGCCGAGTGCTCGTCGCCGTGCAGCCTGGGGCTCGACGCCTGCGAGTCGAGCCCGAACTACGGCGGCGCGTCGCACCACACCGACCCGGGCTACCACTGGCAGTGGTGCCAGTACATGGAGATGCTCGGCTCGAGCTGCCACTGCAACGACGCCTGGGATCTCTTCAACTGCACGTCGGACGGCACCGAGATGTGGCGCTGCACAGGCGGAACCAAGCTCGAGAAACAGAACTGCCCGAACGGCTGCGACGTGATGCCGGTCGGCACGAACGATCAGTACCATGGCGGGTCACAGCCGGAAGCCGGAACGCCCGACGCCGGTAGCGACGCCCAGCCGGAGGCAGCCGGCGGGCAGAGTGGAAGCGGCGGTGCCGGCACGGGCGGCGGTGCCGGCACAGGCGGCAGCGACGCAGGCAGCGACGCCGGCACCGGGCAGCACACGCGGGTAGTGAGCGGCAACAGCGGCGGCTGCGGCTGCCGCAGCGCGGGCCGGCGCGGCACTCCGCAGGGCGCCGGGCTCGTGTCGCTCCTCTTGTTCGGGCTCTTCTGGCGTCGACGCGCGGATTGCGACGAACCGTGACGCGGGCCTACCTGGAAGCCGAGCGGCCGCTCGCCTTCGCGCACCGCGGCGGTGCGGGACTCTGGCCGGAGAACACGCTGGAAGCGTTCCGCGGGGCCCTCGGCGCCGGCTGCCGCTACATCGAGACCGATCTGCACATGACCCGCGACGGGGTCATCGTCATCCACCACGACGAGCGACTGGAGCGCACCACCAACGGCGTCGGCCCTGTCCGGGTGCGTTCCCTGTCGGAGCTGGGAGATCTCGATGCCGGCTTCCGCTTCACGCAGGACGGCGGACACAGCTACCCGTTCCGGGGCAAGGGCGTGACCATCCCTACCTTCGAAGAAGCGCTGGCGCTGTCCGGGACGGTGCACTTCAACATCGAGATCAAGCAGCGCGAGCCGAGCATGGCGCGGGCGCTGTGGGAGCTCATCGAGAAGCACGGGCTCCACGACCGCGTGCTGGTCGCGGCCGCCGAAGATGACATCGGTCACGAGTTCGACCGGATCGCGCGCGGGCGGGTGGCGCGATCGCCCGGAGTCAGAGGCGTGCTGGCGTTCTGGGCGGCGTCGCGCGTCGGTGCTGCGCGCCTGCTCTCGCCCCGCTACAACGCGCTGCAGGTGCCGCCACAGCAGGGTCCGCTGACGGTGGTGGACCGCCGCTTCGTCAGGGCGGCCCATTCGGCCGGCCTGCATGTCCACGTGTGGACCATCGACGACCCCGTGGAAATGCGCCGGCTGTTGTCGCTGGGCGTCGACGGGCTGATGTCGGATCGGCCGGACATCCTGATGGACGTGGTGCGGGAACTCCAGGCGGCACCGGCGCCGTGATAGAATCGTGAGCCATGACGCGTTTCTTTCCTATCCTGATCATCGGTTTCATTGCTGCGGGCTGTGGAGGCTCGAAGGCCGCCACCCCAGGCGCCGCCTCGCCCGGCACGACAGCCAAGAGCACGGCCGCACAACCTGCCAACGCCGACCGCGCGATCGCCGAACTCCTGCCGACCGCGCAGAGCCAGACCCGCGGCATGGTCGCGCTGCACACGGAAAACGGCAAGCTGGTCATCACCGCCAGAGTGCAGAACCTGAAGACCGGCAGCTACGGGTTTGCCGTACACCAGGGCGACAAGTGCGAGCCGCCCGATGCCAAGACCGCCGGCGCGATTTTCAATCCGCAGAAAGCCGACAAGCCGCTGGGATTCATCGGCGACCTGGAGTCCAAGGGCGGCGACAACCAGACCCTCAAGATCACCGGCGAAGGGCTGTCGCTGTCGGGCGCGGACTCGATCATCGGCCACACGCTGGTGCTCCACGCCTGGCCCTATGACCCCAGCGTGGACATCCAGAAGGTGCCGTTCCTCGCCTGCGGCAAGATCCGGCCCGATACGCAATAGCGAGAGCCGGCTCTGCGGGGAACCTCAATACTCCTCGAAGTAGATCTTCGAGCGGGGAACGCCGAGATCGCGCTCGAGGAGGCCGACGCAGTCGTGGACCATGGCGTGATGCCCGCAGAGCCACGCCTCGGGTGCCGATAGCCCCGAGGCCAGCTCGGGCAGGTGTACCTGCACGCGACCGCGCCGGCCGGTCCACCCTTCACTGGCCCGGGTCAAGGTCGGCACGAAGCTGAAACGGGGCTCGTCGCTATCCAGCCTGTAGAGCTCCTCGCCCCACAGGATGTCGGCCTCGGTTCGGCAGCCGAAGAGCATCACCAGCGGCGTGCTGGAATCCGTCCGGAGCTCCGCCTCCAACATGGCCTTGAGCGGCGAGAGCCCGGTTCCTGCACCGACGAACAGGGCCGGGTGCGGCGACCCCGCCTGCCTGACGAATTTGCCCCGTGGTCCGAACGCGGTCAGGCGCGAACCCACCGGCAGCTCGACCAGCGCGCGCGTCGACGTGCTGTGCGTGACCGCCAACTCGAAGCGCCCCGGCCGCGCCGGATCCATGGCCGTCGCTATCGACAGGGCGAGCGTCGAGGCGGGATCATCCGGTCGCACGATCTCGACGTGCTGCCCCGGCTTCCACTCGAAGGGCCGTCCGCTTCCGGGCTCGAGGACCAGCGAACGGACGACCGGTGACAGATCGGAGGCCTCGACGAGATCAAGCTGCACCTGCCGTGCCGGCATCCGGTTCACCCCACCACAAATCTCACCTGACCGCCGCGGACGCAAGCCCAGGCCAGGGCCGCACGGGCGACGCACCGCACGCAGGGCGCAATCTCCGGCCCGGCCGCGCCCGCACGCTGGAAGAACCGCCGGGCTCGGCGGCGGCCGTGATAGCCTCCGCGGCGGATGAAGCGCATCTCGAAGGTCCTGATCGCAAACCGCGGCGAGATCGCGGCGCGCATACAGCGCACCACCCGCAGCATGGGCATCGCGACGGTAGCCGTGTTCTCCGACGCCGACGCGGAGGCGCCGTTCGTGCGGAGCGCGGATCAGGCCGTGCGCATCGGTCCTGCGCCCAGTAGCGAATCGTACCTGTCGATAGAGCGTTTGATCGGGGCGGCGCAGCGCACCGGCGCCGAGGCGGTGCATCCGGGTTTCGGTTTCCTGGCGGAGAATGCCGACTTCGCCAGCGCCTGCGAAGCCGCCGGCCTCGTGTTCATCGGACCGACACCGGACGCGATCCGCTCGATGGGCTCGAAAAGGGAAGCCAAGAAACGCGTCGGCGCCGCAGGTGTGCCGGTCGTTCCCGGCTATTCCGGCGACGACCAGTCGACCAGCGGCCTGTCCGCCGAGGCGGCGCGCATCGGCTTCCCCGTCCTGATCAAGGCCAGCGCCGGTGGCGGCGGAAAGGGGATGCGCGTCCAGAAGAGCGCCGAAGGTCTGGCCGACGCCATCGAGGGCGCGAGGCGCGAAGCGAAGAGCGCCTTCGGCGACGACTTCCTTCTGATCGAGAAGTACGTGGAACGACCGCGCCACGTGGAGATCCAGATCCTGGGCGACTCGCACGGCAACCTCGTTCACCTGTTCGAGCGCGAGTGCAGCATCCAGCGCCGCCACCAGAAGATCATCGAGGAAACCCCCTCCCCCGCCCTGACGCCGGAGCTCCGCGCGCTCATGGGAGAAGCCGCCATCGCGGCAGGTCGCTCGGTGGACTACCGGAGCGCAGGCACCGTCGAGTTCATCCTGGCTCCCGACGGGCAGTTCTATTTCCTCGAGGTCAACACGCGCCTGCAGGTCGAGCACCCGATCACGGAGTGTGTGACGGGCATCGACATCGTGCGCGAGCAGCTCCGGATTGCCGAGGGCGAGGAGCTGGGACTGTCCCAGGACGACGTGCGCTTCGACGGCGCGGCGCTCGAGTGCCGGCTGTACGCGGAGGACCCGGACAACGATTTTCTGCCGACCAGCGGAACCATCGTCGACTGGCACCTGCCGCCGCTCGACGGGCTACGCGTGGACAGTGGAGTCGAGACCGGGTCGGAAGTGAGCATCCACTACGATCCGATGCTGGCGAAGCTCATCACGCATGCGCCGACCCGCACCGAGGCCGTCCAGAAGATGACCCGCGCGCTCGAGACGCTGAGCGTGCACGGCATCCACACCAATCGCGCCTTCTTGCTGCGCGTGCTGTCGCATCCGGAGTTTTCCGCGGGTCGCACGCATACGCACTTCATCGAAGAGCATCTGTCCGGCGAGGCCAGCGACACGCCGGACCCCGCGCGTGAACGGCTCGCCGCCGTCGCTGCGACGCTCGCATCGCACGAGGCGCATCGCCGGCAGCGCAGCGTGCTCCCCGCCCTGCCCTCCGGCTATCGCAACAACCGCTACGCCCCCGAGTCGGTCGACTACCGGGCTATGGAGCGCGTGCTGCGTGTCGAGTACGTTGCGGCTGGCGCCGGGCGCTTCCACATGACAGTGGACGGGGAGCAGAGCGAGGTCCTGCTCGTGAGCGCGTCGGAACACGAGGTCCGCCTGGAGCAGGACGGCCTGCGCCACAGCGTGCGGGTCGTGCGGAGCGGCGCCCGCGTCTTCTGCCACACCCTCGACGGCTCGGTGACGCTGGTCGAGGAGCCGCGCTTTCCGGAGCCGGAAAGCGCAGTGGCGCACGGGGCGTGCGTCGCGCCGATGCCCGGCAAGGTCGTCAAGCTGCTCGTGGCCGAAGGGCAGGACGTCGAGGCGGGTGACGTGCTGGTGATCCTCGAAGCGATGAAGATGGAGCACTCGGTCAAGGCCCCCGAGAGCGGCACGGTCGAGAAGGTCCTCGTCAGCGAAGGCGAGCAGGTCGGCGTCGATGCGGTGCTCGCCGTGATCCACGCCCCGGACTGACCGGCCGTGGCGCCGGACGCCCTTGCCGGGCTAGGCTGGGCGACATGCACGGACGCTGCGGCAGTTCGCGCTCCAGAGCGAGCTGGTCGATCTTTCGCAGCGAGGCGACACGCTCGACGGCACGCCCGTCGCGGTACCGGCCGGTGCCCAGAGCGTCGCCTTCGACATCGCCGCTGCCGGCGGCGAGGCGTTTTCGTTCCGCGTGGTGACTGCGAAGTAGCGCCTCACGGCAGGTCGAACAGCAAGACTTCCGACGGCTCGCTCGCGGATGTAGATCATTTCGTCTCCTGCGGAGCGGAATGTGGGACCGGCGCGGCCGCCGCACAACCGTGCCACCAGCTACTCACCGGTCCACCGGCTGGACAATCCTCGCCCACGAGCTCCAGCTGCACCGCCACTTCGTTTTCGACCATGGCGTCCACCACGCCGGGCGCGTGGATGTCGAACAGCCCGCGGTCCAACGAAAAGTGCGACAAGACGACGTAGCGCTTTCCGCTACGCGCGATGCGCACGGGCAGTGCGACGCTGCGCCGGACACCATGCAGCGACAGCACGCCGCGCACCCGATACGTCTGCGGCTGGTCCGTGTCGCGGACCACGTGCTCGGTGACGAAACACGCTCGCGGAAAGCGCGCCACGTCCAGAAACGCGCTGGACCGCGCCGCCCGGGCTATCAGCGGGGTGTCGGCCGACAGCGAACGGGTGTCGAGCTCGAGCCACAGTCGACTTGCGGTGGGATCGTCCCGCGCGGTCCGCACTTCAGCGCGGTAGCGCCTGAAACGGAGCGTGTACTCCCCGACCAGCGTCCCTACGTCGACTTCCAGCCGTGAAGCCGACGGGACCAGGCGGTAGCACGCCGTCCCCGCGGGCAGAGGGTCGGATTGCCCCGCCTTCACGACCTTCGCCGCGGGCAGCGCTGATCCGCCGCAGCCGCCGCACAGCGCGATCAGCGCCGCGCCGGCCGCGGCCCCCCGCATCACTTCTTGCCCGGCTTCTTGTACAAGAGCACGGACAGAGCGACGTTCTGGTCCCTGGGGTCAGCCTTGCGATCGAGCTGCTGCTCGCCGTACAGCGGGACGGCACCGCCAAACGACACCATCCGCGTCCCGTCCACTCCCAGCTCCAGCAGCTGATCCTTGACCGCTCGCGCGCGCTGGGCCGCGAGCAGCGACGACTCGCCCGCGGCCACGTGTCCCGTGAGCGCCAGACACTGGAGCTCGGGATGCGACGCCAGGGTCTGGGCGATCTGCGAGAGCGTACCCTGCAGCGCTGCGTCGACGTCCGCCGAACCGGTCGCGAACAACAGCTGCTTCGGCAGCTGGATGCCCGGCAGCTGGTCGGGCTTGAGCGGCTTGTCCTGGCTCGCTCCCTCCGTCTCGAGTAGCTGGCAGTTCTTCGGGCCGGTGTCCTTCGCCGCAACCTGGGTCCCCTGCGGGACGAACCGGGGGATCGCGATCTGCACCTTGCCGGGGCTGCAGGTCGCGTCCGCCAGGTCCGTCTCCTGGCATGGCAAAAGAGCATTGTGTTCCAGGTGGTCGCGGAGTTGATCCTCCTGGTCGGCGGGAATGCGGAACTCCTGGCGCACCTCCGGCGGCGTGAGCGCAGGCGAGGTCGCGTTCGGCTGTGGCTCGTACGAGACCTGGAGCGTCACATAGGAGCGCGGAAACGCCTCCGTGATCCGCACGGTGCGTACGGCCCCAAGCTTGCACTGGCCCTCCCAATGCTGCGGGCGACAGTGCGGCGTCGCGCCGCCGCATGCGGGAAGCGCCATGGCCCCGACGACGAACGCAGCGACGATGCACCGGAGCGCCCGGCCGGCTCCCTTCGAAGAACGATGTTTCATGCCGGAACGGAATCTAGATCCGCTCCGCGCGCCCGGCCACATAAGGCTGGCTCCTGCCTGACGTCGGCCACGCGCCCCAGCCGGCCAGAGAGCTCGTCCAGGGGCCGGCGCTGGTCGACATCGAGGGAAATCCGCGGCCGGACGCGGGAAAGCCGTGCCACCGCGTCGTCCGGTCCCCGGGCCTCGCCGCGTGCGACCAGCAGGGCCGCGGCGAACAGCGCCGAGCGCCCATGCCCGGCTGCGCAGTGGACGTAGAGGCCTCGCGACGACTTCGCGAGGCGGCCGACCCGCGCCTCGAACAGCCCAGGAGGCGGCAGTCTAGCATGCGTTTGCGCCGCAGGGTCCTTTCGGGTACCGCCGGAAAGCCGGACCCCAGGGACCGGAGGACAAGGAGCGCGAGCATGCACGAGATCAAGCTGGCGGCACCGGGCAAGAACGCGATGAGCAGCGAGCTGATGGGCTTCATCCGCGAGCAGCTGAAGGCGGCGGGGGGAGCGCCCGTGCTGTTCGTTGGCGACGGCGATGCGTTCAGCGCCGGGCTGAACCTGAAGGAAGTGGGCAGCCTCGACGCCCCCGCCATGGCCCGCTTCATCGACCTGCTCGAGGACATGGTGCTCGAGCTGTTCTTGTATCCCGGCCCCACCGTCGCGTGCGTGAACGGCCACGCCATCGCCGGGGGCGCGGTGCTGGCGCTGTGCTGTGATCACCGCGTGGTCACGTCCAATCCCAAGGCGCGCATCGGTCTGGACGAGGTCGCGATCGGCCTCGCGTTCCCCCCGCGCGTGCTCGCGCTCGCAAAAAACCGCCTACCGAGGCGCCACCTGACACAGGTGCTGCTCGGCGCCGCGCTGCACGACTGCCACCGCGCCGTGGAGCTCGGGTTGGCCGATGAAGTCGCGGACGACCCGCATGCCGTCGGGAAGCAGCGCCTCGACGCGCTCGCCGCGCATCCAGCCGGTGCCTACGCAGCGACCAAGCTTGCACTGCGCTCCGGCGTGCTCGGCCCCACGCCGGAAGAACGCGCGCGATTCGAGCGCGACGATCTACCCGTGTGGACCTCCGACGCGATCAAACAGCGCATCCGCTCCATGCTCGCCCGCTGAGCGCGTTGTTGCCCCCGGCACCTTGTCGCACCGGCAACCAACCGCTACGCTTCCCCTCGTGAACTTCTTCGGACACGCGGCGGTCGCCTCCTGGCAGACGCGCGCTCCGGGGTTCGTGCTCGGAGCGATGTTGCCCGACTTCGCAACCATGATCCGCACGCGGCCTCCGGGTACGCGCCACGCCGGGATGCACGACGGCGTGCTGTTCCATCATGTCGTCGACGACATCTTCCACGACGCACCCGTGTTCCGGGATCTCTCCCATGATGCGCTTGCCTTCCTTCTGGAGCGCGGGGTGACGCGCGGCGCGGCGCGCGCGGTGGCACACATCGGCGTGGAGATCCTGCTCGACGGCGAGCTAGCCCGCGACGCGGGCGCCCGCGAAGCGTACCTGGCGGCGGTCGACGCTGCCGGCGAGAGCGAGCTCGGGCACTTCATCGAGTGGCGCGACGCTTCCGAGCGCGCGCGCTTCGCGGCCTTGCGGGAGGGGCTGGAGAGCCGCGGTATCAAGCGCGAGCACTCCAGCCCTGAAGCGTTGGTCTACCGCGCAGCGCGCATGTTGAACGGTCGCCCGCGGTTGGCCCTGCGCACAGAGCACGAGCCCATCGTGCGCGACTGGGCGCGCGTCGCACGCAAGGATGTCGCGCGCCGTGCGCCGGAGCTTCTGGCCGGCCTCGAGGGCGCGCTCGCGGACAGATCGTCTCGGCGCGCCGCCGCGGGAAGTTGAAACACGTGGATACAAGCCGCGACCTCGAAGTCGAGCAGCACACCGCACGTACACCCGACGGCTGGCTGCTCGAGCTGCGCGTCGCGCGCGCGCCCGCACATTTCGCGGGCGGGCTGCCCCTCGTCATCGTGCCCGGCTATGGCATGAACTCGTTCATCTTCAGCTTCCACCCGAAAGGCACCAGCATGGAGCGTTCGCTGTGCGAAGCTGGCTTCGAGGTCTGGTCGCTGAACCTGCGCCGGCAGGGTGGCTCGCGAAAGGTCCGTTCGGATGCGGGCGAAGCGTCGCTGCGCGCGTACGCCGAGACGGACCTGTGCGCCGCGCTCGACGCGGTCCTGGAGCACACGGCCACGCGGGCGGACAAGGTGCAGCTCATCGGCGCAAGCCTCGGGGGCTCGCTCGCCTACGCGCATCTGGCGCTGGTGCCCGAGCACCGCGTCGCAGGCGTCGTCGCCATCGGCGCACCACTCCGGTGGGAGGCTCTGCACCCCGCCCTGGCTCTCGCCTTCCGCTCGCCGCGGCTGGTCGGCATGCTCCGCTTCTCCGGCACGCGCAGGCTCGCGCGCACGGTGCTACCGCTTGCTGCACGCATCCCGCACGCGCTCGATATCTACATGAACGCGTCGCACGTGGATCTGTCGCGGGCGAGAGAAATGACCCAGACGGTGGAGGACCCGATCCCGCGGGTGAACCGCGACATCGCCAAGTGGATCGGTGAGCGCGACATGATCCTTGCCGGCACCAACATCACCGAGGCGCTCCGCGGTTGCACGCTTCCGCTTCTATGCGTGCTGTCGAACCGCGACGGCATCGTGCCGACACCCGCCGCACTCAGTGCCGCGGAAATCTGGGCGGACCCCGCCGTGCAGGTGCTCCGCATCGGCGACGACGACAACTGGTTTTCCCACGCGGACCTGTTCGTGGCCGACGAGGCGCCCGGCCTGGTCTTTTCTCCCATTGCGAGCTGGCTGGCACTGCAACACGGCTAGGTGTTAGCGTTCGCGCGTGGCCGACACGCCAACGTACTGGGACTATCTGGCACTGGACCGGTTGCTCTCGCTGCAGGGCGGGCTGGAAGACGACGAGCAGCAGCTCATGCCGGACGAGCTGCACTTCATCATCGTCCACCAGGCCTTCGAGCTCTGGTTCAAGCTGACGCTGCGCGAGCTCAGGCTGGCACGCGACCATCTCGCCGCGCCCCGCGTACCCGAAGAGCGCATCCCCTACGTAGTGCATCACCTGGGACGAGTGAGCGAGATCCTCAAGCTTGCCGTCGAGCACTTCCGCGTCATGGAAACGCTCACGCCGCAGGACTTCCTCGCCTTCCGCGACAAGCTGATCCCCGCGAGCGGCTTCCAGTCGTTCCAGATGCGCGAGCTGGAGATCGTGCTGGGCCTCGAGGACTCGCAGCGGCTCGACTACGCCGGAAGCGACCCGCTATCCCACATCGAGAAGCTGGCGAAGGGCTCGCCCGCCGGCGAGCTCGCCTGGCGCCACATCGAGAGCGCACGCAGCGAGCAGAACCTGCGCGCGGCTCTGCATACCTGGCTCTACCGGACGCCCGTACAGGGCTCGAACCCCGGCGACCCGGGCGACGCCGACACCGTCACAGGCTTCCTCGAGAGCTACTTCTCGAGCATGCAGGCGAAGAACCGCGACAAGGCCGCTCGGCTATCCCACGCCCTGGGCTCCGACAAGGCGCGCATCGAGACGCAGCTCGCCGAGGGCGAGGCGCGCGCGAGGAGCTTCCTGTTCGCGGAGGACGTGCCGGAAGCGGATCGCGAGCGCGTTCGCCGCGTGCGGGCAGGCGTCGTGTTCATCGAGTCGTATCGCGAGCTGCCGCTGCTCGCCTGGCCGCGGCTCCTGCTCGACACGGTGGTGGCGGTGGACGAAGAGCTCGTGATCTGGCGCTCGCGCCACGCCCGCATGGTCGAGCGCATCATCGGCCGGCGCGTGGGCACCGGGGGCTCGTCGGGCGTCGACTACCTCGACCAGACAACGCGCTACCGGATCTTCGACGAGCTCTGGTCGGTGCGGACCATCCTCCTGCCGAAGGACGCCCTGCCTGCCCTCGAGCAGCCCGAGGTCTACGGCTTCGCGCGCTAGCGCGAGCGACCGAGGGGCAACGCCCCCCGGTCATCCGAGGCCGCGCTAGGCCGGCCCGAGCTTGGTGCAGTCGAGCAGGATCTGGATCTTGCCCTTCTTGTCGGACTGCACGCTGTTGCACGTGCTGGGGCAAAGCGTGATCTTCGAGGGGCTCGCGTTGTTGTCGTAGTAGAAGCCGCCAGCCGCGGTGCACGCCGACTTGTCCGTGACGTGCTGGAGGCTCTGCTTCTGACCGGCCCCGCTGGTAAAGCTCATGATGATGGAGTCCGGATTGACGGTCCCGGCATCCGTGGCCGGCATCTGGAAGTCACACGACAGGATCTGCCCTGCGATGTTCTGCAGCGCCTGCACGAACGCCTGCGCGCCACCCTGTGACACGTCCAGCGCCTTCGGACCCGTGCCGCCCGATGTCGCGATCGGGTCGAGCACGTTGAAGTCCGCACCCTGCATGCCCATGGCGAAGGTCAGGACAGAGGGCGAACCGGAGTAGGCGTTCCCGGCGATATTCGCGAGGTAGCTCGTGCTCCCGTTGCAGCCGTTGGGGTGACCGTCGGTGACCAGCAGCCCGACGCACTTCTCCTGCGGGTGCGCCTTCTCGTAGGCCTTGCAGAACCGGGTCAGACCGCGCAGCGCGCCCTCGGTCGGCGTGATGCCGCTGGGGTTGGTCGAGTTGAGCGAGTTCATGATCGCGCTGGCGTTGCCGGGCAGCGCAGCCAGCGGCACCGCGGGCTGGTTGTAGCCGTTCCCGTTGCAGCTACCCGAACCCGGGAAGTACTGCAGGGCCACCTTGATGCCCGCAGAGTTGGGGTCGTTGACGAACGACTGGATCCCGCTCTTGGCGTTGTTCCACTTGTTGTTGCTGCCCATACTGCCCGACTTGTCGAGCATGATGTACATGGCCACCGGAATGCGGTTCGCTCCTACGTTCAGGTTGGCGCACGCCGCGTCCGGGTTCAGCCCGCCGCCGATACCGCCGCCGGCGCCGAAGCCGCCGATGCCGACGCCGCCGGTGCCGAACGCACCGTAGCCGCCCGTGTTGCCACCGTTCGCGCTTCCCCCGCCGCCCCCGCTGCCGAAGATCCCGGAACCTCCGCCGCCGCTTCCACCGCACGCAACGGCGAGCCCAATCGATGCGGCGACTGACAGGATGCCTGAAAAGATTCGACTAGCTCGCACAAGACACCTCCTTCACCTTCCCCGGGAATCGTACGCGATTTGAGGCGTGTCGTCAGGGCGGCGCCGGAAACGAAGCAGCGAACCCATTCTAGCATAGCCCGGCTTCGGGGCCGCTGGGGATGGACAGAAGCGAAATTCCATACATCCACGATGGAGAGCGCTAGGCTACATTGTAGGTAGGTTCCGCACACATCGAGGACCCATGGACGACGCGAACCAGAGCGGAGCCGCCACCAGCAACATCGCCGCCAGCATCTTCCACGACCTGCGCGGACAGATCCTGCGCGGCGAGCTCGCGGCGGGCGAGCGACTGCCGGGCGAACGCGAGCTGGCGACGCACTACGGCACCAACCGCAACACGCTGCGCGAAGCCGTGCGCCGTCTGGAACAGTCGCGACTGGTGACGGTCCGCCACGGGCAGGGCGTCACCGTCGCGGACTTCCGCAAGACGGGCACCATGGAGCTGCTGCCGCCGTTTCTGGAGACAGCGCCCGATCCGGGCGAGGTGGTGCGCATCCTCGATGACATCCTGCCGGCGCGCCTGCTCGTGATCGAGTTTGCCGCGCGGCAGGCGTGCCGTCGCGCGGACCGGACCGACGTCGAGCGGGTCCGCGACATCACCGACCTCTTGATCACCGCCTTCCACGGCGGCGACCCCGCCGTCATCGCGCGCGGCTTCCAGCGCTGGATGGATGCCGTCATCGACGGCGGCCACTCGGTGGCCATCCGCTGGATCGCCAATCCCTTCCTCGAAGCCTACCGCGACATGCTCGAGCGCTATCCGTCGCTCTGGGTACTGGACCCGAGCTTCCCTCAACACCTCCGCGACTTCCTCGACGCGCTTTCCGGATCCGACGAGGCGCGAGCCATCGAGGTGCTCCGCACGTACTACAACCGCATCGACGGCGCCTTCATGAAAGCGCTGGAAGGCCTGCTCGGACCGCGCGCGCCGTCTGAACCGCCGGAAGCCAACTAGCCGCGGAGTGCTGCCAGGCTGTCGTCGATCGCGGAAAGCAGCTCCGGCACCTGCTCGGCGCTGTTGGGCCAGTGCGGCGCGAAGCGCAGCTTTCCGTCGGGGATGCTGCATGCGACGGAACGGTTTGCCAGCTCGGTCTGGAGATCAATCACGCTGATGCCGGCAGGCGGCAGCACACTCAACGTGCACGAACGGTGCGCCGCATCCGGCGCGCGCAGGCTCGCAAAACCCCGCTTTACGAGCCCCGCTTCTAGCGGCTCCAGCAAAGACCCCACATGGCGGTAGATGTTGTCCACTCCTAGCTCGAGGATCAGATCCAACGACGCCTCGAGCGCGGCAAAGCCGAGCGCGTTGTTGGCGCCGCCTTCGAATAGCTCGGCCCCCTTCTTGATGGGCCGGTCGTAGCGGAGGTGCCCCTCGCCCTCGAACAGGAAGCGCAGGGCGTCCTCGTGACTGGTCCAACCGGCGACCGCGGGCCTGAGCGCCTGGACCCGCTCCGGCGCCACGTAGAGGAACCCCGCGCCCTCGAGCCCCATGAGCCACTTGTGGCTTCCCGAGCTCAGGTAGTCGATGTGCTCTGCGCGTACGTCGACGGGCACCGAGCCGCAGGCCTGGATCGAGTCGACGAAGAGCTCCGCTCCGAGCTCGTGGCAGAGCGCCCCCATCGCCGCGATGGGCATGCGCAACCCCGTCTGGAACTCGACGACGCTCGCCGCGACCAGTCGCACGCCGCGCTCGAGCTCGCCCCGGAGCCGCGCGAGCGCCCGCTCCACATCTTCCTGGTAGTCCTTGATCGACAGGAACACGATCTCCAGCCCGAACAGCTCCGCCGCGCGCTGCCACGGCGTCACGTTGGCCGGAAACTCGCCCTCGAACAGCACGACGCGATCCCCCTTCTTCCACGGCAAGCACAACGCGATATCGGTCACGCCCCGCGTGGTGTTCGAGACCAGCCCGAGATCCGCGGGCTCCGCCCCGATCAAGCCGGCCAACTTCCCCTTCAGACGTGAACGCTGCTCCACGTACAGGGGCACCGCGCCGACCCCGAGTCGCGAGTAGTCGTCCAGCACACGCCCGGCCGCGGCACGCACAGCCAACGATGGCGGCGAGACGGCCGCGTGATTCATGTACAGGCGCGCTTCGAGGTCGGGGAAGAGGCGGCGGTCACCCAGCGCGGGGCGGAGGTCCGAGCCGGCCGGCGGGGTCCGTGGGGCGTTCGACATGGGGGCCAGCGTAGACCATCCGGACAGCCTTGTGCCGCCGCGTGGCGCTTGCCAAGCGCCCAGCGCGGGATGACGCTAGGGGCACATGTCGAAGTCGGGGATCGGCGGGCGTTGGGCGCTCCGGGCGTGCGCCGCGCTGCTCTCGCTCGGCTTGTGCAGCACGCCCGCCCGGGCGGACGAGGGGCAGTGGCCACCCGACCAGCTCGGCGACCTCGACCCGGTGCATCTGAAGAGCCTCGGCCTGGAGCTCCGGGCGCGGCAGCTCCGGATCGGCAGTGGCGGACTGCTCGGGGCCGTCGTCAAGCTCGGCGACTGCTCGGCCGCGTTCGTCTCGCGGAGCGGCCTCGCCCTCACGAGCCAGCATTGCATCGACCGCGCTCTGCGGGCATCCAGCAAGGGCGGGCACGACTACGTCGCCCAGGGGCTCCTGGCCCGCAAGCCTGAAGACGAGCTGCCGGCGCCGGGTTTCACCGTCGAGGTGCTCGAGGACTCGACCGACGTGACGGCCGACATTCTGTCTGCGGCCAACAAGTCGCACGACGACGCGGCGCGCGAACGCGCCATCGAACACGCGGCGGCCCAGAAGGTCGCACGCTGCGAACGCCGACACCCCGGCCGTCGTTGCCGCGTCAAGCGCTTTTTTCTCGGTAGGCAATTCAAGCTGCTGCAGCTGCTCGCTCTTCACGATGTGCGCGTCGTCTACGCGCCGCCGGCGGGAATCGCGCGCTTCGGCGGCGCCATCGACGACGGCATGTGGCCGCGCCACGCCGGTGACTTCGCCGTCCTGCGCGCCTATGTCGGCGGCGACGGCAAGCCCGCGGACTTCGCCAAGAACAACGTGCCCTTCAAGCCCGGGCGATGGCTCCGCCTCGGCGACGAGGGTATCGAACCGGGCGACTTCGTCGCCGCGCTGGGCTACCCCACCGGCACCCGGCGCTACCTGCCAGCGGTCGAGCTCGCGCGCTACGTGGAGCAGGTCCTGCCGGCGCGTGCCGGCCTGTACAGCGAATGGGTCAACGCGCTCACGCGCCAGGCCGCTCGTTCGCCGGCCATCGAAAACAGAATCGCCCAGCACAAGCAGGAGCTCTCGCGGCGACTGCAGACGACGCGCGACCTGCTCGAGGCCTTCAACAGGCTTCACCTGGTCGAACAGGGCAAGCGCCGACAGCGCCGCCTCGAATCGTGGTGCGCCGCCGGCCCCGGACGCAAACGCTACCTGGACGCCATCACCGCGCTCGCGGAGTTGTCGGCCGCGCGCCGCGCACGCTTCGAGCGGGCGCTCCTGCTCGACAGCGTGCAGCACGGCCCCACTCTGCTAGCCGTCGCCGTCGATCTCGTGCGCCGCGCGCGCGAACGCAGCATCCCCGCCCGGCATTCGAACCCCACCTACGCGGACCATAACGCCGGGCGGCTCCGGGAAATCGAGGCACAGCGCCTCGAGCACGTCGCTCCCCCGGTGGAGGGCGAGTTCTTGGCGTCGCTAGTCCTGCGCGCCCACGCCCTGCCGAAGACCGAACGCATCGAAGCGTTCGACAAGCTCGCCGGAGCGCTGGGCAACAAGCAGCGCGGCACGCTGGTGCGAAAGCTCGCCGCGCTCGTCGGGCGCTCGCGACTTTCCGATGCGAAGCACGCCCGCGAGCTGTTCGACCAGGCCGATGCGGCTGCGCTCGGCCAAAGCCACGATCCCATGATCGTCCTGGCGCGCGGCGTGGCCGACGCGATCGAGCGGCTCGACGAGGAGCGCGCGAGGGAGCGCGGGACGGAATCGCGCGTAGCTGCCGACTATTTCGAGATGCTCCGGCGCGTCCAGCATGGGCCCGTCTATCCCGACGCCAACGACACGCTGCGCCTGAGCTACGGCACGGTGGTGGGCTACGAGCCCGAGGACGGCCTGCGCGCCGAAGCGCAGACCACGCTGCACGGCGCCATCGACAAGTCCACTGGAGAGAAGCCGTTCGCTCTGCCCCGCCGCCTGCTCGACAAGGCCCCCGGAGCGGGCGCGAGCTACTGGGCCGACCCCGGTCTGGACGACCTGCCCGTGTGTTTCCTGTCGAGCGCGGACACCGCCCCCGGCAATGCTGGCGGACCGATGATCGACGGGCGCGGACACCTCGTCGGACTCGTTATCGACCGCGTCGAGGACGACATCGCGAGCGACTTTTCCTTCAGCGCCAACCGCACCCGCGCCATCGGCGTCGACATCCGCTACATGCTCTGGCTTCTGGACCGCGTGGACGACGCCGGCGATCTGCTGCGCGAGCTCGGCGTCTCGCAATATCGCTCGGCGCCTTCGCGCCGCGAGCGCGCTGCCGCCCCCCGCCTCCACGGCCCCGGTGTCTCGAAGACCCGCCGCGGCGCCCACCCGAACGCGTGTGGGTGCGCCGTTCCAGGTGGAAATGGCGGCGGCCCGCGCGCCTGGTGGTTGCTCTTTCCCGCTCTGCTCCTGCGCCGCCGCGCGCCCTGTTCGCCTGGCGGGTGAGGGCTCTGGCGGCGGACAGGGGGCCTGCTCCGGGACGCTCGGGATGCCCCCGGCCAAGGACGGCACCTGAGCGTCTAGACAGGGTGCAGCTGTCCACTGTTTTTCTGTTCCCTTCAGCGACGTGGAGTGCTACGGCTTCCGGCTGATTTCCCGCGTGAATACAGCCATGAAGAAGACCTCATCACGTAGCACGGGGGCGGCGCGCACGGCGTCCGGCCGAAAGGCCCGGGGCACCGCAACTGCCAGCGCGGCGCGCCGGAAGGCGCCCCGGCGCAGTACCGCCCAAGGCACCGCGAAAAAGACCGCCAAGCGCGTAGCAAAGAAGACGACCCGACGCGCTGCCCCCAAGCGCACCGCGAAGAAGACCGCCAAGCGCGCAGCGAAGAAGACGACCCGACGCGCCGCCCCCAAGCGCGCCGCGAAGAAGACCGCCAAGCGCGCTGCCCCCAAGCGCACCGCGAAGAATACCGCCAAGCGCGCCGCGAAGAAGACGACCCGACGCGCCGCCCCCAAGCGCGCGGCAAAAAAGGCGACCCGACGCGCTGCCCCCAAGCGCGCGGCAAAGAAGACCGCCAAGCGCGTAGCAAAGAAGACGACCCGACGCGCCGCCCCCAAGCGCGCCGCGAAGAAGACCGCCAAGCGCGCCACAAACATCGCGAAGCGCGCGGCGCCGGAACACACGGCGAACAGGATCGCCAGGAGCACCGCGCCCAGGCGCAGCGCGAAAAAGGTCGCGAAGGTTCCGACGACGAAGCCGAAGCGCATCGCGGAGCCGACGCCCCGGGCGAACGACGCGACGGCGGCCGTCCCCGCACCGCGCACTCTGCCTGAAGGCGTGCGCATCGGACGGCTCGCACCGCGTTCGGCAGCGGCCAGGACCGCGCTGCCGAGCGCACCCGTCAAGACCTCCATACGCGCTCCGTTCACGCAGGACACGTGGAAGGAGGTCGACGCCGCCGCCGCGCGACTCGGCGTCGCGACGCTCCGTTCCGAACAACGGCAGGTCGTCAAAGCGCTGTGTGAAGGACACGACGCACTGGTCGTGCTGCCCGCGGGGATCGGCAAATCGACCGCGGTGCTGATCGCAGCGCAGCTCCTGCGCCAGCCGGTGATCGTGGTCTCGCCGCTGGTCTCGCTGCTGCGCGCCGAGCACGATCGCCTACTGCAGCGGCGTATCCCGGGCGTGCGGGTAGACGCGAGCATCCACGGCGCCGAGCGGCGCCAGGCGCTGACGCGCATCGCCGCGGGTGGCTCGCTGGTCGTGCTGACCACGCCGGACGGACTCGCCGACGACGAGCTGATCGGGGCGCTGTCGCGCCCCGGCATCGCGCTGGTCGCGGTGGAAGAGGCGCACACCGTCTCGGAGTAGGCCCACCAGTTCCGCCCTGCGTCGGCCCGGCTGGGCGAGCAGCTGTGGCGCCTTGGCGCGCCGCCGGTAGCGGCGCTGACCTCGACCGCGACCACGGAAACGCGCCACGACATAGCCGACCGTCTGGGCCTGCGCTCCCCCGCCGTGTTCCAGAGCGCGCCGCATCGCGACAACGTCGCGCTGGACATGATCGAGGCGCGGGGCGAAGTGCGGCAGCGCGCGCTGGTATCGCTGGTGATGCGGCTGCGCCGGCCGGGCATCGTCTACTGCGCGACGCCGCATGACGTGGAGGCGGTGTACGGCGCACTGCGCGCACTGCGCATCCCCGCGCATCGCTACCACGCCGAGATGGCCGCGGGCGAGCGCGGCGGCGAGCAGCTGAACTTCATGGTACCGGGACGCCGCACGGTGATGGTGGCGACCAGCGGCTTCACGCCGACGACGGGTATCGCGGGGCTGGGGGAGATCGGCCGGCTCGATCTCACGCCCAACGGATTCGGCCTCGGCGTACAGAAGCGGGATGTGCGTTTCGTCATCCACTACCAGGCCCCGGCGTCGCTCGAACAGTACGTGCGCGAGATCGGGCTGGCGGGACGCGACGACGAAGCGGCCACCTGCGTGATGTTCCATGAGCCGGGTGATCGCAGCCGCAACGAAGCGCTGTTGTCGCGGCTCCGCGTTCGCCCCCGGCTCATCGCAGCGCTCGCCGAGGCCCTGGAGAGCTACGCACACGAAGGGCGCCCCGCGACCGTGGAGGCGCTGGCACTCGCCGCCGGACAAAGCCACCACAATGCCGAGCTCTTGTCCGCTGTCCTGGCGGACGCGGGGCTCGCAACGCTGTCGTCGGGCTGGGTGCGGCCGCGCGTACCGGGGCCGACGCTGCTCGAAGAGACCCGACGGCTCGCGTCACGACTTTCCACCCTCGAGCGGCAGGACGAAAAACGCCTGGCGGCTGTCGCGGACTACGCGGCGAGCCGGCAGTGCCGCTCGCTGTTCCTCGGCCGCTATTTCGGCGTTCTGCGCCAGGAGCCGTGCAAGCGCTGCGGCGTGTGCGCTCCGGCACAGCACACCGTCGGCAACGGCGCGAACGAGCCCGCCCGCCGTCCGCCAGTGCGCGAATTCTCCGTGTCGTACGCCGGACGTGCGTACACGGATCGCGATCACCGGTCGAGCCCGCTCACCGCAAAGCTCGGCGACCTCGCGCGCTAGCTCGTGGCCGGGGCGCGTCGCCGCCGCCGGCGGATGGGCAACGGCTTCTTGTCGACGGCATAAAGCGCGACGCGCTCGAGCAACCGCCCGATACGGTCGGGGCCCTGCTTTCCGGCAAGGCGCCGGCGCGCCTGCACGTAGGCCGGCATGTAGCGCACGCGGGGAGGCAACAGCGGATACGTTGGACCGAGCGCGCGCAGCGACGCCAAGAAGACCAGGCGCTCGGCCGGCCCGAATCGCAGCTGGAACTCGCGCTGGAGCCGCGGCGGCAGCAGCCCGGCCGTCATCGTCTCGAGCCATCGGAACAGCGGCCCGAGCGCGGGCCGCGGCGAGCTGAAAAGGAACCCCGAAAGCTCCAGCCCAGGTCTGCCGACCTTGATGATATCGGACTCGATCATGCCCTCGTAGTATTCGTAGAAGTCGCCCCAGCTCTTCGGCAGCACGCGATCGGGAATGCCGAACAGGAGCGCGAAGCGCCGCGTTTCCTTGTAGTAGCGATCCTTCTCCGCGTACGACAGCGGGCGCACGACCAGCTCGTACGTCTGCACGGCGGTCTCGATCAGCGTAGCGTGCACCCACATCAGCGCGTCCGCGTCGTTCGCCTCGTAGTGACACCCCTCTCTGAAGCTGCCGACCTGCTCGGTGATGCTGCCACTGATACGCGAATGGATGGCGTGCACGCGGCACGCGGACTTCACGGCCGCATCCAGATCGCCGAACACCATCGCGAACACGTTGTCGAAGGTGCGCTGGAAGCGGCCCAGGGGGTCAGTGCGCGTCTGCGAGTGCTGGTCGACGGCGTGCGCCACCGCGGGATGCGCCAGCTGCATCAGCGCGGCCTTTCCGCCACCGAGGAACAGGATGCCTTCCTTGCTGATGGTCCAGGCCTGGCTGCCGGGCCCGTAGATCCCGACTCGCGGGTCGCTGACGCCGGCGCGAAGCTCGTCGATGCACTTTTCCAGATCCGCACGTGATACGACCATCAGCGAAGCCTCTTGCCTGGAGAGCCCGACACACTATTGATCCCATTGTGGGCCAGCGGGCGCAAGCAGCCGGCCCGCCGGCACGAAACATGAGCTATCGATTGGCCAGCGACGAGAGCGCGACGGACGGCATGCGCCGCCTGGTGCTCGAACAGCTGGAGGCGGCGCTCGATGGCCTCGAAAGCCAGGACGAACACGACCACGACGAGCGCGTGCACGACGCGCGCAAGCGGTTGAAGAAGGCCCGCGCGGTGCTGAGGCTGGTGCGGTCCGCACTGGGCGAGGAGACGTTCCGACACGAGAACGCCTGCTTCCGCGACGCGGCACTGGAGCTCGGCGGAGCGCGTCAGGGCGCCGCGCTGATCGAGTGTCTGGACGGCCTACGCTCGGCCTACGGCGGGCAGCCCGGCGCCGATGGCTTCGCCGACGTGCGCCGGCTGCTCGAGGATCTGCGCGCGCGCGCCATCGGCGACGCGCGCGAGCGCGGCGTCGAGCTGGAGGTCGCACAGACGCTGCGCCTCGCCGCTCACCGCTGCGCCGCGTGGACACTCGAAGCAGAAGGGTGGGACGCGCTGTCGGGCGGCCTGGTCCGGACCTACGCGCGCGGCCACAAGGCGTTCAAGCGCGCGTACGCCGAGCCCAGCACCAAGAGCTTTCACGAGTGGCGCAAGCGCGTGAAGTACCACTGGTACCACGTCAGACTGCTACAGGGGATCTGGCCAAGCCCGATGCAGGCGCGACGTCACGCGCTCAACCACCTCGCCGAGCTGCTCGGCGACGATCACGATCTGGGCGAGCTACGCGGCGTGCTGCGCGCCCTCCCGCCGTCGCTGGCCGCCGATCTCGGCGTCGATCGCCTGCTCGCGCTGGTTGACCGGCGCGAGCGCGAGCTCCGCGCCGAGGCAAGGCACATCGGTCGGCGCATCTACGCGGAAGCGCCTAAGCACCTGCTGCGCCGCTTCGGCGGCTACTATCGCGCGTGGGAGGCTCACTCCGCGACGGCGGGCTCCGAAGCTTCCGCCGCGGCTTCCGACGACGCATCCACGGCAACCGACCGGGCGGAGCGCAGCACATCCGCGTGATACGCGACGGCGAGCACTAGCAGCGCCGCCACGCCGTTGTGCATCACCGCGACCGGTAGCGGCAGACCGAGCAGCACATTGCCGATGCCCAGCGCGAACTGCAGCCCGAGCAGCGCGAGCAGCATGCTGCCGCTGCGCTCGAGGCGCGGCATTCCGCTCCGGAGGCAGCGCACAGCGAGCGTACCGACCACGCCCGCCGTCACCAGCGCACCGATGCGATGCACGAGCTGGATCGCCACGCGCGCCGGACCGCCCAGCACGCCGTACTGGTAGCTGACGCCCAGCTTGTGCCAGGGCACGAACGCCGCCGCGAAGTTGGCGTGCGGCCACCAGCTGCCGCGGCACATCGGGAAGTCCGGACAGGCCAGCGCCGCGTAGTTCGCGCTGGTCCAGCCACCCAGCATCACCTGCAGGATGATCACGCCGAGGGCCACGCGCGACAGTGTGACGAGCCCGCGCTGCACGCCGCCGACCGGCCGCGACCCAATCAGCCCGAGCCAGGTCAGCCACAAGAGCACCGCCATGGTGAAGCCCCCGAGCAGATGCCCCATCACCACGGCCGGCTCGAGCTTCATGGTGACGGTCCACGCGCCGAGTGCGGCCTGGAAGACCACCACGAGAGCCGCCAACGGCAGGAACCAGCGCTCGCGCCCCTTGCCGCGCCGCCACGCGATCACCGCCAGCACCATCACCAGAAGGCCGAAGCTGCCGGCGAAGTAGCGGTGGATCATCTCTTTCCACGCCTTGGCCGGCTCCACACCCGCGCCCGGCTGCACCAGCGCATGCCCGTAGCAGCCCGGCCAATCGGGGCAGCCCAGCCCCGCGTCGTTCAGCCTCACCCACGCCCCCAGCATGATGATGCCCAGCGCCAGCACCAGCGCGGCGGCCGTCAGACGGCGCAGCAAGCGGGTCGACATGGCGGCGGAGGCTACCGGGCGGCGCAGGGCAGCGCCTTGATGGATGTCAGCCGGCGGGCCCCGCCCTCCGCGCAAACGCGTCCAGCCCCGGCGCGGACTCCCGGAACCTACTCACTGGCCAGCGCTAGCAGCACAATAGCCACTGCGAAGGTCAGGAGCAGTCTTGGGTCGCGCAAAGGTGCGCGGCAGCCTCACGGCCTCCCAGGCGTGTGACGCTAGACGCAGTGCGGGATAGAGCGCGCCGCACCGCGTCGAGACTGCGCGCGACGCCAGCGAAACCTACGGCGGCGAACGACGACTGACTTCCTTGAACGCGTCCTTGACGAGCCTCGTCTTGCGCAGGCACGCCCAGCAGTCGGCGCGCTTCTTGGGCCCGCAACCATGCTTGGCATTCAGGCGGACGATCGGCACCACCGAGCGGCGGTCGCCCTTGTCCTTGGCGCGCTCGAGCAGCTTCGCCATCTTCGCGCAGTCGGTCTCGTTGCGCAGATCCAGCGCGAGCTGCAGCGCCTCCGACGCCTTGGATCGTACGTCCTTGCTATACAGGAGCTGTTCGGCCAGCTCCGTCGTGCTCGTCGTGCGGTGCGTGTGCGCCCACACCGTATACAGGAGGTCCGGACCGACCGGGCCGGGCAGCTTCGCCAGCGTCGCGAGCATGTCGTTACCGACCTCGCGATCGTCTGCGAGCCCCTCGATCTTCTTCTTCGTGGCGCGGTCCCGACCGAGCTTCTGCACCAGCTTGATCTTGTGATCGAGCTCGTCGATCTGCTTTTCCTTGTCGACCCGGCGAGCGCTCGCCAGTGCGAGAACCTGCTCGGCCGTGCGCTGCTCGCGCGGCATCTTCTGCAGCCCGGCGACGGCGTCCTTGTCCCCCTTGGCGGCGCGCTGTTCGAGCGTGAGCTCGGGCGGCGCCGCGCTGGCCGATGCGCTGGGCCGAGGCTGTGGCTTCGCGCTGGCGGAAGCGACCGGCGCCGGTGCAGGCGCCGGTGAACGTAGAAGGACCATGGCGATGGCCATCAGCGCGCCTCCAACGACGAGGCCCGCGATCGCTGCGATAATGACGATGGGAGCGCTGGACCGGGGTGGCGGCGAAGGCGGCAAGGTGGGCAACGGGCCCTGCTCGAATCCAGGCTGGTTCATTGTCCGCTCCGATCCACCATAGGGAAGCGGAGCCCGCGCGTGCAAGCTCCGCGGCACGCTGCGCTGCGCCGGACTGTGCCATCCCGCGTGCGGCGTCGCGGTCGGGAGAGGGGAGACGCGGGGATCCAGGCCGGATCCGCGTACGGCACAGAACCTGGGTCCGTCCCCTGGGCCAGGTGCGCGCCAAGCTGGGTACGGCGCGCTGGCACCCGGGCCACGTTCAGCCTCGGCTCCCGAAACGGTGCTGCGGGCGAACTGCCCGGCCGAAGCCGGCCGGGCGTCAGAACAGGAATTTCTTACGCACCGAATGGGGAAAAGCGCAATTTCTACGCATTACCGGGCGCGCATTTTTCGCGGAACGGCTGCTCGAACGATGCCGGGGACATGATCGACGCCATTTCTGGTGATTTCCTGCGCAAGCCCTGCGCCGGAACGGGAATTGCTCACGCAGCGGGCACTGTGTTCGATCCCATCCTCAAGCACACCGGTGCATTTTCTGAAGTCGATCCGGAAGTCCTCCAGCGTCTGGAAGCTTCCGGCACAAGCCACAGCGCCCGCCAGGGCGACGCCTTCTGGCGTCGCGGCGACGCGCCGCTGGGGCTGGTCGTGATCAAGCACGGCCTGGTCAAGCTCGTGCGCTCCAACGCGCGCGGGCGTTCGGTCGTGTGCGGCCTGCTCGGGCCGCTCGAAACGGTCGGCGACGTGGAGCTCGTCAGCGGCGACCCCTACGAAGCCGACGCCCTGGCCGCCAGCGCCTGGGCCAGCGTAGTCGTCATTCCGCGCGAAGCCGTGCTGGAAGGCATCAAGCGCGATCCGAAGCTCGCCGCGGCCCTCGCCGGCTGCGTCGAATCCGAGCTCGGCGCACTCGAGCTGGCCGTCGACGTGTTGAGCGCCGGCTCGGTGACCAAGCGCCTGGCGACGCTGCTGCTCAAGCTGGACGAACGCTTCGGCGAAGAGGACGACGGCTGCCGCCGCATCCCCGTCCGCCTCTCGCGGCGCGATCTCGGTGAATGTGTCTTCACGCATTTCGAGACCGCCATCCGCGTGATGGTCAAGTGGGAACGCGACCACGTCGTCACGCGCGACGCCGCCGGGTTCCTTCTGCACGATCCGGCAGCTCTGCACAAGATCACCGGCGACCTCGAACAAGCCTCCACAGCCGCGGCCTGAGCGGCCGCGCGTCCAGGCGCAGCGTCCCCCCTGACATTGGGGGCACCCAACCAGGTCCCGGAGCAGGCCCGCTTCATCCGGCCCCGCAGCCCGCGTCCGGTGCGGTAGCAGGAAAAATCCGCTACGGCGGCATGTTGCTCCTGGCTCGGCCTTTCCGCTGGCGCGGCGGCGACGTGACGATAGGATCGGCGTCCATCAACGACCTGCCTTGCGGCGGATCGCTTCACGTCGACTGGAGGATGCTTGTGACGATGCGACGCCTGTTCTGCGCGCTGGGGGTTTCGGTTTGCGCCTTGGCAACCGGCTGCGGCAGCTCCGGATCCGGCAACGGCGGATCGGCCACAGGCGGAGCCGGCGGCGCTAGCGGCGGCTCCGCCGGCACGTCGAGCGGCGGCTCGGCCGGGTCTGCAACGGGCGGCAGCGGCGGCTCGCCGGGCAGCGGCGGCTCGCCGGGCAGCGGCGGCTCGTCGGGCAGCGGCGGCAGCGGCGGCACGACCGGCAATCACATCAAGACCGTGTTCCTCATCCTGATGGAAAACCACAACTGGTCCGCCATCAAGGGCAGCAGCAGCGCGCCCTACATCAATGGCACGCTCTTGCCGAAGAGCTCGTACGCGACGCAGTACTACAATCCGCCCGGCATCCACCCGAGCGAACCGAACTACATCTGGCTCGAAGCCGGGACGAACTTCGGCATCACGAACGACTCGAACCCGAGCTCCAACCACCAGAGCTCAACCCAACATCTGGCGCGCCAGCTGAAGGACGCGAACATCAGCTGGAAGAGCTACCAGGAAGACATCACGGGCAGCGTCTGTCCGCTGACCGGCGTGAAGGAATACGCGCCGAAGCACAACCCGAACGTCTTCTTCGACGACATGACGGGCAACCTCGACCCGAAAGACGCCTACTGCATCGCGCACAACCGGCCGTACACCGAGCTGGCGACGGACATGTCAAAAAGCACCGTGCCTCGCTACGCCTTCATCACGCCGAACCTCTGCCACGACATGCACAACACCTGCGCGCCCGAGAACAACTCGGTCAAGCAGGGCGACGACTGGCTAAAGAAGGAGGTGCCGAAGATCATGGCGTCCAAGGCCTACAAGGACAACGGCGCCCTCTTCATCACCTGGGACGAGAGCGAAGGCGGCGAGCACCCGATCGGCATGATCGTACTCTCGCCGCTCGCCAAGGGCGGCGGCTACACCAGCAACATCAAGTACACGCACAGCTCCACGCTGCGCACGTTCCAGCAGATCTTCGGAGTCTCGCCGTTCCTCGGCGACGCGGCGAAGGCGACGGACCTCGGCGACCTGTTCAAGTCGTTCCCGTAATCCGCGGAAACGAGCGCACTGCCGTAGCGGGAGCGCACTATCGCTACGGCAACGCCGCGAGCGTCAGCATGCGCTCGTTGTATTCGGCGTTCACCTCGAAGCCCAGGCTCTCGTACACGCGGGACGATCGACGTCGGCGGGGCCCGCTCGCGGGTGGCGGCGCTCGGCGCCATCATCAAGAGCAGAGTGCGGCGGCGTCAGTCGTCCGATGCTCGAGCACCCCGCCGTCACTCGAGCGTCGCCGTGACCGTGGTGGTGGTTCCGTCGGGGCGCGCCAGCCTGGCCAGCACCGCGCGCGCGCCGCGGCGCATGCGCACCGCGACAGAGAGACGGATGTCGCTCCGCCCGGCGCCCTGCGAATCGGTGCGCTCGATCTCGAAACGCAGCGGAGCATCGCTGCCGGACGGCCCGTCGCGCGACACCTTGATGCGATAGAATGCGGAACCCGCTCGCGCTTCGACCTTCGACTCCCCGCGATCCGTGATCGGAAGCAACAGATCGAGCGGTCGCTTGCTGCCGTCGGCGATGCGCACTTGCGCGCTTGGAACAGCCCGGGTGTGGGTCTGTGCGGCAGGAGCAGCTCGGCCGCGAGGCTGCGCGTGCGCGGGCTCGGCAGCGCCGCTGCTCGCAACGCTGGCCGACAACGCCGCCGCGACGACAACAATCATGACAAGACGAATCGGTGAACGGCTCATGCTGCTTCCTCCTGTGTTGGCAAGCGCTCCAGCAATGCGCATGCCACACGCACATCCGCGCATTGGCGCGGGATGGCCGCTGGTCTCGACGGCGCGCAGCTGACATGTTGGCGAACGCGCGAACGCGCGCCTGACAGCGTGGCGAGAGCAGGGCGAGGACACAGCCTCTCACCCCTAGGGGCGATGGACAGAACACGCCGGCGCTGATTCCATACATCCGTGAGGAGGCGCAGGGCTGGCTCGAAGCGTGGGCGAAGGTGGCAGTGAGGCTCGGAGCAGCAGGGAGCCGGGACCGGAGATAGCTCCGGCTCCCCCAGCCCAGGATCGGATCGAGCCGCGCGCTAGCCGGGATACCGGTCCGGTCCGCCGCTCGTCTGGCGTCATCCGGAAGCTGGAAGCTCCGATCCCGAGATCGGGCGCATCCGGTGGTCCACCGGATGAGGACAAGGCTGCCGCTCCGCGCGGAACGCGGGATGCGGGGCAGCCCTTGGTGCTCCGCTGCGAGCGCAGCACCTCGACTGTCGCTACTATGCTGCACCTGCTCGAAGCAAGCGCTGCGGCGCTCGCCTTGTGTGGCATGGCCCCGGATGATCTCGACGGTTTCGAGCGGAGCTGGGAAGTCACAGTGGATGTTCGTCCGGCTGCGGCGTCATCAACGAACGGGTCGGTCCGGCCGTTGATCGAGATCCGTACACTTTTGTCGATCTGCCTCTCCTGATCGAGTCCTTCGAGCACATGACACGGATCAACCCCAACGCTTGTCGTGTCGTGTCGGACAAAAGTCTAACGCCTCTCCTGCACGTTTAGTGGGCGCATGACATGACCCTCGCGTTACGCCGCCGCCACCGCAGCGGGGCTGGGACATCGTCGCAGTGGCGTAAGCAGGATTCCGGAGCAACACAGTCGTATC
>Ga0114931_10000813_pt1 | contig 39013 bp, 28 predicted proteins | sample 2SBtaG_FD_89579 | JGI IMG/M metagenome (GOLD analysis project Ga0114931, IMG submission 89579) | Deep subsurface microbial communities from Kolumbo volcano to uncover new lineages of life (NeLLi) - 2SBTROV14_V59a metaG | ecosystem: Environmental > Aquatic > Marine > Volcanic | place: Kolumbo... | reverse complement strand
TCGATCAAGTCAGCGGCGAGGGGGTTCCGCTATTTCGAGAACTACCGGACCCGGATCCTCTTCTTCTGCGGCGGCCTCGACCTGTCACCCTTCGATGCTTCCCACTAAATTCTGAGGAGAACCTTCCAGAGGTTCTTCGCGAAATTGAGTGGAAAAACTCGCTGGAATGGCGTGAGAATGAGCGGAAATGGACAAGGGAGACACGGAAGAATTTTATGAAAAGCTGCTGGCGTTTGGTCCCGATTGGGGCGTTGAAAGCATCGACCTGCCCGACGATAGCACCACCGTTGAGTTGGTCTTGGAATATCGGAACTTCCCCACGCCGCCATCGTGCATGAGCGATTCTTGGCGCCTTTGCGAGATCCTCTCTTCCTCATTCGACCTCTGCTTTCCTAACTTTAAACACAATCGGCTTGTTAGGAGTGAACAACAGCGCATCGTCGCGGTCAAGAATCCCGTCCCCGTCGGCGTCCTGTTTGCTTTTCCTCTCCCATGCGAATTTTTCCCAACCCTGCACCCGGATCTTTTCCCAAACCTGCTGACAAAAAGCCCCGCGACTCTCCGATTGAGTACCAAGCCCCTCCCCCACCCCGCCGCGTCGCAAAACTTCCCGCATCCACTTTTTATCCGCCTCTTCATCGGGACGGAAATCAACCTCACGCGGACCGATGGGCAAGACTCCCAGTGCCGCCAGACGATTAATGGCGACAAAATTCTCGTGATTCGCAGGTAAATCCCGGAAAGGCCAGATCAAGGCGGGGATTGCCCCTTCGCGTCGACCGCAAAGTTCAGCGCGAACCGCCTCGAGTTTTGCCCGATCATAGACCATCTCTCTCGGCCGGACTTTCCCTCGCAACGCCACCGCCGCCGTCGCGCCCACCGCCTGGCCAATCTGGATCCGTTGGTCATGCAGGCGGAGAGCCGCACTAACGATACTGCTGAAACCGACATTGCCCTGCGCCCCCAGCAACCCGTCCATTTTTTCTGGGATTAAACTGCGCAAGGGAAACACCGAACGGTCGCTCATGAAACTGGTGTGTCGGTTTTGCTTGTGGAAATCAATCCACGGACCGCTTGCTCCCTCATCGACCAGATAAGTACGTCCGGTACGGTGGAAGTCATAGTGGAACTGCCAGGGAAACAAAGCGTCGGGATACATCACCTGGGCGAATCGCTCTTTGGCCTTCACTTTGGTTTCGCCATCTCGATTGCGGCTGTCCTGCTCGCGCATCATGTACATCGCCTTCAAGCGCAATCCCTCGCGGATGTAGGGCTTGGGAGGCAGCTTGTCATCGGTGCCAAACTCTTCACTAAGATGGAAATTGCGAAAGCTGTTGGTCTTGTCCGGGGCACGCTGATGGACAAAATTCTGCAGGTGATAGAGCAATCCCAGTGAGTGCTGTTTGGCGTCTCTGAAAATAATTTCCCGCTGGGTCCGCGTCATCTCGACGATGTTTTTTTGTGAGGCCCCCTTCTCGGTTTTTTCCAACGCATCCACCACTGCTTGCGGCAGACGTTCCAGGGGATAGTCCTGCCCGTTCATGTAAGCCAGCAGGATAGAAGTCCTGCCGCCCTTGCTTTTATAGCCATCAACAATGCGGCGAACATTGTAAACACTCAGCTGACGCTCCGACTCCTTCCCGGCATCCGGCCAATGGGGAATCGCCCCGAGTCTTAATTTCGACCTGTCCCAATTAAGCTGACCAACAAAAACCTTGGCACTTAAACCCGTCGCACGCGGGTAGTTGCGGTCGTCAAAACCCAGGGGTCTTGGGATCGGCGTTTCTCCGTCAGACTGTTCAACGATCATCGTCCAGGTGATGGGGTTCATTTCATTGTGGGGATTGTTGGCAAGATCGACCGGAGCACTCGCCTCTCCGTACCGGCTCCGGGGATCCGGCCCGCATTGGTAGGCGGCGCCTGCCAGCTGGATCACCTCCCCCCAGTCCGATGCGTCGATCGTCATGCCTGACTGCACTCGAAGATCCCCTTCCTTCGAACCCAAGGCCGCAAATGAGACGCTCCTCAGCTTCGAGTTTTCCACCTTAGCCGCCACCGGATAGTGATTCCAAATCACCCGGATCTGTCCTTTATCAAGGTAAGGCTGAATCATCGAACGAAAAATCGCCTCAGCCTCGGCGGGACGAAAAGTCGAAGGTCCATGCCACGGCCGTCTCGGCATCGGCGAACCATATTTTACAGTGTTGTATGCTTCGATCTTATCCATCAATTCCTTGAACAACCCCGAGCGATGAAAAGATCGTTTCATCGGATGCCAGTCAACCCCCCAACCGACTTTGCCAATCCCCTTGTTCTCATCCACACAAGCCAGAGCCTGCTCGGTGAACTGCCCGCCATACCACTTGCCGTCATGCACCAGAGTGATCGACTTCACTCCGCCACGCGCCGCCTGGATCGCCGCCGCCCAACCGGATTCGGTCGCCCCGACGATGAGCAGGTCGGTGGTGATGTCCGATTCCCTGGCCATGGCCGTGGATGCAGTGAAACCAATCAATAGAACAAACCGTAAAATTTTCATATCTATAAAAAATATTCCAAACTCTCCAACAAGGTAGAGCGAACCGTCCCTGGCGAGCCTCCGAATCACCTTGAATCGAGCGGCTCCGCGGGACGCGTCGCCCTGCCTTGCCACTCTGTATATCTCTCTTTCACAACTGTGTCATCGGCTGCACCGTCGGCCATAAAGTAACTTCCTCAGTCACCAAATGCGCCGGGCGGCTGGCGATGTCCACCAACAGATTGCCCATGTCGTCAGGGGAAATACATTGTTCCAGCACCTTGGTATCCCGGGCCTCCAGGCCCGCCGCTTCAGTGAATTCGGTTTGTCCCCATGATGGCAGAATCGATGTCACCCGCACCCCATGCGGACGCATCTCGATCAACAGACTGCGAGTGAACTGCAACAAGCCCGCCTTCGCCGCTGAATAAATCCCCCACTCCGCCCAGGCGTGCCTGGCGCAGACGCTGCCAATATTCACTATCAAGCCGCCCTGCTGCTCAACCATGATGGCAGCCGCCCTGCGACAACCCAGCAAAGCCCCGGTCAAATTGCTCGCAATCGAACGCTCTATCACTGCGTCGCTCACTTCTCTCGTCGGCGCAATGTTGACGCCCTCGCCAGCATTGTTGACCAGTATGTCCAGGCGCTTCGAATCAGCCAGCACGGTTTCCATTAATCGGTCCCAGGCCTCTCCGTCGGCGGCATCGGCAACAAATCCCCGCGCCCCGATTTTCGCCGCGGTCTCCATCAAGCGCTCTTCATTTCGCCCGGTGATCCACACCTTCGCTCCCGCATTCACCAAAGCCTCCGCCATACCCATTCCGTAGCCACGCGATCCTCCAGTAACAATCGCGACCTGATTTTGAAGTTCCTTCGACATGGCTAGGAGACTGTTGAAAAACGGTGGAATGAAAAACTGCGAGTCATTTTGTTCGATAGCGAGGCACGGTGAAGGAAGGTAGCCTGCTACCTGACTGAATCGCAACGAAGCCAGCGGACAAAAGGGCCGCAGCCCGAAGGGTCGATTGAAAAACACCTCCGGCAAGGCCGCCGTATTTCAATTCAACAAACATAAGATTTTTCGTTTCAGGGTTTTTCAACAGGCTCCCAGGAAGATACCGGAGATAGAACGCACAGCAAGGTACTAACCTGAATGATTCATGAAAGATTCCCCGAAAACTTGCCAGCCCCCGAAACTGCTGCGTTCCGGACCGATTTTCGCGGCCTGACGGCGTTTTAGAAAAACTCCTGGCAGGTGATCGATTGTGGTCCAGTTACAAAAGTGGAGATACATTGTAATCAGAATAAAGGGGGATCGGAAATGGAGCCAGTGGCGGTCGATGATCGATAGGCCATTGATTCGACCATCATTCCATCGAAAAGTGATCCTCCATTGTCGGCTCGCTTTAATACTCTTCAATTTATCGAAATCTACCTTCGGTGATTCAAACTATTCGATGTTCATCCCGGTTTTCCATAAAAAAGCCCGCCCCGAAATCGGAGCAGGCTCTCTTTCAATGTTCTGTAGCCGTTTCGCTCAGTAGCGGTACAACTCCGGCTTGTAGGGGCCCTCGACGGGAACCCCGATGTAGTCGGATTGTTCCTTTGTCAGGACAGTCAACTTGGCGCCGATTTTTTCCAGGTGCAGGCGGGCGACCTCTTCGTCGAGCTTTTTTGGAAGGACGTAAACACCAGGAGTATAGACTTCCCTGTTTTTCCAAAGATCAATCTGGGCGAGCGTCTGGTTGGTAAAGCTGTTGGACATCACAAAGCTCGGGTGACCAGTGGCGCAACCAAGATTTACGAGTCGGCCTTTGGCAAGAAGGAAAATCTGTTTCCCGTCAGGGAAGGTATATCGATCCACTTGCGGCTTGATGTTGTCCCGGACGACACCTTCGCGCTGGTTGAGCGGAGCGACTTGGATTTCGTTGTCAAAGTGACCGATATTACAGATGATGGCCTGATCTTTCATCGCCTCGATGTGCTCAAGTCGGATGATGTCTTTATTGCCGGTCGTGGTCACATAAATATCCGCCCAACCGAGAGTGTCTTCGACGGGAAGAACGCGGTAACCCCCATCGCGGCCTGAAGAGCGCAAATGGGATCAATTTCCGTAATGACGATCTGAGCCCCGAACCCGGAGAGAGTTTTGGCGCAACCTTTGCCGACATCACCGTAACCGCAGACAACTGCGACTTTACCGGCAACCATCACATCGGTGGCACGTTTGATTCCATCGACGAGCGACTCACGGCAGCCGTAGAGGTTGTCGAATTTTGATTTGGTCACGGAATCGTTCACATTGATGGCCGGGACGCGCAGTTTGTCCGCCTCGGCCATTTGGTAGAGGCGGTGGACACCAGTGGTTGTTTCTTCGGACACGCCTTTCCAGTCGTTCAGGTAGTTGGTCCATTTGAGAGGATCTTCACTGTGCACTTTTTTGAGAAGATTCTTGATGACCCCTTCCTCTTCGCTGCCCGCTTCGCCGTCAACGAAGGAGCGGTCGCCCTCTTCGAGTTCGACGCCTTTGTGGATGAGCAGAGTCGCATCTCCTCCGTCATCGACGATCAACTCAGGACCCTTTCCGTCGGGCCAGGTCAGAGCTGACAGGGTGCAGTCCCAGTATTCTTCGAGCGTCTCCCCTTTCCAGGCAAAAACGGGAACTCCTGCAGCGGCAATGGCTGCGGCTGCGTGATCCTGTGTGGAAAAAATGTTACAACTGCACCAGCGAACGTCCGCGCCGAGTTCAACCAGTGTTTCGATGAGCACGGCGGTCTGGATGGTCATGTGAAGAGAGCCCATTACCCGGACCCCGGCGAGCGGCCTGTCGGCGGCGTATTTCCGGCGGGTTTCCATCAGGCCGGGCATTTCCTGTTCGGCGATGCCGATTTCTTTCCGGCCGAAATCGGCTAGATTGATGTCGGCGATCTTAAAGTCGCCAGTGGCGTTTTGTGCTAGTGTTTCCATAGGGTGAGTTTTTAGTTTTGGTGAGTTTTTCAGGGAAATAACGTTGGGTTTTAAGTTCGGAGCATGAAGCCTTTGCCCATCTCAGGAAACGGACGAAGCCTCCATCTGGGCTTGTTGGCTCTGCTCTTTCGGCAATATTTAAAGGTATTGAGATTGCTGATCCTTGGATTTGCTCTTTGAGCGTGTCATTTTTACATTCGTCAAATTGGTAAGAAACTTTCACAGCCAGGCGGCTCGCTCGTCTCCAAATATCTCAGTATTTAAAGGCCTTAGGAGACTGTTGAAAAACGGTGGAATGAAAAACTGCGAGTCATTTTGTTCGATGGCGAGGCGCGGTGAAGGAAGGTAGCCCGCTCCCTGACTGAATCGCAACGAAGCCAGCGGACAAAAGGTCCGCAGCCCGAAGGGTCGATTGAAAAACACCTCCGGCAAGGCCGCTGTATTCCCATCCAACACACATAAGATTTTCCGTTTCAGGGTTTTTCAACAGGCTCTCAGGTCGCAAAATTTACGGCAGACCGTCCAAGGTCAGGGTTTGAACACTGCAAGTTCCCACACTCATACTCGACTTTTCAGTTCCTCTGCCTTGTCGGTTTTCTCCCACGTGAGAGCATCAAGATTGTCTTCACGTCCGAAGTGCCCGTAGTTGGTGGTGTGACGGTAAATTGGGCGAAGCAGGTTCAGCTGGCTGATGAAATCGGCTGGCTTGAACGAGAATGTTTCCTTGACTGCCTTCTCGATTTTTTCCTCATCGACCTGATGGGTTCCAAATGCGTCAACCCGAACGCTCACCGGATCGGGATGGCCGATGGCGTAGGCAAGTTGCAATTCGCAGCGGTCCGCCAGCCCGGCGGCAACGATATTTTTCGCCACGTATCGGGCCATGTAAGCCGCCGAGCGATCCACTTTGCTCGGATCTTTTCCGGAGAAAGCACCTCCACCGTGACGGACCATGCCGCCGTAAGTATCGACGATGATTTTCCGTCCGGTAAGTCCGCAATCGCCTTCGGGTCCGCCTACGATGAAGAGTCCCGTCGGGTTGATCAGATACTCGGTGTCTTCGGTAAGAAGGTCATTGAAAAGCTCGGCTTCGATAAGGTCTTTTTTCAAAATCTCACGAATTTCCGAAGTGGTGATATCGGCAGAATGCTGAGTGGAGATCACCACGGCGGTTATGCGATTGGGCCTCCCGTCCACGTATTCGATCGAGACCTGAGTCTTGGAATCAGGACGCAACCAGGTGTGTTTTCCGCTCTTGCGAAGCTCGGTCATGGCCCGGCCGAGACGGTGAGCGATATCGATGGGAGCAGGCATGAGAGATTTCGTCTCCCGCACGGCGTAGCCAAACATGATTCCCTGATCGCCCGCGCCTTGTTCTTCCGTGTTTTTGTCAGCTGCGGCCTTCGCATCCACTCCCTGGGCAATATCAGATGACTGCTGGCCCAGCGCGTTGATGAAAAAGAAATTCGCCGCATTGAACTTGCAGTCGTCGTTGGTGTAGCCGATCTCGGTGAGCGCCTCACGGACCACCTCGCGGTAGTCGAACTTGGAGCGTGTGGTGATCTCCCCACCGAGAACAACCAGGTTGTCTTTCACCAGGGTTTCACAGGCCACCCGGGAGGTGGTATCCTGCGCAAAACAGGCATCTACGATTGAATCGGAGATGGTGTCACAGACCTTGTCAGGATGACCTTCGGTAACGGATTCAGAAGAAAACAGGTAGGTATTTGCCATGATCGTATTTACAAATATTGATACGTTGATATATTAACTCGAAATTTGAAGGCGTCAATTTTAAAAAACCTGCGACTGATTGGAGACCCTACGAGGCTGCGAATTTTGAATCTTTTGCGCCAGGAAGACCTTTCCGTCGTTGAGTTGCAGGAAATTTTGTCGATGGGTCAGTCGAGAATTTCCTCCCAGCTTTCACAGTTAAAACAGGCTGGCTTGGTGTCGGACCGGCGTTCCGGGAAACATATTATTTATACCTTCGGCGCGGGAGAGGATGTCGGTGAAACGCGGGGACTGGATTCCCGGCTTCTCAGCACGATCGAAATGGCGGCCGCGGAAGTGGAGGAAATTCCGGATGATTTGGCCTCATTGCAATTGGTATTGAAAAAACGGAAAGACAAGGCGCGGGCCTACTTTGATGCATTGGCGGGGAAATTTGGTCGGACTTACTGCCCCGGTCGATCCTGGAAAGCGTTGGCCGAATCGCTGCTCAAACTGATGCCGCAAGTTGTGATCGCCGATCTTGGAGCGGGTGAGGGAACTTTTTCCCAGCTACTGGCGCAAAGTGCCAAAAAGGTGATCGCTATTGACAGCTCCGAAAAAATGGTGGAGTACGGCGGGCGGATTGCCCGGGAAAACGGCTTCAAAAATCTGGACTATCGGCTGGGAGACATCGAAGTTCCCCCGATTGATAATTGCTCGGTCGACATCGCTTTTTTCAGCCAGGCGCTGCATCATGCAGAGAAGCCGAAACGGGCCATTGAAGCTGCCTGGCGAATCCTCAAACCCGGTGGCCGCATTGTGATTCTGGATCTTTTGAAACACCAGTTCGAAGATGCCCGCGAGCTGTATGCCGACGTGTGGCTGGGATTTTCTGAGTTGGAAATTACCCGTTTTCTGGAAAGAACGGGATTCACCGAGATCGAAATTTCTCTGGTGGATAAAGAACCTGAATCACCGCATTTTCAGACTTTGCTGGCAGTTGCGACAAAATCGTGAGAGCGTGTATATTGCGGGGCGCCGAGTCAGCAAGCAGAATGGTACATTTCGGAATTACAGGGAAACGATGCATTGGTTTAACAGCCATCTTCTGCCTGTTGGCAGCCCTGGGAAGAACGACTGATTGGGAGATTTCGGGAGATTCCAAACCAGTCAAACCCGACCGGTCGCTGGCCTATCAGCGAAAGTCCGTCACCAAAAAGAGGGACTCCACATTTTTTTCCGGCAAAGTCCTTCAGATGATCTGGTTCGATGACCGGTATTACACCTTTAAAGTCATCGACAACGGGAGTGGGGAGCAGGCAAAATTTTCGACACTCTCAGATGCACTGGCAAAAAACGGGTGTTTATCCGGATGCAACGGAGGGTTTTTTCTGAAAAACTTTGCGCCATCCGGCCTGATGGTTTCCGGAGGCGAATCCATCGGAAAATGGGGAACCGGGAGCTTGCTCTCGGGCGCAGTTCTGGCCGACCTCGGTCAGGCGCCTCACTTGATCCGGCGGGCGGAATACAAACAGGACTCCGCTATGGAGTTGATACAGGCCGGGCCGTTTCTGGTGGATCAGGGGATCAAGGTGAAAGGACTGTCCACCGCCAATCCCCGACGGCGGACATTTGTTCTCCACGACGGAGGGCACCTTTTTGCGATTGGACTGAGTGACGCCTTCACCCTGGATGAACTGGCTGAAATTCTGTGTCATCCTCAATTTCTCACGGACATAAAAATCCATCGCGCTCTCAATCTGGATGGGGGCACCTCCAGCGGACTGTTTTATGATCGGGGACCGGAACGGATCAACATCGAACCATTCAAAAGAGTACGAAACTTTCTGGGAATCGCCCCGCGACAGACAATCAAAAAGAGACCTGTTCTCCGGGTGGTGCCCATGAAGAAGTAGAATCACCACAGCAAACAGGAGGGAAATCCTTTTGCGATGCGGCCTTTCCTATTCTATTAGAGGGAACCATGCGAATCAGGTTCCTGTTATGTGCCCTCGCCTGCCTGTTGCCGGGAATCCAGGCAAAGGGTCAGGGAAAACGAAAACCTTTCACGGTAGTGGCCCTGCCCGACACCCAATGTTATGCGGATACCCGCCTCAAACAGTCCGCCCATATATGGAAAAACGGTGATTTGCGCGCTTATTTTTTTAAGCAAACGGAGTGGGCCCGCGACCAGAGTAGTAAGCTCAACATTTCCTTCCTCGTTCACGAAGGCGATATCGTGCAGACCGATTACCCGGAAGAGTGGGAAATCGCAAAGGATGCGATGTCCAGACTCGACGGCATTGTCCCCTATTGTCTCTGCCTGGGCAATCACGACATGGGATTCCGCAAGACCGATAAAGACGCCTACTCCTTCACAACAGCGGAAAATCGATCAACCCACTTCAACGAGTATTTTCCCCGTGAAAAGTATTCGGGACGACCCGAATTTGGCGGTACTTATCAGGAAAAAAGCCACAACAATTCCTGGTATCATTTCGAATCCGACGGGTTGAAATTCATGGTGCTATCCCTCGAATGCAAACCCCGGGACGAAGTTTTGACCTGGGCGAACGGGATTGTGAAGGCCCGCCCCGAGTACCGCGTGATCGTCTTGACTCACAGTTATCTGAACGCCGACCGAAGCAGGACCACCAAAGGCTTAAAGATGCCGGGGAATTTGGGAGAACAAATGTGGCAGAAATTCGTCAGGAAACACCAAAATATTTTTATGGTGCTGTGTGGTCATGTGTTGGGAGAGGCCTTGCTGATATCCAAGGGCGATCACGGAAATCAGGTCTTTCAGATTTTGAGCGACTATCAGGGCATGCACAATGGTGGCGAATCGTGGTTGCGTTACATGATATTTCGACCTGCTGAGAACAAGATCGAAGTGTTCACCTACAATCCAGCTTTAGATCAATACAGCAACGGGCCATCCAGCCGCTTTGATCTGGATTATTCCCTGTCTCCCGCCCAGTGATTTTTTTGGCCGGGAACCCAGGAAGTTCCGGCCTGCCTGTGGTCAACAGGGTGTGCTCCCATAGTGAACAGGGTCTGCTCCAACGCGGCGGGAAAACTCAACTACTCAATTTCTCATCACAACCAGTGCTCCAGATCAACTTATTCTAGCTCATCGGGGGGCTTCCGCCTACGCGCCGGAAAACACGCTGGCTTCCTTCCGGCTTGCCTGGGAACTCGGAGCTGACGGAATCGAGGGGGATTTTCAACTGACGAAAGACGGGAAAATCGTATGCATCCACGACGCCACAACCAGACGTGTCACGAACGATATGACGGACCTGCCAATTGCCGGAGCGACTCTGGCGGAACTGCGGGAGCACGATATCGGTTCGTGGAAAAATCCAAGGTATGCGGGCGAGCGGATACCGACTTTGCACGAAGTTCTCGGCACCATTCCGGCCTGGAAACGGATCTTCATGGAAATCAAATGCGGCCCGGAAATCATCCCGGTCATCAAAAACCAGTTGGAGGCGTTCCCGCGGGTAAAACCGGAACAGATTTCGATTATCTGTTTTCAGGAGAAAATTATCAAAACATGTCGGGAACAACTTCCCGATATAGCTACCAATTGGTTAACCAGTTTCAAACGGAGCAGGATCACGGGCAAATGGAGCCCCTCTCCGGCATCAGTGTTGCAGGCTCTTTTGCGGACCGGCGCCAGTGGTCTCGGCGCTCAGGCACATTCCAAAGTAATGACTCCGGCCTTTGTAAAGGCGGTTCATCAGGCCCAATACGGGTTCCATTGCTGGACGGTCGATGAAGCCGCGCTGGCCAAACACCTTCAGTCGATCGGGGTCGATTCCATCACGACAAACCGACCGGATTTCATCCGCAAAGTCCTCTCGAGGGACACGAAAAAAAATGGTTAGCCCGAATAGTTCAACCAATTCGAGTGATTCACAAAACTCGACTCTCAAGAGGCGGAGAACCCAGTTGTTGAGATCGTGTTCTCATGATACCAAAAACTCCATTTCGCACCGGATTCTCCACCCTTCTCATGGGATGTGCCAAGCCCTTCGCAGCAAGTGCGATTTCGGTAAAAGTGCAGAGAACTTCGTGGTGAGTGCCTCGGCCCCAACTGGCAGGCAAACATGCCGAAGCCAAACGCAACCGGATTGACTCTTATGAGGCCACTTTCCGGGTCTTTTTATCGCGGGTTTTTTCCGAAGACGGCTTCTGTGCCCGCGCCGGAATATATTTGGGAAAACGCATCGATTCCTCTGTTCAGATCTGGAAAGTGGATGCCCCACCCAAAGGTGCTGACCCCGGCGCCTTGGGAGACTGTTGAAAAACGGTGGAATGAAAAACTGCGAGTTATTTTGTTCGATGGCGAGGCCAGCGGACAAAAGGGCCGCAGCCCGAAGGGTCGATTGAAAAACACCTCCGGCAAGGCCGCTGTATTCCAATCCAACAAACAGAAGATTTTTCGTTTCAGCGTTTTTCCACAGTCTCTTAGCCGGAGTGGTAGCGCTACCGGGCGAAACAGCGACCGGTTATTGAAAAAGAGCCTGCTCCGACTTCGGGGTGGGATTTGTTTGTGAAAAGCCGGTATGAAAATCGAATATCGAGCAGCAGGGAAGTTTGAAGTGCAGCGGCGAAGTCACAAACTTCACGGTCCATGGCAAACGCGCACGCCGCGGTGGTATGAGGGGAGCAGGTTCCATTCCTGCTCTCACCCGATTCGGTGTTCTGAATTGTGCTCGGGGCCATGTCATCGACGCTGATTCAACAACGTTCCGAGCGGCCTCATCGGATATGAGTTGTTGAGGCCTGAGGTGAGAGAGAGCCCGGGGCAGTCTCCTGAAGACTTTTCTTGTGTTCCGATTTTCCGCTGCTTCGGCATTTTGTTCTTTGGCTTCGGTAACCGGGATGCTAATAATTCCGATGGTAAAACCATGCACATCCGAATCACTGCCCTCCTTTCTTTCCTTGCTCTCCTGGCTGGCTGCGACCAGCGGAAATCCAGCTCGGATTGGTTTTCTCTTTTCAATGGAAAAAGCCTCACCGGCTGGCATCTCCAAAAAGAAAAGGGTCAGCACGGAACCGGAGGCCACTGGGGAGTGACCCCAGACGGCCTTCTTTTCGGTGAGCAGGGCCCCGCCGGTTCAGGGAACGGTGGTCTGCTTCTCACGGACGAAACATTCGGTGAATTCGAATTCGAGGTATCTCTGCGACCCGACTGGGGACCGTGCAGCGGGATTTTTCTGCGAAGCAACGAACGGGGCGAAGGTTGGCAAGTTTACGTCGATCATCACGACCACGGCAACGTCGGCCATGTTCGTCTGGAGACCAAACCCTACAGCGTTCCCTTTCGTCCCTACGGTTTTACCCGCACCGACCCCAACGACCCGACGTCTTTGAAAATGGACCCCGATTCCCGCGCCGCAAACTGGCCTGCGGGAGTTTATGAGAAAAACTGTACAGCCGAGGAGTGGCTTGCTGCCTGGAAACCACAAGACTGGAACCGGATGAAAATCCGATGTACCGGCAAAGGGAAATTCCCGGTCATTGAAGTATGGATCAACGACCTCAAAGTGTGCCGCTTCAACGCGGCCACCACGACTCAGCCCAAATTTGATAAAGATAAAGCCGCCAAAGTCGTCAGCCCGGCCGGATCGATCGGCCTGCAGGTTCACGGAGGCAAATCTTGGCCAAACGGAGCCAGAGTGTTCTGGAAAGATCTCCGGGTGCGGAAGTTGTGAAGAGCAGCGCTTTGCTCCGCCGGGAGGGTCGGGATGCCAGGCACTCCGTATCATCAGCCCGCTTCGACCGCGGGCATTCTTTTCAGCCAAACAACTCTTTCACCGCTTTCCCTTTTCCGTTTTCGGTCGCAAAGAAGGGGCGATTCTCGATGTCGTAGGCAGTCTTCGGCGAGATCCCCATGGCGGTGAAAATAGTGGCGTGAAGATCGGAAATCGGAACGGGGTTTTCCACGGCCACCAGGGGGCGCTCGTCGGCTGTTTTTCCGTAAACGAATCCCTTTTTCACTCCGCCGCCAAACAGGACGACTGAGGTACCCCCGGTGAAATGGCGGTGCAGTCCGTAGTGCTTCATTTCACCGAGTCGATCCACCTTGGCGCGTGACTGATCCTTCGCCACAGAGCCGGGCACACCTTCAATTATCATGTCACGGCTGAATTCGCTGGCGATGATGACCAGTGTCCGATCCAGCAGACCTCTCTCCTCGAGATCCAAAATAAGTTGAGCGATGGGTCGGTCGACTTCCTGTTTCATGCGGACCGCCGTTTCGTGGCCGCTTTCGTGGGTATCCCAATTGAGGAAGGGAACGTATTCCGTCGTCACCTCAATGTAACGGGCGCCGGACTCAACAAGCCGCCTGGCCAGGAGACAGCCCTTCCCAAAACGGCTCTCCCCGTAGATCTCACGATTTTCTTTCGGTTCCAGCTCCAGATCGAAGGCGTCTTTCTCCTTTGACTGAAGCAGACGATGAGCGTTCTCGAAAGAGCGCAGCATCGATTCCTGTTGAAAATCGCTCATCAGGGCACGCTTGGGACTTTGGTCGATCAGTTTTTTGTAGAAAGCATATCGGTTGGCGAAGCGCCCCGGTTCCATCCCTTTCGGGGGGCGCACCGCGGCGGCGGCGTCTTTGGGGTAGGGGAGATTAAAGGGGCCGAATTCCGATCCGAAAAAACCGGCAGTGGTGAAGGCTTTTAGTTCCTCCTGTTCGCCGACCCCCTCGATGCGCTGGCCGATGTTGATGAAAGGCGGAATCACCGGATTTTTCGGGCCTAATACTTTGGCCATCCAGGCGCCGATATGCGGGGCCGCCACGGTCTGAGGAGGAACGTAGCCGGTGTGCCAATGGTATTGATGCCGGGAATGAAGGATACTGCCCAGATCAGGTTGAATATGGGAACGAATCAGACTGGCCCGATCCATCACCGAGGCAAGGTGTTCCAGACCCGCGGAGATTTTCAATCCGTCCACGGCGGTATTGATCGCAGGAAAGGTGCTCAGGATTTTCTTTACCTCCAGGCCCTTTTGGAAAGGCGAGTAGCGCTTGGGATCGAAGGTATCCGGCGCCGCCATTCCGCCGCCCATCCACAACAGAATGCAGGAGTCCGCCCTCGCTTCCGGTTGCACGATTTTCTCGGATTCCCCGGCGGCGGAAAGGGGCGTCTCATTGGCCATCCAGGCCGCGGCGGATCCGGCGGCCAGCTTTTTAAGAAAGGCGCGGCGCTGGAGTTGTTCGCTTTTGTTGTCCGTAATCTCTTGTTTTGTTTTCATGACGGTCTGTTAGTGGCAAGGGCATCATCTACGCCCCGGACTTTGACGCTGGCTGAAATCAGCCCGCGGGACGTAAAATCGCCTGTTCTTTCTATCACTTTTCGGTTCATTGGATCAACTGAAACTCGGGCAGCATGAATACCATCCACAAAAAATCCTCCACCTGTTGAGTTTCCATTTTCGAGTGAAAAATCCTGGTAAGAACGGCTTGCTCCCCGTCCGTTGGCGGGCGGCTGAGGGCGAAGCGGTAGACCCAGTCGATCAACTTTTCGGGAGTCTCGATGCCGGCCTGGTTTTTTACAAGGTGGGCTGCTCCCCGGCGCAACATTTCGGACATGGTGTCTCCATTTGCCAGGTTCAGTGCTTGAAGTGTGCTCAGTTCCTCCGGTCGGACTGTCACCACCTGTTCCCTGTTGGGGCGGCCCAGGGCCCGCATCAGTAGATTGCATTTCACGAGGGACACCCGGACAGGACTCGGGGCTCCGGAGTCGCTCAGTGCCAAGGCCAACGCCCGGCGAACAGCTGGACCGGTTTTTGCCGACCAGGCTTCTTTGGAAATCGGCTGAGCCTTGCTCCAATCTTTCACCGGCTTGCCGTATTTCCCTCTGGCATTGGGAATTTTTCTACTCCAATCCCAACTTTCATCACTGACAATTCGCAAATCCCGCGCAGGATCGAACTGTCCGTTGGCCCCCCGGAATCGTACCAGGGCATCAAAGAACACACCCGCCGGATTGGGAGTCCTGCCCCGGTTGGTGGCTACGACGAGGATCTCATTTTTTCCCTTTTTCAACAGGGCGCCCAGAGGCAGGGATTCCACTGTTTCCCAGTTTTCATCCAATCCGGCCATCTTTCCATTCACAAAGACAATGTATTTATTATCAACCGTCACGGCAGCCTGAGCCAGCGCAGGTTTCTCTTTTAAATCGAATTGTTTCCGAAAAGCCACCCTGGAATTTTCCGGGGGAAGTTCCGCGGCCGTTGACCAGATCCATTTCGCCCGGATTGAAATTTTGTTCACTTCTTCGGGCTTCAGTTTGGTTCTCAGCACGTGAGCATTTGGAACGGTGGGCGCGTCACCGGTGATGGTCCAAATGGCGTCGATGAATTGTTCGGCGGTCATGCGCCGGGCAATGGGTCCGGCAAAGACAAAATTTTCCGCCTCGGCATCCCCCCCGACAGGCGTGGCTGCGCTTTTGGACTGATAAACCCGCGAGGTGACAATAGTCCGGATCAGCTTTTTTAAATCGTAACCCGAGGAAGTAAAATCGTTTGCCAGCCATTCCAACAGATCATCGTTCCAAGGTCTGGTTTGCATGGCGTCAACCGGGTGGACGATGCCCCGTCCCATGAACTGACACCAGATCCGGTTCACGATCGTTCGAGTAAAACGCCCGTTCCGCGGGTCGGTCATCAGTTTGGCCAGCTGTCCAAGACGTTCCGCCTGGGGAGCCTCCGGGTTGATCCGGCCCAGTTCCGGAAAAATCCACGCGGCCTGGGCAATTTTTCCGGTGCTCTTGTCACATCGATGGATTTCCAGAGGTTCCGTCGCATAAACGGCGCCCAAACCATAGGCTTCTTCGAGTTTCCATCGGTCAATAAAGCTGTCGTGACAACTGGCGCACTTCATGTTAATTCCCAGAAAAACCTGAGAAATATTCTGGGAAAACTGAATCTCTCGTCTTTGCGAGGCGTTCACTTTCCCCCTCCACTTGATACCCCGAATGAATCCTTCCGAAGCGCCGGTCGGGGCGATCAGTTCGCGAACAAACTGATCGTATCTTTTATTGTCCACCAGAGATCGATAGAGCCAGTCGGTGATCTGTTTCCGCCCGCCGTCGATGTAACCGGTTCCCGCGTAATCGTTGCGCAAAAGATCGTTCCAAAAGGTCAGCCAATGTTCGGCATAATCAATGTCGCGCCCCAGAACCTCGTCGATCAGCCTGATTCTTTTCTCTTTGGAAGGAGCCGGGTTGGCCAGAAAAGCCTGTAATTCCTCCGGGTGAGGAAGCAGGCCGATGGTGTCCAGATAGAGTCGGCGCATGAATTCCGCATCCGTAATGCCGCCGGGTTTCGTGATTTTTTTCTTTGACCAATAGGCGTCAATGATCCGGTCAATTGGATGATCCCTCCCCGGACTGCTTGCTTTCGGGACTTGCACCGGACGGGGTTTCAGAGGCGGTTCCCAGGTTTGGTCGACAAAAGAAAAGCCTTCATCCCAGGCGGCTCCCTCATCAATCCATCGGGTCAGAAGATCAATTTTTTCCGCGGGAACCCGATCTCCCTTGGGCGGCATCTGATCGTCTTTATCTTCTGATTTGAGGAGTTCGATCAGGTAGCTGGAGGCTCCTTTTTTCAATTCCAGGACCGTCCCGTTTTCGCTTCCCTTCAACAGCGAAGCCCGTGTGTTCATGGAAAGGCCGCCCTTTTTTTTGTCACCCAAATGACAGTCACTGCAGTATTTTTTGAGAACCGGAACAATTTCGTGAGCAAAATCAACCGGCTCGGCCCGGATCCCCGTTCGGGGAAGGAGCGTCAATCCGGACAGGGCGATTGCCTGGAAAAACATCCTGGAACTCCGCATAACAGTTTGTGATCTGCTCATTTTCCCAAAGCCTAATTTCCCCAAAGCCTAAAGGAGGCGGAGGGCGCGTTCAACTCCCCTCATTCCGTATGAGTTGCGGACAGGAGACCCCTGGCGAAAATCACATTCCCGCTTGTGTTGCGGAGAGCTTCGGGTTATTGGTGGGGTATGGAGACGACTGCACTTCCCCTCAATTCCTCAATCATCGAAAAAACTCGTGATCTTTGCTCGCTCATTCTCACTTCACCCGAATACAAGGGCAATCTGGAGAAAATAGAAGCATTTTTTGCCGATGTTTCCGCTCAACAGTCTTACCGGGAATTTTCTCAATTGGGTGAATTGCTGAACGAAAAGCAACATGCCGGGGAATTGACCCAGGATGACGTTGCCAATTACGAGAAAAAACAATCGGAACTGCGGGAGAACCCGGTGGTGGACGGATTTATGTCTGCCGAAGAAAGCCTGAATGCCATTGCCCGCCAGATTTCCCAGCACGTTGGAAAATCGCTTGAACTGGGTCGGCTTCCCGATCCCGAAGATTTTGACTCATCCGGTTGCTGCGGCGGCGGTGGCGGCGGCGGATGCGGTTGTTCGCATTGAACCAGGTTTGGAAATTCCCCTCATGAGCCGCTCCGCTCAGGGGCACTCGGGGGCACTCGGGGGCGCTTGGCGGCTGCCCTGTCGCCCCGTGGTAACAGGGTAGGGCCGACCACCCAACAGGGTTCAGTCCCTTCCATTTTGGTGCGATTCAGGTGTTTGGCAACTGCGTGGAGATGCGCTAGACTTGGGGGTGCGAGTGATTTCCATTGACCCGGCTCTCCGGAATACCGGCTATGCCCTGATTGAACGAACGGAACGACCGGGTCGAAAGCCCCACTATCGTGCCGTCGAGTATGGCACCATCAAAAATTCCCCGCGTCTGCTACAGTCGGGATGCCTGCTCGCCATACGGGAAAAAGTAGGTGACATGATTGTCAAACACAGCCCGGAAATCTGTGCGGTTGAAGGAGTGATTTACGTGCAGTCCTATCGGACCGCCATCACCATGGGAGCGGCGCGGGGCGCGGCGATTCTGGCGGCAGCGGAGCATGGATTGCAAATTTACGAGTATGCTCCCCGTCGGGTAAAACAGGCGGTGGTGGGCAGGGGGGGAGCCGATAAACAACAGGTGGCATTCATGATCCGGGCCCTCCTCAGTCTGGAGGAAACTCCCGATTCTGACGCGGCGGACGCTCTGGCGATCGGCCTGGCTCATTTCTACGCCAGCGAACCGGGTCGCCCGCAAATGAAGCCCGATCAGAACGGACCGATTTAACTCCATCGATGAGACTCGAAGACGAAAAACGGATCCTCATGGTCCAGGCTTTGGAAGAGGCGGATACCCGGGAGGAATTGGTTTCCTCGGAAGACAAAGAGCAGGCCTCCCGTTTGGCCGGGGCGCCGCTGTCGGATCAGTTGAGCCGGGGCGACGAGAATGTTTTTTTTGCCAGGCGTGCTTCTGCCCTGATATCGAGTCTGGCGAACCGTTTCCCCGTCATCGCAGCCTGGGCCACTCCTCCATCGCACAACCGTTTCGGGATTTTTTCCTGGGTCATCATGGCGGGCGCGGCCGTGATTGGATTTCTCAGCAATGAACTGGTACCGGAAAAACGAATCAACATCCTTGCCTTTCCATTAATCGGAATCATCGCCTGGAGCCTCTTTGTCTATTTGGCCGAAATTGTGATGTTGTTTCGCAAGAGACCTCATCCGCCGGATTCCGGGCCTGTTTCTTCACTGATGCTGTTCCTCACCCGGCCATTCGGGAAAAGACGGAGTCCTTCTCCCCCGGAGACAGATCCGCCGGAGGATATCGTGGACCGGGCGCGGCAGACGTTTCAAAAAAATTGGAGCCGGTTTATTTTGCCTCTATGGGTCGCCCGATCGAAAACACTGCTGCACATTACGGCCATGATCCTGGCCGGGACCGCCATTGCAGGAATGTACGTAAAAGGACTGGCCAACGAATACCTGGCGGTTTGGGAAAGCACCTTCTTTGAAAACGGGGACAGCCTTCGGCCTTTCCTGAATGTGATTCTCGGCCCTGCTGCCGATGTTTGGGGAAGTCCCCTGCCACAAGGCGCTGAGCTGGAAGCGATTCACCTGACGGCAACAAACGGGGCTGAAGTGGGCCAAAACGCCGCCTACTGGATTCATCTCTATGCCATCACCATCGCGATTTATGTGTTGATTCCCCGCTTTTTTCTGGCGGCATACTGGCGGGCAAAAGCGTCTCGTCAATCCCGGCACATTCCGTTTCGTTCCGCGTCTCCGCATTACTTTTACCGCCTGATTGCTGTTTCGTCGGGGAAAAGTCTGCCCATTACCGTGTTGCCTTACGCCCATGACCCGAGCGAACGAATCCGGAGAAACGTCTTACGGAAAACTGAGAATCTGTTCAGCCGCCCCATCGCCCTGCACTGGGAGAAACCGGTGCCGTTTGGTGGCGAAGACGATTACGATCCCGGATCTCCGGAGGAAGAGGGGGGAATCATGCTTTTGTTCAATCTTGCGTCAACGCCGGAACGGGAAACTCATCTGGCCTTGTTTCGTTCACTGCTGAAAATTCAACACACAGATCGGCGCCACGTTCTGCTCGATGCGGAAGCTTTTGATCAAAAAGCATCCGCCTTCAGTGACGGTGAAAAGCGCCGCGAAGAACGCATCCAGTCCTGGAAATCTCTTTTTTCGGGTGAAAATTGCGATATTCATGTGATTTCAGCATAATTCCGATCATCGTTGATGGCCTCACCTTCTCAAAACAGCGAAAGCGAAATCGTGCTCAGTTTGATTTCTCATACCAATGTGGGGAAAACGGCGCTGGCCCGAACTTTGTTGAGGGGAGATGTTGGTGAAGTGGCGGACAGCGCTCATGTCACCGTGGTTCCCGAGGCCCATGACTGGATTCAAAAAGACCAGTTTGTGGCCAGACTATGGGACACTCCAGGTTTCGGTTCGAACCTGGCCAAACTCACCCGGCGGCTTCGGGAGGGCCACAATCCGGTCGGCTGGATTCTCCATCAGATGTGGGACCGGATTCAGGATAAGTCGTTATGGTGTAGTCAGGAAGCCATTCGCAACGTCCATGCCAATGCCGATGTGGTTCTTTATCTGGTGGATGCTTCTCAGTCGCCATCGACCATCGGATATGTGGACCTGGAAATGCAGATTCTCGATTGGATTGGAAAACCGGTTCTGGTGTTTTTGAATCAGGTTGGACGGCCTGATCGAGACCGCATCCTGGAGGAGGAAAAGGAATGGCGCGAACAGTTGAAAAATCATGACGTGGTCATGGGAGTTTCCACTTTAGACGCATTTACGAGATGCTGGGTTCAGGAACATCTCATTCTTGAACGGGCGGCGGAACTTGTCAGCGGGGAAAAGAAAACAGCCGCCGTCATGCTGGCCCGGGAGTTGGCGGAAAGAAACCTCGAAATTTTCAGAAAAGCGATCGGGCGCATGGCGGAGTTGATCACCTTTTCCCTGATTGATACCGAGCCACTCAAGGAACGATCTCTCCTGGAAAAGCTGCAATCGCTGATTGCCAACAAAGAGAAAAACAAGGAGATGGAAACCATTCAACAGGCCATGTATGGACGGCTGGCGGAACGAACCGCGGCGGCCATCAATGATTTGATTTCTCTTCATGGCATTGACGGGGAAACGGCCGAAAAACTGGTCCGGGCGTCGAAAGACGATTTCGATGCGCCCCGCGACATTGAGGAATCCGTGGCTGCCGCCATCGTAGGTGCGGTGTCCGGTTTGGTCACTGGATTGGCTGCAGACCTGATTGCCGGTGGAATGACCTTTGGCGGAGGAGCTGTCACCGGGATGTTGTTGGGTGGGGCAACGACTTATGCACTTGCCAAAGGATACAACCTCACCCAGACGGGAAACAACAGGGTCCGATGGACGGAGGCCCAGTTTTTGAGCCAATTGAAATTCGTGGCGATGCTCTATCTGGCGGTCGCTCACTTTGGCCGGGGCAGGGGAGTCTGGCGGGATCCGGAAAATAACCCGTCACTCTGGGAAGAAGTTGTGGAGCGAAAAATTCAGGAAAAGAAGTCGAAATGGTCGAATCTCTGGAAAAAGGGTGGAAGCTCGGCCAACAGTGAAAAAGTGAAAAAGGCGGTGGACGTGGAACTGGGCAGGCTCCTTTCCGGTGTATTGGTCGAGTTGTATGAAGAAGCCGCCGACATCTTTTAACCCGCGCAATTGTGATTTTGATTTTCCTTCGAGGCCGTGCATACTTCCGTTTCATGAACAGAAAATTTCAAACAGCATTCATCCATCTGCCTGCCTGTCTGACCGCGGTCGCATTCACGGCAATCAGCACAGTCACCGGTGCTGACCAGGGTTCTCATCTAAAGCCGACTTTGAGACCCGCTTCGGACAGGCCAGTGGCTCAGGATGATTTTTCGAAATCGGAACTTTCCGGAAAATGGGTTGTCGCAAAGGGAACCTGGACGGTGACGAACGGCAATCTGAAGGGAGTCGAGTTGGCGTCGGACAAGCATCCCGCCGTTTTGACCTATCGAATGCCGCACACGGATTCCGCGGTTCGATTGTCGTTTCAGCTTGTCGGCAGCAAGGGATTTATGCTCAGTTACAATCACCCCAAGGGGCACCTGTTTCGCCTGGTCGTGTCCGAAACTCAGGCAATCGTGCAAACTGATAAAAATAAAAAAGATCCTGCGTCGAAGAGTGTGGTGATCGATAAAAAACCTGCCGTGTTCGAGCAGGGAAAATGGTACACCGTCCTTTGCGAGACGAGGGGGGACAAGGTGGTCGTGCAGTTTAGTAACGGCGTCAAGTTGGAAGGCTCAAACGAGGCCCTCAGCACGGAAAAAACCGGCTATCGTCTCGTCGTCAAAGGCGCTGGCGTCCTCTTCGATGATTTTTCGGTGTTGAACGCGGATCCCAAGTGAGCTGCATCATTCGGGTTGTGCTTTTCCAGGGGCAGGTCCGACTCAGGAACGGGAAAACGAAAACCGGAAAAAATGAAATTTTATGAAACAAAACTGACTTCCCGGTGTTCTACCCGACGGGTGCCCTGGAGGCGGGATGTTCTTTCTCTTTAGTTCTTTCTCCTTATTATGAGAATTCATTCAGTAATGCTAATCAGCGCGAGTTTGCTTTGTTCGATGGGTTTCCCCGCCAGATCGGAGGATTCCGCAAAGAAGCCGCCCAGCGACAGCGCCCGGATCGACCGCATGATTGTCGCTCAACTCAAGGCCAAGGGAGAAAAGCTGAATCCTCCGGCCAGCGATGAGGTGTTCGTGCGTAGAATTTACCTCGATATTATCGGGAGAATACCGACCAAAAGAGAGGCCATTCGGTTTTTGGATTCCAAGACGCCCGACAAGCGGGAGGAGCTGATTGACAGGCTGCTGGATTCAGACGGTTACGTATCTCATTACTACAACTTTTGGGCGGATCTGTTGCGCTTGCGGACCAGACTGTCAGGGTCCGGTCAAAGCCGTCCCGCGGGGCTGGCCTATGAACGGTGGGTCAAGGGTTCGCTTCGCGAGAACAAGCACTACGATGACATGGTACGAGAGTTGGTCACGGCACACGGTAGTAGTTGGGAAAACGGTGCGGTGGGCTATTACATTCGGGATTACGGAATGCCTCTCGATAATCTGGCGGTAACGACTCAGATTTTTTTAGGCACCCAGATTGTCTGCGCACAGTGTCACGATCACCCCTTTGATAAGTGGACCCAAATGGACTACTACCATCTGGCCGCATTCACCTACGGCGTTCAGGCGACCAATCGATCAGCCAACCAGACCGCGGCATTTCAAATGGCCAAGGCCGAGCGCAGGAAAAAGAACACGGCTCCGATGGGGAAGGAGCAATCGAAAAAGTTGAATCGTGCCTTCAGCGAAATCCTCAAACCCCTGCGCTTTAACAACGTCAGAGTGACTGATCGACCTCTGAAACTACCCGCCGACTACAAATACGACAATGCCAAACCGAGGCAAGTGGTTCATCCGGAAACCGTGTTGGGGCCGTCGGCCGTGCTCAGTAAAGCAGAGCCTCCCATTGAATCTTTTGCTGACTGGATGACCTCGCCTGAAAATCCCCGGTTTGCCAAGGTGATCGCCAATCGACTTTGGAAGAACGCATTCGGAGTCGGATTGATCGAGCCCGTCGATGATCTGAAGGACGAAACGGTGGCGTCGAATCCGGAACTGATGACTTTTCTCGAGAAGAAAATGCGGGACTTCGATTTTGATATGAAGCGGTTTCTCCGAATGGTCTACAACACCGAAGCGTATCAACGCGAAGTCAGCACCCAAGAAATTGCCCCCGGAACTCCTTATGACTTTGCGGGGCCCATTTTACGACGAATGAGTGCCGAGCAGATCTGGGATTCGATTGTGGCCATGATCGTTCCTCAACCGGATCATCCGAACAGGGAGCACGAACTGGCCATTGATCGGAGTTTGACTAATGTTCAGTTGATTGCCGAGTCCGTGTATGATCAAAAGCCGCGGGAGTTTTTGAAAAGTGCCAATGAAGTGTTGGCGATGCAGAAAAGACTGTCGACTGAGATAGAATCCGCACAGGCGGATTTGGCCAGGGCTCGCGAGGAAAGGGATGGAGCCGGAATAGCATCCGCATCCCGAAAGGTGAGAAAGATTCGTCGTGAATTGACCTTGGGAATCGAGGACAAGGTCTTTCGCCATGGATTGAGTGAAAAGCTTCAACTTGTCGCCATGAACGAGAGAGATTCCAGTCGGGAGGCCGCGAATCGCTCGTCCCAGTTGCTCAACGATCTCGCGGCGGATCTGTTGTCCCGGGGAGCCAGCTCTGATTTGGAGGAATTCGCCGGGACCAGGAAGAGTGTCATTGACAAACTTACGGATATTCTGATGGCGGAAAGAGAAGATGACCTTCAAATCTGGTCCAGAGACAGGAAATATCGGGAGATGAAGGCCTGGGGCGTCAAGACCGCGAAGGACAAGAAAGTCTACCAGATATTTGCCAGTTCCCGAGACGCCAATATTGTCCGGGCATCTGAGATCACCTCACCTGCTCCGGGCAATCATTTTTTGAGGGCTTTCGGTCAAAGTGACCGGGAATTGGTGAACAATTCCAATGATGAAGCCTCCATTACCCAAGCCCTGACGATGCTGAACGGGCCGGTCCGATACTTGATTTCCAATCGGTATTCGGTTCTTTTTCGTGATCTGAGAGGCGAGAGTTTTGAAGACAGACTCGAGACGGTTTACCTGACCATGTACAGCCGCAGGCCCACCCCGGCGGAGTTGAAAATTTTCCGCGACGCCTGGAAGGCCAATCCTGATTCAGGGACCTTGTCGGGTATTGTCTGGACGATTCTCAATACGCGGCAGTTTCTCTTTATCCAGTGAAAAGACAGCACAGTTCAAACTATCCTTTTAACAAGACAGATGATATGAATAGGGATCTCTCCCGCCGGAACTTCATCAACCAAGCAGCCAGGAGCTTTCTCGGTGTCAGTGCTTTGGCTTCCATTCCCGAACTCGGACGGAGTGCCGGCGCGGGGGCGTCCCCGCTGAAACAGGTCGCTACCGCGAAGCGGGTGATCTATCTTTACATGACCGGAGGAATGTCTCACCTCGACACGCTGGATCCCAAGCCGGGGGGCGAGGTGATGGGGCCGACCAAGCAGGTTCAAACCAAGGTGGACAGGATGGTCCTTTCCGACTATTTGCCCGGTCTCGCGGGGCACGCCGAAAAGCTGGCCATCATCAACTCCATGTTTTCCAACCAGGGAGCACATAAGCAGGGCAATTATTTTATGCACACGAGCTACGAGCTTCGCAGCTCCATCCGCCATCCTGCGATGGGTGCATGGATGTTAAAACTTCGGGGGAAAGATAATCCCACCATTCCGGGAAACATTCTGATCGGCAACGATTCCAATCACCCCGGTGCTGGATTTTTTGAAAGCAAACTCTCACCCCTGATCATTAATGACCCGGATTCGGGTCTTCAGCACAGTGCCAGACCGGTCGGCGTCAGTGAGGATCAATTTCAGTTTCATCTCGATTTATCCCGGAAAATCGATCAACCGTTTCTGGAACGATATGATCAAAAGAATGTGCGCGCCTACACCGAAATGTACAACGATGCAGTCCGCTTGATGAACAGTGCTGATCTGGCTGCGTTTGACATTTCAAAAGAACCGGAGGCATCGGCCGCAAAATACGGTGATGATGCTTTTGGTAAAGGCTGTCTGCTGGCCCGTCGCCTGGTGGAAAACGATGTCCGGTTTGTGGAAGTTTCCTTCGGAAGTTGGGACACCCACAATTCCAATTTCGTCAATGTTCCCGACCGCGCCGAAATTTTGGATTCCGGGATCAGTGCCCTTTTGAGTGATCTGGAGCAGAGGGGATTGCTGGATGATACGCTGGTCGTGCTGGCCACCGAATTTGGGAGAACTCCGGAAATCAACGCCAATGAAGGCCGGGATCATCATCCCCAGGCCTTCAGTTGCATGCTGGCCGGTGGTGGTATCAAAGGCGGGCAAGTTTACGGAAAGTCCGATGAAAGAGGGGCGGAGGTTGTGGAGAATCAGGTCAAGGTTCCCGATTTCAATGCCACCATCGGCTATGCCCTGGGATTGCCTCTTAACCAGGTTTTGTATTCACCGAGTATGAGGCCCTTTACTCTGGCCGCCAAAGGGAAGCCTTTGACTTCGCTTTTTGTTTAAGACCGAGCTGTGACCCGGATTTTTCAACCACTTTCCCGCCACGATTTGCGGCGTCTATCGACGTAAAGGGTGTGAAATATCCGGGTTAATTTTCTTCCTCCCGGATTTTTTGGATGGCCTCCTTCATGGGAAAGTCCTTCATCCGACGGGCCTGTTCGAGGTGGTCCGCGCAGAACCATTCCAGCCCTTCCGGGTGACCGGGACCTTCTATCGCTTCGAAATCAGAAAACCGGACCCAATCAAATTTCAATTCGGGATGATCCCGGCTGTCACGGCTGCAAATGGCACAAATGGGTGGCCTCATAATTTGACAGATCCAACAGGGTGGACTCAGGGAGCAGACCCTGTTGGGTCATGCCGGCTCATCAGGTCCGAGTAAATCTTAATGGAAACACGTTTCAATCCCATCCCGCTTTCAGCCAGTGTCGCAATGTTCCCGGCAATCACCACGGCGGGGCTGTTTTGTATCAGGCCGAGTGATGCGACGCTGGATTGGGATCCTTCTGGTTCGCAACCGCCATGGCGAAGTGGTGGAATCATGCCTTTTCGTTGGGGGAATCAGCGAGTGACCCGCAGAGTTTATGGCCTTTTTCCACGGCCAAACAAACGCTCCAGCAACCCGCCTTTTTGTCTGGTGTGTTGTGGTGGCGGTTCCTGATTGTCCGACGGTGGTCCCCAAATTTCCCCGCCGGGCTGTCCTTCCATTGTTCTGAATATCGAGCCTGATTCCCGCTCGACGTATTCGTCGATTTCCTGCCCGCTGAACTGATCGCGGAGTTCCTGAGATTCGGCTTTCACCTCAGCCAAATGATCTTCGTTCAGATATTCCTTGAGGAATTTTCCGACAATGGGGCCTGCCTTTCTTCCACCACTGACACTCTCACCGGGATCACCCTCGTAAATCACGGCAAAGGAATAAATGGGGTATTTTGCAGGGAAAAAACCAGCATACCAGGCGACATTTTGTTTCAAGGCAGGCTTCCATTGTCCGGTTCCGGTTTTGGCAGCGACCGTCACCTTGTGATAGCCGGCCTTACCGGTTCCGTTTCCGGCGTTGACGACATTGTACATCCCCTTTCGTACTGCTGAGAGCGAGTGATAATCCACATTCAGGGTATTGACGGCTTCGATGGGGATGGAGCGCACAATTTCGGAGTTCAGATCCTGCACTTGTGAAACCAGGCGAGGCTTCCATACCTGAACACCGTTTCCAACCGATGCCATGAGGCGGGCGAGCTGCAAAGGGGTCGTCTCCACCTGCCCTTGTCCGATACTCATCACCGCTTCGTCTCCGTAGGAAAGCCCGTGACCATATCGGTCCAGCCATATCCGATTGGAAGGGACAAACCCGGGCGAGTCATTCAGGGGAATACCGGTCTTTTGTCCGAGCCCCAGGCGCATGGCCATGGAACTCATGGCGTCGGCCCCGGCATGGATACTGACTTCGTAAAACCAGGTGTTGCAGGAACGGGTAATCGCCGTGACCACATTCATGGGGCCCTCATCCTTCTTGTTCCAGTTGTGCATGGTCAGCTTTTTAATGGTCCAGGCTCGAGGGCAGTCGAAGTAATCATCTGTCGTAATGGCGCCACTTTCGAGAAATGACAAAGCCGCCGTAACCTTGAATGTGGAAGCCGGGGGATAGGAACCGCGGAACGCCCGTGGGAACAGTGGTTTATTGGGATCGTTAATCAGGGCACTGTATTTCTCCTGGGAGATGGACGGGATGAAGTCATTGGGATTAAATTGTGGAAAACTGGCCATTGCCATGATGTCTCCGCTACGGCAATCCATGATCACCATGGCGCCGCGATGCACATTCTCGGCCAAAAGTCGTTCGGCCAGCCGTTGCATTTCCAGATCGATCGTGGTTACGATGTTGTAGCCCTGTTTGGGATGGGCCAGCATATCCTCTTTGATTTTTGTGCCGTCTCCTTCAAAAAGCACATTGACGCGACCGGGTGTGCCCCTCAGATCGTCGTCAAAAGATTTTTCCAACCCGTCCACTCCCTTTCCACTGCGCCAGAGAGGTTCGTCCTTCAAGATCGGGCCGGTATTGATGGGAGGCCGCTCTCCCAGATAGCCGAGCACATGAGACAATAACTCGCCATTGGGATAGAAACGCTGATAGACCGGGTGAAGAACCAGGCCGTCTTTGCTTTTCTTCTTCAAAAGGTCTGCTTGTTCCTTCGTCAGGCTTGAAGAAAACGGCAAGGGAAGCCACCGGCGATTGTGATAGTGCTGAAGCACGACTCTGCCTGACAGGTCCCAGTCGGTTTCCAGCAGTTTATTCACGTAAATGATCCGTTCACCGGCGTAGCGTAAAATGTTTTCATCCGCCACATCTTTCCCCAGCATCGGGAAACTGATCGAGGCATACCAGGCTACTTTGGTTTGCGCAAGGGGATACCCATTGCGATCAAGGATTTGTCCGCGCGGAGCAGGAATCGTGAAGGTAAAGGTCCGGGCTTCAGTCCTGGTCAGAATGGAAGATCCCAGTTGATCGGGCCGATCAGGCTGTGATTTCTTTTTCAGATCCGGTTTGGGCAATGCCTTGGATTCTGCCTTTGCTGCGATCGCCTTTTTTACCGTTGAATCTTTGGCGGCGACTTTTCCCGGGTCAACAATTTCAACATTTTTCGGAACAACCACTTCTTCCTCGGTTTTCGACTCCTTCACTGCTTCAGGCGTGGTCACCGGAATCGCAACCACGACCTCTTCGTCATCACCATCCATGGACGGCGGGGGTGGAGCTACATCAACGCTGGCGCCGTCCTCCTCTTTTGGAGAGACTGCCCGCGCCCGAATAACAGGACGGGAAGGGAGGGCGACCGGATCTTCAATGGCAACCGGGTCGCGGGCCCCCTCTTCTTTTTTCGGTTCGGCCTGACTCTCCTGCGCGATGAGGGAGAGGTTGAAAACAGAGAACACGACAAGCCCGACAGCCAGATTGCCGAGCATCGAAAGCAAGCCGCCTAAAGGGTAAGAATAGAATTTTGGAAGATGGAACATTCCTTCATGAAGGCAGCACATCAATGAACGCCACCGACTGAATACTAACACGGAAAAAGAGATTCAACAGTTTCAAATACGCGGAGATTATCGGTGGATTTTCAAAAAATTGACAATTTCTTCAGCCAAAGTGGTGTTGATGCCGGGAATTTCAGCAATCTGGCTGGAACCGGCCTGTCGAAGTCGCGTCACGGAACCAAATTTCTCCAGTAGCTTCTCCTTCCTCGTCTGGCTCACTCCGGGACAATCATCGAGGATGCTTTCCTCCACGCGGCGCTTCATCAGCAACTGGTGATATCCATTGGCAAAACGGTGGGCTTCGTCCCGAATCCTCTGGAGCAATTTCAAAGCCCCTGTTTCATGGGGAATGATCAGAGGCTCGGCCCGGCCCGGACGAAACACCTCCTCTCTCTGTTTGGCCAAGCCGATTACGTTCAGGTCATGCAGACCGAGTCGGTTCAGTTCTTTCACAGCCATGCTGAGCTGACCTTTCCCCCCATCGACGATCACCAAATCGGGTAATCGGACGAACGGAATTCGCTTCTTCCCAGGCTCATTCTTTTCCTCTTCCCGTCGCTCAATCCTCCTCATCACCTCGAGGGTGTTTTCCTGGGTGTCACCGGCCGTTTCGACAGCGACGCGTTCCCTGGCTTCCAGGAGGATTCGGGAATAGCGCCGCCGGATCACTTCCGCCATGCTGGCAAAATCGTCCTGACCTTTCACGGTGCGAATCCGATAGCGCCGGTAATTGGAATTGTCAGCCACTCCGTCACGAAACCGTACCATGGATGCCACGATGTGATTGTCCGAGATATTGGAAATATCGAAGCACTCCATCACTTTGGGACTTCGTTCCAAATCAAGGTATTCACGGAGTTCCTCCACATCGGCATCGGGGTGGATGGCCTTCCCAGGGACTCCCCGCCGTTTGAAGCGCCGGGTTGGTTTTAGGGTGATTTTGATGTTTTCAATCATGTCCCGCAGCTCGGCGGCCCGCTCGAAATCGAGGGCCTCGGCCGCTTCGTCCATATCCTCCTCGAGGGACTTCAACAGATCCCTGGAATGCCCCTGCAAAAAGTCGCAGGCCTCTTCGATTTTTTCCAAATATTCCTCCCGGGTGATGTTCCCAATGCAGGGAGCGCTGCAATTCTGAATGATATCGTTGTGACAGTGCTTGTAATCATTTTCATCAGGTTGCAGGGGGCGGCAGGCCCTCAGTCGGAACTCCAGGTTCATCCATGACACTGTTCGGCGCAAAGCACCCGAATGGACGAAAGGTCCAAAATAGCGGGCTCCGTCTTCTTTCCTCACCCGGGTCAGTTGGAATCTCGGCCACGGTTCTTCGATGTGGACTTTGACGAGAAAAAATTTTTTATCATCCCGAAAAGCCACATTGTATTTGGGTCGGTATTCCTTGATCAACTTTCCCTCCAGCAGAAACGCCTCCGTTTCATTTCTGACTTCGTGAAATTCAAAGTCCCAGATGCTGGAGATGAGCGCCCTCGTTTTGTGCTCTGCCAGACGTTTCCGGGACGGAGAAAAATAGGAGGCCAGTCGTTTTCTGAGATCTCTGGCCTTTCCCACGTAAATAACACCACCGAGGCGGTCTTTATGAATATAGACGCCGGGCTTATGCGGAACATCCCGCAGCTTTTTCAAAAGATTCGGCTTGGCATCACCGGGCATGGGAAAGCGTACCCCTAAGTGGAGGAAGAGGCAAGAGATCACGGGCCATCGTCCGGAAAAGGTTTTTCCCATCTCCAGTATCCCTTCAGTCCACTATCTACCCTTGCACGAAATCCGTTTCTTTTATAGGGTGCCCATTCCCTTTCAGAAGGCCTTTTTCAAAAATGATTAATCGCCGTTTTCTCACAACATCTGAATTGTCGCGGCCAAGCAACTGTCCGGAGCTGCCCCTTGTTCTGGAGCCAAGGAAGAAAAGTGGTCTCGCGGATTTGCGCGGTTTTGTTTCTGATCGGAGCGACGAGATCCGCAGTGATCTGCTGAATTATGGAGGCATTCTGTTTCGGGGCTTTGATCTGGAGGATGCCGAATCTTTTGCCTCGGCGATTGAGGCCATGGGATATGATCCGGTTGGGGAGAACCCGATGGATACCAGCCCGAGACACTCTGTTGCGGATCGTGTTTTCACTTCGACCGATACGCCTGACTGTTTTCCCATTCTGGCTCACAACGAGAATTGTTTTCTTCATGAGCGACCCAAAATGATTTCATTTTTTTGCCAGACCGAGCCGCCCAAATATGGAGAGACCCCGATTTTTGATTCGCGAATCGGCTATGAGCAGCTTCCGGACAAAGTCCGTAACAAGCTGATCGGGAGAAAGGTGCAATACCGGCGCCGGTTCCCGAGAAAGAGAAAGCCGTGGGCGCCGAATATTGTCCGGACATGGTCCGAGGCATTTGGGACTGAAGACAGGGAACAGATCGAAGCCATGACAGCCCGCAGCGGGATGACCTGCAGGTGGCATCCCGATGGAAAGCTGCTGCACACGGAAATCGTGATCGATCCTCTCCCTCTCCATCCCGATACCAGGCAGCGCTGTCTGAATTTGCAGGGTTATCACAGTTCCAGCATTCTGCGGGACATTGACGAAGTTCGGTCCAGGCAGAATCGATTGCGCAATTCAATACTCAAACTCGGCGCCAGGATGATGTATCGGATAGAGGCCATGCCGGTGACCATCCACTGGGGTGACGGCAGTGACATTTCCCACGAAGATATGATCGAAATCAGGCGCGCCACCTGGAACAACTCCGTCGTGTTTCGCTGGAAAAAGGGTGACCTGCTTCTTTTGGACAATTTTTTGAGCGGTCACGGGAGGATGAATGTGGTTCAGCCTCGAAAAATTCTGGCGGCGTTCGGGGATTTGATCACGATCCCCTGATGGATGGTGGATCGGATCAGGAGACAAATTTCAGCCCACTCCGTTCCGGCTCCGCTGAGACACGGGAGGTGGCGATGGTATCGACAGTTCACACAAATTGTGATCCAGAAACAGGTGATGCCAGAGCTGAGTGGCCATGGCCGCTGTCATGGCCATTTCCACGACCGGATTCCGGCTTCGAATGACCGATTGTCCGCGGTAGGCAAGGTAGAGTCGCCGAACAGCCTCAACCGAGAAATAGCCAGTCCTTTTCAAGGATTCCTCGCTGAAAATCTGGTCCACGTATTCAGGTGGGTTGGAGAAAAAAGTCATGGCAAAAGGAGCCCTGAAGATGTGTTTGCGACGCTGCGTGATGGAGGAGGGCAGAAAACCGGATCCGAATTTACGAAGCAGATATTTGTCTCTGCTGAATCCGCGTAATTTCCACCTGGGATGCAACCGAGCACAAAAATCGACCACATTTTCGTCGAGAAACGGATATCGGGTTTCCACGGAGTGAGCCATGGCGGGCCGATCACCTTTTTGATTGAGCAGCAGTCCGGGAAGCATGGTTTTGTAACCGAAATAGAGGGATTGATTCAGGGGATGCCACCTTTTCATCCTCTTTGTGTCCACCTTGAGATCGCTGTAGGGGCAATGACTGCCGATTCTCTCCCACATCTCCTCCGAATAGAGCAATTGCCTGCCTCGTCTTACCAAGCCAAAAAAGTCAGAGGTGGCATTCGGGCCACCGATGTGATCCTGATAACCGCGGGCTTCCTCCCAGGGAATCGAGCGCCCCTGATACTTTCCGATGACCCTGCGAATGAGATTGCTGGGGCGTCTTTCTCCCCGGTCCAAAAGCGAGATTATGCGGTTGAGTTTGAACCACGAATATCCGGCCAATGCCTCGTCTGCTCCTTCTCCCGTGAGTACGGTTTTGATTCCTTCACCGTGAACTTTCCGGGAGAGACAATTCAACGCGGCACTCGAAGTATCCATCACCGGGGCGTCGCAGGCTTGGACCAGTGCCGGATATTCGTTGCCGATAACGCGAGCGCCGCAGGTAATGGCGTGATTAGGAGAACGAGCCAGGCGCGCCACTTCACTTGCGGCACTGAGTTCATTCAACTCCGGTGTCGGTATTTCGATCGTAAAACTCGGGATAGCCTCATCGGGCCTGGCGCGTCTGGCCAGATTCAGAACCAGGGAGGAATCGATTCCCCCACTGAGATAGGATCCCACCGGGACATCGGCCCTCATTCGAAGGTCAACCGCCCGTTGGAGATGATCGCCGAACTCTTCAATGACGCTTGCGGCCGAAGGATTGTATTCCTCTCCTTGATCGGGAAAATCGAGGTCCCAATACTGGCGGGGCGTGATCTCCTGATCCATGCCCTGCCGGATGGTGATACTGTGACCGGGCAAAAGAGAAAATATTCCCCGGAAACAGGTCCGTTCTCCAGGTGTCCCCAGAAAAGAAAAAACGTGGTCAATTCCCCGGACATCTGCTTCGCGGGGCAGAGCTTCGCTGGCCAGCAGACCTTTCACTTCTGAGGAGAAAAAAAATTGCTGTCCCCGTTTGGCCCAATGCAGGGGAACGATCCCCACACGGTCACGAGCCACAAACAGAATCGATTTCTTTCTGTCCCAAAGAGCGAAGGCAAACTGACCGCGCAATTGGTGAATCATTTCCTCCCCACTCTCCTCCCACAGGTGAACCAGTATCTCGCAATCGCTTTGGGTCCGAAACTGATGCCCGCGCGCTTCCAGTCCTTTCCTCTGTTCTATGTAATCGAAGAACTCTCCGTTGGCCACCACCACGACGGATTGGTCCTCGTTGAAGAGCGGTTGCCGGCCACTCTCTCCACCAATGATACTCAGTCTCCGATGGGCAAGGCCAATCGCATTTTCGATGAAAGCACCTTCACCGTCAGGGCCGCGGTGCGCCTGAACGCTCGCCATCCTGCGGAGGAGAGGTGTTTTATCGGTCACTTGGGAACCCAGATCAAGACATCCTGCAATCGCGCACATTGTAAAACTCTGCCAGACTAGACATGAGTGCGAGATACAACGCAAGGTCGAAAGCCCGGGGTTCAAGCCCGACAGACGGGCTCTCTCTGCCGGGAGTCAAATTGACTGGCAAGCCAAGGCTTTTTCATTTGCCCAACAGCGTGGGGCTTGGTCCCGGATCAAAAACGTGTCTCTTCCGGAACTCCGTCAGTCCGCGGAAATGTCCCGCAGCAATTGATCCTCGCTGGTGTACCGTCGTGGAAAATAAGGGTGCGGATTCGCGAGGATTTTTGAACGGCTTCAAGGCGCGAGGAGAGCCCAACCCCGCGTCCGCGGGGGGAGACAGCCAACCAAAAAGGCGGCAAAGGCTGCCCGAAGGGTGGAGCGCAGCGACGGTAAAGCGGAGCCCGCTCCGTGACCGACGAGGAACGTGGAAATCGTTGAAAAAGTCCGCGACCTGCCTACCATAGGCGAGGGAACCGAGCCTGGCGTTTCCTGGTCCGTTTCCGATTTATCCGTGCAGTTGTTTTTGCGACGTGGTAGAAGTCCCGATGTGCGTTTCTTCAGAAAACTTCACTCCCGTTTTTGAAACTCGGGGCGTGACGAAAATTTACCACATGGGGGAAGTGTCCGTTCATGCTTTGCGGGGCGTTGATGTTCAACTCTACGAAAGCGAAATGGTCGTTCTATTGGGTCGATCAGGCAGCGGCAAATCCACCCTGCTCAACATTCTGGGCGGGCTCGATCTCCCGACTGCCGGAGAAGTCAAATACCGTGGGCAGGACATGTCGGAGTTTGACGAAAGGGAATTAACCCGGTATCGCCGCGATCATGTCGGGTTTGTCTTTCAATTCTACAATCTGATACCATCGCTCACAGCCCGGGAAAATGTGGCACTGGTCACAGAAATTTCCAGCGAACCGATGGAACCGGAAGAGGCTCTGGAACGAGTGAGTCTTGGCAACAGGATGGACCATTTCCCCTCCCAGATGTCCGGTGGTGAGCAGCAGAGGGTTGCCATTGCCCGTGCCATTGCCAAAAGACCGGACGTATTGCTTTGTGACGAGCCCACCGGCGCCCTGGATCTCAATACGGGGATTACCGTTCTGGAAGCCCTGGAATCGGTGAATCGTGAACTCGGAACGACCACCGCCATCATCACTCACAATGCCGATATTTCAGAAATAGCCCACCGGGTGATTACTCTTTCAGATGGAAATATCGGTGAGGTTCGCATCAACGAAAAACGGCTCGCCACCACTGAGCTGAAGTGGTAAACCGGATGAAGGCCCTCGAGATCAAATTGTTCCGCGATCTTTCGCAAATGAAAGGGCAGGCAATGGCCATCGGCGCGGTGATCGGCTGTGGTATAGCTGTCTTTATTGGTGCGCAGACTACGCTTTGGTCGCTCCAATCCGCACAGCAAGGATATTATGAAAAATCCCGGTTTTCCGATGTGTTTGCCGGTCTGAAACGGGCTCCTCTGTCCATTGCGGACCGCGTTGCAGACATCCCCGGAGTGGCCCGGGTTGATTCCCGGATCGTGCAGGCTGTGACTCTCGATATTCCTTCCCTGGACGAACCTGCTGTTGGTCGTCTCCTTTCTCTGCCGGATCGGGGCGAGCCGGTTCTGAACATTCCTCACTTGATTCGGGGACGCCTGCCTGAGCCTGATCGCACCGGGGAAGTCCTTGCCGAGGAGGCATTTGTGAAGGCGCACGGATTCGAACCCGGTGACACCGTCAAAGCAGTGATGAACGGTCGCCTTCAAACGCTGACCATCGTCGGGGTGGGCATGTCGCCGGAATTCATTACCACGGTCCAGGTCGGCAGCCTTTTCCCCGATGACAAACGCTTTGGAATCTTCTGGATGCGGCGGCGACAGATGGAAGCTGCATTTGAAATGGAGGGCGCTTTCAACAATCTCACGCTTTCGCTGGCGCCTCACGCCAGCGAGGCTGAAGTCATTCGGCGCGTTGATCGTCTGCTTGCCCGATACGGTGGACTTGGCGCCAATGGCCGTCACCTCCAGATTTCGCATCGCTACATCACGGATGAAATGAAGCAGCTCAAAACAATGAGTTTGATACCGCCATCCATCTTTCTGGGCGTTGCCGCCTTTCTTTTGAATGTGGCCCTGCGACGGATCCTGAGTTTGCAGCGCGAACAGATTGCCGTGCTGAAGGCCTTCGGCTACACCAGCCTGCAGGTCGGCATTCACTACGCCGGGCTGGTCGCGTCGATTATTGTGGGAGGAATCCTGATCGGAAGCCTTTTGGGAACCTGGATGGGAAAAAGCATGACGGCTATGTATGCCGATTTTTATCGCTTTCCCACGACGGTGTTCAAGGGAGGGTGGGCCGCTTACTTCATTGGCGCGATTCTGAGCCTGATCGTTGGACTGGCCGGAGTTCTTGCGGGGGTGCGGCAGGCTGTCCGTGTTCCTCCCGCCGAGGCGATGCGACCCGAGCCTCCGCTCATCTATCGATCGTCGATCATCGAACGATTTGGCCTCTACCGCTGTTTGCCCCAGGCACCCCGGATGATATTGCGGGAGCTGACCCGCCGTCCCATCAAGGCCCTCCTCACCGCAACCGGTATCGGATTTGCCTGCGGGATTCTGATCATTGGAAATTTCGGGAAAGATTCAATTGATTACCTGATCGCCTTCCAATTCGGTTTGCAGGAACGCCAGGACGCTTCGGTGCGGTTTTATGAATCAGTTCCCCAGCGGGCCCGTCACAGTCTGCGCCAGATTCAGGGTGTCACCAGAGTGGAGCCGTTTCGTTCCGTCCCGGTTCGATTGCGTCATGGACAGTTTTCACGGCAGACTGTGATCAGTGGTCTGGGTGAGCAACGCGAACTTTTCCGACTCATTAATGCAAACGAAAAAGTAGTCGACCTGCCGTCCGACGGTCTGTTGTTATCCTCTCAGTTGGCAAAAATCCTCCACTTGCACCCCGGTGACACAGTTGCCATCGAAGTCATGGAGGGAGCGCGTCCAATTCGGGAAACCACGGTAACGGGACTGGTTGATGATTTCGCGGGAACCTCAGCATGGATGAGTCTCTCGTCACTCAATCGTCTGATGCGGGAAGCCCCCGTAATTTCCGGCGCCTATATCGCGATTGAAAAAGGAATGGAATCATCCGTTTATCACGAACTCAAAAAGATCCCCATCGTCTCAGGAGTTTCCTTGCAGAAAGTGGCCGTGCAGAGCTTTGTTGATACTTTTGCTGAAAATTTGCTCAGGATGAGACTGTTCAATATCGGCTTTGCCTGCGTCATTGCCTTTGGAGTGGTTTACAACAGTGCCCGGGTGTCCCTTTCGGAAAGAAGGAGGGAACTGGCCACTTTGCGTGTAATTGGATTTTCCAAAGGGGAAGTTTCGCGAATCCTGCTGGGAGAACTGGGACTGCTCACGACTCTCGCCATACCCCTGGGATGTCTGTTAGGACTCGCTCTTTGTAAGTCTCTCGCCGCCGCCTTGGAAACCGATCTCTACCGTATTCCCTTTGTCATGGATGTCTCGACCTATGTTTTCGCGGCCGGCGTGATTGTCATCGCGGCTTTCATTTCCGGGCTGGCGGTTCAGCGTGGTATCAATCGACTCGATCTGGTTGGCGTACTGAAGTCCCGCGAGTAAGTTTGCCACTGACAATTTCCCCCTATGAAAATCCCTTCCCGGAAAAATCTGATATGGACAGCCGCGGCACTGCTCCTCTTTCTGCTGGTTTTCAATGCCCTGCGACCGCGACCGGTTGAGGTTGATGCTGCCCCGGTGACCCGCGGACCCATGAAGGTGACAGTGGATGAGGATGGCGAGACCCGTATCCGGGAGCCCTATCTGATTTCCGCTCCTTTGGCAGGACGACTCCTGCGCATCGAATTGGAGCCAGGTGACGTGATCAGGAAAGGGCAGGTCCTGGCAGCCATCGATCCCGGCGAGCCAGGATTGCTCGATGCCCGGACTAAAGCTGAGGCCCAGGCCCGGGTCAATGCTGCCGAGGCCCGCTATCGCGTCGCAGTAACGAAACAGGAAATTGCCCAAGCCGAAGCAGCCAAAGCAGCCCGATATCTGGACCGTGATCTGGCCCGCTTTCAGAGTGGAAATATTTCCCAACCGACCCTGGAGGATACCCGGCACGCCGAGAGAGTCGCCACGGGCAATGTCGATGCTGCCCGTTCGGAGGTCGATATTTCAAAATTTGAGTTGGAGCAGGCCAGGGCCGCCATGGTTCATTCCAAATCCATGCAGGAACAGGGTTCTCAACCTTCCGACCGACATTTTCGGATCGAATCTCCGATTGATGGCGTCGTGTTGCGGCGCTTTCAGGAAAGCAGTACCGTCATTGCCAGCGGCCAGCCAATTCTGGAAATCGGCGACCCGTCCGATCTGGAAATCCGAATTGATGTGCTGTCGCAGGATGCGGTCAGGATCACACCCGGAGATCGCGTTTTCATCGAACACTGGGGCGGTGATCGACCTCTTTTGGCCTACGTTCGGCGAATTGATCCGTCAGCTTTCACCAAAATCTCCGCTCTTGGCGTCGATGAACAGCGGGTGTGGGTATTCGCTGACTTTGGCCCCGTTAAATCCGGGAAAAACGAGCCGGAGAAACAGGGTAGGACCGCCGACCCAACCCTGTTGAGTCAGAGCACTCACAAGCAGCAATTGGGTGACGGTTACCGAGTCGAGGCCCGCATCGTGGTTTGGGAAAAAGAGAACGTATTAAAACTTCCTTCGGGAGCGCTTTTCCGTCAGGCAGGCCAATGGAACGCCTATGCCATCCGCGATGGCAGGGCAGTGATGGCGCCGCTTGGCCTGGGCCAAAACAACGGAATCGAAGCGGAGATCCTTTCCGGGTTGAACGAAAACGACCGGGTCGTCCTACACCCCGGTGACCGGGTCGCCGAAGCCACGCGCCTGAAAGAGCGGACTGAGTAAACTGTTGCGATCAACAAAATGAAGGATACGGGAGCCTACGGGATAATGCAGGAATATTCGTCAATGGTCGGCTCGATCAATTGATGGCGACAGTGAAGAAAAGCGACGAGATCAATCAGTTGTTGGACCGTCATTTCCTCATTGAAAACCGGCGAGGGAAATTCCGCGCCTTTTTTCTCTTCCTCCTTTGATCAAATTGCCAGATAGCCGGGGGGGGAAACGACCTGATCCCTACTGACGACTGACGTGACCTGTTCCCCACACGACTCCACCCTGGGCGGAGTCCACTCCGCGGGAACTGGGAATATTTGCCTCTTTCTTGTGACTGACTTCCAGTTTATGCAAGGCTCAT